>Ga0209810_1000827_pt1 | contig 56728 bp, 44 predicted proteins | sample Coa_R1_7_FD_187159 | JGI IMG/M metagenome (GOLD analysis project Ga0209810, IMG submission 187159) | Surface soil microbial communities from Centralia Pennsylvania, which are recovering from an underground coalmine fire - Coalmine... | ecosystem: Environmental > Terrestrial > Soil > Unclassified... | reverse complement strand
TCAGGGTCGGCAGAGTTACGGCCCCTGCCTCCGCCTTGCGACACCTAGCGACCCTCCCAGGGAAGGGAGTGATCCGGCTTCTGCTCTCCCCTCTCCCTGCAAGGGAGAAGGGCCGGGGATGAGGGCGGCCCTACACCCTACACCCTACCCCCTATCCCCTACACAAGGGGCCGAGAGGGAGGGCTAATGCCGGAAGAACGGATCGGCAAGCGCCTGCTTTAAGTTAAAGTGGTGGTAGGGCTGGTTATAGGCTTTCTCCGTCAGGGTGGCGTTGGCGACCCAGAGATCGCCTGTCGCCGGCTGGAGCACTACCGCGTGCAGGCTGCCCGTGCCAAGCTGTTTCATCATCTGCTGGGCGGTTTCCGGAGTAATCCGCCCGTAATCCTGCTGCAGGGCGTTGCCTAATTTGCCGTTCCAGGCGCTATCCATGCCCATAGACATATAGACCAGGCCGGGCATACGGGCAAAAGGCAGGGTGGCGGGCGTGTAGATGCGGCATTGGGTATGGCTGGTCTGCAAGGCGCGTACCTGGCCTTCGCGGGCGGACGAGAGGCAGTAGAGTAGCGAGGTCGTGCGCGGCCCGTTCTTAACCAGGTTGAGGGCCTCTTCGAGGTTCCGGCCAAACTGGACTGAATCCCGCATGACATAGGTGAGAGGACGGCCATCAAAGCTATCCGTGGCCTTATCCCAATCGTCGCCGATCTCGGACATAGCAATGCCCTCGCTGTTCATGCCGGTCACCATGCCGCAGTGGCCCAGCCAGCCGACGTTGACGAAGGGCACGCCCGTCACAGGCTGGTAGACAAGAAGCGCGGGATAGCGCTGGATGCCGGCGATGGTGGTGTAGTCCAGGGCGCGGATCTGGATCAGCGCGCCGGAGGCGGTCGCCTTGCCGATGGCGGCAAAGAACGAGCAGTGCCACTCGGAAATATCGGGAATGGCGTGCAGTCGCTCGATCTCCTTCAGGCTAACCCCGGAGCCGTCCGCCAGCCCGCGCAACTCTTCCAGGTATTCGGGGCGCAGGTGCTTCTCATAGAGCGCCCAGGTGGCATCGGCCTTCTCCGGGGAGCAATGCAGCCCGGCCAGCATCAACGGAGCCACCATCGTCGCTAGGTAGCGAACCTCTTTGGCACAGAGCTTGCCGTGCGCGTAGCCCATTTCATAGGGCGTGCCGCGCAGGTAGAGGACGGTCAGCGCGTTGTCGCCGGAGCCGAGCGTCATCCGACGGCCATGCTGGGCCACGTCTACGGGCGCGGTGAGCGCGGTTGTACGCAGGAAGAGCAGCGCAAAGAGTACGAGCCAGTAGGGCTTGCAAAGCGAGCGTGTCATCGTTTGCGGTTCCTTTCCCGGAGCTTGGTTTTAAATTCAGGGACCAGAGCGAGCGCATTTTGTACTTCTCACGACTGCCGGGCATAAATGGAAGGCAAGGAAAATGCGCTGACCCTGGAGTCAGGGTGGGGCGTTAGCGCGGCTCTTCCAGCAACTGAGCCAACGTCGCGCGCACGGCGGGGCGCGGCTCCGTCCAGAGCCACTCTATCTCCAGGCGAAAGCCTTCTATGGCCTCCGAGGAGAGCAGGCCGGTAGTCCGCTCCTCCTCCGTGTAATCGCCATCGCGTCGGCGCAGGACGCGCACGCGCCGCCTGGGCAGGTCTATCAGCCAGATCTCACTAACGCCCAGGGAGCGGTAATCCGTCTCAAGAGCAGTGATATTGGAGGGCCGGTCAGAGGGAGAGACGATCTCAACTGCCAGGTCAGGCGCACCGTAGATCGCCCTCTGCTCAACGATGTCGAGGCGCTCCTGGCGCACAAAGAGCAGATCCGGCAGCCGCCCGCGATAGTCATTGATCTTTACTGGCGTTCGGGAGCCGAGCACTATTCCCAGGTTGCGCTCCTCCACATAATCGCCCATCAACCGATACAGCCAGTTAAAAAGCTTCTCGTGTTCAAGTTGAGCCGACATTCTCTCCACCACCGTTCCATCTATCAGTTCGACGTCGTACTCTTTGTCGAAGACCGGGCCAAAGAGGTCAAGAAATTCCTCAAACGTGATGGGGCGCGGCCCAACCCATTTGGTCGAGCATTCCTTCACTTGTTTCAAGGGGATCGTGGCAGACATTTTGCGCTTTCCTTTCGCGCGGTAGTATAGCATTCCTGGCCGTATTGTACCGCCGGAGGCGTGCCCTGTCAATGCGCCGCCTGCGGCCCGGCAGAGAAAAGGCCCCTCCCTCCGTCGGCTCCATGAGGATACGCAGAACGGGGAAAGGGCCAGATGGGAATGGACAGGGATTTGCGCGCTATTTCACGAAGGCCAGGGACGGGAAGCGCGGCGGCAGCGCGGAGAGAACTGCGGTCGGCTCAGCCGCGCAGCCAGGCGCCAATCCGCCGCAGCCACTCGCGGAAGCGCTGGCGTAAGGGGGGCGACGCCGGCTGCCGGTAGGTGCGCGGATCGGTGAAATGCTGCAACTCCAGACGGCCATAACGGCGTACAGCGAGCTCAACCGCTGCATGGATGATTCCCACATCTCGCGTAAAGTGGCCGTGCCAGCCGCAGACAAAACATTCCTTGTTGGACTCGTGGTTGAGCCAGCCGCAGAGGTCACAGATTTTGAGTTCCGTCTCGCGGAACGGTAGCGCGTGCCCCTGTCCTGGTTGGCCTGCTTCTCTGGATGCCATGACCGCCGCCCCCTTTATCCTACCGCCGTCTCCTGGCCTGCTGGCGTGCCTCTTCTGCGTGCGGATCGTCGCGCCGGGCAAGCTGGCCTCTCCGGCAGATTGTGCTGCTTTGCTGCTAAAAATTACACGCGAGTTCTCCCTGCGAAATAGACCCTCGAACACAGCATGGCGGGGAATAATGCTCTCCCCTCACCCCGGCCCTCTCCCTTGCAGGGAGAGGGAGAACGGTTTTCTCAGACCCTCTTGAGCACAGGCGTCGATTTCCCGAAGGTTGACCTCATTCGGGCGTCTCGCGGTAGAGGACCTCAGCGACCGTCTCCCCCACCGCCTTGAGCGATTTCGCGCTGCACTTATCCGGCGTGTCCTGTAGCGTATGCCAGAACCGATATCCGGTCGTCTCATAGTTGCCGAAGGGTAACGGATGGATCAGGTCAATCGTCGGAATGCCGGCCTGATTGAGAGGAATATGGTCATCTTCCACGGACTGCGTTTCGTTGGCAAGGAAGATATTGCCATACCCTAAGGCCTGCGCCATGCCGAAAACTTTGTCGTTGGTGCCCGGCGCGTACTGCTGCGAAAAATCCTCACGCGGCAGGATCAGCCCCTTCGCCCCGACCATATCCAGAAGGATTCCGTAGTTGGGCCGCCCGAACTCTTTCGTCTCCTGAAAATGCTTGGCGAAGTACCGCGCTCCCAATATCACGCCGTCGCCCTCTCCGTTATTGGCGCGGAAGTCGCCGTAGTCCTCGCCGTCGTCAAGCAGCAGCAGCACGCCCACAGGGGAACGCTTCTGTTTGAACAGGCGGGCCAGCTCCAGCAGCACCGCCACGCCGGAAGCGCCATCGTCGGCGCCCAGAATGGGTGCAGTGCGGTTCCAGCCGTGCGGGCCGTAGCGGAACGGCGGGTTCTTACCAACCTCCGAAGAGTACGGGCCATCGGCAATCGGGCGTGTATCCCAGTGAGCCATCAGCAGGACAGGCTGCGCTGCTGGCTGCTGTGAGCCCTCAGGATAGAAGATGCCGACGATGTTGGTCACCGGCATATCCCGGTAGGTAAACTCCTGCGTGAGGGTCTTATCGGCATACTTCTTCATCTCAGCGAGGAGGTAGGCACGCAGTTTCTCATGCGCCTCGGAGCCGAGAGGCCGGGGACCAAAATCGCACTGCTTCTTCAGTTGCGCCAAAGCCCGCTCCCCATCAAAGGTCGGGCGTTGCACCGTCTGCTTGACAGACGTTGTGCGTGCCGGGGAGGTTCCCGCTGCGTTGGGGACGGCGCCTGCGGGCGAGGTCACGGCGGTGGTAACGGGCGTACGGTCCGGTTTCTGGCAGCCAGGCATTCCGGTCGCCGCCAATACCAGGGCGCACAGGGCGCCGCCGAGACCCGCAGAAAAAAGGAAAGGGCGCCGCCGCGCCCGGTGCTTACCGGCCCCTGGCGACAAGGCGCTCATCGGCCTTTGTGATCGTCTTATGCTCATTGAGATAGGCGATGATCGCCGATTCCAGGGTCTTGTCGGTGTCCTTCTCGATGTCGCTTTTCTTCCAGATCTTAAAGTAGGCGAGCGCGCCGTTGGCGAGCGGGGCCGGCATGGCAACCTTATAGGTCTTGCCCGGCTGCAACAGCTCCCCGTCAATTTTGACGGAGACGACACGCCGCTCCTTCTCGGCGCTAGGATTAAAGGTGACCGTCATGCCCGAGAACTGCAGGAAGCCGCTGTTAGAGATCGGATAGACGTAGAGGCCGTGTTCCAGCGCGCGCAGGAGTTGATCGCCGGTCAGCTTAACCAGAACGATGGTATCGTCCTTGCCGTCCACCGCCCGCAGGACATCCTGAGCGGTGAAGCTGCCTTTGGGGAGCGTGGTCTCGTTAAACGAGGAGGCGGCGATAATGGCAACATCGCTTTTAGCGGCGGCGCGGATAGCATCCGCGACCAGATTCCCCAGCGTCACTTCCTTCTTGCCCGCCTCTTTGGTCGTCAACTCAACGTCCGTTCGGTAGGTCTGGGCGCTGCCAACGGCGGGGGCGCAAAGCGAGGGCGCCATAGCGCCCAACAGGCTAAGCAGAGCGACCGCACGCCGTCCCAGGGATTTCATAGGTTTCCCTCTTGCAAACTTTCTGCCCCGAAGGGCCAGGATTCCCGCCCCCGCCCGCTTTGGGGAGCGAGACGGGGGTTAGGCAAAAGTGAGAAAACAGGGGTTAAAGAAGAGGCCGAGGTTACTTCCTGCCGGCGACCTCTTCCCGGTTGGCTTTGCCCTGTTTCCACTGGAGATAGGCTTGAATGAACGGGTCAATGTTGCCGTTCATCACGCCGATAACATCACCGGTCTCATAGCCGGTGCGGTGATCTTTGACCAGGGTGTAGGGCTGGAAAACGTAGGAGCGATCCTGGTTGCCCCACTCGTTGGCTTTGACTTCGCCGCGCAGGGCCGCCATCTTCTCCTCGTTCTCGCGCCGTTCGCGCTCCAGCAGGCGCGCTTGCAGCACCTGCATGGCCATCGCTTTGTTTTTGTGCTGCGAGCGCTCGTTCTGGCAGGTCACCACAATGCCCGTCGGCAGGTGCGTGATGCGCACCGCCGATTCGGTCTTGTTGACATGCTGTCCGCCCGCGCTGCTGGCACGATAGACATCTATGCGCAGGTCGTCCGGATTGATGTCTACCTTGATCTCCTCGCCCAGATCCGGCAGCACGTCCACCGAGGCGAACGAGGTCTGTCGGCGCTTGTTGGCGTCAAAGGGCGAGATGCGCACCAGGCGGTGCACGCCCCGTTCGGCGGAGAGATAACCATAGGCGTTTTTGCCGCGCACGATGAAGGTCGTGCTTTTCAGGCCCGCCACTTCCGCCTCGCTCTCCTCCAGAATATCGCAGCGATAACCGTGCGTCTCCGCCCAGCGCAGATACATCCGCTGGAGCATCGTCACCCAATCGCAGGCGTCCGTGCCGCCTGCGCCCGCCTTGATCTCGACGATGGCATCGGCGGCGTCGTTCTCTCCGGAAAGCAGGGTCTCCAGTTCTAGCTGATCCAGGGCTTCGGCGATGCTGCGCGCTTCCTTTTCTAGCTCGCGCAGCTCGGCGGCATGGTCCTCCTCCGGGGCGGCTGCTTCGGCCAGCAGATCGCCCATCACTTCCAGATCGTCCAGCCGCGCCTCCAGCGCTTTATAGGGCACGAGGGCTTCTCTGGCCTGGCTGAGCCGCTGCAGCAACTCCTGCGCGGTGGTCGGGTCGTCCCAGAGGTCGGGACGAGCGGCGCGGCGCTCCAGGTCGGCTATTTCCGATTCGCGGCTGGCAGCGTCAAAGATGACCTCCCAGCTCGACCAGCCGGGCGCGCAGGTCGCGCGCTTCACGGCGAATATTTTCGAGCAAGTGAATTCTCCCTCCATAACCGGAGTAACCTGCCGAGCAGGCTTAACAACGCCTTACTACGCGGCGCTCCCGCCGTTCTCCGGTTCACCCCCGCGCGTGCAGGGAATAACCCGCTCGGCAGGTTACTCCAGTTCACCCCAGCGTGTGCGGGGAATAGTCCTTCTTACGTTTTCTACAATCAGTATACTGCCCCCCAGGAGGGTTGTCAAGCCGATCTGGGCGGGCGAACGGCCTGAAAAGGGCGCCGAAAATCCGTAAGAAAGGCCGAAATTTCGGGAACCTTACCGGGCGTGTCCCCGTCCAACGGCCAAACAAGTAAAACCTCAATTGCCTGCTCCCAGGCGGCTCTGCTACGTTGATAGGTCTACCACTCGCCTCCCTCAGGCGTTCCACGTTGGTAGCTGGTAACCGCTTACGGCCTCGTCTCGTGATTGTCTGGGACAAGTGAATACCCATGCGGGGCTGGATAAGGCCGCTCCCGATACGCAGCAGGCATCGGTAGGTGCGGCCTGTCTACAGTCCGCGTAGAGAGAAGGTCAGCGCCCCGGCGACGTTCTCTTTTTCCTTGAGGATACCGTTCCTGTGCGGCAGGGCCAACCGCGCGCCACAGGGCCCGTTGTGCCCCTGCCGACCGGGAGACGGCGCAGGCTGCGCGCCTGCCTGCCGGAAACCGCACAGGATCGCGAAGGCGTTTCCCTCGGGGCGATTGGGCAAAGCTCACGACGGCTTTACCCCGCTGCGCTGCGGCGGGATGGCGTCGCCATCCCGCCGCAGGATGGCGCGGTTCTAGGGAAATGCACGCTTATTGGAAGGAGATAGTGAAGTTATGGACACTTTTGATCTGATCGTCGCCTCGCACCTGCGCTGGAGCTTTGTCTGGCAGCGCCCGCAGCAGCTTCTGTCCCGGTTGGCCCGCCACCATCGCGTTCTGTTTGTCGAAGAACCCATCCATGCGCCGGAAGATGCCGCCTCGCCGCCCGCCGTGCTGCAAGAGGTGATGCCCAACGTGGTGACGCTGACGCCGCAGGTGCGCGCAAGCGAGTGCGGCGATACCCCGCTCTGGCTGTGGCCGTGCCAGGAGCGCATCCGACAGCAGGTGCGCGAGGCGCTGCGCGCCCTCGATTTCCGCCACCGCGCCCTCTGGTTCTACACCCCCACGCCGGAGTTTATGGTCGAGGTCGTCCAGCCGGAGATGATCGTCTACGATGTCATGGACGAGCTAGCCAATTTCAAATTCGCGCCTCCCCAGCTTCGAGATCAGGAGCGGCGTCTGCTAGGCAAGGCGGCGGTCGTATTTACGGGCGGGGCCAGCCTGTATGATGCTAAGAAGCACATGAACCCGAACACGCACCTGTTCGCCAGCGGCGTGGATGCCAAGCACTATTCCCTGGCGTGCCACCCGGGCACTACCGTGCCCGACTGGATGCAGGCTATTCCGACGCCGCGCGCCACCTACATCGGCGTCATTGACGAGCGGCTGGACTACGACATCATCGGCGCAATGGCGCAGGCGCGGCCCGACATGCAGTTTTTGATGTGCGGCCCAATCGTCAAAGTGGACCCGGCGGACCTGCCCAAAGCCCCGAACCTGCACTATCCGGGTCAGCAGCAGTACGCCGACCTGCCGCGCATCCTCAAGGGCACCGACGTCTGCCTGATGCCCTTCGCGATGAACGAGGCGACCCGGTTCATCAGCCCGACCAAGACGCTGGAGTACATGGCGACCCACCGGCCCATCGTCTCGACGCCGATCAAGGACGTAGAGCGGTTCTACAGCGACATCGTGTTCCTTGCCGACACGCCAGAAGCCTTCATCGCCCAGATTGACGCGGCCCTCAATGAACCGGCGGAGGAGCGGGAGCGCAAGCGGCGGCGGGAAGAGAAGATTCTGGCCGAGCAAGCCTGGGACGCCATCGCGGAGAACATGAAGACGCTCATGGACAGGGAGTGGGCCAAGACGCCGACCGGCAAGGCGCAGCGCGCCGCCGCCCACCGTGTTCCGACCACGCCGAGTGCTACTTCGGCCCCGACCACCGGGCAGAGCGCGGGTGTCGGAGCGCGTGCGACTACAGGATTAGGAGGTGAATAGACGATGCGAGGAACCCTTACCACCGATCAGCGCGTTGTGATTCTGGGCGCGGGGCCGACGGGGTTGGGAGCCGCCTACCGCTTGCAAGAACTGGGGCACGACCACTTCCATATCTATGACCGCGCCGGGCAGGTCGGCGGCCTCGCCACCTCCCATAAAGATGAACAGGGCTTTACCTGGGACGTCGGCGGACACGTTCAATTCTCGCATTACCGCTATTTTGACGACCTGATGGATAAGGCCCTCGGCGATAAGTGGCTCAACCACGAGCGCGAGTCCTGGGTCTGGATTGAGGGCCGCTTTGTGCCCTATCCGTTCCAGAACAATATCCGCTATCTGCGCCCGGAGACTCAGTGGAAGTGCCTGCAAGGGCTGATCCGGCTCTATAAGCAGCCGTTCCAGGGCAAGCCGAAGAACTTCCGCGAGTGGATTGACGCCACGTTTGGCGAGGGACTGGCCGAGGTCTTCATGGTCCCGTACAACTTCAAAGTCTGGGCCTACCCCGGCGAGGAGATGGACTACAACTGGATCGGCGAGCGCGTGGCGGTGACCGACCTGGAGAAGGTCCTCTACAACGTGTTCCATGGGAAAGATGACCTCTCCTGGGGGCCGAACAACACGTTCCGGTTCCCGCTCTACGGCGGCACGGGCGCGGTCTGGGAAAGCGTCGCCAATCTCATCGGGCGCGAGAAGATCACCCTGAAGAAGGAGGTCGCGGGCATAGACCCGACGGCCCGGAAGGTCTATTTTACGGATGGCACGCACGATGAGTATGACGTGCTGATCTCGACACTGCCGATAGATCGCCTGGTTCATCTGGCGGAGTTTGAGAGCCTGAAAGAGCCGGCCAGCCGACTGCGCTATAGCTCCACCAATATCGTCGGCGTCGGGCTGTCGGGCAAGCCGCCGGAGACGTTGAAGAAGAAGTGCTGGATGTACTTCCCGGAGAGCAACTGCCCGTTCTACCGCGTGACGGTCTTCAGCAACTACTCGCCCAACAACGTGCCGGACATCAATACGCAGTGGTCGCTAATGGCCGAGATTTCCGAATCGCACCATAAGCCGGTGGAGACGGAGCGGGTCATCGAGGATACCATCGAGGGGATGTTCGCCACCAAGCTGATCAACAAGACCCATGATGTGCTGTCCACCTGGTCGTACCGGGCGCACTACGGCTATCCGACGCCCGCGCTGGGCCGCGACGACGCGCTCAACGCCATCCATCCCGAGCTGGCAAAGCACAACATCTACTCGCGGGGCCGGTTCGGCGGCTGGAAGTACGAGATCAGCAACCAGGATCACTCGCTGATGCAGGGCGTGGAGCTGGTGGACAAGCTGGTGCTGGGCGTGCCGGAAGTCACCTACTGGTTCCCCAACACTGCCAACAACATGGCCTACGCCAAGCTAAGGTAGCCGCGACGTTCCCGCGTTGGCGGCGGAGGAAGCCATCCCTACCTCTGGTGGTCTGTGAGTAAGGCCACGAGGGGTAGGGATGTTTTGTTTCAAGGTAGTGTAAAAAGAACGCCTGGTGTTCATCTCTTTGCGGGTGTGGTCGCATTGGATTGACGCAACGAATGGGTTCAGCGTATACTGTCTTAAGCGTTTCTATACTCCGCAGAGCTTATCAGGAGGATAACCATGACCGGGTAGACACTCCCAGCCGTGTGGATCAATCTCACGCAGCCTGCTGCTGAGGAGATACGTCAGCACCGTTGGGAGGGATTACCCATGACCGTCTACGAGGCGACCATCGCCAAAATTCGGCAACTGCCGGAGCCACTGCGGAACGTGTCAATAGTTTGAGACAGCCGAGCGTAAGATTTTACTGTAGTAAAGCCGATCCTGGTTCGGCCACTGCCCGACCGGTTTCGGGCGGGTTGATCCACACCGCCTCCGGAAGTGGCTGGTGCTTGGGCGCGTGACGCACGAAGCGTTGCGGGTTTTGGGCGTAAGCGGCTTCGAGCACGCTCTGCCGCTGGGCGATCGCCTCCTGCGCCTTGCCGTAGTGAACGGTTTCCGGCGTGAGCATGGCGATGCCGCTATGACGATGCTCTGTGTTGTACCAGTCGAAGAACTCGCCGCAGAAGCCCTCGGCATCCTCCTTGCAGCCGAATTGCTCCGGAAACTGCGGCCGGTACTGAAGCGTTTGGAACTGCGCCTCCGAGTACGGGTTGTCGTTCGAAACATGCGGGCGAGCGTGCGTTTTCTCCACACCCAAGTCGCACAGCAGTTGCGCGACGGCTTTGCTGGTCATGGCACTGCCTGGGTCGGCGTGGATAGTAAGCTGTCCGCGCGGCACGCCCTGTTGCAGGCAAGCCTGCAGAATGAGCTGCTCAGTCAATTCGGCGCTCTCCCGGTAGGCGATGCACCAGCCCACCACAAAGCGGCTGTAGACGTCGAGGCTCACAGACAGATAGTAGTAGGGCCATTTGCCTGGCCCTTTGAGCTTGGTGATGTCCCAACTCCAGAGCCGGTTGGGGCCGGTTGCCAGCAGTTCGGGTCGCGTGTAGCGCCGATGCCGAAGCACGCGCCGCCGTTCGCGAAGCGGTTATCCGCCTCGCGGTCCGTGACGCTAACGGGCAAGAACACGAACGTGACGCTATTATAGACACCAGTTTTGATGGCTGGCTTTCATTGCCGCCTGATTTTATCACAACCCTCGGTTTGCGCTGGCAACGGTTCGGGCGTGCGCTTCTAGCAGACGGGTGTGAAACGGTTTTCGATATCTACGAAGCAACGGTGCTATGGGACGGCCAATCGTGAACTGTCTCCATCTACGAAATGGGCGCGGAACCGCTGGTGGGAATGGCGCTCATGTATGGCTATGAGCTGGTTTTGCCCATCCTGGACGGGGCTACATTTACCTTGCGGCGTATCGCTAACCCTAGCCTCACAAAAAAGCCCCCGCCTTTTAGGGGCGGGGGCGATGTACAAAATCTGGACCAGTTCTTTTGGTTAACATGCGACACCCTTTAGACGTGAGAGACGCCGAGAATGTTTCCGCAATTCTGCTTAGTAGCTACTCGCGGGGTATCTCGCTCATCATATACTCGCTGGAGTAGTTGGGCGGCTCTTTGGTGATCCAGACGTCGTGGACGTGGCTCTCGCGCAGGCTGGCTCCGGTGATGCGCATGAACTGCGCGCGTTGCTGGAGCTCCGGGATCGTGTGCGCGCCAAGGTAGCCCATGCCGGATCGAATGCCGCCCATGATCTGATGGATGGTATCGTGGAGCGCGCCTTTGTATGGTACGCGCCCCTCGATGCCTTCCGGGACGAACCGGGCGGTGCTGTCCTGGCCGTAGCGGTCGCTGGAGCCCTCGCGCATGGCACCCTCGCTGCCCATGCCGCGATAGTCCTTGTAGGCGCGGCCCTGGTAGAGGATGACCTCGCCGGGCGCCTCCTCCGTGCCGGCCAGCAGGTTGCCGACCATGATCGCAGCGGCGCCGGCTGCCAGCCCCTTGACCGCATCGCCGCTGAAGCGAATGCCGCCGTCGGCGATCACCGGGATACCGTAGCGCGCAGCTTCCGTGGCGCAGTCGAGCACGGCGGTCAACTGCGGCACGCCCACGCCGCTGACGATGCGCGTGGTGCAGATGCTGCCTGCGCCCAGCCCGACGCGAATGCAGTCCGCGCCTGCCTCGGCGAGCGCGCGCGCGCCCTCACGGGTCGCCACGTTGCCGGCGATCACCGGCAGGTCGGGGAACTCGCTCTTGATGGCGCGCAGGGCGTTGAGCACCCCGCGCGAATGCCCATGGGCCGCATCAATCACGATCAAGTCCACGCCCGCTTCTACCAGGGCCGCCGTGCGCCCGATCGGGTCGCGCAGGGGGCCGATGGCCGCGCCGCAGCGCAGCCGTCCGCGCGCGTCTTTGGTGGCGTTCGGGAACTGGCGCACCTTCTGAATGTCCTTGATCGTGATCAGGCCGAGGAGCCTGCGCTCTTCGTCCACGATGGGCAGCTTCTCAATGCGGTGCGCCTGCAATATCTCCTGGGCCTGCTCCAGCGTCGTTCCCAGCGAGGCTGTCACCAGTCCACCCTTGCGGGAGGCATCGGTGGTCATTACCTCCCGGATGGGGCGGTTATAGTTGGTTTCAAAGCGGATGTCGCGGTTGGTCAGGATGCCGACCAGACGGCCCGTCTGCGGCTCGGTGATGGGCACGCCGGAGATGTGGTAGCGCTCCATCAGCACAATGGCGTCGTGGATCGTCTTATCGGGCGGCAGGCTAATGGGGTTGACAATGATCCCATGCTCGGAGCGCTTGACCTTATCCACTTCCTGGGCCTGCCGCTCCACGCTCATGTTGCGGTGAATGATACCCAGGCCGCCCTCGCGCGCCATCGCGATCGCCATGCGCGCTTCGGTGACGCGATCCATGGGCGAGCTCAGGATGGGCGTGCGCAGGGTGATGCCAGCGGCGATGGCGGTCCGCGTGTCTACCTCGGCGGGCGTGATGTCGGTATCGCGCGGCACCAACAGGACATCATCAAAACTCAGCCCTTCACGCAGTGCTACTTCCGTCTCCTGCATCTCTCTCCCCCAAAATTCGTCAAACCCTGTTAGGCAAATCTTACAACACTGTAAGACCAAGATGCGTTAGTATACCATCAGGTATACTGATTGTAAAGGAGACGGACGATGTATCTTGGCCTCGATATTTGCGCTTCGGGCGCGGATTACGCCGCCACTTCGGACGGCCAGAGCTACCTGCAAGGCAAGATCCGTCGGATTTGGCGAATGTCAATGCGCGGCGCGGCGGCTTGCGGATACGGTCAGAAGTTGGCGAAGAGGGAGAGCAGGATGCTCCGGCCCTGCTGAAACCGGGTGCCGCTGAAGGCCGACTGGAAGTTGATCACCGTCCGGTCGTCGAAGAGGTTTACCACGTCCAGGCCGAGACCGCCATGCCCCCACAACAGGCGCGGCCCCGTCGTCAGGTGCAGGTCCACGCGGGTGCGCGGGATGCGCTTGTCGCTGGGTGGAATGGGACTGCTTGCCAGGCCGCTGCCATGATTGATGGTCATCGAAACCGAGGCGCCGCTCTTCCAGGTGTAGCCGAGGTCCAGGCCGACGGTGTTGCGCTGGTCGTGGTCATTGAAGTCGGGCACCGGGGCGCCGGTGTTGTCCACGCCGTTGGGACGGGCGACAGAGTAGGTGTAGTTGAGGGAGACATCCAGGCCGGTGCCCTTGGGCGGGGTCAGCTCATAGGCGAATTCCACGCCATGCACGCCGCCGTACTGGAAGTTGACGGCCGAGTAGATGCCGATCTGGCTGCCGGGGATGAGCAGGCCGGTATCCACCTGGTTGCGTATCTGCTTGATATAGTAGGCCAGGGAAACCGTTTGCCCCGGCCCGACCTGGCGCTCCATGCTCACATCGTACTGGTCTAAGGTCTCAGGCTGGATGGGCTGCCCGAGGATCGCGCCCTGCGCCAGCGGCGGCGTGTTGAACAGGCGGTTATACGACCAGCGCGCCGTCGTCAGCCGGTCCAGGTTATAGGAGAAGTTAAGGCGGGGCGAGAGGATAATGACATTGGTGATCGGCTGGCCCAGGTTCTGGGATTGCTTGTACCAGTCGGCGCGCAGACCGTAGTTGACGGTCAGGCGGTGGGAAGCCTGCCAGGTATCCTGGGCGTAGGCGGCGCGGTAGAAGCCGGAGCGATGCACCTTCAGCGTGGGCACGGCCCCGGATGCGGGAACATAGACCGGATTGCCGTTCACGTCCACAATCGGGTTGCCCTGCGCGTCCGTCTGCACCGTGCCGGGCGGCGCGAGGGCCGGGGAGAGGGCCGCCAGTTCGTCCAGGGCCAGTCGGCTGGCCGGAACGATATTATAGGTCTCGTCGCCGTTCTGGTCGTCCAGGAGCAGGCCGGTCTTGAACTCGTGCCGCCCGCGCCGGTAGGTCAGGCTGCTGTAGATCTGAACGTGGTGAATGTTGCGGGTTGAGGTTGGGTTGTACTCGATAGAGTTATCCACCGGCAAGTTCAGCACGTCCACCGGGGGATTGGCGTTGTGCAAGTCCTGTCCCGCGTGCAGGAGGGTAAAGGAGAGCAGGCCGGAGGTGCTAGCCGCCAGCTGCCGCCGCCAGGAGAACGTGGCGAACTCGCTCACCTCGCGCGCGGTGATGTCCATCCCCGCCGCCTGCTGGGAGGGCAGCGGAATAGTCTGCGCGCCGAGCAGGTCGGCGTTCTCCGAGGTCACATCCGGGCGAACACCGTTGGCGTTGCGCAGGCCCAGGAAGCCGAAGCCCTGTCCCGCCTGTTCGAACGAGGCCGGCAGTCCAGTCCGATTGGCGACCTGGAAGGTATCGGGATTGCGGCTCAGGGTCAGGTTGAGTATGTCGCGGCGGCCCGGCGTATAGTGCAGCTTGGTGAAGTAGCTTAAGGAGGAGCCGGCGTTGTGCGCCGTCTGGTCGTCGGGCTGGGGCGGCTCCAGCCAGTTGCGCGTGCGTGTGGCGGCAAGATCGATCACGTAGTTGGCGTACTTACCCAGAGGCCCCAGTGCCGTGAAGTCGCCGTTTGTGGTGTCGTAGCTGCCACCCTGAAAGGCCAGGTTGCTGCGACCTTTGCGCACGCCGGGGAGCGTCGTGACGTTGAGGATGGCAGCGGTCTGCCCTCCGAACTCCGGCGCAAAGCCCCCGGTCAGGATCTCCAGCCGCTGGATGGTGGCGGGCACAACGACCGATCCCTGCCGCCCGGAAAGCGTATCGGGCAGCGGCACGCCGTCCACCACGTAGGAGATGTCGGCGTGCTCGCCCCGGACGTGCTGCTGGCCGGCGGAGTCGGAGGCCACGCCGGTCGTGCCCTCGATCACGCGATTGATATTGCCGCCCACGCCGGCCTTGCTGGTGATCTCTTGGCGGTTGAGCGTGGTTCCGGGCGCAATGGGGTTGGCGTGCTGGGGGATCAGGCGCGTGGCCGTCACCTTGATATAGATCTCCTTGACGGGCGGCTGCGTCTGCCCCTGGAGCGTTACGCCGGTCCCGACCGGCAGGACGATGACGGTTGGGGAGACGCCGCCCGCCATGTAATCCACCGTCCAGGCCCGCAGATTAAAGATCGGCGTTTTGCCTGATGGCTCCCAACCGGCGATGAGGGTGCAGACCGGACGGACGCCGGCCCCATCCTCGATAGTCACGCGCGCCCCGGCGACAGGCTGGCGCGTGACCGCATCCACCACCACAAAGCGCACCCGCTCCAATCCACGCGCCTGCGCCCGGCAGCAGAGCAGCAAAAGCAGGAGAAGGAGTCCTAACCCCCCGGCCCCCTTCCCTGGTGTTGCACCTAACCCTCCGGCCCCCCTCCCTGGAAGGGAAGGGGGTGGCCCAGGTTGATACGCTCCCTTGCTCGCCCCCTCATCCCTCAAACCCTTTTCCTCTGGGACGGAGGTGCGGAGCTTTGAATGCCATCTCTGCCCTCTCGCCTTTGTACGGCAAAAAGAGTGGGGAAGTGCAGGAGAAGCGCACGAAGTCGGGTCCCTCCCTTCCCTCTTAGGGTCGTTAGGCGGAGGCGCGAACCGTTGAGCGCCGACCCTAGCAGTGGGGGTCGGGGGGTTAGGTAATCTACCTCGCAGCATCAACTCACCTGGAACTCGATATGCAGGCGCACGCGGCTCTCGATGGGCTGGCCGTCGCGGGTGGCCGGCTTGAACTTCCACTTCCGGGCCGCTTCCAGGGCGAGGCGATCCAGCTCGTCGTTGCCGGTGGATTGGGAAACCTTGATGTCGGTTGGCGTGCCGTCGGGCGAGACGGTGAACTCGGCGACGAAGGTCTTGTCCAGCGCATCGCTGCGCAGGTCGTCGGGAATGGTCGGCTGCGGCGCGTAGATAGCCTCGGCCTCCACAAAGACCGGCGCTTTCTTGACCTCCGGCATCGGCGCGGGTTTGGGCGATTCCTCTTTGGGCGCCTCATTGCGGGCGATCTGGGGCGGCGCGGGCGTCGGCTTAGGCTCCTCCTTCTTCTCTGGCGGAGGCGGCGTCTCTTGCTTGACCGTCGGCGGCGTGGTGTCTGCCTTTTCCGTCGGCAGTTGGCCCGCCTTGCCGGTGCCGTTGGCGTCTACCGTCGACTCACTGTTGTTTTCTTCCCCGCCGGCATTGCCCGCGCTGGCAATGACCTTCGGCTGATTCAGGTTGCTCCTGTGGGCCGCCTGATGTTGGTGCGGCGTCGTGGAAGCGCTCTTTTTGGCGGTCGGTGCAGGCTTGTGCGCTGTGCGCTGCACTTTCTTGACCTCCGGCTTCTCCTTTATCGGCTGGGGTGGGGGCAGCACCACCATGCGCGTCTCGATGAAATGCTGCTGTATCCTTTTGAACGTCCCGAAATGCGCCAGGACGGGTAGCGCCACGATATGCACGAGGATGGAGATGCCTATAATACGCATCAGGAGCGGGTTTTTCTGGTGTCTTCTGCGTCGCATGGCGTGTTACCCCCGGTCGGTGGCGATGGCGAAGCGGGTGACGCCCGCCTTGCGCGCCTCATCCATGGCGCCGACCACCAGCCCGTGCAGCACGCGCTTATCGGCGTTGATGATGACCAGGTTGTTCGCGCCGACCTTGAGCGCCTCCAGGCCGGTCTTTATGTTCTCCAGGGTCGTCGGCTTAGTGTTGAGGAAGATGCGATTATCGGCCATGATGGTGATGGTCACGTTCTGCGAAGAGTGCTCGTTCGCGGTAGAGGCTTTGGGCAGGTTGACCGGCAGGCCGCTCTGGACGACCATCGCCAGCGAGGCCACCATAAAGAAGAAGAGCAGGAACATCATCACGTCAATCATGGGAATGACGATAATCTCTGCCTCTTCAACGGGCTTTCGGCGCGCGATGCGCACCCGTTTCCGCATTGCCATCGGCGTCTGCCCCCTTAATCCACGCGCCCGGTCAGGAAGTTGACCAGCTCCGAGCCATAGTACTCCATGTCCTCGACGATCTTCTTGGACAGGTTGGCGAAGTAGTTATAGCAAAGGAAGCCAAGCACCGCCAGGCTGATGCCGGTCGCCGTCGAAACCAGGGCCTCGGAGATGCCGGCGAGCACCTGCGTCGGGTTCGACAGGCCGCTCTGCGAGGCGGCATGGAACGAGGCGATCATGCCTGCGATGGTGCCAAGCAGTCCCAGCAGCGGCGAGATATTGACAATGGTTTTCAGGGCAGGCAGATACGCTTCCAACTGCGGAATCTCGTTGGCGGCCTCCTGCTCCATCGCCATTTCAATGGCGTCGGCAGGGCGGTGCGCATTCTTCAGGCCGCGCGCGAACATGCGGCCCACCGGCCCGCCAATGCTCTCGCAGATGGCAATGGCTTTCGCTCTGTCGGATTCGGAGTTTGGTTTATAGGTAGCCTTCACCATATCGAGCAGGTTATCTCCGTCCACTGCGGCCTTGCGCAAGGAGATAGCGCGCTCGATGGCAATGGCAATCAATGCAATCGAACACAGGATCAGCGGGTACATCATCACCCCGCCGTTTTTGATAAAGGTCAGGACGGCAGACATGAACACGGCCTCTCTTTATAAGGATGAAGGAGGAAGGCGGAAGGATGAACAAAGCAAGTCGCTTTCATCCCTCAGAATGTAGCCCACACCAGACGGCAGGTAAACAAGCACGCTGCCGGCAGACAGGCGTAACGGTGACGCGCTCGGCAGGGCCGCACACAACGGCGTTGCCTCAAAACAGCACGAAAGCGGACAGAAATCGTCCGCGCACAAGGGCTATTTTTGAAGCAGCCTGGCGGTGGCGAGAACTAAGGAAGTAGAGTAGGGGTTACGCGAGAGGCGGCGCGCGCGAGGAGAAGCCCGCTAGATAGGTGGAGTGCAGCAGGGCGGGCAGAGGCAGCAGAACAAGGACGCGCCGGAGAACCGGGCGCGTGATGTGGAAAGGCGTCAAAGCGGCGGAGACGCTGTTGGCCTGCCACTCGCAGAATCCGCAGTAAGCGATCTGGGGATGGACTCGCCCGGCGGAGATCGCCGCCTGGCGGGGTGCTTTGCTTTCAGAGACGGAGGCAGCAAACCCCGCCGACTCCGTCTCCCCGCGCAGCGTGGCGTGCGTATGGGTCAGCGTGCCGAACGTGCAGAGAAACACGTAGAGCAGCGCCACGAACGCGGCTTGCGCGCGAGCCAATCTGCGATTGGAGAGGACAAAGAGACGCACCGACGTGAACTTCTCCTGCTCTCGGAGTGTGTACGCTAACTTCTGGCAGCCACCCCTGAAGGGGTGGGCTGCGGACGGCAAGCCCGCTCAAGCGGGCTACGAGGGGTGGGTTAGCCCCCTATAGGAGCTATAAGAAGGAAGGTTAGCCCCCTTCAGGGGGCTTGCCGCCCACAGCCCGGTCCTTTAGGGCCGGGCACAGCCGGGTTTCCGTAGATACTCTCAGTAAGCGGATAACATAGAGGAAATGCCCGATGGGGCCTTCTCCGATCGCTATTATAGCACAGTTACGCGCCGGATGCAGTGATAAGTTGCCCATGGAGGAGCTATTTCAAGAATAACTCGATGACCGGCACGGTGACGTGGGGCTTTTTTACGGGCAGTTCCAGCGTGAGCAGCGTGGTCTCGCGCGACTCCTTCATCGCTCCATAGGAGGCTTCCGGCACGCGCTTGAGCATCTTGATCTCGGAGGCGTCGTTGAGAAGCTGTGCGTACTCTACTCGCTCGCCTATGCCGTCTATATGCAGGTGCCGGAAGGGCCAGGCGAAGACGTGCAAATACAGCCGGTTCGTTTGCGGGTTGTAGGTGTAGCGGCAGTCCTGCGGGCAGGCGAATTCCTCCGGGGCCTGCGTGCAGCCGTAGATGGAACGGTTGTGGCGCTTCATCCACTCTCCCATGCCGGACAGCCGATCCAGCGCCCGCTCGTCGAACTCGCCGCGCCCGGTAGGCCCGACGTTGAGCAGCAGATTGCCGCCCTTGCTGACCGTGTCAATTAGCATTTGCACGAGCATATCCACGCTCTTCCAGCTCTCCTCGTCCCGGTGATAGCCCCAGGAGCCGCTGAACGTCTGGCACGCCTCCCAGACTACCGGTTCCCCGTTGACCCGCACCCACTCGCGCGGCTGGTACTGCTCCGGCGTCTTGACGTCCTGGTCAATTTGCAGGCGGTCGTTGAGGATGATGTTGGGCTGGAGTTCGCGCACCAGCTTAATAAGCTCCTCGCTCTTCCATGTCTCCTTGCCCTTCCCGGCAAACCGCTCGGTCGGCGCGACGGAGAAATCGTACCAGAGGATGTCCACCTTGCCGAACTGGGTCAGCAACTCCCGCGTCTGCCCGAACAGGTAGTCCACATATCTGTTGATGTCGCGGTCTTTGTCAGCTTCGATGTACGCCTGGTTGTCCCGCATGGGGTGAGGCTGATCCACGGTATAATCCGGGTGGTGCCAATCCAGCAGGGAATGGTAGAAGCCGACTTTGAGGCCCTGCCCACGAAACGCCTCCACCATCGGCTTGAGCAAGTCCTTGCCATAGGGTGTGTTGGTCGCCTTGTAGTCGGTAAGCTGAGAATCCCAGAGGCAGAACCCCTCGTGATGCTTGGTCGTGACCACAAAGTATTTCATCCCCGCGTTGGCGGCGACTCTGGCCCAGAGTTCCGGGTCGTAGAGGTCGGGGTCGAAGTGCTTGAAGTATTTCTGATAGGTTTCGTTATCTATCCGTTCCATGCTCTTGACCCACTCGTGCCGGGCCGGAAGCGCATAGAGTCCCCAGTGGATAAACATGCCGAAGCGGTCGTGCGTAAACCAGGACGTATCCCCCGCAGTCGGGGCAGGCTGGAGCGTCATCGCGGTTTCCTCCTCGTAAGAATCCTGAGTCCATCTTCGCCAACTGGCCTGTCGTCTCCTGCGCAAGCTTTCTGTGTGAGGGGCCTTGCGTTTTCTTTCCGGGCGGCTCAAGCCGCAGCAACCAGAGCACCCAGTCGCCCTCCGGCGACTCCATCCTCCCCTCTCCCGCAGCGTGGGAGAGGGGAAGGGGGTGAGGGCAGAACCCGCGCAGGCGAGTTTAGTGCCTTGGTTGCTGCGGCTTTAGCCGCCCGGAAAGAAAACACTGCCTGGGAGGGAGAGAGAATGCAACTGACGTGGCGTTGGCGCGCGCTGCTTCTTGGCGCGGCCTGTTGCCTATTCGCAAAGATCGGAACGGCAAGCGGACAGGCCCCCCCTGTGATAAGCAAGCCGCTGCTGATAGCGCGCGTTGCCATCCTGGAGGCGCTGCCGCCGCTCACCGATGCGGCAGACGCAAAGGCGGCTGCGGCCATCCTCAAGGCCAATCACCAGGCGGTTTCTCTCCTGATGCCCGCCCAACTGGCCGATCCCAGCGCGTTCAACGCACAGGCGTTCGATGTGCTGGTGCTGCCCCATGCGGAGACGTTCCCGGCAGCAGCGCAGGACAACCTGCTCGCCTTCCTGAGAGCGCGCGGTAAGCTGCTCTGCCTGGGCAGAGGCGCACCCTTCTCGCGCTACGTCTATGCCGATGGCGGCGTCTGGAAGACCCGCGAGAGCCTGCTCCTCTCCTTGCCCACGACGCCCCTGATGGATTTCGGCGCTACTAACCTTGCCGCCTGGACGCGCGCCACCAACGATCCGAACAGCCCTGCGACGCTGACCCGTGAGGGCAGCCCGCACGGCCCCGCGCTGCATTTCCGCTTTGCCCACTTCACGGGATGGGACAACTTCAGCCCGCCGCCGTTCCCGGCCTCTCCGTTCGCGCCCGGCGCGCAGACAGTCACCTTCTGGGCGAAGGGCGGGCCGCATACGCGCGCCCTGGTGATGGAGTGGAAGGAGCGGGACGGCTCCCGCTGGATCGGGGCGGTGAAGCTGACCGGCGCCTGGCAGCGCTACGCCCTGACGCCCGCCGATTTCCACTACTGGCCCGACTCCCCCTCACAGGGGCGGGGCGGACCTAGCGACTCGTTCCACCCGGAGAACGCGCGCGAGTGGCATATCGGGCTGGCGCAGTCGCACGCCCTGATGGCTCCCGGCCCCCACGAGTTCTGGCTGGCAGCGCCCGGTTCCGCGCGCCTGCCCGCCAACATGAAAGAGGCCGCGCCGCCTCTATTGGAGTGCTTGAGTCCGGCGTACAAGGGGTACTTCCTCAGCGTGAAGGAGAATCCTGCTTCTGCGGCGAGAAAGCAGAGGCCGGGACGCCCTGCCGGAGCCGTGCTGCGCCGCCTCTGGGTTCCTATCGTGCGGCAGCGCGGCATCGGCCTGACCGGCGAGCGGCCCGGTCGCCTGATGCCTGTGGAGTTGCGCGCCGATACTACAGGCATCCATCCGGGGGATAGGGCCTGGGCGTATCTGTGTCTGTCCGGGCCAATGCAGGGCGCACTCTGGGGCGGGGTAGCCCAAAAGAGTAGCCTCAGCCCTTTGCTTCCGGCGGTGCGTCTTCTCACGCAGGGAGTCTACCTTGCCCATGCCGGCACAGAGAAGGCTGCTTATGTGGAGGGCGAGTCGATCACCATCGGCTTTAAGGCCGTTAATACCGGCTCACAGGCGCGCTCCGTAGAGGCGGCCATCGCCGTGCGCGGAGATAAAGGGCCGATAGCGGCCTACAGGAGCCATCTTGCGCTTGCGCCGGAGGCATTGGGCGCCGAGCCGCAATGGAGGCGCCGACTGCCTCCCCTTCTCCCCGGCACGTATACGGTGCGCATAACTTTGCTCGCAGCCGGTGCGCTGACTGGCGGCTCCGGCACCCAAAAGCCAGTGGACAGGATCGAGATGCCGTTTCGCGTGCTCCCCAGAAGTATACCGACGGCCCGGTTCCAGGATCGCATCCGGGCGCGCAGCGGCGAGTTTGTGCTCAACGGCAAGCCCTGGCGGCCCGTCGGCGTCAACTACTGGCCGTTCTGGGTGATAGGGGAAGAGAATCAGCCCTACTGGGTCCACTGGATTGCCCCGGACCAGTACGATCCCGAGTTGGTCGAGCCGGAGCTGACCCAATGCGAGAGGCTGGGCGTCAATCTGCTCAGCGTGCAGTATACCAATCCTGATGAGGGGCCGGCACTCGACGATTTTCTCGCACGTTGCCGAAACCACCGCCTGAGAGTCAACGTATTCGTTGCGGACGCCAATCCTCTAGACTTCCATCTGAACGGCCTGCGGGCGCTGCTGAACGCCGCCCACCTGCGCGGCAACGCGACGGTATTCGCCTTTGACATCGCCTGGGAGCCGCACGTCGGGGCGCATACGGAGCGCAAGGCGCTGGACGCGGCATGGCGGGACTGGATACTGGCCCAGTATGGCAGCATTGCTGGTGCCGAGCGCGATTGGGGCCTGGCCGCGCCGCGCGAGGAGGGACAGATTACTAATCCTTCGGATGCGCAGTTGGCGCAGGATGGTCCCTGGCGCGTGATGGTCGCCGCCTACCGCCGCTTTCTGGACGACCGCATCAGCCGGGGCTACCGGGAGGTCGTGCAGGTGCTGCGCCCTTACGGAGCGCTGATCGGGGCGCGCAGCGGCTACGGCGGCAACGGCAGCCTGGCGGTGGCGGGGCAGGCTCCCTTTGACCTGCTTTCCGGCGCGGCGCACCTGGATTTCATCTCGCCGGAGGGTTACGCGCTCGGCGGGGCGTGGCCGGAGTTTCGTGGGGGCGGGCTGACGACGGCCTACGCCCGCTGGGCCGGCAACGGCAAGCCAGTCTTCTGGGCGGAGTTCGGCCAGAGCGTCTACCCGGACACCACCCCGGACAAGATCGCCGCGCAGGGCGCTTACTATGATAAAATGTACCGTCTCCTCCTGGATTCCGGGGCGAATGGATCGGCGGCGTGGTGGTATCCCGGTGGCCTGCGTGTGGACGAGAACAGCGACTTCGGCATCGTCTCGCCGGATGGCTCACCCCGCCCGGCAGCCCGGCGTCTTCAGCGGCACGCTGCTGGAGAATTGCCGAGGGCTATGGTCAACCCGCCTCCAACGGCCTGGATCACGGTAGATCGCGACGCGGACGCGCGCGGCTATGCGGGAATCTATGCGCGGTGGCGCGGCGAATATGCGCGGATGCGAGCGGCAGGGCTGAGGCCCGGCGTGCGCACGCCGGGAACCGGCACGACAACGGCGACGATGCCGCTGGTGGCGGTCGGCAACGTCCCGGCCAACGGCAGCAACCCCCTCAAGTACGCCAACGCCGAACTCTCCTGGCAAGAGCGCCCAGGCAAGCGGCACCGGCTGTTGCTCTACAACACGGGCGACGCCGGGTGGGCGCAGAACGGGCCGGGCCGTGTGGAACTGCTGGCGCTGGCCGGGAGCCGTATCCTTGCCCGCCAACCGCTGCCGCGCGCCGTCCCGCGCTACAGGCAGATAAGCCTGGACGTTTCCCGTCTGCTGACAAAGGCTCACGCTGCCGCGGCCGCTCCGCCCATCCTGCTGCGTCTGGCCGTCATCGGGCGCCGCGCCGGGGCTAATGGGCCGGAGGTTTACCCTTTTGGGGAGGACTGTGCGGGAGCGTGGTAGAATTCGGAACTTGTTTGCTCCTGCCGACCTGTGGACCAGTATGAAGCCGTAGCGGCGGAAATGAGAAAGAACCATTATGAAAAAATGGCTGATAGGCTGTGGGCTACTGTTGCTGCTCATGGGCCTGGGAACATTTATGGGCGTGCGCGCCTTGCTCAGGGCCAAGCCCAAGACCGAGCGCAGCGAGACGGTACAGCGCGGCGATGTGGAGATCAAGGTCGTCGAAACCGGCACCATTGAACCGCTGCGCAAGGTCGAGGTCAAGTCCAAAGTCGGCGGACGGCTCGCGCGGCTGTTCGTGGATGAGGGCATGGTGGTGCGGCAGGGTCAGATACTGGCGACTATTGACCCGCAGGAGATCAACAGCCAGGTGGCCGCGCTGCGGGCGCAGTTGGCGGGCGCGCAAGCCCACCTGGCGGCGGCGCGCAAGAATGCTGACTATCAGCAATCGCAGACCGCGACCGGCATTGACCAGTATGCGCATAACGTCGAGGTGACCTGGGCGCGGCTGAAGGCGGCGGAAGCGGAGGCGCAGGCCCAGCCGCACCTGACGCAGCAGGCCATCCAGATCGCCCAGGCCAATCTGGACGCTGCCCAATCTGAACTTAAGGCCCAGCAGGATGCCCTGGACCTGATGATCCAGTCCACCCACCCGCAGGCGCTCGTTGCCGCGCAATCGGACTATGATCAGGCCCGCGCTCAGGCCGATAATGATGCACGCACTGTTCGCAGGCAGCAGCAGTTGTTGGCTAAGGGCTTCGTCGCGCAGCAGGTCGTGGAGGCCGCGGAGACGCAGGCGCAGGTCTCCGCCGCGCATCTGCGCCAGGCGAAAGAGCGGCTGGACCGGATCAATAAGGCCAATGCGCTCGAAGAGGCCAACGCGCGCAGCCAGGTTGCCAGCGCTCTGAGTCAGGTGCGCCAGATGGAGGCGGCGCTGGCCCAGGCCAGGACCAATGTCCTGCCCGCCACTAAGCGGCGTGAATTGGAAAGCGCGCGTGCCGCCTACAGGCAGGCGCAGGCCCAGCTTGCCGCGATGCGCGCCGGGAAAACGCAGGATAAAATGCGCCAGGATGAGGTCGCTGTCGCCGCTGCTGACGTCCAGCAGATACAGAACCAGCTTAACGAGAGGCTGGTCAATCAGCGCGATACCAGGCTGGTGGCGGCGATGCCGGGCCTGATAACCCACCGCTACGTCGAACAGGGCGAGCTGATCACTTCCGGTATCTCTTCCTTCTCCTCCGGCACGCCGGTCTTTCAGATCGCGGACCTGGCCACAATGCTGGTCAAGATCAATGTCAATGAGGTGGATATCGCCAAAGTGCGGCGCGGCCTGCTGACCGAGGTGACGATAGATGCCGAGCGCGGCGCCCTGTTTACCGGCCACGTCCGCAAGGTCGCTCCTGCCGCCTACACCGCCACGCCTGGGACCTCCGGCGGCGGAGGGGATAACGGAGGCGGTGGGGGCGGTGGAAACAATCAGAACGTCATCCGCTTCCCGGTCGAGGTTCAGATTGACCACGCCGATGCGCGCCTCAAGCCCGGCATGAGCGCGCGCTGCTCTATCATCGTGGCCCGCCGCCGCAACGTCCTGCGCGTGCCCACCAACTGCGTCCAGGGAGATGGGCCGAACGCGACGGTTCAGATCGTCACCGAGACCGTCAAAAATGGCGAAAAGGTCGAAACGACGACGCCCCGCAAGGTAACGGTCGGGCTGCGTGGCGACGACTTCGTTGAAATTGTCTCCGGCCTGAAAGTGGGGGAGAAGGTACGGCCCGCGCCCTACACCGGCCCGCCTCGCAAGACGGTTGACATGCGCCGAGAAGGCCCATAGACGCGCAGGGAGAAACCCATGAACCTCTGGCACGGCATACAGGTCGCCTTCGCAAACCTGCGCGCCAACAAGCTCCGCTCCGCGCTGACCATGCTCGGCGTCATCATCGGTGTCAGCGCCGTCATTATGATGGTCTCCATCCTGCAGGGCGCCCAGTCGCGAGTCACCAACGAGTTCCAGAAGATGGGCTCTAATCTCATTCTGATCTTCTACGGGCCGGATCGCGACGAGCGCAAGCAGACAACCCGCCGCATTGACGGCATGAAGATGGATGACGTGCGCGCCATCCAGCAGCATTGTGACCTTATCAAAAGCCTCTCCCCGGAACTGCCGCTCAACCAGGGCACGACGGCCAACTACAGAGGCCGCACCACCGACGTGACCCCCAACGGCGTGCTGCCGGCCTACGAGCGGATGCGCAATGTCATGGTGGCGCGCGGACGCTTCCTGTCCGACAAGGACGTGGATACCTGGGCCAAAGTGTGCGTCATCGGCGATAAGATCGAGAAAGACCTCTTCCAGAACGCCGACCCCATCGGCCAGGACATCGAGATCAATGGCCTGAACCTGACGGTCGTGGGTGTAATGGCCCCCAAGGGGCGCATGTTGAGCGGCGACGCCGATAAGCAGGTCTTTATTCCGCTGACGACGGTACAGAAGCGTTACCTGGGCCAGGAACTCGTGGGCGTCATCTGGGCCGAAGCCGTAGACTTGCAGCACATGGATGAGGCCAAAGATCAGGTCTGGCAGCTGCTGATGCGCCGCTATAACAACCTGATCGGCTTCCGCGTGGACAGCCTGGACAACATGCTCAACAGCATCAAGCAAGTCCTGGCCATCTTCACGCTGGTATTGGGCTCCATTGCCGGCATGGCGCTGCTGGTCGGCGGCATTGGCATCATGAATATCATGCTGGTCTCGGTCACCGAGCGCACCCGCGAGATCGGCCTGCGCAAAGCCATTGGGGCCAAGCGCAAGGATATTCTCGTTCAGTTTCTCATCGAGTCGGCGACGCTCTCGGGCGTCGGCGGCTTGACCGGCATCGTCATCGGCTCGGCCTTTGCCTATACCATCGGCTTTATCACCCAGTTTATTCCCGCCATGACCGATCCACAGACCGGCGCTAAAGGGATGGCGATCTATGTGCCGCCCTCCTTCGCCATCGGCGCGTTTGTGTTCTCCGCTTGTGTGGGCATCTTCTTCGGCATGTATCCGGCTTATCGCGCCGCCAACCTCGATCCCATCGAAGCGCTCCGCCACGAATAGACACCGCGGAGATGGTCCGGCAGGAAGGCCATTTAATTCTGGCCCCTACCCCTTTTTCCCCTCCCCCAAGAACAGGGGAGGGGAGAGACAGAGTTGACTTCTCCTCTCCCTTCTCCCTAGCAGGGAGAAGGGCCGGCGAGGAGGGAAGAACAAGGCTTCTCCTCCCCCTACGTCCAGAGCCGCCGCTTTCTCCAAAAGCAGTTCGCAGGAGGGTAGAACCTGGCTTCTCCTCCCCCTCTCCCGCAGCGTGGGAGAGGGGGATAGGGGGTGAGGGCTGCAAAGAAAACGGCAGGAAGAAGGAAGGCGAGGGGAGAAACGTGAGTCGTCCCGGTAATTAGCGGAGAATTGTCACGCTTTTGAGGTGCATGACCATGTTTCAGCATATCCTGATCGCTTCGGATGGTTCCGAGAGCGCGCTCAAGGCGGCGACCTGCGCCGCCGAGATCGCCAAACGATTCGAGTCGCAGGTCACGCTGCTCACCGTCTTCGACCCACCTCTGGCCGCAGGTCCCACTCTGGGCCTGACGGAAGTGCCCATTGATCCGGCCCTCATTGCCCAGTATGGGGAGCAAATTCAGGAGGCTATCGAGAGAGATACGGGCAAAATCCTGGAGGAGCAGGGGGTGGGCTACCTGGCCCGGCGGGAGGTAGGTCATCCGGCGGACAGGATCATCAGTGTGGCCGCGCGGGAGAAGGTAGACCTGATCGTCCTGGGCAGTCGGGGACTGGGCGGACTAGAGTCCTTCCTGGTGGGCAGCGTCTCCGATCATGTGCTGCATCACGCCCACTGTCCCGTGCTGATCGTGAAGTGAGTCCGGACGCGCTCGCCTCCGCGTTGGCCTGGCTCCATACACAGGCGGGCAGCGCTCTGCTGGATGAGGCCGCACGCCTTCCTGCCGACCGCCTGACACGTCTGACGCGCTTGCGCCGCCGCTATCCCTATCCGGCCGATCTGGCTGCCGCCGCCGTTGAGCTGCTGGAGTTGCGCCGCCGTGCGCGGGCCAAATTCGCCCAGGCCGACCGGATGTTCTTCACGGGGGAGGGCCTGGAGCAGTCCACCGGCGAGGTGATCGCGCACTACCGGGCCGGGCGCTTCCCGGCAGGCGAGGCCGTGCTGGATGCCTGCTGCGGCATCGGCGGCGACGCGCTGGCCCTGGCCGAGCGCGGCCCGGTCCTGGCCGTAGATCGCGTTCCGGCGGCAGCCGTCTGCACGCGCGCCAACGCGGAGGCGCTCGATCTGCCGCATCCCGTTTTTGCGCTCTGCGCCGACGTGACGACGCTGGATCTGGCGCGGCTGCGGGCAGGAGGCATCCGCGCCGCCTTCTTCGATCCCTCGCGGCGCACCGAGGATCGCGTCGGACAGCGCCGCCGCGCCCGCGCCGCCGAAGCCTATACCCCGCCGCTCTCCTGGTCGGAGGCGCTGCGCGCCCACTTTCCCTCTCTGGCCGTCAAGGTATCACCTGCCATTGAGGACGCGGCGCTGCGGCCCTACCCGGCGCGCGTGGAGTTTCTCTCCGACCGGGGCGAGTGCAAGGAGGCCGTCCTGTGGTTTGGGCCGCTGACGGAGGCGCTCCCGGAGACGCCGGCCCGGCACACGGAGGGCGAAGCCTACTGCGCCACCGTTCTCCGCCCCGGATCGCCCCCGGTGACGCTGGCTCCCTTCCCTTGCGATCCGCCGCTACTCTCCGCGCCGCGCGCCTGGCTCTATGAGCCCGATCCCGCCGTCCTCCGCGCCCATCTCGTGCCGCAGGTCGCCGCGCTGCTGAGCGCCGCCCAGCTTGACTCCCAGATCGCCTACCTGACCGCCGACGCCCTGACCGCCTCGCCCTTTGCCGCCGCCTATCGCGTCCTCGATTGGATGCCGTTCAACCTCAAGCACATGCAATCCCGGCTGAAATCCCTCGGACGGTACGTGGCTGCCATCAAGAAGCGCGGCGTGCCGCTGGAGCCGGAAGACCTCCGCAAGCGCCTGACCGGAGCCGAGGCAGGAGGCACGCCCGCCGTTGTCGTACTGACTCGCAGGCAGGAAAAGCCCATCGCCCTTCTCTGCGAACCCGCTCCGTAACAAAGGGAATAGCGTTCACCCCTGCTGGCCCCACAGCAGGCCTCTTTGCGAGCCTGCTCCGTGAGAAATGGCCTGTGCCGCGCGCCGAGTCAATGGCCCGGCATGGGAAAAACACCTTCGGAACCGCTATGCTGACCTATCTGCTAGCTCATGATCTGGGAACGACCGGCGACAAGGCAACCCTCTTTGACGCGGAGGGCCGCCTGCTGGCGTCCGCCTTTGCACCCTACGCGACGCAGTATCCGCGCCCCGGCTGGGCCGAGCACGACCCGGAAGACTGGTGGCGGGCCGTCTGCGCCAGCACGCGCCAACTGCTGGAGCAGGCGCCGGGGGCCGTCAACCATCTGGCCGCCGTCGGGTTTTCGGCGATGATGAACGGCTGTTTGCTGGTGGATGCGGAGGGCAATGCCCTGCGGCCCGGCCTCATCCATGCGGACATCCGCAGCGCGGCGCAGTGTGCGCGGATCGCGCGGGAGGTAGGAGGGGAACGCGCCTACCAGTTGACCGGCAATCGTCTGGCGCCCTATTTCACGCTGGGCAAGCTGGCCTGGCTGGCCGAGCATGAGCCGGAGACGGTGCGGCGCGCGCGCTGGTGCGTACAGACCAAGGAATATATCGCCGGACGCCTGACCGGGGCATGGGGCCTCACCGACCGCTCGGATGCCTCCCTGACGGGCTGCTTTGACCTGGAGCGAGGCGTCTGGGCGGAGGAACTGATCGCCGCCGGAGGGTTTCCGGCGCGATTGCTGCCGACGGTACGCCCTTCGGCCAGCATCGTCGGCACGGTAACGCTGGCAGCGGCGGAGGCGACAGGACTGCCTGCGGGCCTGCCGGTCGTGCTGGGGGGCGGCGATGGCGCGTGCGCGACAGCAGGTGCAGGCGCGGTGCGGCCCGGCGACGCCTATCACTATCTTGGCGGCACCTCCTGGGTCGCCGCCGTGACGGCAAACTATCGGCCCGATCCGGGGCGGCGCGTCTCCGTCTTTTGCGGGCTTGACCCGGCCCAGTACGTCGTCTACGGCACGGTGCAGACCGCTTCGGTGGCCCTGGATTGGTTTCGGAATGCCATCGGCGTCGGGGAACGCGCGGCCGGTGAAGAGGAGCACGCCGCGCTGGAGCGATTGGCGGCCTCCGCCCCCGCAGGCAGCAACGGCCTCTTCTTCCTTCCGTATTTGCAGGGCGAGCGGTCGCCGATCTGGGATGCCAACGCGAGAGGCGTCTACTTCGGGCTCACGCAGGCGCACGGGCGAACGGAACTGGCGCGCGCCATCATGGAAGGGGTCGCCTATGCGCTCGCCAGCAACCTCGCGGTTCTGGAAGAGCTGGGGCTGGCTCCAGAGAGTATCCGGGTGCTGGGCGGCGGGATGCGCTATGCCCTCTGGCGGAAAATATTTGCCGCCGTCTATAACCGTCCGCTTCAGTTATTGGCGCGGCTGGCGGAAGCGACTTCCTGCGGGGCGGCCATGATCGCCGGAGTGGGCATCGGTCTCTATCCCGATCTGGCGACCGCCGCCCCGCTCTTTGCGCCTCTGGCGGAGCAAGAACAGCCTGACCGCGAAGCCGCTGCCGTCTATGCCCGCGCCGCCGCCTTCTTCCGAACGCTCTACCCTGCACTGTCCGACCGCTTTGCCGAGTTGTCCCGCCTCTAATCAAGCCAAACCCGTTCGCACCAGAGAAAGATAAAAAAGCCATTTAGACAGGATTAACAGGATTTACAAGATTAAACAAGGAGAGAGAAGCAGGGCTTGTCTGCGTAGTTAAAATCCAGTTCATCCCGTTCATCCTATCTCAATGGCTTTTGTCTTTCTCTCTTTCTCTTTGTTTTTCTCCGTGACTCCTCCGTGTCTCCGTGGCTCTAGCGTAGCGGGTGGTTTAATCGGTTTTGAGTCGTTGGTAGATGCTGTTCTGGCGCGTCATCAGGCGGTTATCCACCAGCAGCCGACGCAGGGTGGCGCAGTCGGGATGGAAGCGCTTGAGGATCTCGTTGACCTGCTTTTCCGGGTAAGACTGGTCGTAGGCGAACTCTTCCGCCAGGCGGCGCAGCACCACCATCTGCTTGTTGGGACGTGTAGGTATCTCCTTCAAGCGGCCTTCCACGAAGAAATGCTGCAACACCTTGCGCTCGAACTCGTCGCCGCCCGTGTCTTCCTCATCGCCTTTGAAGGCTTTGGGCCGCAGCTCCTGGAGCAGCCTGTGGACATCATCCTGCCGCAGGCTGTAGTAGTGCGCCGTTCCCTCCTGCCGCATGTTCACCATATCATGCCACTTCAGCATGTTCAAGTGCGCGGATACCGTCGGCTCCTTTAAGCCCAAAACGGAGGCCAGCTCTTTGACTGTGTACTCGCGCTCGGCAAGCAGGCCCAGAATCCGCAGCCGGCTTTTGTCCGCCAGGACCTTTAGAAACCGGACCAGTTGCTCGAACTCCTGATCGGGAATTACTCTGGCTTCGGTCTCTATGGAATGCCGCTTGTAGAGGCGCCCTGAAAGTGTGGGCGTAGGCTCTTGCTCAACAGCCACCTTCTTAACCCTCCGTCTAATTAGCCTTCTATCTAATTAGGAGTATATCTAATTAGCGATTTCTTGTCAAGGGTGGGCAAGCATTAAGTTTCGGTATTCTGCAAGGCAGTTTACCCGTGAAAATGCGATTGCCCTGGCGAACGTCGAGAACCTCTTTAACAAATTTGGTAGATTATGTTATAATGGGAAGTCGTATTGCGGCGGCGAGGAGAATCTTTTACGGATGAATATATTACGGGGCGTGCTGGGGCGTTTTTCCCGCGACATGGGGATCGATCTCGGCACCGCCAATACCCTGGTCCACGTGCGTGGACGAGGGATTTTGCTGCGCGAGCCCTCTGTGGTCGCCATTGAGAAGGAGAGCAAGAGGGTGCTGGCGGTCGGCGAGGAGGCCAAGCGGATGCTGGGGCGCACGCCGGGCTCCATCATCGCGATTCGTCCTCTCAAAGATGGCGTCATCGCCGATTTCGACCAGACCGAGAAGATGATCCGCTACTTCATTGAGAAGGTGCATCGGCGGACGATGTGGATCGCGCCCCGCGTGGTCGTGGGCGTGCCGTCGGGGGTCACCGAGGTCGAGGAGCGGGCGGTCAAGGAGGCAGCCAAGAAGGCGGGCGCGAAGGAGGCTTATCTCATCGAAGAGCCGATGGCAGCCGCTATCGGCGCAGGGTTGCCGGTCGCTGAGCCGACCGGCTCGATGGTCGTGGACATCGGCGGCGGCACGACGGAGGTGGCGGTGATCTCGCTGGCCGGCATCGTCACCAGCCGCTCTATCCGCGTGGCCGGCGATGAGATAGATGAGGCTATCGTCAACTACGTGCGCCGCACCTACAACCTGCACATCGGCTACCGGACGGCGGAAGAGGCCAAGTTTGAGGTCGGCTCGGCCTATACCGTCGGGCCGGAGCGCTCGATGGAGGTGCGCGGGCGCGACCTGATCTCAGGCTTGCCGCGCAGCACGACCATCACCAGCAGTGAGATCCGCGAGGCCATCCAGGACCCGATCAACGCTATCGTCGAGGCGGTGAAGGTAACCCTGGAGGGGACGCCGCCGGAACTGGCCGCCGACATCTACGAGCGCGGCATTGTGCTGGCGGGCGGCGGCGCGCTGCTGGAGGGACTGGACCGACTGCTCTCGCGCGAGACCTCCATGCCCGTCCACGTTGCCACCGATCCGCTCTCCTGCGTGGTCGTCGGCACCGGACGCGTCCTGGAAGAGATACATATCAATCCGACGCTGCGCAAGGTGCTCAAAAGCGGTTAGAGCGAGTAGGGAAACCTCTCCCCTTGCTTTCCTAAGAACGTATCGAGAACCTGCTGGCAGTCCACCCCTAAAGGAGTGAGCTGCAGACGGCAAGCCCGCTCAAGCGGACTACCAGGGGTGGGTTGGTCCCCTTCGGGGGGCTACAAGAGGGGAGGTTAGCCCCATTGATGGGGCTTGCCGCCCACAGCCCGGTCCTTTAGGGCCGGGCGCGGAGCCGCTTGCTTTAGGGAGCGGAAAGTCGCCATGAGGTCCGAAAAGACGCCTCGCGTCCGGCGTTACTGGGCAGCGCTCATCTGTCTGCTGCTGGGGACGCTGGCCGGCGCCTGGCACAACCACCAGACCGATCGGGGAAAATCCGACATCGTCGTTGGGGCGGTGCGGGGCGTCGTCGCGCCTCCCTCCAATGCGCTCGGCAAGGTCTCTCGCTGGTTTAGCGCGCAGACGAGCTGGATCTGGCATGGCCACGCAATCTCAGAAGAGAACCAACAACTGCGGGAGCGCATAGCCCAGTTGGAACAGGAGAACGCGGCGCTGCGCGAGGCGGCTATCAAATACGAGAGCCTGCGCGCCGATCTCGGCTTTGTGCGCGCGCAGAAAACGTCCCTCCTGGCGGCAGATGTGATCGCGCGCCGGCCCGACCCCAAGTTTGATACCCTGGTGATCGCGCGCGGCGGCGCCGACGGCGTGCGCCCTAACAGTGTCGTGGTGACGCGCGAGGGAGTGGTAGGGCGCGTGTTTGAGGTGACGCCCGGCACGGCCTCCGTCCTAATGTTGACCGATCAGAACTCCGGCGTGGGCGCACGGGTACAGCGGGCCAAATCGCGCGCCACCGGCATCTGCAAGGGAGATAACTCGAAGGCGCTTTCCCTGGTCTATCTGCCCAACGACGCCGACATCAAGCTCGGCGACCGGATCGTCACCTCCGGGTTGGGCGGCGTGTTCCCGCCGGGCCTGCCCATCGGAACGGTCGTGGATGTGCGGGCCGAAGAGGGCAATTTCCTCAAGAGCGCGCGCTTGCGTCCCTTCGTGGACTTCGACCGCCTGGAACAGGTCTACGTGCTGCGATGAGTCCCTCCCTGCGGCGCGGCGTCCGGCTGGCGGCGATGCTTCTGTGCGCGGCCATTCTGCAGGGCCTTTACGCGGACTCCCTGCAGGTACACGGAGCGCGGCCCGACCTGCTCTTGCTGACAGCCATCCTCGGCTCGCTGTTTTGCGATATCAACGGCAGCGCGGCCCTCGGCTTCTTCGCCGGGCTGCTGCACGCGGCCCTCGCCGCCCCGCCTAACGGAGGCTTTGGCAGCCTGATCGTCAGCCGCACGCTGGTCTGCCTGGGCGTCGGCTGGCTGGAGGAGCGCGTCTTCCGTGATAATCCCTTGATCGCCCTGTTTCTGGCCGCTCTAGGCACGGCCCTGGCGGAGGGCCTGTTCTTCCTCTTCGCGCCCCAGCATCATGTGCTGCGCTGGACGCACAACGTCGGGCTGACCACGCTCTACAATGCCGTTCTGGCTCTGCCCCTCTACTTCCTCGTGCGCCGATTTCTCCACCCCAACGCCGAGAGATAATCTCTCTGCCCGCTTCCTACGCGCTCTGGCCGAAGAGGACATCACGGGGCCAGGCCGGCTTGAGCGCCCAGCATTGCAGCCGCGTCTGTTCCAGGAGGTTGCTTAGATCCATATTCGCTGGATGGATGACCCAGCCCGGAATGGATCGCGCCGCATCTTGCGCCACCGCTTCGGCGGCGGGCGGGTAGGGGGCTTCCGCAGGGCCGGAGACCTTATCCCGGCCCAGGAATGCCTCCGCCAGGGCGACAAAATAGGTCCCCAGGCCGATATCCTCCTTGCCGACGGAAACCGAAGCCGGCAAATAGCCGCTCCGCGCGGCCTCCTCGACCTGCGCGGCAGCGGCTTTGACCGCCTGCGCGTCCCATTCCTTCTGCGGCGAGACGGGAGGCGTCGTCAGGGGACCGTAGACGGCGGGGCGCGGATAGAGGCCCTGCGGCGCGGCGACGGCCCGGCAGAGCATCAGCAGGATCTCGCCCGCCGTGAAGAAGTCCGTAAAGAGCACCTGGCGCTCGTCGGCGATTCGGCGGGCGATCTGCTCTAAGTCCGCCTGCGTGGCGAAGGGGCGCTGTCCATCATAACGGCGGATAAGTTCACCCCAGCCGACGATCTCCAGGCGGTCGTCACGGCGCAGATATTCGCACAGCCGGCGGTAGTTCTTCTGCATCGTTGGGATAAGGGAAGCGTCATGCTGCGGAGCGGGCTTCCACTGCTCGCGCGGCGGGTTGGCACCCTTGGCGAAGTTCACGGCGTCCCAGAACTCGGTGCTGATCACGCGCGTCGGATGGCACATAAAGAAGCAGAGCCATTGCGCCCCCCGCCGTTCCGACTGCGCGTAGCGATCCACGTCCCGCTGCACCGCGGCCAGCCTCTCCTCAAACAGAGCGTCATCATAGAAGGTGGCATCGAAGCCGCCGACGCCCTCGCCGTAGAAACCCAGGCAGCCGGCGTACCAGCAGACGTTATGACCGGGCAGGCGGACCAGACTATAGGCGTAGCCGCGTCCCTTCTGGCCCATCAGCCCCATCACGGAGGGCGACCAACTGCTGCCGGTGCGCGCCCAGCCCAGCAGAGGACGTCCCAGAATGCGCTCCGCATCGGCCCAGCCCTGCCGATCCCAGTCCCAGAGGGCCTCCGTGCCCTCGGCGAAGTTGCGCTCCAGGCAGATCTCGGTGGTGGTCGGATGCACCGAGTGCCAGGTGGAGTGGAACGAAAGGTGATGCTGCTTAAGCGCCTCGATCACATCGCGCCGTCCGCGCCGCTCCCAGAGGCGTGCCTTCTCCCCGACAACCATGAAGGAGCCGGTCAAGCCGTGCTCGGCTAGGATCTCTGCTAGCCAGTAGACGGCATCGTCGCTTTCCGGGGCGATTAGGTCTTCCACATCAAAGCAAAGGGCGGTAGGTATCGAATGCGGTACGGTCATGGGTTCCTCCATCGTTCACTCATCTGCGGATGGTATCTTAGCAGACCTGCGCCGGGGTGTCCACCCCGCCAGGAGTCTACGTGCCCCCGTCTGCCGGAAGGATTGGCTCGCGCGCAGGGAGACGCAAAAAGAGGCGCATTACAGCAGGGAAAATCGCTCTGCGGAGGGAATTGGACGCCGGAACACCATCCGGTTCGGGAGTGAAGGCCAGCAGGGAGCAAAACCACATGCGCACGACGTTTAGCCTCAACGGCGCGGATTGGCAGATAATGGGATTGCCGCCAACGGAGTGGGTCTGGCGGCGCATTGGCCAGGCTGGAATAGACCTCGACCGCATCGAGCCTGCGGCGCCACCCTGGATTCCGGCCATCGTGCCCGGCGATGTGCCTTCGGACCTGCGGGATGCGGGAGAGATCCCTGCCCCGGAGTTCGGGCGCAATAGTCGGGCGTGCGAGTGGGTTTCTCAGCGGGATTGGGTCTATCGCAAGGAGTTTGTCTTGCCGCCACAGATGCAGGGACGGAAGCGAGTGCGTCTCTGCTTTGGCGGCGTGGACTACTCCTGCCACGTCTTCCTCAACGGCCAGCGCCTCGGCGACCATAGCGGGATGTATGATCCCTTCGCCTTCGATGTTACCGCACTCTTACGCACGGATGCGCCCAATCAGCTTGTGGTCGTCATTGATCACGCGCCGCCTGAGCCGGACAATCAGGGCCAGATAGGGTGGACCAATCAAATACGGCTGTGGAAGGCCCGCTTCGCCTACGGGTGGGACTGGTGCACGCGCCTGATCCCTCTGGGCATCTGGCAGGATGTCACGCTGGAGGCCGACGACGGCGCGCGGATCGACTCCGTCTGGGTTCGTCCAATTCTGAGCGCGGCGCGGGATTCGGCTGCCGTGACCGTTCAAATAACGCTGAGCGATCCCCTTCGTGGCCGACTGTCCGCCAGCGTGCGCCGCTCCGGCGAGGACTCGCCTGTGGCCGAGGCAGAGGAAGCCCTAGCCGCAGGCGGCACGCTGCCAACGCTCTCGCTGACGATAGAACGGCCCGCGCTGTGGTATCCCAACGGCTACGGCGATCAGCCGCTCTATAAGGCGCGTATCGCGCTGACCTCGGAAAGCGGAGAAACGTTGGACGAGCGCACGGTGCGGTTCGGCATTCGTGCGGTGCGTTTCGTGCCCAATGATAACGCGCCGGCGGATGCCCTGCCTTACGTCCTGGAAGTGAACGACCAGCGCGTCTTTATGAAGGGATGGAATTGGGCGCCCATCGATCAACTCTACGGGCGGCCCCAGGCCGCGCGCTATCGCCACTGGATCCGCATGGCGCAGGAGGCCCACTGCAACGTGCTGCGCGTCTGGGGCGGCGGACTCCTGGAGCGCGAGCTCTTTTATGACCTCTGCGATGAGGCGGGCATCCTCGTCTGGCAGGAGTTTATCCAGTCCTCCTCCGGCATAGACAACGAGCCGGCCACGGATGACGCCTACATTGCCTACTGCCTCGACCAGGCCGTGAAGATGATCCCCCAGCGGCGCAACCATCCTTCGCTCTTCCTCTGGTGCGGCGGCAACGAACTAATGACGCCCGACGGGACGCCGCTCGGCAACGACCACCCGACCCTGGCCGCCCTGCGTGCGGTTGTCGAGGAGCTTCATCCCGATGCGCTCTTCCTGCCCACCTCGCCCTCCGGCCCGGTCTTCAGTGCCTCTCCGGATAATATCGGCCGGATGCACGATGTGCACGGTCACTGGAAATACTTGGGCGATCCGGGCCATTACGTCTTCTTTAACGCCATTGACCCGCTGCTCCACTCCGAGTTCGGCGTAGAGGGTGCGGCCAACCTGGAGGCGTTTCCCCGCTTCCTGCCAGCCGATGCCTTCTGGCCGCCCGACCGCACCAATCCCGATTGGGTGCATCATGGGGCATGGTGGCTCAACCGCCCGCAGGTGGAAGCGCTCTTCGGTCCTCTGGAGTACCTGGAAGGGTTTATCAATGCCAGCCAGTGGATACAGGCGGAGGGGCTGCGCTACGCGATAGAGGCAAGCCGTCGGCGTGCCTGGCGCACGTCGGGAACGCTGCCCTGGCAGTTCAATGAGGCCTGGCCGAACGCTTCCTGTACCAACGCGCTGGACTACTACGGCCAGCCGCGTCCGGCCTACTGGACGATCCGCAACGCCTACGCGCCCTATCTGGTCAGCGCCCAATACGACCGCCTGGCCTGGAAGCGGGGGGAGACGTTCCGCGCCGTCCTCTGGCTGAACGCCTCGCGTCCGCTTCCGCCCGATTATGAACTGGCCTGGGCGTGGCGGGATGTGATGAACGGCCAGGCGCTGGCGGGGGAGGGGATTGCGCTGGAGAGGGAGACATCCGGGGAGCGGTCCATCCGTATGGGAGAGATCGCCATTCCTCTGCCGGAGACGCCTTCTCTCTTCGCGCTCGATCTGAGGCTGCGGCGGCGCGCTCAGGAGCCGGAGGAGACGCTGGCACGCAACACCTACCTCTTCTCGACGCATACGGACGCGCCGTTCGCGCCTCTCCTGCGCCTGCCCGGAGCCAGCCTAGCGGTCGGTTCTGTGGGGCAAGACCGAAAGAGCTTCACGCTAGACAACGATAGGGCGCTGCTCGGCGTGCGCCTGCGCAGCGCCAACGACACAGGCGGCCCGTATCTGAGCGAGGGCTACGCGATGTATGTTCCACCGGGCAACACCTGGCGCGTGCGCCTCTCAGAGCCGGGCCGCGTCCGCATCACGGCCTGGAACGCGCCGCCACTGAAGATAGACACGCGCGCTTCCTGACCTTCCTGCGTAGGGCGCATCCCCTCGCATGAAACCGCCTCTCCCCTCTCCCACGCTGCGGGAGAGGGGAAGGGGGTGAGGGCTATTATCACGCCAAGGCCAGGATGGTATCCATCACCCGGCAGGTCTCCTCGTAGGTGGCGCGGTCTCCGCAGACCTCCGTGATCACATAATCGTCGTAGCCGATGGCGCGTATCTCCCGCATGACGGCGGGCCAGTTCACCTCGCCCTGCATCAACTGCGACCACTCATACTGGCGCGTGCGGTGATCCATTTTGAAATCCTTGAAGTGGATTTTCTTGATGCGCTGGCCTAGTATCCGAATCCACTGTTCGGGGTAGCCGTAGAGAACGACGTTACCGGTATCGAAGTAACAGCCGACATAGGGGCTGCCAATCTTATCAAGGAAGTCGCGGAACTCCAGAGGGCTGATCAGCAGCTTGTTCCAGATGTTCTCCAGGGCGAGATGGACGCGGTGGCGCTCGGCATCCGCGCGAAGCTCTTGCAGCGCGCTCAGGAGACGGTCGTAGGCCACATCGTAGGGCACCGTTTCCGTTACCCGCCCGCCCGTGACCAGGATGGTATCTATGCCCAGCGCCTCCGCCGCCTCCAGCATCTTGCGGCACTGAGCCTTACTCTGGGCGACGACAGCCGGATCGTTATCCGTGAAGCTCCCCGCTCCGCATATGCTGGTGAGTTCTACGCCCGCCTCCTGGCTCATCCGCCGGAGGGCCGCATACTCCGCCTGCCCCGCCTGCATGGTCAGTTCACCGTTCTCGGTCAGCAGGATCTCCAGGCCCTGATAGCCGATCTCCTTACACAGTTGTAGCGCATCACGGATCAGGGAGTTTCCTCCCAGGCAAATCTGCGTCAGTCCCTTTTTCATAAATCCATCGGCAGGCGATACCCGCGCTTTAGCCGGGTGAGGAAGGCTCCTCAGCAACTCGTGCCGTCCAAAACCTGCCGTCCTCCTTTCGTTGAAATTCTTGCAGCCGGCGGCCAACCTCCGGTTAGGGAAAGCCACGACAGCCTAGTTTTCTTAAGTCTGAGTAGCCCCCGTTGCTGGCAGCGACCGCCTCTATCCTGGCCTCGGTTACTTGCCTCCAACCACCGCCACACCCACAAGGAGAGCTATTGTCCATGAGCGTGCGCGTCTTCCGATCATACGTGGTCACGTTGTAAGAGGGTTTAGAATAAGTCCATGAGGATTCTCGTAGACTCTGTTAAGATGGACAGACAAACGTATTCAACCGACTTGACTGACGCCCAATGGGCACTCCTGGAACCCTTCTCCCCGAAGGTGGATCGCCCTGACAAACGCAACGGACGCCCCAGAGAGTATCCCTACCGGCAGATACTCAACGGCATCTTCTACATCCATCGCGCAGGCTGTGCCTGGTCGCTAATGCCCCATGACCTGCCTCCCTGGCTCAGTTGCTAGGGCTACTTCAACCGTTGGAGCCGCAGCGGACTGTGGGAGAAAATCCACACCGCGCTTCGGGAAGCCGACCGAGAGCGGGTCGGCAGAGAACCCACGCCTTCGGCCGCCGTCATCGACAGTCAGTCGGTCAAGACGACCGAAAAAGGGGGCGATCTGGCGAGGACGACATCGGTTATGACGGGCACAAGAAGGTCAAAGGGCGCAAGCGTCACCTCCTCGTAGACACCGAGGGACGGGTCCTCAAGGTCTTGGTCTCGGCGGCCGACCAGAACGACCGCGAGGGAGCCAAGCCGGTTCTGACAAATTGTAAAGGCGATTTCCCCCGCCTGAAGAAGATATGGGCAGACGGTCAGTATACCGGTTGGCTGATAGACTGGGCTGCCGACACGCTGGGCATTTGCATCGAGATCGTCTTGCGCTCCGACGATGTTTCCGGCTTTGAGGTATTGCCTCGGCGTTGGGTGGTGGAGCGCACGTTCGCCTGGTTGGGCAGATACAAGCGTCTTGCCAAAGACTATGAACTCAACCCGGTACACAGTGAGAGCATGGTGTATATCGCCATGACCCAGAACCTGCTCAAAAGGCTGGCCGAATGACTTTTTCTAAACCCTCTAAAGGGAACACAAATCCAACTTAATTGGATTTGTGTTCCCTGTCGAACTAACGCAGCATCTTGCGCAGGTATTGGCCGGTATAGCTTTCGGGCACATCGGCGACCTGTTCGGGCGTGCCCTCGGCGATCACCTGACCGCCTCCCTCGCCTCCTTCCGGTCCCAGGTCTATCACCCAGTCCGCCGTCTTGATCACATCCAGGTTATGCTCGATGACCAGCACCGTGTTGCCCGTGCTCACCAGACGGTTCAACACCCCGATCAGCTTCTCCACATCCGCAAAGTGCAGCCCCGTCGTCGGCTCGTCCAGGATATAGAGCGTGCGCCCGGTGGCCCGCTTGCCCAACTCGGTCGCCAGCTTCACCCGCTGGGCCTCGCCTCCAGAGAGGGTGGTGGCCGGCTGGCCCAGGCGGATATAGTCCAGGCCCACATCCTGCAAGGTCTGGAGCCTGCGGGCGATGTTGGGCAGGGCCGAGAAGAAGGCGCAGGCTTCGCTGACGGTCATATCCAGCACGTCGGCAATGGACTTGCCCTTGTACTTGACCTCCAGGGTCTCGCGGTTGTAGCGCTTGCCCTTACAGACCTCGCAGGGCACATAGACATCGGGCAGGAAGTGCATCTCGATTTTGAGGATGCCGTCACCCTTGCAGGCTTCGCAGCGTCCGCCCTTGACGTTGAAGGAGAAGCGGCCCGGCTGGTAGCCGCGCACGCGGGCGTCCTGGGTCTTGCTGAACAGGTCGCGAATGAGATCGAAGACGCCGGTGTAGGTGGCCGGGTTCGAGCGCGGCGTCCGTCCAATCGGCGACTGGTCAATGTCTATGACCTTATCTATATATTCCAGGCCGTGAATGGCGTCGTGCTCACCCCAGACGGCGTGCGAGCCGTAGAGCCTGTGCATCAGCAGCGGGTAGAGCGTCTCCTGCACGAGCGTGGATTTGCCCGACCCGGACACGCCCGTCACCGCCACGAACAGGCCGAGCGGAATGCGCGCGGTGATGTTCTTAAGGTTGTGGGCGCGCGCGCCGACGAGCTCCAGGTACTTGCCGTTGGGCTGGCGGCGCACGAGCGGGACCTCGATCTTGCGCTTGCCGCTCAGGTACTGCCCGGTAATGCTGTGCGGGTTGGCCTTGACATGCTCCAGCGTGCCCTGCGCCACGACATAGCCGCCGTGCTCGCCCGCGCCGGGGCCGATGTCCACGATCCAGTCGGCGGCCTCCATCGTCTCCTCGTCATGCTCGACGACCAGGATGGTGTTGCCGAGGTCGCGCAGGTTCTCCAGGGTGCGGATGAGCCGGGTATTGTCGCGCTGGTGCAGGCCGATGCTCGGCTCGTCCAGGATGTAGAGCACGCCCATCAGCCCGGAGCCGATCTGGGTCGCTAGGCGGATACGCTGCGCCTCGCCGCCCGCCAATGTCGCCGCTGCCCGATCCAGGGTCAGGTAGTTCAGTCCAACATTGAGGAGAAAACCTAGACGGGTGCGTATCTCCTTGATGACCTGGCGGGCGATGATCTGCTCCCGCTCGGTCAGCTTCAGGTTATCGAAAAAGGCGGCAATTTTATCCAGCGAGAGGGCGCACAGGTCCGAGATGTTCAGGCCGCCGACCGTGACGGCCAGCGCCTCCGGCTTGAGGCGTTTGCCCTTGCAGACCGGACAGGGCCGCGCGCTCATGTACTGCTCCAGGTCTTCCTTGATGTAGGCGCTGCCCGTCTCCTTGTAGGCTCGATCCATGATCGCGATAACGCCGGGAAACTCGGTGTCGAAGTGGCGCGTGCGGCCCCAGCGGTTGCGGAACTCGACGGTGACGTTGCCCTTGATGCCATGCATCAGCCGGTCGAACTGCTCGCGGGTCAGGTCCTTGATCGGCGTGTCCATCGTAAAGCCGAGCTTCTGCGCGACGGCCCGGAACATGGCCGTCCGGTGGTCGGACATCACCTCTTTTCCAGACTTGAGCACGAAATAGCGGATCGCTCCCTGCGCGATGCTCAGGTTCTTGTTGGGCACGATGAGCCGCGGATCGAACTCGGTCTTCGTTCCCAGCCCGTGACATTCGGGGCAGGCGCCGTAGGGCGAGTTGAAGGAGAACAGACGCGGCTCGATCTCCTCGAAGTTGAAGTCGCCCTCCTCGGTCGCATAGTTCTCGCTGAAATGCAGCTCCTGCGCGGGCTGGTCGCCGAGCGCCTGTACCGAGACAACCGCCAGCCCTTTGGCCCGCTTGAGCGCCTGTTCCAGCGCGTCCGTGAGGCGCATACGGCTGATGTCGGACTTCATAATAAGGCGGTCCACGACAATCTCAATGGTGTGCTGCTTGTAGCGCTCCAGGGTCGGTATCTCCTCGCTGAGATCAAACATCTCGCCATCTACGCGGGCGCGCACGTAGCCCTCTTTGAGGATGTCTTCCATCTCCTTGCGGTACTCGCCTTTGCGCCCGCGCACCACCGGCGCGAGGATCAGAAATCGGCTTCCCTCCGGCAGCGCCAGGAGGCGGTCTACCATCTCCTCGATGCTCTGCTTGACGAGCGGCAGGCCGGTCTTCGGGTCGTGGGGCACGCCGATACGGGCGTAGAGCAGGCGCAGGTAGTCGTAGATCTCCGTCACCGTGCCGACGGTCGAGCGGGGATTCCGACTGGTAGACTTCTGGTCAATGGAGACGGCGGGGCTGAGGCCGTCAATCTGGTCTACATCGGGCTTGTCGTGCTGGCCCAGGAACTGGCGGGCGTAGGCGGATAGGCTCTCCACGTAGCGCCGCTGTCCCTCCGCGTACAGGGTATCGAAGGCCAGCGAGGATTTGCCCGATCCGCTCAGGCCGGTGATGACCACCAGCTTGTCGCGCGGAATATCCAGGTCAATGTTTTTGAGGTTGTTTTGCCGTGCGCCGCGAATGCGAATCAGGTTGCGCGAGACGGCCTCTTCCTCGCGGGCCAGCGTCTCCATCGCCACCCGCAGCGTCTCCTCTTCCTCCGCTACCGCCAGCGCCCTCTCCTCAGGAATATCGGGGCTGTAGACTCCGTTCGCCCCGGCCTTTTCCGTGCGTGAAGCCGACTTGACCTGTGTCATGATCCTGTGCTCGCCCCCCTGTCTCCTCGCTCAAACTCTTCCCTAAATTCACTCAAATGTGCCGACAAGATTCTATCATATTCTCTCGCGCAGAACTAGTAGACGCCAAGATCAAATTAAACCACCCGCTACGCTAGAAATGCGGTAGACACTCCCAGCCGTGTGGATCAATCTCACGCAGCCTGCTGCTGAGGAGATACGTCTACACCGTTGGGAGGGATTACCAGAAATGCTTTCAACAGGATTTACAGGATTAAGACAAAAACAGAAAAGCAGGGCTTGGTTAGGTTATAGAGATAGAAGCAGGGGTTGGGTAGGTTTTAGAAATCCTGTTTAAACCTGTAAAATCCTGTTCATCCTATGGAGGTTTTGGCTTTTAATTTGATTTGGGGAGGGCGAGGGCGGTGGCACGGGCGGCGAGGTAGGTGTGGGCGACGCGGAGGACATCGGCGCGGGTGACGGCGGCGAGGCGGCGGGGGAACTCGGCATCGAAGGCGTAGCCCAGACCCATCGTCTCGTACCAGCCGAGGAGGAAGGCGCGGTCACGGGCGCGCTCGTGGCGGAGGGCATCCCGCCCGATGGCATAGTTGCGGGCACGCGTCAGCTCGGCTTCGGTTGGCGGGTCGGCGAGGAGGGCATCTAGTTGCACCTGGAGGAGTTTCAGGGCCTCTTCGGGCTTGAGCGCAGCCATTGCCGGACCGGGCAGCGCACGGCGCGTGTCCCATTGGAGATAGGCGATCAGGGGATCGGCTCGGTCGGCCCGATAGGTCGCGCCAACCTCGTAGCCGAGGCCGAGCGTGTCGCGCACACGGCGAAACAAGCGCGCGGCGTGCCCGCCGCCTAGCAGCGTCTGTAAGACGGTGAATGCCGGGTAGTCGGGGCTGGTGACGTCCGGCGCGGGCACGCCGACGAGCGCGTAGGCGACGCCGCCAGAGGTTAGAAATGTTTGCGTTTCGGCGTTAAAGTTAGGCTTTTGCGGAGCTGTGGTGATGGCTCTGGCGCGCGGCGCCGGGTGGTCGTAATCGTAGAGGTCGGCGTCAAAGGCGCGCTGCGCGGCGTCCGGCTGGAAGCGGCCCACGACCGCAATGACCGTGCGGGCCGGGACGTAGTGGCGCTGGAAGTAGTCCTGCGCCCGCTCCTGCGTGACCCGGCGCAGGGCGAGCTGGCCTGGCTCCGACGCGCCGCTCAAGCGAGCGCAGAGGTCGGCGCGGGCCGTCTCAAATCCATCGTCGGCGCGCTCTCGCCGTTCGTCCAGGAGGCTTTGCCGGGCGCGGTCCAGGGCTTCCGGGGCGAAGTCAGCGTTCTTGAGCGCCTCGCAGATCAGGTACGCGGCCTCATTCAGCTGCTCGCCGACGGTAACGCAGGTGACGGCGACGTAATCGGGCGTGCGCAGCGTCTCCAGCAGGCCGCCAACCTGGGTGATGGAGCGGCTGATCCGGTCCATCGAGCGATTCAGGCTGCCGAAAAAGAGGGCACGCGCGACCAGTTCCGCGGCGGCGGGGTCCGGGTCGGGTTCCGGCTCGGTGCGCACAAAGGCGACGATGGCGGTCACCTCCGTATCCGGCTCGGGCTTTAAGAGCAGGCGAACGCCATCGGGCAGCGTGACGCAGCGGACGGCGGGAGAGGGCGCTTGGGCGCGGCCAGGGAGCGTTAGCAAAAGCAGCAGGAGGCCGCAGAGGCAGACGCGCCAGGCCGCGCGCCGCTCGATGCGAGGGATAGCCTGCATGGGGCCGGTTGTGATCATCGCGCCGCCCCCGTTGTGCTGGCAGGAACAAGCTCTACGGTGATACGGTTGGTTGGATTGAGGAAGGATTGAAGGCAGCGTAGAATATCGGCGCGCGTCAGGCGTTGCAGGCGGGCGCGGAACGCTTCGGGCGTATCGCCGCCCACAATATCGGCGTAACCGATGGCCTGGGCCAGCCCACCGTTCGTCTCCGTCTCGAACAGCAGGCGGCCCAGCACGGCCCGTTTGGCGGTGGCGATCTCGGCGGGGCCGGGTGGGGCGGTCTGTAGGCCGTTCAGGGCAGAGATCAGCGCGGTCTCCAGCCCGGCCAGTTGCGCGGCGGCGTCCTGGCCGGAGGCGTGGGCGGACGGCGAAGCTGTCAGGACAAACAGGCTGGGGTCCCGCCGGGGCGTGTAGCGCGCAGACGCCTCGATGTCCGTGTCGGCGAGGGCCGAGAGCCGTCCGGCGTTGTGATCTCCCAGCAGCGCCGCGATCACCTGCGCCGCGCACGCCATGACCGCATCCGCTGCGGCGGGCGCGCGAAACGCCATGCCAACGCGGGGCGCTGCCATCTCCATGCGGATACGGACGCGGCGCAGCGGCGTCTCTTCGGGCGCAGAGATAGCTCTTATCCCCGACCCCTCATTCTTGCTAATGCCCGGGGCGTGCCAGTCGCCAAAGGCGCGCTGGGCCGCGGCGCGGGCCTGTTCTGGAGTCAGGTCGCCGGCGAGGGCCAGCGTGCAGCGGTCCGGGGCATAGGTGCGGGCATAGAAGGCGGCCAGGGTATCGCGAGAGCGCGCGCGGATGGCGGCAGCGGTGCCTCCCGGCGAGCGGCGATACGGGTGGGCGTCGAAGGCGGCGGCGTAGAGCAGATCGATCAGGCGCGCGGAGGGGGCGGCGTCGTGCTGGGCCAGTTCGTCGAGGATAACGCCGCGCTCACGCTCCACCTCCGCGTCCGGCAGGGTGGCGTTGCGCACCACATCGGCCAGCACCGCCAGCGCCGCGTCGAGATGCGCCCTGGCGACGGTGGCGGAGTAGTGGGCCGCGTCGGGGCCGGTGGCGGCGTCCAGCGTAGCGCCAAGGTTCTCCATCTCCAGGTCGGCCTCGCCGGGGCCGCGCGTGCGCGTTCCCTTGAACAGCGTGTGCTCCAGGAAGTGCGCGCAGCCGACCTCTCCCTCCTGCTCCTCACGCGCGCCCGCCCGCACCCACAGGTCCACGGCGACCAGCGGGTTGGCGTGGCGTTCGCGCATCACCACGCGCAGGCCGTTGGGCAGGACAAACGGCTCCGGGGGCGCGGCGGGGCGCTGGCCCACAGTCACAAGCAGCATCCATGCAGCGCAGGCGAGACTCATTGGGGACGGATCAGGCAGAGCGGGGTCTGCTCGCTGCCCTGGCCGAGCGGGTTATCGCGGAACAGGGCGCGGACGAGGGCGCGATCCACGCCGGGGCTGGCGCCCAGCACCTCCACGCCCAGGTCGTTGGCGTCAATGATGGCGGCGGGCAGGCCCAGCGCCTCGGCAATCTGCCGGGCGACGCGGTCTGGGCTTTTCGGGGCCAGGGTGGCGCGGGTGTTATAGGGCGGAAGGGTGTAGGGGGTCGGGCCGTCAATGGCGGCGACGGCACGGCCCGCCACCCGATAGAACACGCCCCGAATGCGGAAGGGCTTGGTGAGCGCGCTGCACAGGGCGGCCAGCAGGATGCGCGGCACGCCCGCCTCTTTGATCGCCAATTCCATCGTGACGGGGCTGCTGATGCCGATGCCGTGTTTGGTCTTGACGACGAAGCGAGCCAGCAGCCGCGCCAGGCCGGACGGCACAATCTCCGCCACCGGATACGAGCGGCCCTGCATGATGGCGATGATCTTCTCGCTGATAGCCAGGATATCGCCGGGACGCGCGTGCGGCGCGGCGTAGCGTCGGGCGACCTCCACCGGATCATCGTGCTCGGCGATGACGTGGGTGCGTATTGGCAGGCGCACGTATTCGCGCCCGGAGATGTTGGCGGTAAGCGATTTTCCGGGATTGGGCTGGCCCGGCGAGTCCAGCATGGAAGCAGAAGCGAAATCGGTCATAACGCTACTCTGTTCGTGCCACCGCTGCCGAATTCCTCCTGAAAATTGCCGGCTACGATACAGGAATCCTCTTTGCCTACTTCGCAGAATTTTGCACCAGACACCTTGACGATCTGATCAAAACATGCTAACATGTGAAATGATAATGAATGAGCATTCAGCTACTGAGATGGTTCTATCTCTTGTAACGCATCGAAGGAAGGCCAAAACCTATGTGGCCGCCAAAGAGCCGCCAACTGATGGCCCGCCTGTCCGCCCTCCGCAAAGGAGCCAGAGAAGTCCGTGATGTCATTCGTTTCGGCGCACGGGTCTTCTGGGGTGCTTCGCCTCCGCTAACTATCGCCCTGCTTGCTATCGGCAGCGCAAGCGGTCTTTTCCCCGTCATTCAAGTCTGGATTACCAAACACCTCATTGATGCTCTGACACGCACCGCTAGCCTCCGAGGGACCTGGAGACTACCGTCCTCTTCCCTTGCTCCACTCCTGCCCTGGGGCGCAGCCCTGGTCGGGGTCATGGTGCTTACCAATCTTATAGACGCGATCACCCCCTTGCTGTCCGCGCATCTCAGGGAGCGGACCAGCCAGAATTTGGAGCGCGGCGTCTACCAAAAAGCACTGCGCCTCGAACTTGCCGCCTTCGAGAGTCCGGACTATTACGACAGGCTGGAGCGAGCGCGCGGCGGTCTTGCAGGACTTTCAGCAATACCATCTGACGGGATGTGAGTACATCGCCTTTGGAGCCCTGGAGCGGGCGGGCGACGCGCAGGCCATAGAGCGGGCGGCCCGGCTTTCGGGGGCAGACCGTGTCGTGGCTACCCTGGAACGTAGCTACGAGACGCCGCTTGGGAAGGATTTCGAGGAGGGAACAGAGCTTTCGCTGGGACAGTGGCAGAAGCTGGCCGTAGCGCGAGCGTACCTGCGCGAGGCCGAGGTACTGGTTCTGGATGAGCCGACGGCGGCGCTCGATGCGAAGGCGGAGGTGGAGGTCTATCGTCAGTTTCGCGACGTCTCCGAAGGCAAGACGGTGCTGTTGATCTCGCACCGGCTCGGCTCTGCCCGTCTTGCCGACCGGATTATCGTTCTGGAGGGAGGCCAGATCGTGGGGGAAGGCAGTCACGCGGACCTGATGCGGGGTAAGGGCCTCTACGTGCGTATGTTGGGCGCACAGGCGCAGTGGTATATGTGACACACTGATGGAACGCAGGGGGTTCCGCATCCCCCAGCACCAGCTGGATTCTATAACCGGGCTTTTGTCGGGCACAGAATGTGCCCGGAAAAAAAGGAGATGTCACAATGGCCGATGCACAGATCAACCATGCCGGAACCGGCGCAGCCTCTTCCGGCGAAGAGGAGTTGCTGACATTAGACGAAGCCGTGCAGTTTCTCGGCACGAGCAAGCCGACGCTGTACCGCTGGCTGGCGCAGGGCGAAGTGAGAGGCCTCAAAGTGGGCAAGCAGTGGCGGTTCCGCAAGTCGGATCTGGTCGCCTATCTCGAACGCGATCCGCTGGCGGTGGCGACGGCCCCGGCGGAGGCACTGGACGCCGAACTGGCCTTCTTCGCCGGGGAGTTGGAGCGCGTGGGCGCAAAGCTGCCGGAAGATGCTGGCGACGCCACCGACTCCAAAGAGGGGAAGCTGGATCGGCTTATCCGGCAGATAAGTCTGCTGGCCATCGCCTCGCGCGCCTCCGATATTCATCTGGAACCCATCCGGCGGGGTGAGGAGGCTTACGTCTGGCTGCGCATTCGCATTGACGGCGTGCTGCATGAGATTCGCCGTATCCCGATGAGCCTGCATGAGGCGCTGATGGTGCGCTTTAAGCTCATGGCGAACATGGACCCGGCGGAGCGCAAACTGCCCCAGGATGGCCGCTTTCCCTTCTCCTATGGGAGCGAGCACTTTGTCTTTTATGCTGCCACCATTCCCACCGCCTACGGAGAGGCGCTGACGGTTCGGATCGTGGTGAAGGCGGACACGCTGATGAGTCTCGAACAGATCGGCATTCCTGCGCATCATCCCCTGCGCAACTGGATACGGCAGCCCAACGGCGTGATCCTCTGCGTCGGGCCGAGAGGCAGCGGCAAAACGACCACGCTCTATGGCTGTATCCATGAGATCGCAGCCCCTGACCGGAAGACGTTTTTGGTAGAGCAGCAGATCGAGTATACGGTGCCCTCCACGACCGCGCTTCCGATCAACGAACGCGCCGGGATGACGCGGGCGGCGGCGCTGCGCGCCATCTGGCGGCAGGACCCGGATGTTATTCTGGTGGACGATCTGCCGGATGTTGAGACGGCGCGCATGGTGCCCGAACTGGCGCTGACCGGGCATCTGGTGCTCGGCCAGATGCAGGCGAATACTGCCGTCGAAGCCGCGCTGCGCCTGGTCGCCCTGGGCGTGGAGCCGCTTGCCGTTAGCATCTCCCTCCTCGGCATTGTGGCGCAGCGGCTGGTGCGCAAAATCTGCCCGGACTGCAAAGAGCCTGCGCTTCTCGCCTCCTCTAGCTTTCTATTCGCGCAGGCGCAGCAGTTAGCCGCCGCCGGAGGCTACGAGATCCCGGAGAACGCCACGTTCTACCGGGGGCGCGGGTGCGATAAGTGCCGCCATACAGGGTATCGGGGGCGCACGGCCCTGTATGAAGCGCTGGAGTGGAATCAAGCGCTCACCGAGGCGCTGCTGCGCCGGGCTTCCGCCGAGGAGCTGACGGATATTGCCGTCGCGCACGGGATGCGCACCCTGATGGCCGACGGCGCTCGTAAAGCCGTCGAGGGGATGACGACCCTGGATGAGGTGCTGCGTACCGTCGTCGTGACCGTGTGAGCGATCCTGGCCCACAGGGTGGCTCCGAGGTCTTTCCGCTTTGGGCGGCCTCGGAGCCCGCGCTGATGATGACCTTTGCCCCTCTCATGGGAGCCTTCCGTTAAACGGACGAGGACGCATCCGCAAGCGGAACCTCGATGATATGACCGCCATTGTCGCCTAGTTCGGGAAGCTCGATGTCCTGGGCTGCCAGCAGTACGGACAGTTGCCCGCCGTGATGAATATCGTGGGCCATGATGCGCCAGATCGTCCACTGCCGCGATATGACGTAGGTCTTGCCTCCATAGGGTTGGAGGTAGGTCTGGCTGAGATCGGCAACTGTCCATTGGGTCAGGCAGGTCTCGATCATGCGCCAACCGGCTTCCAGCCAGCGCACGATCTCCGCCGTGCTTTCCGCCACAGTGTTATCCACCTGTCCCCAGGGCTGCCACCAGGGCGCGGCCTGTTCGACGAGTTCGGCGCTGCCCGGCGCACCCATACGATGAAACCAGTCAATGCGTCCAAAGGCGATATGGGCTGCGATTTCTCCCACAGAACGTAGGTCTGGGGCTGGACGATAGAGGAGATTTTCCCGCGAAAGGGGCGCGATGGCAGAAACCAGGCTCCGGTGGTAACCATCCCACCCGCGATACACCGTCATGAGCGAGCACGTTTCCAGGGTCACGATTGGCTGCCTCCTTGTATACGGCGCAGACTCCATAGAGCGCGATTGCAATACAGATATACACTTCTCTATCTCTGCCCAGACTCCTTCCGTTTTCGGTAGCGGGCGAATACATTCGCGGCAGCCAGGGCACGAAGTCGGCCTGCGGCGACTTACCTAACCCCCCCGGCCCCCACTGCCAGGGTCGGGCCTGCAATGGACTGCCAGGGTCGGCAGGGTTAGGGCCCCTGCCTCCGCCTTGCCACAGCCCTCCGCCTCGCGACCCTACGAGGGAAGGGGATGACCCGGCTTCTCCGTTCCCCCTCTCCCGCAGCGCCGGGAGTGAGGGCTTTAGCCGCCCGAACGGGAAAATGAAGGAATCGCTGTCATATGCCAAACATAGAAAATCAAAGGGTATCAAACTGCCTGAGAGAGGAGAAGAGGACGAACCGGCCCAGTTTTGGCAGGCCGGGGATCGGAAATAAAGCCGGCTTGGAGTATCATAAATAAACGCGCTTGCTAAGCCGCTATCCTCGATGGACCAGAAGGGAAGCATTGTGAAGACAGCCGAAGTACCGTTCGTGTGTAAGTTTGGGGGAACCTCGGTGGCGGATGCGGACCAGATACGCAAAGTCGCCGCCATTGTGCGCGCCGATCCGCGCCGACGCTTTCTCGTCGTTTCTGCGCCGGGTAAGCGCCATGCCGCCGACCACAAGGTCACCGACCTACTCTATCTGTGCCATCATACGATCCAGGCAGGGCTGAAGGCGAGCGAGGCGTTCGCGCTTATACGCCAGCGCTTTGAGGAGATAAGCGCTGCGTTAGGGGTGCCGGACATGCGCCGCTGGCTCGATGCCGTCGAATCGGAAATGGGACAGGGCCGGTCGAAGGACTGGGTGGCCTCGCGCGGCGAGTATCTGCACGCCCGACTGATCGCCGCCTACTTAGGGGCGACGTTTGTGGATGCCGCCGACTGTATCCGCTTCAGCCCGGAAGGCCGCCTGGACCCGAACAGCTACGAATTGACGGCGCGGGCGCTGCAAGGGGAAGGGCTTTTCCTGCTGCCTGGCTTCTACGGCGTGGATGCAAGCAGCCAGATCAAGACTTTCTCGCGGGGCGGCTCGGACATTACCGGCGCTATCGTCGCCCGCGCCGTCGGCGCTTGCGCCTATGAAAACTGGACGGACGTGGACGGGCTGCTGATGGCCGATCCCCGCCTGGTGGAGAATCCGCGCCCCATTCGTGAGGTGACCTACCAGGAGCTGCGCGAGCTGGCCTATATGGGCGCCTCGGTGCTCCACGATGAGGCCATCTTCCCGGTGCGGGAGGCCCACATCCCCATCCATATCCGCAACACTAACGCCCCGGAGATGCCGGGCACCTGGATTCGGACCACCCGGCCCAACACCGATCTTCCCATTGTGGGCATTGCAGGCCGCACGGGCTTCACGACGATTCAGATCGAGAAGGCGCTGATGAACCAGGAGCGTGGGTTCGGGCGGCGCCTACTGGAAATACTGGAGGCGCACGGTATCTCCTACGAGCATACGCCCAGCAGCATCGACTCGATGTCTGTGGTGCTGCGGGACGAGGAGTTGGACAACCGGCGCGAGGGCGTGCTGGACGAGCTACAGCGCGTGCTGCTGCCGGATCGGATGGAGGTGCTCAACGGTCTGGCGCTGATCGCGACGGTGGGGCAGGGGATGAGCCATCGCGTCGGCATTGCCGGGCGGCTGTTCGGGGCGCTGGCGGCGGCGGGCATCAACGTGCGCCTGATCAACCAGGGCGCCTCGGAGATCAACATTATCGTGGGCGTGGCGAGCGCGGACTATCCGGCGGCGGTGCGGGCCATCTACCACGCCTTCGTTAAGGATGAGGGATGAAAAGAACAAGGCTTTTCTTCTCTCTCGTGATGCGGTAGCTCTGCTTCGCGGCCCGGATGAGGAGGAAAAGAACGAGGGCTTTCCTTCATCCTTCTGCCTTCATCCTTGCTTTCTCACGCCTTGATCAGCACGCTCTCCTTCTGAAAGAGCCTGGTGGCAACAAACAGGGCCAGCGAGGCCCAGAGGACGGAGCCGGCAAACGCGATCAGGATAAATGCCGCGTTGTAGCTATCGGAGAGCGCCTGCTTGATGATGATGGAGGCCCCCAGGATCGGCACCAGCGCCAGCTTCAGGCCGGCGTCGGCACCCATAAACATGGATAGCATCGCTGGCAGCAGCACCAGCGGAAACAGGGAGCCGAGGTAGGTCTGCGCCTCTTTCTGGTTGCGCGCAAAGGTCGAGAGGGCCAGCAGCACCCCGGCAAACAGCACGGAAAGCGGCAGCAGCACCAGCAGCGTGACGCCGATGGCGGGCAGGCTCAGGTGCGCACCGCCCTTGGAGAGCCATTCAAAGGCTTTGGCGCCGCTGAAGAACGGCACCATGAACCCTATCACCGAAAGCAGGCTGCTGATCAGGCACACGCCAACCACCGCGCCGAACTTGCCCAGGACGATGTCACGGCGGGAGGCGGGCGAGACCAGCAGCGTCTCCAGCGTGCCGCGTTCCTTCTCCCCGGCCACCTGGTCGAACGCGGCGTAGATGGAGCCGCCGAAGGCGCCCAGGATCAGGATATAGGGCAGCATACGCGAGAGTACCAGCGTAGCGACGCTGCCGCCCTGCGCAATCGGCTGCTCGGTCACCACAAAGGGCGTGGCGAACTCCGGCGGCTGGCCCAGCGCCCGCAGCCGCTCCACCACCAGTTGCTTCCCCATCGCCTCCCAGATCGCGCTCAGGCGGGCGGCGGCTCCCTGGGAGGTCTCATCGCCTGCATCCTCCAGGATCTTGACCGGGATCGGCTTCTGCTGGGCCAGGAGCCTATCGGCGTCCGGGGGCAGCACCGCGACCGCATCCAGCCGACGCGCCTTGATCTGGCGCTCCGCGTCACCCTCGGAAATGGGCGTGACCCGGACGTTGGGCGCGACTCTCTTCAGCGCCGTCTGCATCTTCGCCAGGAGATGGGCAGCGGCGTCGGTGCCCACGATGCCGACGGGGTAGATCTGAGTCTTCGCCTTCTCCACCTGCCCGCCGATGAAGATGCCGATAACCGCCAGCAGAGCGGGCGTGATGACGAGCGGCCCGATGATGACCGACATCAGCGTGCGCCTATCCCGGAAGATCTCCCGGAACTCCTTTCTTGCTACGATGAGGCTCCGCGAGCGGTTGGTCTTATTCGGGTATGACAATGCGTTCTCCTTTCCGGTATGGAAGCGCAGGACATGACCGGAGTATCAAGCCCAACACGGGCAGCTATGATATAATTTAGGCAGGCGGTGGGAACCTATGCAGGCCGCGCTTAAACTGAAAACCAGGGTGCTTCCTGGCAAACGCATTGAGATCACTTCGCCTGAACTGCCCGAAGACAGCGAGGTGGAACTAATCATTATGCTGCCCGAACCAGCCGGGGAACCGGCACGTACATTCCCGGATGTAATTGCTTTCCTGGACTCGCTAACGCCGATACAGCGCACCTCGCAGGAGTGGGCTGAAGTCGAGCGCGAGTTCCGCCAGGAGCGCGACTCATGGGACTTCTGACGCTGCCTGCCTCTGGGTTGGTGTACGTAGAGGCGCAGATTGCCATCTACACCGTGGACGGCCATCCCATCTATGCGCCCGTCTGCCGCCCGCTCTGGGAAGCGGTATGGGCCAGAACCATCACTGCCGTCAGCAGTGAATTGACGCTCATGGAAACCCTCATCGCTCCCTTGCGTAACGGCGACACTGTTCTGGCCGATAATTGAGAAGCCCTCTGGCAACAAGCCAATACGCGCCTGCTGCCCATCACGCAGGCTATTCTGCGTGAAGCCGCCCGGTTGCGCGCTACTATCCCAGCCCTGAAGACCCCAGATGCTCTCCATGCAGCCACGGCCCTCCTGCATGGCTGACCCTTTTCGTCACGAATGATACTGGCTTCCGACAGGTTCCCGGCCTGATATTGGCGATTCTTGACGACATCCTGGCCGCGCCGTAGCGTGAAGAGAATTGTATCCGACACACTTGTGCGCTTAGAGGTTGCGCGTTGCCAGAATCTCGGCAGCCGGGGTGCGGTCGCCGTTGCAGGCGATACGGCGCGGCGCGGAGAGGACGGTGATCTGGAAGCCTAAGCTCAGGTAGAGATGCAAAATACGCTCCGTCGCCTGGTTGGAGGCCGCGATAGGTCCGGGGTGCCGCGCGGCCCAGCGCGCCAGCCGCACCTGGTCATCCCAGGTGAAATCGTCTTTGGCGTACCGGGTAAATTCCACGTCAAAGGGCGGGTCCAGGTAGACCCAATCCTCCGGCTCCAGCTTCAGGCGCTCGAAATCACCCCAGCAGAACGACCCGCGAGAGAGGACCGGCCTATACGCACTAAAGTCGCCCCGGTAGTGGATGGTCTTATATTGCCCGAAGGGGACGTTGAACTCGCCCCGGCTGTTGAAGCGGCACAGGCCGTTGTAGCAGGTTCGATTTAGATAATAAAACAGCGCCGCCTGTTCCCGTCCGAAAATCTCCCCCTGCCGCATCAGCGCGTTGAAGCGGTCGCGCGCCGCGTAGTAGCAGCGGGCGTCGTTGGCCATGTCCATCTCAATTACCAGGCCATCGCTCAATTGCTGATAAAAATTGATGGTGTGGGGGTTGATGTCGTTGATGAGGGCGCAATCCGGGCGCAGTCCCAGGCTTACCGCTAACCCACCGGCAAACGGCTCGACGAGACGGCGATGGCGGTGGGGCGCATAGAGCGCCGCCAGGCGGGGCACCAGATGGCTCTTGCCGCCGGCCCATTTCAGCGGGGGCTTCAAGGCGGGATCAACGAGCTCCAATTGGAAAGGTGGCTTGGATGTGGCGGTCGTCATGCAAGCAGGCTTCACCGCAGGGGTACCCAATTCCTGCCATTTGTATCGGATCCTGGGTCTTCGGTTTTCCCATGTGGCCCTCACCCCCGGCCCTTTGTGTAGGGTGTAGGGTGTAGGGTATAGGGTGTAGGGGATAGGGTATAGGGTGTAGGGCCGCCCTCATCCCCGGCCCTTCTCCCTTGCAGGGAGAGGGGAGAGCAGAAGCCGGATCACTCCCTTCCCTGCGAGGGTCGCTAGGTGTCGCAAGGCGGAGGCAGGGGCCCTAACCCTGCCGACCCTGGCAGTCCATTGTAGGCCCGACCCTGGCAGTAGGCCAGCATCAAACTTTCGGATAGTTACGACGTAGGCGGGGCTTGCAGTCCATTGTAGGCCCGACCCTGGCAGTAGGCCGGGGGTGAAGGCAGAACCCGCACAGGCGGGTTTAGTGCCTTGGTTGCTGCGGCTTTAGCCACCCGAAAAGAAATCGCATCAGGCATCGTCCTCATCCATGCCGATGAGGCTAAGGAAAACCGCCTCAAAAGCCTGTTTGCCCGTGCGAGCGCGCAGCTCCTCCAGGGTGCCGATGGCGGCGATCTGGCCCTGGAAGATGACGGCGATGGTATCGCAGAGCGTCTCCACTTCACTCATGATGTGCGTGGAGAAGACGACCGTGCGGCCCTCCTCCCGGCAGCGGCGGATAAAGCGAATGATAGTGCGCGCGGTCACCACGTCCAGGCCGTTGGTCGGCTCGTCGAAGAACAGCACAGGCGGCTGGTGGATGATGGTGCGGGCGATGGAGACGCGCTGCTTCTGGCCGGTGGAGAGCTTGTCGCAGCGGGTATCCGCGAACTCGTGCATGTCTAGCTCGGTGAAGATAGCCTCTATGCGCTGGGCGATCTGGCCGGGAGTCATGCCGTAGAGGGCGCCGAAATAGGCGACCATCTCGCGCGCGGTGAGGCGTTCGTAGAGCGCGGTGGAACTGGAAAGGTAGCCGATGCGCTGGCGGACCTCCTGAGGATGCTCACGGATGTCGTACCCGGCAACGGTGGCCGTGCCGGACGTCGGCTCCAGGATGGTGGCGAGCATGCGCAGCAGCGTCGTCTTGCCGGCCCCGTTGGGGCCGAGGAGACCGAATATCTCCCCCGGACGGCAGCAGAAAGAGACGTTGTTGACGGCGTGGATGTGGCCCCGCTTCTTATCGTAAAAGTCCTTGCAGAGATGCTTCGTGTCGATCATGGACGCGCCTGAGAGCAGCCAGGTAAACTTCGCCTCA
>Ga0209810_1000824_pt1 | contig 56938 bp, 56 predicted proteins | sample Coa_R1_7_FD_187159 | JGI IMG/M metagenome (GOLD analysis project Ga0209810, IMG submission 187159) | Surface soil microbial communities from Centralia Pennsylvania, which are recovering from an underground coalmine fire - Coalmine... | ecosystem: Environmental > Terrestrial > Soil > Unclassified... | reverse complement strand
ATTCGGTTTGACCCAAACGGCCGAAAATATCTCCTCCCCGATTTCGGCGAGCGCGCTCTCCCTTCTCAGACCTATTTCGGCCTCAGACCCGAGGTTTCTCCATTGCCGAATTCCACTCGACCCGATGATGGAGTTAGTTTTCAAGGGAGCACCGTTGTCTTTCAGCCGAACGGAACGATAATCGGTGTCGGCGGGGCGGTCTATCTGACCCATGATGCCATCCATAACGAGGCGATTGCGATCTCTGTTATTACAACCGGACGAGTTAAGATCCGAAGATGGAGCGGGAATGCGTGGCAATGAAAAAAATCAAAGCGGATTCTCCCTTCTCGAAGTAATGATCGGCATGTTGATCCTCTCGGTCGGCCTGCTCGGTGTCGTCGGCTTTTTCGGAACCGGTTTTAAGGCGCTTCGGGCCGGGAGCCGCCAGGGTCTTGCAGCGCAGTTGGCGCAAAGTAAGATGGAGGAACTTCGCTCCGTCAATCCGACGCTTCTCTCGGACGGCCAAGATGCGTCGGAAGCCCTTGTGAGACGCTGGACCATTCAACGAAGTGCGCAAGATCCAAGGATCTGGATCATTCGGGTGGAGGTTTCATCCATCAGCGACTTGTTGCCGAAACAGACGGTTTTGCTTGAAAGCTTCCTCTTTCATTAAGAGATCTTTGATGGATCGAATCCGATTCAATAATAAGGGGGGGATGATGGTTGAACTCTTGTTTTCATCAACCATCATGATCGTTGTGACCGCTTCCTTCTATCAACTGGTCGCGTCATTTTATCAAAGCTATCAGAATCAGGAGGGGATTGCGGAGATGCAGCAGCAGGCGCGCGTGGCGGCGGACCTGCTCTCAAGAGAAATCCAGATGGCGGGATACGATCCGAAGGGACTGCTCTTCCTTCCGGATAATCAGCCGAACCCAAACCGGTGGACCAAGGCGACGAGCAAGGTGGTCTGTGAAAAGAAGGCCCACCCCGCCGAACGCATCCTGGAGGCGACGCCGGTAACCTTTCATTTTCTCGCCGACCTGAACGGAAATACTTTTGTTGATGATTCCCTTTCCACACAAAAAGATATCGATGAGGATGTTCGTTATGAGTGGGTGGGTGCCAGCGGGATCGACTCGTGTGGAACGCGTAGGGCGCCGTTCACCCTTTACAGAGATACCGGAGGAGGCGCGGGGGGACAGGAGGTCGCGGCTCAGATCGATCAATTTAAGTTGACCTATTTTGATGAAGACGCTCACCCCTTTCCTGAACGGGCCCTCACGCAAGACGAGCGGGCGCGCGTTCGAAAAGTTACGATGACGCTGCGCGCCAAATCGGAGAAAAGAGATCCGCATTATCCTTTTAACGGCGGATATCGAACCCGTCAGATCACTCTCGAAGCGAGATTGAGGAACATGTAAATGGAATATTGCTCTCGAAAATCGATAAGGAATGAAAAGGGGACGGCGATTTTTGCCGCCGTCATGTTGCTGGTCCTGACCAGCGGCCTTGGATTGCTCGCCCTGCATGTTTCCATAGGGGAACTGCAGATCTCAACCTATTCCGGCAGTGAACTTGCGGCAACCTACTTGGCCGAATCGGGTGTCGAGAAGGTTCTCTCTTGGGTTGATGATCCAACCCGATCTCCCGATCCTGTCTTCTTCGCGAGTCTTCCGGCTCGAAAATGCTCCGGGGAGAAAGCCACTCCCGATTTCCAACTCGCGAACATCAATGATGAGAGCGGCCCGTTCTCCGAGTTAATAAAAATGGGGAGGATCGTCGATCTCCGTCTTTACAAGCCGGCTCATCCGGACGGAATCTGCACGATTCAGAGCAGAGCAGCTTCGGGAAAAGGAGCGGCGAAGGTTGTCTTGGTCGAAATTTCGAGAAACCCATTGCCGCCGATCACGGCCGGGATACAGGGTTTCGGGGACACCGGAGTGTCGGCCCCGATCTGGGGGCATTGGGGTCCGGTTCGTTACACGGGCGGGATTCAACTCGCAGGGGGAGTAGAGCGAATTCCGACGATCAATCCTTCTTTGCTGCCGTATTCTTATCCTTATACAGAGAAAGGACCGAATGAAGATCGGGTGGTCGAGATCCATGTCGAAAAGCAAATCCAGGGTCCGGTCATCCAAAATCGTCCGAATGTCTATCAAAGTGACAGCACGGTGATCCTTGATTCGGCGACGCCGAACAAATTAAATGAGATCAAGAACTATATCAAGAGTCGGGGAGGTTACTATGTCGTTTCGCCGTCGGGGCATCTTGAACAAAACGGCATCGACCGAGGAACGTTCGATGATATTTTCGGGAGTCCGGGAACGGAGCATGCCTTGGCATGGATCGACATTCTTCCTGGTTATAGCAGTACGGAGCCGATTCAGCTCGGTCGGGAAAACTATAAAGGATATTTTTATTTTGCAGGGAGCATTCAAATTCAAGAAAGCCTATCCCAAGCAGGGATGACTGTCCAGGCGAAGTCTCATCCTTGGTCCGATACGGACCCTCATCCCATTACGCTTGATCATATTCGCCTGGATGGATTCTTCTATGCTTTGGGAACGATTGAGTTGCAAGGTTCGTTCTCCGCTTATGGATCCCTTTACGCTGGGAAGGGATTTCTCGGACCGGGCGCGGAGAACGTGCAGGTTTGGTATAACAATCGTTTTCGTCCGGCATCTTACGAAGATGTTCCTTCTGTTGTCCGATTAAAAGGCACCTGGCATTTGCTTCCAATCGAGAATATGTAACTTGTTACATAGTCATTGGCCTTCCCATTCCCTATCTCTTTCTTCCTTTCTAGAATTTCTTCGAAGGATCTTCACCCTAACTCCTCAAATATTCTATTAAAAATAGAAATATTTCATATTGGTATAGCAGGTATAGGAGTTGCATCTACTCGCTTGCCAAGGAGAGGGAGACAATGAATCAGAAAGGGTTCACCGTGATAGAAATGGCTGTGATTGGAGCGATCGTCGCCGTCCTGGCCATGATCGCCATACCAAATTTTCAGATATGGGTCGGCAATCAAAGACTGAGAAACAGCGTGGCGCAGCTTGAAGGAGACCTTCAGACCGCTCGCCTTACAGCAATTAATCGAAACGTGCCGGTCACCGTTCTGTTTAATCAGGCAGGCAGCAGTTACACCGTATTTATTGACGATGGGAGCGGAGGAGGCACCGCCCGAAATTTAGCGCAAGATGGGACGGAGCAATTGCTCTTTCCTCAGCGGACACTTGATGCAGGCGTTACTTTTTCAGCGGTCAATATGACGGCGAATGCCGTTCTTTTTAACGGGAAGGGGCTTCGCTGGCGGCCGATTGCCGATCCAGCCTCGGTTACGTTGAAGAGCAGCCAGAATAAGAAATATTGTATTACCGTTACTCTCGTAGGAGATATCAATGTTGCCCTTTGTTAAAGATAGAGGAGAGCGAGTCAATGTTGGCGGGGAAGAAGGATTTACACTGATCGAGGTCATGATCTCTTCTCTCATCCTAGCAATCGCTCTCATGGCGATTGCGACGGCGGAGATTACTTCGTTTGGAACGACGCATCTTTCACGCGGTGTTACTTCTGCAGCCGCCTCAGCCGATGAGATTCTTGAGCGAATGCGGCGAAGCCAGACCCTCCCTTCGGCCAGCCGTCCCGCTCTGACGGCTTATAACGGATTTGATACGAATAACTCGGCAACGCGTCCCTCCACGGCGGGAATGCTTCAGAACGACTATGACCAGTGGAAGGCGAAGTTGGTGAATGGAGGGAGAGGCCAAGTAACGGTCACCCCGAATTCGCCGGTGACCGGCTCCACGCTGGCGACGGTCACAATTACATGGACGGATGGCCTACCGAGGACGGTAACGATTCAGACGAACTTTTGAGGAATTTTTCTGATGGACGAGAAAGGATTCACAATTCTGGAGCTTTTGGTGGCTGTGGTGATCACGCTTGTTGTGACCGCCGCGGGGTATACCCTTTTTAACAATTCATTTAATTTTTCCGTTCTCCACAGCCGAACGGCGGAAATGCAGCGGGAGAGCCGAATGGCGATTGATATTATGAGCCGAGAGATTAGAAACGCCGGCTATGGGGTCATCGAACCTTTCTCCGGGACCGTTCAGGGAGCCGCGGCGCCGATCCAGGTGGCCAACAATGTCGATCCCGACCCGAGCGGCACGCCCAATCAGCTTGACCGGATTACGATCATCGAAGGATACGACACGATCGGCACGATCAATGCAACCACGACACCTGGGACGAACACACTCACCATAAAAGCATCGGCCGGTATTGATCCAACCAATCCTTCCATTGTCGGAAATACAATCACGATAGAGGGGTTCTACTATGGGACCGTCACGGCGGTTGCCGGGGGCGGCGGTGGAGTTTATACACTTACGCTTGGCACACTTTTGGATCAGCACCCATACTCTACGCTAAACTCTGTCATGCTGGTCCGAACCATTACTTATCATGTTGGAGTTCCCTCGGCGGGAGCGGAGCCTGTCCTCTATCGAGACGATCCAAATGGCGTCAATCAAGTCGTCGCTTCCGGAATTGAAGACCTTCAGTTTGCTTATCTTCTCAATGACGGCACAGAAACAAATGCTCCGGCCGCGGTTGCCCCCCCGGCGGCTCCGACCATCCGTGCCGTCCGCATCTCTGTGTTGGCGCGTGTGGCTGATCCTAAGTCGTCGGCGACGAAAATATCAACGCGGCCAGCGATCGAGGATCATGCAGGGGCGGCGACAGCCGATCGATACCATCGATTATTGATAACCAAAGTCGTGGAGGTTAGAAGCCTTGGGCTCCTCTAAAAAAAGATCATACTCGGAAAATCAAAATGGAATTGCATTGTTGGCGATTATGTTGATGATTGTTTTGATGACCGCCCTCATCATGATGGCGCTCAACATCAGCGGCATCGAAATTAATCTGGCTTCGACCAATCGAAGGACCACGCAGGGGATGCATGCGGCGGAAGCAGGCATTCCCACCGCGATCACCGTGATAAAAGATACGTTGAATCAGTCCACCGTTCCGACCTATCCGGCTGCGTCCGGCGTGGTCGTGAACCCGCTGAATACCAACGGCGGGACTTCTTTCCCTGATTTTGTTCAAGAGATCAACTCCGGAACCTCTCCGACGGGGGGAACGGCGGACAATGCCAAGACAAATCCAAATGTGACGGTCACTTCCCTTTCCGGCCAGACGATTCAGATCGATATCGACAATGAGGGAACCTTCCCGCTTCCCGGCTCGGAGACACTGGAGGAAAACTGCGGATACTGTGTGAAAACAGCCGGGGCGGGATGTCCTTCTGGAACGCTTTACTATATCGATTCCGTGGCAAATGGCCCGATGCACACGCAGTCCGAAATGATGTCCGCTTATTACAATTGTTCTTAAGAAGGAGGGAGCAATGCGAAAGATCCTATCTTGCCTGGTTATATCTGCTTTATTCATTCTGGGCCTCATCGGAGGTGAAGCCGTCACGACCGCCGATGCTTCCGAGGCTTCGAATGATCAATCAAACCGAGGGAGGCAGGAGATCGTTCGGGGTCTTCTCGATGAATCGGGAGCCGGTTTTGTGGTCGTCGACGGCTTTAGATATAGGCTCGCGCCCCACCTCGTGGTGAAGAATCAGCAAGGGGAAGTTGTTTCTTCCGGCACCGGAGTATTACGTCCGAAGACAATGATTGAATTGGTTTTGGAAGGTCACCTCGTCGTGCAGATTCAGATTATGGGTCTGCCGAGATAATGGAGATACGGCAATGAAAGCGGTTAATTGGGTTAAAGTCTTATTTTTAATCATCATCTTTTCGGGGGTGAAGATCGTCCCGACGCAAGCCGCCACGGCCTCTTACTCATTGAGCGACTTCAGCTCACTTCCTCCGTTCGTCGGCAACGTCCTGACCCCGAACGTCCTGCTCTTGATGGATAACTCCGGTAGCATGATGGATTCGGCTTTCCATCTCAATGGAGAAACATATGATCCGACAAGTGAATATGGAGGATACTTCGAGCAAAAGTGTTATAACTATTCGAGCGGTCAGTTTGTGGTCGAAACCGGCACAATTGGAAGTTGCCCCCATTGGGATGGGAAATTTCTCAATTATATCTCGATGACGAAAATGGAGATCGCGAAGTGGGTCATGATGGGAGGAAAATGCTCGGCGAGAAGTGCGAGTGGTACCTGCTTCGGAACGGGAAATCTGATCGGGGAGACAACGGAAGGGGTGAACGCAATCACCTATGCGGCAGATTCCGTAACCCCGTATACCGGATCATGCAAATTTGACAGGAGTACCGGGACGTTAGTGATCAAGAACCTTAGCTCGTCATCGGGTACAACATGCACGAGTAGCGGCAGCAAATCAGTCTCCTTCAACATGACTATCGTTCCAACGGCGGAGCCGACCGGAATCATCCAGCAGGTGGGGACGAAGGCCCGGTTCGGCCTGATGGAATACAACACAAGTGATGGAGGCCATGTGATCGCCGATGTGGGAGCGACCCCGGTCGCCAACAATTCCACCTGCGCCAGCTCCGGTCTGCCGATTATCAACGCCATCGAATGCACCAGCGCCTCGACCTGGACCCCTCTTGCCGAATCGCTCTATGAAGCGTCGCGTTATTTTGCCCAGATTCCACCCAACTTTGCTAGTTCCGATTACTCCTATACGACTCAAAGCCGCGACCCCTATTATTTTGTCGCTCCCACCTGGAGCACCACTTCCCAATATGTCACCTGCTGCAAGAGCTTTGTAATCATGTTCACCGACGGGCAGCCGACGCAGGATTTAGGCATTCCCTCCAGCATCCAGGGGGCGGCCTCCTTCAACTATCCGGCCGATCCAAACTGTCCCCCGCCGGCCGGTTGCACGACCCAACATACCACCGCAAGCCATCACCATACGACCCTCAACTATCCCCCTGGCAGCCATTTCGATAACTGCTCGATCTATTATGGCGGTGACGGTTCGACCAGTGTTCCAATAAGTGATCCGTGCGCTTCGAGCGGCTCTCATTATCTGGATGATGTCGCTTACTGGGCCCATACGACCGATCTTCGCCCGGATACCGCCGGGACAGCAATTGCCGGCATCAATGTTACACCTCCTGCAACAACACAGCCCCTTTCAGGGATGCAGAACATCAGCCTGTACACCTTCTTTGCATTCGGGTCGGGGAGCAATCTTCTGAAAGATGCGGCCAAGATGGGAGGATTCATTGATCTAGATGGGGATAAGAAGCCGTTTGCAGACCCTAACCATACCTGTGGAACAGCCAATCCCGATCCGATGTGCAAGGAGTGGGATAAGGATGGAGACGGGGTTCCCGATACCTACTTTGAGTCTTCCGATGCCTTCGCTCTAAAAGAGCGCCTGATGGCCGCCATCACCGACATTTTGCAGAAGAGCGCTTCCGGGACTTCGGTTTCCGTGTTGGCGACCTCTTCGACGGGAGAGGGGGCGATCTACCAAGCCTACTTCTATCCGACCGTCTTTGAAGGGCTCAACCAGATTTCTTGGTTGGGATATCTGCAGGGTCTCTTTTTCGACACCTATGGTCAGCTAAGAGAAGATACCAACGGCGATGGGAGATTGGTCCTAAGTCAAGACAAAATTATTGAAACCTATTTTGACACGACCTATAACGAAACGCGGGTTAAGCGGTATGCCGTTGATTCAAACGGAAACAAGACCGGCAACCCGGAAATCATCACGCTAAAAGACTTGAAACCAATTTGGGAAGCGGGAAAAATCTTGTCCAAACGGGTTCTCTCTACAAATCCACGGACGATCAAGACGTGGGTCGATTCTAACAATAACGGTGTCGTTGATGCCGGTGAGTTTATCGATTTCAGCACCGCAAATGAGCCGACGTTGAGGCCCTACCTGCGGGCAGCCAACTCGACAGAAGGGACGAATATTATCAATTTCATCAGCGGCAATATTGTCTCAGGTTACCGAATGCGAGAGGTGACCGTGGATGGGACCGCGAACACAACATGGCGGCTGGGAGATATTATCTACTCCAGTCCCATCTCCGTCGGCTCTCCGGCAGAGCGATTTGACCTGAAAAACCAAGATGCCACTTATAGTCGATTCTATTTCAAATACAAGGACAGACGGCATGTTGTTTATGTCGGCGCCAATGATGGGATGTTGCATGCCTTCAATGCGGGATTTTTTCACCAAGGAGATGATTCCACCACCTCCGCTGTGGAGCATGGTTGGTTTACAACCAATCCGACCGGCAATAGTAGCGGCGACAAAGTCTTGGGAGAAGAGATGTGGGCCTTCATCCCGCAGGGACTCCTGCCGCACTTAAAGTGGCTGACCAGCACCAGCTATGACAGCTCCCAGCATGTCTACTATGTCGACGGCACCCCTCGGGTTGCCGATGTCCAGATCTTCACGGAAGAGGGAGCCTGCGCGACAAACATCAATGCTTCCGGATGTATTCATCCGAGCGGATGGGGGACCATCTTGATCGGCAGTATGCGCCTCGGGGGCGGTCTGATGAAAACGGACCTGAATGGAAACAGCAGCGATGGAGATGCCGGAGAAGACCGGTTCCGTTCGGCCTACTTTGCGATGGATATTACCAATCCGGAAGCGACACCGACCCTCTTGTGGGTGTTCAACGGGAAGGAGAGCGGTAATACCAACAATGACTTGGGTTTTACGACCAGTTGGCCCTCGATCATGCGATTTAATGCGACCACGTGGTACGTTACCTTTGGATCAGGTCCGCTGACTTATAAAGGGGAGCGGGATATCACGAATTCACCGGCGTCTACAAATAATAAATTCCCATCGACAGCAACCACATCCGCGCCCAGCGAGTATGGCCAAATTTATGTGCTCAATCTCAAAGACGGAACATTGAAGCGGAAGATTACTCTGACCGACCGGTATGCTTTCATGGGAGACTCCGTAATATATGATCTGCCTAAAAACTATGTGTCGGACGCCCTCTACATCGGGGAGACGTATTATTCGTCGGGTTGGAAGGGGAAGATGTATCGGCTTCTGACTTATGGAAATCCCGATCCGACGACATGGGTCTTATCGACCCTGTATGACCCCGGAAAGCCGGTGACGGTCAAACCGACGGCATCCATGGATAAGTACGATCGACTGTGGATCTATTTCGGGACGGGGCGGTTTTTCAGCGGAGGGGCGAACAGTGACCAGACCGACACCTCCGCACAGGCAATGTATGGAATTAAAGAGTCGGGTCCAAATGGCTGTTGGAATCGCAGCGCCTGGAAGACAAACTGCAGCTCCACGATTCCAAATACAAACGGGACCCTCTTCGATGCGACCAACGCCTCGGTCAGCGTCGGTGGCGCTTGCACCAATTGTGGCGGAGCCTCCACCCTTTCTGGGTTGGTAAGCAATGTGATCAACCCCTCGTCGAGCGAGAAGGAGGGATGGGTCATCAATCTGTCCGGCGGGGAAAGGGTCATTACAGAGTCGACCGTCTTAGGAGGGATCGTGGCGGCCACCACCTACATTCCTAATCCGGATGTCTGCGCTTCTCAAGGGACCAATAATCTCTACGCAATGTACTTTGAGACCGGGACAGCATATTCGGCCAGCGTCATCGGAACGACCGGTTCAACGGTCAATAGGACGATGAGTCTGGGCAAAGGGGTCGCGTCCAAGGTGAATATGGTGGTGAGTCAGGATACAACGACCGGCTTCGTCCAAAGCAGCACGGGTCAAATCGTTCAGATCCAGGGAATTACGCTGGCCACAAACGTTAAAACCGGAACCCGGGTCCTGAGGGAGAAATCAGACTAATGAAAAATAAAAGCACGATTTCATTCGCCATCGTTTTTCTGATCTTCATCGGGCTTTTGATCGGGAGGCGGAATGAGGATGTGACCCTCTCTTCTCCTTCGGCGGAAGGCGGCAATCATCCCCCTACGATCACCCGGATTGAAATCGCGCCGTCCGCCCCCGATCTCAAATCGGTGCTGAGCGTTCAACTCGTATCCGAAGATCCCGACCGCGATAGAGTCACCTATCGCTATCGGTGGTTCGTGAACAAAAAAGAGGTGGGAGATCAGCCGGTTCTCCCTTTGACCGGATTTCATCAGGGCGATCTTGTTTCTGTTGAAGTAATCCCGTCGGATGGGAAAACGGAGGGAAGCCCTGCGCAAAGTCCGGTCGTGAGGATTGGAAACAATCCTCCCAGCGTGAGAGCGGTGAAATTGTCCCCTGAAGCGTTGTCGTCGGGTCAGTCGGTTCATGCGGAGGTGGAGGGTTTTGACAAAGAGGGGGACCCGATTCATTATGATTATGAATGGTACATCAACGACCGGCGGGTGGATGGGAATGTTGAGTCCGATCTCGACGGAGCGTTTGTCCATAGCAGTGATCGTATCGCAGTGAAGGTCATCCCCTCGGATCCTTTTTCACAAGGGGAACCCAAGATGAGCAATGTCGCGGTGGTCGTCAATCATCCTCCGGAGATTACATCTTTGCCGCCGACCGAAGCGGAAGAAGGGAAATACACCTATCAGGTCATTGCGAAAGATCCGGATGGGGATCCTCTCCACTACAGCCTCGTCGAAGCGCCTCCTGAGATGAGCATCCATCCGACCTCGGGTCTGCTTGAGTGGAATGTGGCGAAGTTTCCGACGGAAGGGGTAAGTGTGAAAGTTCAGGTCGATGATGCAAAAGGGGGGAAGAGCATTCAACAATTTGTCCTTCGCGCCGGATAGAAATCGATTCCTGGTTGCCAACTTCTTGTATTTTGAAAGGGGGATTGTTATAATAACGGTGTCTTAAATCCAAATCTGGAGAAATTGTTTTTCGTTGAAAAAGCCTTTAATCGGAAAAGTAAGTTTACAGGAAGGAACAGACACCGCGGCGCTTTACGGAAGCTATGACCGTCATATCAAGATGATTGAGCAGGCGTTCGGTGTCCGGTTGACGGCAAGAGGAGAAGAGATCACAATCGAAGGGGAACCCGAGCAGGTTCAGCAAGCGGAGAAGGTGATCGCCGATTTGGCGGACCTCTCCAAGGATGGGTTTCGGGTGACCTCGGAAGATGTCAACTACGCGATTCAGTCCTCGCAGCAAAACGCGCCCGCTTCTGTCCGAGAAGTCTATCAAGACGCCATTCCGGTTTTCGGCAAAAAGAAACTGATCGCGCCGAAATCGCCCTCCCAGAAAGAGTACATCGAAAGCATCCGCAAACATGATATTGTGGTCGGGATTGGCCCCGCCGGGACCGGAAAAACCTACCTCGCCATGGCGATGGCGGTTTCCGCTTTCCTGAAAAAAGAGGTCAACCGGATTATTTTGGCGCGACCGGCGGTCGAGGCGGGCGAAAAGCTCGGCTTTCTGCCTGGAGATCTGGTTGAGAAGGTCAATCCCTATCTGCGGCCGCTTTATGATGCGCTCTACGATATGATGGAGGTCGATCGCGCCACTCGTCTCCTGGAGCGAGGCGATATCGAAATTGCCCCGCTCGCCTTTATGCGGGGTCGGACCCTCAATGATTCGTTTATCATCCTCGACGAGGCTCAGAATGCGACTTCAGAGCAGATGAAGATGTTTCTGACGCGCTTGGGGTTCCGCTCGAAGGCGGTCATCACGGGGGATATCACGCAGGTCGATCTTCCCGTGGAACGGGTTTCCGGGCTGATCGAGATCCAGGGGATTCTTGAGGAGGTCTCGGGGATCAAATTTGTCTATTTCAGCGAGCGTGATGTGATTCGCCACCGTCTTGTTCAAGAGATTGTAAAAGCATACGAACGATATGAAGGAAAAGGAGGGAAATCGAAGAAAAAATAATCCCCGCTTTGGCTCTCTTCGGATGACCTCATCTTTCTGAGGTCATTTTTTATTTCTTGTCTTGTTTCTTCTCGAACATGTAGAATCTCATATCTTCCGTTCCGCACCGAAACTGGCATCGGCGTATAAAATAGGTGTTGATCACGAAGCGTTCTCGCTCTATGAAAATTTCTCTACAAAATCTACAGAGCGTCCATCGGGTGAACCAAAGGGACATTCTGAAGTGGTCGCGCCGGATCTTATCGATGCAGAAGGTCGATCAGGCGGAGATCGGAATTATTTTGGTGAATGATCGGCAGATTCGGACCTATAATCGCGAATATCGAAAAAAAGACAAACCGACCGATGTTCTCTCTTTTCCGATGCGAGAGGGGATCGGCGGCGATCTGCACCCCCACTTTCTCGGCGATGTGATGATCTCACTGGAAACGTCGGCGGAAGAGGCCAAACAATATGGGAGATCTCGCCGCGAGCAGTTGCTCATCCTCCTCATTCATGGCATCTTGCATCTCTTGGGATATGATCATGAACGCTCCCCAATAGAAGAGCGGCGGATGCAGCGCAGAGAGAAGCTGCTATTCAAGCAGATCTATTCTCAGTGAGCGGATGATATTTCAGCAGATTCTCAAGAGAGTCGTCTCGCAAACCGAAGGGGCCTTCGGCGCCATCTTTTTTGATCGGGAGGGAGAGGAGATCGCTCATTACACCACCCTCTCCGGGGATGAGATGAAATTGATCGGAGCGCATTTCGGCATCGTCTGGCTTGAGATGGAGATGATGATCAATCATCTCCTCACTTCTTCCACGGCGGAGGCGATCTTTGTTTCTGAAAAAGGGATTTGCCTCATGCGGCCGGTGCCGAAAGAGTATCTGATTCTTCTTATTATCCATCCCTCCGGAGGGACCGGACAGGCGAGGAGATGGTTTCATTGGGCGGTGGGGGAAATTCAAAAAGAGATCTAAAACTCCATCCAATTGAGAGGGGAAAGAATGGCGGAAGGATTTTGGGGAAAACTCGGGAAAGGATTGGCCAAGACGCGGGAGGCATTTTCGTCCGGATTGGAGGCCATCTTCCTCGATCAGCCGAATATCAACCAAGAGACATTGGATCGATTGGAAGAGCTTCTGATCAGCTCCGATTTGGGAATGGAGGTGACCGACCGCTTGATGACCGGACTGAAGGCCTCCGTCGAAAGAAAGGAGATCTCGAATCTCTCTTCCCTCAAAAAAAAGCTGAAATCATATTTAGTGATTATCTTAAAAAAGGGGGTTCCTCAAGAGATGCCGAAGACGACCCCGGTCGTGAGCCTCTTTGTCGGGGTGAACGGGGTCGGAAAAACAACGACGATCGCCAAGCGGGCCGCGCAGTTGAAGCGGGAGAGAAAAACGGTTCTGCTGGCGGCGGCGGACACCTTCCGCGCCGCCGCCGGAGAACAGCTGGCCGTCTGGGGAGGTCGGGTCGGTGCGGAGGTGGTCCGTCACCAGGAGGGGGCCGATCCAGCTGCGGTCGCCTTTGATGCCGTGAGCGCCGCAGTGGCGCGGAAGATCGACATGGTCTTGATCGATACGGCCGGCCGCCTGCAAACCAAGAGCAATCTGATGGAAGAGCTAAAAAAGATTAAACGGGTGATTGCCAAAGCGATTCCCGAGGCTCCTCACGAGAAAATTTTAGTCCTGGATGCGACCACCGGGCAGAATGCCCTCTCGCAGGCGCGTCTCTTTCACGAAGCGATCGGCGTCACCGGGATTATCTTGACGAAGCTGGATGGAACCGCCAAAGGGGGGATCATCGTCCCGATCGTCGAGACCCTTTCCGTCCCGGTCACCTATGTCGGCGTCGGCGAAGGGGTGGATGATCTGATTCCGTTCAATATCGAATCATTTGCGGATGGACTCTTTGAGGAGAGTAAATTACGTGAGGCGTAAGGCGTTAGGCGTGAGGGGTAGGGTCAAAAGATTTAAAGAATTTGCCTTTCCCCCTTACGCCTCACATTTCCTTCTTTGTCGCCTCACGGCATTAAATGCGCCTCACGTATTTGAAGAGAAGTGTTCATTGTTAAAAGTGACGACCCTGTTCTTCCCTTGCAGCTTTGCCTGATAGAGGGCGCGGTCGGCGTTCCGAATCAACTCCTCAAAGGTCTCGGCGTCATCCGGGAACGTAGCCAGCCCGATGCTGACGGTCAAGCGCATCAGATCGGAATGTTTTTTCTGTAATGTCTCGTTCCGTTCGATCTCCTTGCAAACCCTCTCGGCAATGATGCGCGCATCCTCCTTATTTGTTTGAGGAAGGATAATCGTGAATTCCTCCCCGCCGTAACGCGCGGCCACATCGATCGCCCGAATATAATTTCGCAGCGCCTGGCCGAGCAGAATCAAAATCTCATCCCCTCCCGGATGACCATAGTGGTCGTTGAACGCCTTGAAATTATCAATGTCCACCATCATCAGAGAGACCGGAATGCGGTGGCGCCTTGAGCGCTCGATCTCTTCCGTCAACCGCTCTTGAAAATAGCGCCGGTTCAGAAGACCGGTCAGGGGATCGGTGATCGAAATTCGCTTCAACTCCTCTGTTTTCTCATAAAGCTCCGAGCGCTCGATTGCGATCGAAATATAGCTGCCGACGGCCTGCAACAGCTGAAGATCTTCTTCCGAGAAAACCTCTCCGGTAATCTTGTCCGCCAGATTGATGACGCCGATGATTCGATTTCTCAATTTTAGTGGAACGCTCAGAAATGAGGAGGTGCGATATCTTGGCTTTGCCGCCTGTTGGATGCGGGGATCTTGACGCAGATCCTGAACCAGGAGGGGAACGCCGGTTTTGTATACCAATCCGGCAATACCTTCGCCCGGTCTTGTATTGAACATTTCATAAACGGGGCGGTTGATTCCTTTCATCGCCTTCACCGAGAGCTCATTCTTATCCTCATCTAGAACCATCAGGGAGCCTTGCTCCGCCTGGAGAAGCTGGAGCGTTTGCTCCAGGATATTATTGTGAAGATGATGAAGATAGAGCGGAGAATCGGTCATCAGGGTGAGGTTTGAGAGAGCCAGGATGATGTTCCGTTGTTCCGATAATTGATTTTGAAGATCGACATTCTCAATCGCGGCCCCCGCCTGATTGCAAAACGAGGTGATCATCGCAATCTCATCCAACGTGAGAAGGGTGTCGAAGATGGCCAAGACGGTTTTTGCGTAACGGCCTTGATAGAGGGGAAAGAGATAACAAGAGGTGACGTCCGGCGGAAATTTCGATTTTAAAAGATCATATGTCACATCATTGAAAACGAATGATTCGTTCCCGCTTGTCTTTTGAAAGAGGAGATCGAGCAGCGCTTCAGAATGGTCAAGCTGGTCCTTCTTTTCTCCAAAAGCGGCCACAGCGCGATAGAGACCTTGTTTTTTAACCTGTTGAAAAATACAGGCGCTTTTCAGATCGAAGAGGATGCCAAGGGTATTGAGCAGCGTGTTGTGAATATCTGAAATATTTGGAATGTTTTTAATCTGATTCGCGACATTCAGAAGGGTCGCCAGATGGACCGCCTTGGTTTGGTATTGCCCACGTCGGTAAATATTGTCCAGCAGGGCGGTCGATATTACTTGAAGGTGTCGTGCGGCTTCCCGGAGTTGCGCTTCGGTTCCGAGCAGGGCGGTTTCGAGAGGACCCGAAATCTGCTCGGCTGAGATTCCCCATTGGGCTGCTTTTAGTTTAAATTGGGCGTATTCGTCCTCGTGGTAGTAGATCCTTCCTCCGATCAGGGCATATCGAATCTCGTTGGAAAGATGGATCGGGATGACAAAATAATTCAGATCGGCCTGACATTTCGAGAAAGAGATCTGCTCTGTCTGGATTGCGAGTTCGACCTGTTGCGCCAGCGCATTCTGACAAACGATCTCTTTTTCGGTTTGGTGGACTAAATCACAAGGGAGCGGCTCATTCGCTACCGGTGTGCAGGGGCGGCGTTTGGAGGGATCGTAGATAAAAAGGGAAAGACCGATTAAGGATGACAAGGATAACTGTATTTCTTCCCATCGGTGCCTGCTTAAGTCTAGGTATTTTTGCATAAATAGGTGGCCTATTCATCGGAATGATGTGTGCGCCTTATCGATTGTTGTTCTCTGTTTTTTGTCTTGCTCTTTATAGTCCGAGAGTCTTTTCGAAGTCAAGTTAAAAGATAGTAAGATTGATTAAGGTATGCTATGATGCCGTGAGGAGAGGAGTTCTTAGATGAACACATTCAAATTAAAGTCGAATTTCACGCCGAGAGGAGATCAACCGAATGCCATTCGGGCGCTCTCAGAAGGGGTGAATCGCGGGGAGCCGCACCAAGTTCTTTTAGGTGTGACCGGCTCCGGAAAAACATATACGCTGGCCAATGTTATCGAACGGGTCCAAAAGCCGACGTTGGTGATTGCCCACAATAAAACATTGGCGGCCCAGCTCTACCATGAATTTAAGACCTTCTTCCCGGAAAACGCGGTTGAATATTTCGTCAGCTATTACGATTACTACCAGCCCGAGGCCTATATTCCTCATACCGATACGTTTATTGAAAAAGACTCCTCGATCAACGATGCCATCGATCGGATGCGCCACTCCGCAACCCGCTCCCTCTTGGAGCGAAACGACATCATCATCGTCGCTTCCGTTTCATGCATCTACGGCCTGGGTTCTCCGGAAGCCTATCATGACATGTTGGTATACCTCGAGGAAGGGAAAGAGATCGAGCGCGATCAGGTCCTGAAAAAGCTGGTCGAGATCCAGTATGAGCGAAACGACTTTGATTTCTACCGGGGAACCTTCCGGGTCCGGGGAGACATGATCGAGATCTTTCCGGCATCTTCCGAGGACCGCTGTATTCGGGTCGAGTTTTTTGGAGAGACGGTCGATGCGATTTATGAAGTCGATCCCCTCCGCGGGACCATCCTCCAACGTCTTCCCAAGATCGCCATCTATCCGGGGAGCCATTATGTGATCCCACCGGAGCGGGTCAACACGGCCCTTCAGGGGATCGAGGAAGAACTCCAGGAGCGAATTAAGTTTTTTAGAGATCGGCAGATGTTTCTGGAGGCGCAGCGGATCGAGCAGAGAACTGTTTTTGATCTGGAGATGATCCGAGAGATTGGATACTGCCAAGGGGTGGAGAATTACTCCCGCCATCTTTCGGGCCGGGCGCCGGGACAGCCTCCACCGACGTTGCTCGACTACTTTCCAGAAGACTTTCTTCTCATTATCGATGAAAGCCATGCGACGGTTCCGCAGATCGGGGGGATGCAGGCAGGGGATCATGCCCGCAAGGTGAACCTGGTCGAATATGGATTCCGGCTCCCTTCCGCTTTTGACAATCGCCCTTTGAAGTTCGAAGAGTTTGAGAAATTCATGCGGACCGTCCTTTATGTTTCGGCGACCCCCGGCCCGTATGAGCTCGAGCGGGCCAAGGGCCGGGTCATTGAGCAGGTGATCCGTCCGACCGGGCTGATGGACCCGGAGGTGATCATCCGGCCGGCCAAAGGCCAGGTCGATGATCTTTTGGAAGAGATCCGGAAGAGAATCGATCGATCCGAGCGGGTCTTGGTGACGACGCTGACGAAGCGGATGGCCGAAGATCTCACCGAATATTACCAAGAGATCGGCCTCAAGGTACGATATCTTCATGCCGACATTGAAACGATTGAACGGATGGAAATCATCCGTGATCTTCGATTGGGAAAATTCGATGTTCTGGTCGGGATCAACCTCTTGCGGGAAGGGCTCGATCTGCCGGAGGTGTCGCTGGTGGCGATTTTGGATGCGGACAAAGAGGGCTATCTTCGCTCCCATCGCTCGCTCATTCAAACGGCGGGACGGGCGGCGAGGAATGTGACGGGACAGGTGATCCTCTATGCCGATACCATGACGCAATCGATGAGAACAATGATCGACGAGACGAACCGGCGCCGTCACATTCAATCGGCTTACAACATCCAGCATGGGATCACCCCCGAATCGATCCGAAAGGCGATTCCCGAGACCCTCCGCGAAATCGTCGAAGCCGATTACTATACGGTTCCGGTCGCGGCCGAGGAGGGAGAGCCATACATCCCGGAGGAGGAGCTTCCGAGAGTTCTTCAAGGCTTGGAACGGGAGATGCGGGAGGCGGCGAAGCGCCTGGAGTACGAAAAAGCGGCGGAGATTCGGGATCGTATCAAACGACTGAAGGAGGGAGAAGTGCTGAGATGATCGTTATTCGTTAAATGTTATTTGTTATTCGTAAAAGAAAGGTGAAGTTATTTGCTTGGCTTTTCACATTTAACCGTTTAACGAGTAACGAATAACGATACCCCCTCACGCTTGCTTATAGGTATAGATTCCCAAGATTATGCCGAGAAGGCTGAGAAGATTGATTCGGAAAGTGAAGCCGAAGGTCAATGTTACCAAATGAAGATCGAAGGTGAAGGGAGGGGTAATACCGATATGATATCCCTTCAGAAAGACATCTTTCAAGAAGCCGGAGGGGGAGAAGAGGAGCAAAATCTCCCCCAATACGCCTCCCAGCAGGCCTCCTGCCAAGATGAAGAAAATGAGCAACCAAGGTGTTCTTTTTAAGACGGCCATCGTTTTTCCCCTGTGAAAGCTATCTTTTTTTCGCTGTATTGTCAAGTTCTTTCGACTTAGGTCGTACGGAAATGAAACTTGCGGGATCACTTTTTCTTTATTTTATCCCCGTCAGGAGAGAATCCCGTCCGGGTTGTTTTCCATCTCCTCGCTGCCCCGACGGAGCGAATGATCGTCGAAGAAAAGGGCCGGTTTTTCCAGCCCCTCCGTTGACACGCTATTCTGAAGAGGGTATCTTAGCCAGACCATGAAACTCCATCTTTTAGATAATCGGCATTTGAATGTGCTGTTGGGACGGGAGAGAGAGCGAAGAGGTCCCGGACGGGATGAGCCTGCCCTCGATCTGATGCTCAAAGAAATTCTCCGAAAAGCGAATCAATTCGTCCCGTCGGAGGCGGGATCGATTTTACTCGATGATCCGGTCGTCAAAAAAGATCAGGCTGTTTCGCAAGAGTTGGTTTTTGTCGCCTGCTTTGGTCCCGGCGCCGCGAAGCTTCCGGGGCTTCGGCTGCCGACGAACACCGGCATCGCCGGTGCGACCTATATTTCGGGAAAACCTTATCTGAGCAAGAACGTCAAACGAGACAAAATGTTTTATGCCAAGATCGATAAGATCAGCCGATTCAGCACCCGGTCGATCATTTGTGCGCCGATTATCGTGGAGCGGTCGATCTACGGAGTGATTGAACTGATCAACCGAAAGCAGAAAACCAATTTTACCGAAGAGGAGCTGAAGCTCCTTGAAATCTTCGCCGGTTATACTTCGACCTTAATCAAAAACGTTCTGGATGCCCGTAAGCATATTGAATTATCAAAGCGGGACGGATTGACCGGCCTCTACAACGATCGTTATTTCCACACCCGGCTTGAGCAAGAGGTCCGTCAGGTCCGAAAAGGGGTGCACGATCTGGTCCTTCTCTTCTTGGACATGGACCACTTTAAAGGGATCAACGATCAATTCGGTCATCTGACCGGAAGCCACGTTCTCCAAGAGGTCGGCGATCTTCTCAAAAAGGTTGTTCCGACCCGAGGGACCACGGTGGCTCGATACGGCGGGGATGAGTTTGTCATCATCTTCTCTCAGACGACGCTGGAAGAGGTGATGCAGGTGGCCGATCGCATTCGAACGGCGATTAAAAAATTTTCTTTTTCCACCGTGCCGGTCAACGAAAAGGAGAAAGCCGAGATCCTGCAGGGAAGGCTGACATGCAGCATCGGGTTGGCTTCTTTTAAAAAGCATGTCGGCCATCGCTCTTCAAACAGCAATATTCGCCATCTTCTGATCCGAAAAGCCGATGCGGCGATGTACCTTGCGAAGGAGCAAGGAAAAGACCGCATCTGCATTGCTTCTCCCGTCTAAACCGATCCGTCTCCTCCATTCATCCAACTTGCTTCGTTCCTTCTCGATTTTCTATAATTAAAGAAGGATTAATTAAAGAAACGTCGGTGAGTGGGGCGATGCGAAGAGCAGCAGGAATTCTCGGGGGGATCATTCTGATTTTGATTCTCGTCCTCCTATTGGCTCCCTTCTTTGTCGATCTCTCCTTTCTCAAATCACGTTTTTTACCGCAGGTCGAGGCGGCCTTGGGACGGGCCGTCGATGTCGGGAGTATTCGCCTCTCCCTTTGGCCGCTCGGCGTCCAATTGAAAGAGGTGGTCGTCCGGGATGATCCCCAATTCTCGGCCGATGATTTCTTCCGATCCGATTCGGTCGTCGTGAGCTTCCGTTTCCTTCCCCTCCTGAAGAAAAGGGTCGAGGTCAGTGAACTCCTCATTCAACGTCCGGCGATCCATCTGATTCAAAATCAAAATGGACAGTTGAACACATCGACCCTCGGCAAAGGGAGCGGAAAGAAACCGACAACGGAGACAGCGCCTTCCCCGGAGCGGCGTTCCATCGGCATTGCCGCCGACGAAGTGATCGTCCGAAACGGACGGGTCACCTATGTTCGCCGGGTGAAGGGAGGGGAGCCGTTGTCGAATGCGGCGGAGAATCTCGATCTGACCCTCTCCCATCTACAGTTGGGAGAGATCGCTTCCGTTCAACTTGAGACGCGGCTTGAGCCGCAAGGAAAGCAGGGAAGGCTAAAAGGGCAAATCGGACCGTTGACGACGGCACTTCAGCCGGAAAAGATCGATCTGTCTGGAACGTTGGGGCGAAGCGATCTTCATCTTCAGGGGGGATATCAAAAAGGGCGTCTGGTTCTCACGGCCAATGCGCAACAGGTCGATCTTGATGAATTGATGCTTCTTCTGCCGCAACGGGCGCCGGTGCAGAGTTCCCCCTCGCCGAATCCGTCGGCCGCTCTTTCGGGAGCCCCGCCGATGGAAGTCGATTTCAACCTGAAGAAGGTCCAAGTGAAGGGAATGCAAGTCGCCGATCTCACCGGCCGGGCGAAGCTGAATCGGAAAGGGGGCGTCCTGGAAGATCTCAACGGCAATCTCTGGGGGGGACATTTTACAGGAGCGGGGCAGGTCGATCTGTCGAGCGGGGCCTTTCCATTCTCGACAAACTTCACTCTTCAGAAGGTTTCTATCGGATCGGTGGTGCAGCAGTTTGCGCCGATCAATCCCGATCGATTGACCGGAGATGCGTCGGTTCAAATCGGGCTGAAGGGGAGCGGCGGAAGTTGGGGAGTGCTTGCGAAGACCCTCACGGGGGAGGGACGTTGGGAAGTGGGAGAAGGGGAGATTAAAAATGTGAACCTTTTAAATGAATCTCTCTCGATCCTTCAGGCGCTGGACCAGGTGCAACTGCCGGCCGACGCGAATACCCGATTCTCTTCCGCGAAGGGAGGAGTTCGAATCGATGCCGGCCGCATCGGACTCAATGATCTTTTATTGAACAACCCTCTTTTTGATCTTTCTGGAAAAGGCGATATCGGCGTGGATGGAGCTTATCGCGTGATCGGTGAAATGAAGTTGGCCGAGTCGATCACCCAAAAAATCCGGGCGACCCCTGCCGCTGCGCTTCTCCCGGTGCAAGGGGGGAGACTCGACATCCCGATCGAGATTGCAGGGGGGCCTCAAAATGTTCGCCTGGCGATCCGGGACGAAGCGCTCAAACAAACGGCCGCGGAACAGTTGCGCAAGAGACTTTCAGAGAGGTTGGAAAAAGAAGGCTTGGGAGGGATACTGCACAGATAGGCTTCTCCCTCCCACCTTACCCAAAGCAGTTGAGGTCGATCGTTTGTCGAGGGGGACGCGATCCGTTCTGAAACATCGTTTCGTCAATCTTCCGAAGCCCCCGCATCAAACGATTAGGCAAGATCTCTCTCCTTGACCGTTTTTCGTTTATCCGCCCTGGCTTTTTCGATCGCTTCCATGCAGAGCTTTTCGACGCGCTGGCTCAACGCGGTTAGAAATTCAGCGGATGTATTAAATTCGGACTTCTCACGAATAAACTTCTTCACCTTCGAACTTACCACCAGGATATCGGCCATTCATTTCCTCCTTCCGCTCTCTACCTTTCCGTATTGGAATGTGGGATGACGTTTCGCTCAATCGAGACACAGCCTCAGCCGTTTCTTTTTTATTCATGAAAAATGGTAGCATGAAAGAAGTCAACGGCGCAACCGGAAAGATCGACAAGGATCTTCTCACGCCGGCATTGCCCCTGGGCTGCCGAGCGTCGCTCGATTTTCAATCGGTCCTTGCATTTTCACCCTTGGCGCGGTAATATATAAAACGATATGCCTACTGAATTTCGATCGTTGCCGATTCCTCCACCTGTTCTTGAAGGGATAGAGTCACTCGGATTTAAAGAATGCACTCCGATACAGGAAGGGACTCTTCCCATCACCCTTGCCGGTAAAGATGTCGCGGGTCAAGCCCAGACCGGCACCGGAAAGACGGCCGCTTTTCTCATCGCTCTCTTCTCCCGTCTTCTCAAATCCGAACCCTCTCCCGCTTCCAAACTCTCTTCTCCCCGGGCGATCGTCATCGCCCCGACGCGGGAGTTAGTGATTCAAATTGCCAGGGAGGCGGCGGCCCTTGGGGTGAAGACCCCCTTCAACATTCAAGCGGTCTACGGCGGGATCGATTATCAAAAACAGCGGTCGATGCTGGCCGAGGGGGTCGACCTCCTGATCGGAACGCCGGGGAGGCTGATCGACTATTACAAGCAAAAGGTTTATGACCTTCGCCGTGTGGAAGTGCTGGTGATCGATGAGGCCGATCGGATGTTCGATATGGGATTCATCGCCGATCTGCGTTTCTTGATGCGGCGCCTTCCCCCGTATCATAAGCGGCAGTCGATGCTCTTCTCCGCCACGCTGACCCAGCGGGTGATGGAGCTGGCCTATGAGCATATGAACAACCCGGTGAAGATCGAAGTCTCGCCGGAACAGATCACCGCCGAGCGGGTGGAGCAGCTTCTTTTTCATGTCGAGCGGGCCAGGAAATTTCCTCTTCTGCTCGGCTTGTTGAAAAGAGAGAGCTGGGAGCGGGCTTTAATTTTCGTCAACACAAAAAATCAAGGAGAGGTGCTGGCAAATCGCTTGACCGAACAAGGATACCCGGCCCGAGCGATCACCGGAGATCTTCCGCAGAAACAGCGGATGCGGGCGCTCGAGCAATTTAAAGAAAGAAAGGTGCCGATCCTGGTGGCGACCGACGTCGCTTCACGGGGCTTGCATATCGAAGGGGTCAGCCTCGTCGTCAATTATGATCTCCCCCAAGATCGAGAGGCGTATGTCCATCGAATCGGCCGAACGGCGCGCGCGGGCGCGGCAGGAAAGGCGTTAACCCTGGCCGATGAAGAGTACGTCATGAGCTTGGAGGAAATCGAGGAGTACATCGGACAGAAGATTCCGGTCGAATGGCCGGAAGATGATCTCTTCGTTCAACCCAAATCGATCCCGCATTCGGAGCGAATCCAGAGAAAGCCCCCGCCGCATCCTCATCCTCCTTCGCGCCCAAAGGGGCGGGCGCCCTCTTCAAGAACGAAAAGGGCCCGATGAGCGGTTCCTTTCCGTTAAGTTTCGTTATTTTCTGTCCAGTCTGATCTTCCGTTGAAAATCATGCAATACGGTCCCGGTTTTTTCATCAATCTTTGGCATCTCCTCGGGCTCTCTTTCTGGCATTTTATCTTCAAATGGCTGAATCGAGTCGAGGTCTTCGGCAAGGAGAATATTCCGAGGCGAGGAGAGGAGGGGGTGATGCTCCTCTATAATCATATCTCGGCGATCGATCCGTTTTTGGTGGGGGCGACCGCGATGCCTTTTTTCTCCCCGGTCTGGTGGCGCGCGCCGGCGAAAGAAGAACTCTTCGACATTCCGATCATTCGGAACATCCTTGCCTCGTGGGGGGCGTTTCCGGTTCGACGGGGAAAGCGCGACCTGGAGGCGATCCGAAAAATGGTGGAAATGCTGTCGCACTCCGTGGTGGTGATCGCTCCGGAGGGGAGGCGCTCCCACGACGGTCAACTCCAGCAGGGACGGGCCGGCGTCGGCAAGATCATCTATGATGCGCGTCCTCGAAAGGTCATTCCGGTCCGGCTCCGCGGCGTCGATGCCATCTTACCGATCGGGACCATTTTTCCCCGCGTCGGCAAAAGGGTCACCATTACATACGGCGCTCCGATCGACCTCTCAGATCTTTATCGTCTTCCCGATTCCGTCGAAACCTCCCGGCAGATCGTCGGGAGGGTCATGCAAGAGATCGCGAAATTATAACGCGGCTGCCTCCGATGAGAGCATCACGATGAGGATTCGGTCAATTGTTTGGATCGCGCTCTTTTCGATCCTGATCTCTGCCGGAGGATATTATCTCTATTACCTGACCGAAGTAGAGCGGCTCGCCCGAATTAATCCAAAAACAACGGCGCTCATCGAGGCCCGCCAAGCGGTGAAACAGAAAAAAGCGGTCGCATTGAATTCGGGGTGGTGTCCTCTCCATCGGATCTCTTCTCATCTTCAGCGCGCGGTGGTGGTGGCCGAAGATGCGCGGTTTTATCATCATCACGGGTTCGATTGGGAGGCGATGGTCGAGGCGGCGAAGCGGGATTGGGCGGCTCGATCGTTTCAATTCGGAGGAAGCACAATCACGCAGCAGCTTGTAAAGAACCTTTATCTCTCTCCGGAGAAGAGCCCCTTTCGAAAAATCAAAGAGGCTTTGATCACGTCGGCCATGGAAGCAAAGCTGCGGAAGGCCCGCATTCTGGAGGTGTACTTGAATGTGGTGGAGTGGGGAGATGGAATTTATGGGGCGGAAGCCGCTTCCGATTACTATTTCTCAAAGCATGCAGCCGACCTGACGCCGCAGGAGGCGTCTTTCTTGGCCGCGATTCTTCGCGCGCCCCGATACTACCAACATCATCGGTCCACCCTCTTTCTGCGGAAGCGGATCGAATTCATCCTGCAGGCGATGCAAAGACGTTTTCCGGAAATGGGGATGGCCGTTCAAAAAGAGATTCCGATTGAAGAGCCGGTGGAGAGTACCGAATCAGACGAGTGACGTCACTGTGGATCCTCAAACTCCTTGACCAACTCGATATGGGAGAGGGTCAAAAAATGGGACTCTTCATGAAGCGGCTTGGAGAATTCCACCCCTCCCGTTTGAAGGTGTCCGAAATTTTTCGTCCATCGGATGGTCCCCCGCGCCGTCTCCGTCAGGACCGAATCTTTCTCATCGATAAAATAAAAGGTCAGAAGAACCTCGGCTCCCATCTGAAGCGGGGAGAGGCAGCAGACGCCGACCCCTCTATAGTTAAAGTTCACGGCGACCCCGTGCGCACGCAGGTCATTTCCCTCGATTCCCTCTATTTTTACTTCGACAAATAAGTTGTACCGCCGTGGTCTTCGTTGCGTCATTCTCTCCTCTTTATTTTGGCGAGCCGACGGCTTTCTCCAAGAGAACAATTTCTTCGCCGTCCGGGCCTTGAATCATCGCGGCCCGCTCTCCAGGAACCGGTTCGTAGGGGGCTTTGATCAGCGGCACATTCGCTTCCAGAAGATGGCGAACGGCCTCCTCTAAATGGGGGACCTGAAAGCCAAATGAGATCGGTCCGACCGTGTTCGGGCTCCATGTTTGATTCAGCGGTTGTCCCGGTTTGCCGCTATAAAGTTCGATCCGTCCTGTTCCGGAATCAAACCAGATAATTTTTCTCCCCTTGGAGCTTCTCTCTTCTTTGATTCGGGTTAAGCCGAGGATCTCGCCGTAGAAGTGGGCGGACCGCTCGATGTCGGCGGCTTGGATAGCGATATGATGAATTTGAAAGTAGATCTGCATCGGTCGCTCCAAAACCGCTATCTTACTTTTGGAAGTATACCATGTCAATTTAAAGTTGGTCCGATGCTCACCGACCCAAGTTGAAAAAGGCCCAGGGCGATGCTAGAGTGACGATCATGCAGGATCGGAAGATTACGGTTTGGAATGCCGCCATTCGATATGTCGAGGCGGGTGCGGGAGATCCTTTTATACTGCTCCCCTCCTCCGCCGGTCGCGCCAATGAGTATCGAGAGGTGATTCCACTTCTTTCAAATTCATTTCACGTTTATACCCTCGACTACCCCGGTTTTGGTCAATCCGATTCGCTCCCCTCGATTGAAGGGACGGATGATCTGGCCGATTTTATCTTGGCTTGGATGGATGCCATCGGGCTTCAAGAGTGTCACCTCGCCGGTTTTTCCATGGGGGGATGGATCGCTCTGCAGTTGGTTCTCTCTCATCCGGAGCGATTTAAATCGCTTGTTCTCATCGCCACCTCCGCCGGACGTCTTCCGGGGGTCCCGATTATCAATCCATTCGGAATGAATTTTAAGGAGATCCTCGATCGGTTTTACCATCGTCCAGAGATCCGCGAAAAATTGGCGCGTCAGAAATTAACCCCGGCGGAACGAGAAGAGATCCTTCGCTCTTCCCGGTCTCTGCGCCGATTGGTTGAGCGAAAGAAAGTGATTCCAGACCTTCACGACCGACTGCACGAGATTCGAAAGCCCACCCTAATTGTTAGTGCTGATCACGACCAGGCTGTCCCCCCGATATACCAGGAGCGTCTACATTCGGGTATACTAGGATCGAGACTTTCGATTTTCAGGGAGACGGGCCATGCGATTCCGGCGGAGCGTCCGATGGAACTGGCCGACGAGATCGTCCGGTTTATCGGACAAAGAAATCAAAATAGCTGATATCTCATTTGCTTTGAAATATCATGCTCTGTTCAATCTTCTCCGGGTTGCAATATGAAGTGTCGTGAGATCGAAGGACACCTTTCCGCCTATCTTGCCGAGGAGATCTCTCCTGATCTTCGCCGATCGGTGAAGGGGCATCTGAAGGGATGCAAGAAATGCCGAGCCCGTCTCGACGCATTGAAACTAAAACAACCCGCTCCGGAGCAGAAGGAGCGTGTTGCGAACCAGACAGCGGAGAGACCCTCCCCTCCTGAAGAGCGACCGCAAGATCAAGAGAAACCCCGTGCCGCTTCTACGGAGGAGGTCACCTTCACCGACTGGTACCGTCCCGTGGGGGTGGCTGTGATCATTGCTCTGATCGGAGGGGCGATCTATTTCTATAACCGAGAGGCTTCCGATCTGAAGAGTGACTTCTCGATCGCTGAGCGCCCCACACCGCCGCTTGCTGAGCAGTCCACTTCCTCCGCTCAAATGAAAACAGAAGGCCTCATACAGAACGCCGATGCGTCGTCTCCCCCTTCCTCTCAAACGATGCCGGTTCCCCCGTCTTCGACCGATTCCCTTCCCGGGAAAGAGCATCAAGGGACAACTCAACCTGTTCCGAAAGAGGCCCGCCGGTTTACGACCTCTGCACGGCCGGTCCCGATCAAGCTGCTCCTCGTTTCGAGAAACATCAAAGAGGCGACAAACACCATTTCCGATCAAGCGGTGGCATCTCAGGGAAGAGTCCTCAGCAAGAAGGGAGATGAGATGCAAGGAAAAGTGGTGCTGCTGATCCCTTCCGAGCGTTATGAGGCCTTTTCTAAATCGCTCCAATCGCTCGGGCTGGTCAAGAACATTTCTAAAAAACAACCTCCTTCGGAGGGATCTCTCAAGATTGAAGTCATGATTGAATAGAGATCTGCTCTGGATTGCCTTCCTTTTTGATTGCTTCAAACGTTTGCATCCTTACACTCCCTCCGCCAATGCCTTTCAAATAATGTAAGGAAGATGACCGTCTCTGATTATTTTCCTTTCAGTTCACAATGTATTTGCTAAACAGGGAGCGCTTCGCTCAGGCATAAGACTTGCTGTGTTAAAGGTTACCTTTCGGTGACCAATAAGATGCAATGAAGGAGGTTGAAAATGAAAAGAGTTCACATCGTCGCAACCGGGTTCTTTATCGCAATGCTGGTGATGTTCGGAGGGTTGTCCGCCTTCGGCCAAACCTCTTCCGGTGGCTCTTCATCGTCGGGAAGCAACAACTCCGGAATGGGAACGACCAATTGTCCTCCAAGCTCCACGGACCAACTTCAAAGCAGGCAGCAGTCGCCTGGCGATATGAGCGGAGGCTCTTCATCATCCGGCGGAAGTCCTTCAGGAAGTAATTCGGGCAGAGCCGGCTCGAGCGGAACCGGATCGAATTCCGGCCAAGGAGGAGCCGCCCCCTGCGCGCCGGGTCAGGGGGGTGGACCGAGTAGCGGTGGGAACGCCGGTGGCGGAACCTCCGGCGGCTCTTCCAGCGGTGGAAGCACGAACGGTGCTCCTTCCGGCGGAGGGAACCGTTAATCGGACCGATGCACAGATCCATGATCGGCCGTGGCCGGATTGGTTTCCGGCCACGGCTTTTTTATCTTCCTTGAGTCGATTTATGGGAAGAGGATTCCGTGGAAAATGGTGACCGCCTTCCCGCCGAGTTGGACTCGATCTCCGGACAGACGAACGCGAACGATCCCCCCGCGGGCCGAGGCTTGATACGCGAGAAAGCGATCCTTGCCGAGGCGTTCTTTCCAAAAAGGGCCGAGGCAGCAATGTGCCGAGCCGGTCACCGGATCTTCGTTGATGCCGGCCCGCGGCGCGAACACCCTTGAAAGAAAATCAAACGGAGCTGAATCGGATCGGCTGGTCACGATCACTCCCCGGCACGGAACCGTTGCGAGTCGCGCAAAATCAGGACTCAGCTTCCGGAGGATCGCTTCCGATTCGACTTCGATCAGGTAGTCAAATCGATTTTTACCGACATACTTCGGTGTGACCCCGAATGCCTTCTGCAAATCGGGAGGGAGGGATGTTTCCCTCTCCGGCTCGGCGGGGAAATCGAGCTCGATCCATTCTCCTTTCTTCTCGGCGGTCAGAAGTCCGCTTCTCGTATGAAATTGAGCGGGTGTCTCGGGTCGTAAGGCTCCCCATTCCCAGAGCATGTGGGCGCCGGCGAGGGTGGCATGACCGCAGAGGTCAACCTCCGTGGTCGGCGTAAACCAGCGGAGCTGAAAACCTTCTCCCTCTTTCAGAAGGAAAGCGGTTTCAGAGAGGTTCATCTCCTGGGCGGTTTTCTGCATCCAGTCGGCCTCTCTGGGGTGATCCAGGAGGCAAACCGCCGCGGGGTTCCCGGAAAAGGGCTGATCGGTAAATGCGTCGACCTGGGCGATTGGAAGTCCCATCGATCTATTCTGCCTTTCAATGATGACGTGCGGTTTTTCGCTCAGTGGTTGATGATGCGGGCTTCTTAACTATATCGATGCAAGCGGGGAGGATCAATCAAAAAGTTTAACTCGGTTTGTTGCGCTTTATCCCATTCTCGGATACATTTACTAACATGAAGGAGCCCTCTTTTTCAAAAAAACGCATCGGCGATCTTCTTTGCGGCGCCGGCCTGATCACCGAAGAAGATCTTCAGAAAGCGATCGAGGAGCAAAAGCGGACGGGAAAGAGGATGGGGGTGACCCTGATTGAGCTGAAGCTGGTGACCGAGTTTGATATCGCAAATACGCTCGCCAATCAGCTCGGCATCCAGTATGTCCCGCTTGAAACCACCTCAATCGAGCCGGAGGCGATCGAGATCGTTCCTGAAAATCTGGCCCGAAAGTATCTCTGCATTCCAATCGGTGTGGACAAAAGGCATCTTTCGGTGGCGATGGTCGATCCGCTCGATTACGAGTGTATCAAAGACATCGGATTTAACACCAGCCTGGAAGTAAAGCCGCTCATCTCCACCCGAAAAGAGATCCTCAAAGCGATCGAACAGCATTACCACCTGGAGGATTCGGTCGAGACAATCGTCGAAGAAACCGCCGATGCCTTCAAAGATTCGTATCTTGAAATCGTTCCGGTCATCTCTCAAGAGATGGCGGCCCCCTCTGAGGATCTTCGGGACAAGAGCCAGATGGCGCCGATCATCCGGCTCTTTAACCTCATTCTCATTAAGGCGATGAAGGCGCGGGCGAGCGACATCCATATCGATTCCCATCGGAACAAGGTTTCCGTCCGGTTCCGGATCGATGGAATCTTAAAAGAAGAGATGAGTCTCCCCAAATGGGTTCAAGGGGCGGTGATCTCTCGAATCAAAATTCTCTCCTCGCTCGATATTTCCGAGCGTCGTCTCCCTCAGGACGGGGCGATTCGCGTCCGGCTCGACAACCGGGACATTGACTTGCGAATCGCCACCCTCCCGACGCAGCATGGCGAGAAAGTGGTGATCCGGATTCTGGATCAGTCGGCCACCCCGGTGAACCTGGAGACCTTAGGCCTCTCCGATCAGCATCATGAACTTTTGCTCCAATTCTCCAAAAAGCGGCAAGGAATCATGCTCGTCACCGGACCGACCGGGAGCGGGAAGACATCAACCCTTTATTCGTTCATTAACCAGATCCGGTCGGAAGAGATCAACATTATGACGGTGGAAGATCCGATCGAATACAACATCGAAGGGTTGAATCAGATCCAGGTGAAGCCCGATATCGGATTGACCTTCGCGAATTGCCTCCGGTCGATTCTTCGACAGGATCCGAATGTTATCTTGGTCGGAGAGATTCGGGATCTTGAGACGGCGGAGATCGCCTTTCGAGCGGCGATGACGGGCCACTTCGTCATCAGCACCATCCATACCAACGACGCGATTTCGACCATCGTTCGGCTGCTTGACATGGGAATTCCAAGATACATTATTTCCAGTTCGCTGGTCGGAATTATCGCACAGCGGTTGGTCCGAAAGATCTGCTCAAAATGTAAGGAGCCGGTGTCGGTTTCTGAAGAGGAGGTGCGGCGGCTGACCAAACAGGCCGACTCATCGGCCCTCCCCGATTCTTATCGAGGGAAAGGATGCGGCCATTGCAATTTTACCGGCTTCCGCGGCCGAACCGGCATCTTTGAGGTGCTCCCCTTCGGTTCCAAGATCAAAGACCTCATTGCCTGCGGCGGAACCGAGGAAGAGATTCGCTTGGCGGTCGAAGGGCTGGGGATGTCCACCATGGGAGAAGACGGACTGGTAAAGGTCAAACAGGGGATAACCACGTTGGAAGAGGTGCTCCGGGTAATCGAGGTCGAGGAAGAGGTGCGTATCCTCTGTCCCGGTTGCGAGCGGGCGATTCATCTCGATTTCGTCGTCTGCCCGCATTGTCGGTATGAGATCCAATCCAACTGTTCCTCCTGCAAGAGACACCTGCAATCCGACTGGTTGATCTGTCCTTATTGTAAAAAGGAGAGATGAGCTTCGTTTCTGTTTAGAAAGGATTGTCTGGAAATGTGAAGGGCCAACGCGTTGTTGGCCCTTCTTGTTTCTTCGAATCCCATCGCTCTCTTCTTACACGCTCAAAATCCGGTCGCCGAAAACCAAGCTCCCCCTGGCGAAGCAACAAAGATAATCGGCGCGATGCAGGGGTGTGGGAGATCCACCTTTGCTCGAATGTCCGAATCTCCGAGCGTGTTGGCCGGGAAGGGATCGGTTTGAACATTGGTAGTGACCGCATTGCCCGCCGTGTCGATGGACAGGCAGCTCACGATGGCTCGGAAGGTCGTGGCGGGATTGGTTCCGTTGAACGGAGCGACCGGAATCACCAGTCCTCGGACCCTCACCCGCAGCGTTCCGTCGGGCTTGACAACGCCCTTCCCGGTCGAGATCACCCAGGGGAGCCCGCCTCCGTTAATTCCTCGAATCGGGTTGGTATTGCCGGTGTAGGGAGGTGTCACTCCCGCCATGGTATCGAACCGAAGGATCGTCGGATTCGGCGGACCTGCATCGTCCCCATCCTCTACCTCCGGTGAGAGTTCTTTCGCTCCGAGATGGAGAGCATTGATGCCAATGAAGAGAAGTGCCAACGCGACGAGCACGATCTTTTTCATAGAACGCCTCCCGTTTTATTGTTGTGTCCGACCGACCGATTCCTCCCCGCAATCAAATCCACTTGCCTGCCGAGTATAGACCGAAGCGCACCGGCTGTGTCAAACGAAAAAGTGTAACGAAGCGGGTTGATTTGTTGGAGAGGGGGGGTTAAACCGATTGTTCGATTTCAACCGTAAGTTCGATTTGCCGCAGAACGGCGGCGACATGCTCGCAGCGCTCAAGTGGACCGGTGAAGCAGACCGCACGCCCCTTGGTGTGGGCTTCCAGTGTAATCTCGGTGGCCTGTTCCAGGGAGGCGCCGGTCGCTTTTTGAACCTGAAAGATCACTTCATCGAAGCTGTGAAAGTCATCATTATAAAGAATGACAATCCACGGGGGCTCGGCCTTGGTTTCTTCATCCGAGATGGTTTCGATTTCGGGGAGATCGAGAATTTCCGTGCCCATATTAGGCCTTTGCGATGAGTTGTTCGCGGATCGCGTTCCACTCGGTGAGCGGCGGCGAGCAGGTGAAGTTGCGGCAGAGATAGACCGTCGGCTTCCCATCGAGCATCTGCTTTCCTTTGACCGGATCGGGGAGGGGAACGTCTGCCTGATCGGGATCGGCGCGAATGAGAACTTTATTCGGCAGAAAGAGCCGCTGAATATTCGAGAGAAGGCGCTCCGTTTCCGGATCGTTCGCTTTTCCGAGGACGACGATCTCTTTCGGCTTGCGGAGATAGAAGTCGGCGACGGCGATCATATTCCCGGTTGCGAAGACATTCTCCTCCATCGATTCCGAAAAGAACCGAAGGGTCCGCTCGGCTTTTTCATAATAAGAAGCATCGCCGGTGAAGTAGAAGAGCCTCAGAAAACTCTGCGCGGCGATCGCATTCCCGGATGGGATCGATTGGTCGACCGACGATTTGGACCGGGCGATCAGCGCCTCATGATCTTTTGAGGTGAAGAAGAATCCCCCCTCGGTCTCATCCCAGAATTGGTCGGCCAAGCGGGCGGCGAGGCGCTTGGCCCGTTCGAGATAGATCAAATCCGCAGTCGCTTCATAAAGGTCGAGCAGCGCATCCATGACAAAGGCATAATCGTCGAGATAGCCGTTGAGCTTCGCGACCCCATCTTTATATGTGCGAAGCAGGCGATCTTCTTTGTAGAGGTGGGTCCAGATGAAATCAGCTCCTTTCCGGGCGGCGTTCAGATACCGTTCGTTTCGGGTGACATTGAATCCGTCCACGAAGGCGCTGATCATCAGTCCGTTCCAACTGGTCAAGATCTTTTCATCCCGGAACGGTTTGATCCGATGCTCCCGCGCGAGGAAGAGCTCCCGCTTCGCGCGCTGGACGATCTGTTCCATCTCTTCGGTGCTTTTGCCGATCTCTTTCGCGAGGTTATCGATCGGTTGGCGAATGTGAAGGATGTTTTTCCCCTCGAAGTTCCCCGCTTCCGTGACACCGTAATGCCGGCAGATCAGCGTTCCAATTTCTTCTCCGAGAATCGATCTGATCTCCTGCGGGGTCCAGACGAAAAATTTCCCCTCCTCTCCTTCGCTGTCGGCATCTTGGGTGGCGTAGAAGCCGCCGAGGGGGTCGGTCATTTCGCGAAGGACGTATTCCAGAATCTCCTCCCCGATTTTTTGATAAAAGGCCTGGCCGGTCGCCTGATAGGTTGAGAAATAAAGCCGGGCGAGCTGGGAGTTGTCGTAGAGCATCTTCTCGAAGTGGGGAACCAGCCAGTGATCGTCGGTCGAATAGCGATGAAATCCGCCGCCGAGTTGATCGTAAATTCCTCCCCAGGCCATCTTTCCCAACGTATAGGTGACCATCGTCAGATAGGTCTCTTCGCCGCTTTCTTGATGATATCGTAGAAAAAGATTGAGCGCCGGCGTGCTTGGGAATTTGGGAGCCCCTCCGAACCCGCCATGCTTGGTGTCGAAAATCCGGCTGAGGCTCTCCGCCGCCCCTTGCAAGAGATGGGGATCGATCTCCCGCTTGGCGGGAGCGGCCTTGTCCCCCGACATCTCGCCGATCGCCGTCCGCACCTGCTCGGCGGTCTTCGTGATTTCATCCCGTTTTTCTCGGTAGGTCTGGGTGACAATCTGCAGCAGCTTCTGAAAAGAGGGGAGACCGTAGCGATCCTCCGGAGGGAAATAGGTTCCGCCGTAAAAGGGGACCTTCTCCGGAGTGAGAAACATCGTCAGAGGCCATCCTCCGCCGCGGCGGATGAAGAGTTGGACGGCGTTCTGATAAATCTGGTCGAGATCGGGCCGCTCTTCTCGATCGACTTTAATATTCACGAAATGTTCATTCATCCATTGCGCGGTTTCTTCATCTTCGAACGATTCGCGCTCCATCACATGGCACCAATGGCAGGCGGAATAGCCGATGGAGAGGAGGATCGGCTTGTTTTCTTTTTTGGCTTTCTCGAAGGCCTCTTCCCCCCAGGGGTACCAATCGACCGGATTGTGCGCATGCTGCAGAAGATAGGGGCTGGTCTCATGGATGAGGCGATTGGTGTGCTTGTGCTGTTCCATCAACGGTCCTTTCTGTTCGAAATGAGAATAATTTCTCTTTGGGGTCATCTTAAATCGTCCGGCATCGGTTTGTAAATATCGAAATCGGTAACTCCTTAGAGGGATGTTTGCGATCCAAAGCGCGGCTCCCTTTCCTTGACAGGTTTTCAAACCTCGATTACCTTTGACTCTAATGCCACTCAACACAGGGAGGAAACGAATGGACCACGCTGAAATGGAAGGGGAAACTCAGATCGGCACGACGGAGGAGATCGCCGCTCCAAAGACGACGCCGGGGAAGACGGTTGTTGAGAAGAAGGCCAAGTCGGCGAAACCGGGAAACCGATCCTTTCTGCCGCTGTTGATTGCGCTTCTGGTGATCGGCCTGGGGGGCTTCGCCGGGATGAATTACTTCAAGCTTCGGGAAGAGATCGAGGGATTGCAGAAGGTCGTTCAAGGACTGCGGACGGAAAGCGACACCAAGGGGCGCACCATTGCGACATTGACGACCGAGAAGAAAGATCGGGAGGAAGCGCTTCAGAAGTCGCACGCGGAGGCGAGCCAGTTGAAAGGGCAGGTTGAGACGTTGCGGCTGGCGATGATGGAGAGGGACGGGCAGATCGCCCGACTTCAGCAGACCGCGCAATTCAGCGCCAAGCTTCCGAAAAGAACAAAAGAGCTGCAGTCCCAACTGGTTCAGAAGCAGATCGAGAATGCCTCGCTCCAGAATGCGCTCACCCATCAAACAGAATGGATTCGACTTCTTTCGTCCCCGACCGCTCAACTGATCCGAATGGCAGGAGCGAAGGAGGCGGGCGCGGCGCATGGACTGATCCTATTCGATCCGAAGGCACAGACGGCCGCTTTTTACGGATATGATCTGCCGAAGCCGCCGGCAGGGAAGGTCTATCAGCTTTGGACGATTGATGCGGCGCCGATCAGCGCCGGGCTGTTCCAACCGGCCAATGATCGGACGGCCGTAGTCAAGATGCCGAAGATCCATGCGGAGAAGGTGAAGGAGTTTGCGGTCACCCTGGAGCCGGCGGGAGGAAAACCGCACCCGAGTGGGCCGGTCTATCTAAAAGGGGCTGTGGCGGGCGTCTCCCCCTCGTGATCCGATCACGATCGACATCTGTTTTTGAAAGGCCCGGAACCGGAAGCGGTCGAGGGCCTTTGTTATCGGATTTCTGGGGCCGGGGTGGAGCGCTCGCGAAGGTCAATCGACTTTTGAAGGGCCGATTCGATGGCGCTCTTCTTTCCGAGGCCGCCGATAAATTGAATGAACTTTCCTTTTGAAAAAAGGGCGAGCGTCGGCAGGCTGGAGATCTCATACTCGGCCGGGATCTGATAGTTCTCGGTGACATCCATCTTGAAAACGGCGATCTCATCCCCCCGCTCCTCGGAGAGCCGATCGAGCTCGTAAAGGAGGGCCGTGCAGTTGCGGCAGGTCGGGGACCAAAATTCCACCAGCACCGGAATCGGGCTGTTCTCGATGATCTGATCGAATGAATGATCGGTCAATTCAGGAATCATTTTTCTCTACCAAACAACATTGAGTAGAAATTAGCATATTGCGATGTTATACTTCAATCGTTTTGTTTTTAAATTCCGCCGTCCCCCTTCGCCATTATTATTTAATTGATCAAGAGGTGATCGATGGGTTCTCTTAAGATTATCGGAATGAACGAGATGAATGCAATTTTCAGCGTGACCGACCGGCTTGGCCTCTCGCGCGAAGCGATCGTCGTTCCGCTCGGTCCCGCTTCTCCCGGACGGGTCCGTCGTCTTCCCAACGGGAAAATCGAAATCACGGTCGAGGCCGATCAGCCGATCAATGCCTGGCTCCCGGTGATGGAGAAGGAACTCAACGCCCTTCTGGAGGGCTGATCTCGACCCGCTCGTCGGTCGGCTAAGCGCCGCCCCCGGCGGGGTTTAATTTCGTTTGAAAATATTTTTCCCCCGTCGCGGTCAGATACCAGCTTTTCATCCCCCGCAGTTTCTGATTCCCCTCCGCCAACCAGCCGTTTCGCGCGCAACCGGCCAAAACATCCGAGAGGTTTTTCGGTTTCTCGGCGCGACACTTCGAAAGCGAATCGGCGATTTCCTGAATGGTGAAGGTGGTGACCTTCTCGCCGTGAAGAAGATGATAAGCGATGGTGATCACGGCGTCGGTATAGGCTTTGGGGTGCACCGCCGAGAAGAACTCGTTTATCGGAGGAAGAGACTTCGGCGACTGCTCAATGCGCGGCGCCGTCCCCCCTTCGGGGGTGATCTTTTGCCGGAGCAATTCTTTTAAAACCACCTGAAAAGCAATTCCGCGATACGGCTCGTCCAATCCCTGAACGCAGTCGAGCGCTTGCTGAACGCGCTGCTTAATCAAATCGTTTTCCACAGATCGTCCTCCCCTAGAAGTTCAAGCTATTATATCCGAAGTAAAAAAGAGAAATAAACAAAGAAAACTAGTTCTCTCTAGTTTTCGAACCGAGCCGGCTACTCCTTTCGGATCATTCGGGCCCGCTTACTCCTTTTGGATTAGACACCGCGGCGGAATTGACCCGCGGACCAAATCATTCTAGGATAAATCTAGGATGAAAAGAGATCCCCTTTCCACATACCAAAAGAAACGGAATTTTGAGAAAACACCGGAGCCGAGCGGCTCTGCTGCGCCTGCGAATTGCCGAACCGGCGGGAATCGTTTTTCGATTCAGGAACATCATGCGCGGCGGCTCCACTATGATCTCCGCCTTGAGATGGGCGGGGTCCTCAAGTCATGGGCGATTCCGAAAGGGCTTCCCGCGTCGGAGGAGGAGCGGCGCCTCGCGGTTCGGACGGAGGACCATCCGCTCGACTATCTCGATTTTGAGGGGATCATTCCGGAGGGAAACTATGGCGCCGGCGAGGTCGTCCTCTGGGAGATCGGCACGTATCAGATCCTCTCCGGCGATCTCGAAAAAGGGAAGTTGACCTTTGTCGTGTCGGGCCGTCGGCATCATGGACAGTATACGCTGATCCGAACGAAACGAAAGGGAGAGAAGGAAGCGTGGCTGATCATGAAGACCGGATCGCCCCTTCCGCAGGGAAATGATCCGCTTCCCTCCCTCTTCGTCCCGATGCGCGCCGTTCTGGGTGAGACCCTGTTCGCCGATCCTGGATGGGTTTTTGAAGAGAAGTGGGACGGCGTTCGCGCGCTGGCGAGGCTCGTCCGAAAAGATCAGGAGATCGAGATCGACCTGTGGGGAAGAAATCTCTCCCGCTTTGAATCGCAATACCCGGAGGTGGTCGAAGGACTGCGCGCGTTGATGACGGCCAACCGGTCGATTGACTCCCTGATCCTTGATGGAGAGATCGTCACCTTGGATGAAAGAGGAAGATCATCCTTCCAGCGGCTTCAACATCGGATGCATCTGACCGACCCTCAGGAGGTTGAGGCGATGCAGAAAGAGGCGCCGGTGATCTATTTTCTCTTTGATCTTCTCTATATCAATGGGAAGTTGTTGATGGAGGCGCCGCTGATCTATCGTCGGGAGCTTCTTGGATCTCTTCTGCTCCCGCGCGGTCCGCTTCAGTTGAGTCCTTTATCTGAAGAAGGCGCCGCCCTTTTTGAGCGGCTTCGTGCGGAGGGGGGCGAAGGGGTCGTCGCCAAGCGAAAAGATTCGGGCTATTTTCCGGGGAAGCGGAGCCGGGAATGGATCAAGTTCAAACTGGTTCAAGAGCTCGATTGCGTCGTCGCCGGCTGGACCGAAGGCCGAGGAAACCGATCCCACACGATCGGGGCGCTGCTGCTCGGCCTCTATGAAGGGGAGACGCTCCAATACATCTCGCATACCGGAAGCGGATTCGATGCCGAAATGCTCCGGCAGGTGGAGAAGAGGCTCCGGCCGCTGGAGATCGACCGCTGTCCTTTCGCGATTCGGCCGAAGACCAATGCCCGCGCTCATTGGACCAAACCGCGTTTGGTCGCCCGGGTGAAATTTACTCACTGGACCGAAGATCGGCATCTTCGGGCGCCGATTCTCTTGGGGCTGCGGGATGATGTCGCCCCGGAAGCGTGTCGGTTTGAGCCGCGGGTCAAAGCGGAAGAGGTTGTCCCCGAGGAGAAGAAAACGAAGCCGGCGATCTGGATCGGCGAGCGGGTCGCCGTGCAATTCGAAGGGAACCGGTTGGAGTTGAGCCATCTCGATAAACGCTTCTGGCCGAAGCAGGGATATACGAAGGCTGATCTCATTGAGTATTACGTCAAAGTGGCCCCCTTCCTTCTTCCTCACCTCACCGATCGGCCGCTAACGTTGATCCGCTTTCCGGAGGGGATTGAAGGGGAGTCGTTTTATCAAAAAGATTGGAAGGAGGCGGCGCCGCCATGGGTGAAACGGGTGATGATTGAGACCGAAGAGGAGAGCAAAAGAAGGATGATCGTCTGCAACAACGCCTCGACGCTTGTCTGGCTGGCCAATCTCGGCAACATCGAACTGCATCCCTCGTATAGCCGGATCGACCTGGAAGGAGATCTCGCCCCACCCGACTTCATCGTCTTCGATATCGATCCGCCGAAGGAAGGGGGGAAAGGCCTGGTCGATTGGAAACGATTCGAGCAGGGGGCGGAAGTGGCCCTCTGGCTGTATGATCTTCTGACCGGGATGGGTTTGCGATCGTATCTGAAGACCACCGGAAAATCGGGGCTCCATGTTTTCGTCCCGGTTATTCCAATCTACAGTTACACGCAGACGCGCCGGTTCGCGCGGGCAATCGCCGAGCAGCTTCAAGCCGAGCATCCGAAAGAGATCACGACCGCTTGGCAGAAGGAGCGGCGGGAAAAGAAGGTCTTGATCGATTTCAATCAGAATGCGGCGGGGAAAACGCTCGCTTCAATCTACTCGCTTCGCGCCGTGCCGGAAGCGACTGTCTCGTTCCCCGTCTCATGGGATGCCCTGCCGCGGATCTCTCCGCTCGATTATACATTGGAATCAGCGCCGGCGTTGCTGGCGAAGTCGGGCGATCTCTGGGAGGGGATTCTCAAATCGGCGCAAGACCCGATGGACGCGTTAAAGAAATTTCAATAGGAAAAGGAGTCATAAAATGGCATTCCGCTCGTTCTGGAAAGGTTCGATTACCTTCGGGTTGGTGAATATTCCCGTCCGGCTTTACACCGCCACGGAGGATCGGCCGCTGAAATTTAATTTCCTCCATAAAGAATGCAATACGCGAATTCAATATCGCAAGTATTGTCCGACGTGCAAGAAGGAAGTCTCTCAAGAAGAGATCGTTCGAGGCTTCCCCTACTCCAAAGAGCAGTTCGTTCTGTTGGACGATAAAGATTTTGAAAAAGCGGCCCAAGCCTTGGAGAGGACGATTGAAATTCTCAACTTCGTCCACATTCAAGAGATCGATCCGGTTTACTACGACCGCGCTTATTACGTTGTCCCGGAAGAGGGGAGCGCGAAGGCCTATACGCTTCTTCGGGAAGCGATGAGGAAAACTGAGTTGGCGGCGGTGGGACGAATTGCGCTCCGGCAAAAGGGACATCTCGCCCTGCTCCGTCCGATCGATGAGGCGATCGGATTGGAGACCCTCTATTATCCCGAATCGGTCCGAACGGTTCAAACACTCTCGAAGGAGCTTCCGAAGAAAGTTGAATTGAAGCCGAAGGAGCTGGAGATGGCAGTTGAATTGATGAAGCAGCTCTCCGCGCCGTTCGATCCGCAAGCATATCATGACACTCACCGAGAGCAGCTTTTGGAGATCATTCATAATAAGATCGAGGGGAGAGAGGTGACGGTCTCAAAACAGGCGGAAGCGCCGCTCATCGACTTGGCGGAGGCGCTCAAGGCAAGTCTGAAGCGAACCCGGGAGAAAGCGAGAGGGAAAGGGAAGACGGAGTTGCCGAAGGCGGGATAATATCTTGGCTTGTTGGATCAAGAGTGTTTTTTAGTGCCATAGAATGTGCATCGCGAAATTGCCAAGGAGGAAATGATAAGGAAAGCAAAGGATCGTTGGTATCGTTAGCCATTAATTTTCTTGCAGCTTGTCTTATCTGCCTTCAATATGTTGTTTGCTAAATCTCGGAATCCCATATAAAGATCCTCCCCTTCCTTCCTCGTTCTTGAAATATACTGTTGGATCTCTTTGTTGCAGTAAGTCTTTTCTATGTCATAGGAAAAAGCGTCGTATAACATATCTTCAGTAATCAATCTGTTTTCATAAATGTTATTTAGGAGCTCCCACATCACTAAATAATTATCAATATCTATTTCAGTATATTCTCCATTCGGTTCTATTATTGGTTTGTTGTTACCTATTGCAGCAATTAATTTAGAATAGGAATGTTCCCCATTCCTGAGTTGGTTGTTAAAGTCAATCATGAGGCGGGCGGATTCTATCTGGTTGGATACATGAAATTGATACAATGCAAATCCTCCTCCTATGAGCATTGCTATAACGGTTAGGATTTTCTGAAGTTTCTCCCAATTTAAAGACTTAATTTTTGATTTCATGTTTTTAAGCCTTTTCATCTTTAAATTCAGAAACGGATTAATATTTTAACCGCAAAATAGTATTCTAAAACCTTTATGAAATCAATTATTCGATCTGTGATTATTCGATCTGTGATAATGAGGATATATGGGAGAACAGAAAAGGTGGAATCAACTCAGGCAAAAACCCTCTGAAGGACCGGAGTGAGGAGAAGTTCTTATGATCGGCGCTTCCTTTACCTATAGGCTAAGCGATCATTTCAGCGAAGGTCTTTAACTTTTTGTCGAATCTCATCGCGGGCCTTGCGGAAGGCATTGCATTTTTCTTCCTTTGTGTTTCCGACTGAAACAGGATCTTGGATCGGCCAGTGCAGGCGTTTGGCTTTTTGCGAGGGGACGACCGGACAAATTTCTTCCGCGCAGAGGGTGATGACATAATCGAGATCGGCAAGGAAGGAGGGAGGAAGATCGTCGAAAGCCTTGGGACGGCCCTTTGAGAGATCGATGCCGACCTCTTTCATCACTTCAATCGCTTCGGGCTGAATCCGCTCCGCAGGGCGCGAGCCGGCGCTCTGAATTTCAGCGCGACTTCCAAACATCTCTTTGGCCAGTCCCTCCGCCATTTGACTGCGGGTTGAGTTGGCCACGCAGAGAAAGAGAATTTTCATCTCAGCAACACCCCTTTGCATTTTTTAGATGATGGGTGACAACAAATCCATTCATAAGTGAACACGGCGAGCGTGGTTCCGGCGCTGGGCCCGACGAGGTAAATCCAGAGGACATCGAGCTTGTGTCAAAGAGCACGGGTGCCAACGATCTGGCCGGATTCATGGAGGCCCCCGTCAGCGGTCCTCCCACATAAGCGCAGACAGCGACGATGCCTCCCTCCGATCGCAACACCCGCCATCGTTCCCTCCGTTCTTGAATCGGTCGCGACCGCCTTTACCGAAGGTTTTTTAATCAGTCTCCTCCGTTCATAAAAGCGGGCCGTTTCAACACCGACACCCGATTCGCGCGCCAATTTTCCGATCGTGAACTGTTCCATAAGTCCTATCCTACACTCCGGACCTTGGTACGGAGTCAAGCGAATTTTTGTTGTGATCTATTCGTCTTTAAGAATTGAAGCTACGGTAAGAGCTCTCCGAAATGTCGGATGGAGGGGAAGTGTTTCGAGTCATTGCGCAGGACACGGCTGCTGGCGTGGGTTTTAAAGAAGAGATATTTAATTCCGAAGGCGTGGGCGGCCAGCAGGACATCTTCGTTGTCGTCGATGAAAAGCGATCGCTCCTTGTCGAACTGGAGCACCCGCTGGGCGCCTCTCCAGAAATGGACCTCCTCCTTCGGTAGACCGATATCGCTGGAGCAGAGGATCGCATCAAAATAGGGGGTCAGGATGGTCTGACCGAGCTTGATCTGAACCGTCCTGGGGTGGGCATTGGTCACAAGAAAGATTTGCTTCTCCTCCTGTTTGGCAAAGTGGAGAAATGTCTCGACGCCGGGAAGGACCTGAACGCGATCGCAGATGCTCTCTTTGAGCGCAATAATGTCGATGCCGAGGCGTCCAGACCAATATTCGATATCGGTCCAATTGAGCGTTTTCTCCTCGGCGCGGTAAGCGGCCAGCAGTTGGCGCTTCGATTCCTCGACCGGAATTTTATTTAGCTCCGCAAATTTCTCCGGGATCAACTCTTCCCAGAAGTAATCATCAAAGTGTTTGTCGAGAAGCGTTCCATCCATGTCGAGCAGAACGGAATCAACCTCATTCCATTGAATCATCCCGGTGAGCGCTTCCTCCTCAATGATAGATCCCCGCCGCTTTGGCGACCCCGTCTCGATAAGCCATCCAGAGGTCCAACGAGCGGTGCAGGTGGTCGTAGATTCTTTTTCGCAAAGCGCGGGAATTCGCGTTCTGAAGCACGATCTGCCACGCGTCCAGCCGATGACCATGCTCGACCAAGTAGTGGGCCCGAATCAGGTCGAGCGCGGAGGGATCGAGTTGGTGATGTCGGACCAAGAAATGATTTCGGAGGACTTCTTCGATCGGCGGGGCGGCGGGGGGATGGCCGCTGATCTCTTTGCGATCGTGAATGCTCCCTTCGACGAAGATTGTGATGACGGCGGTCCCTTCCAGCCACGCGGGCGAAAGGGTCACCTCATCCAACCAGCGGCGATAGCGGCGGCTGGCGGGCAAGAGGGAGATCCGTTGGAAGTGGCTCTCTTGAAATCCAAGCCCGGCCATCATTTTCAAAAAGAGCGCCGGATGCGGCTTCCCGAGGCTTAATCCGCCGGTCTCTTCCTCGTATAAGTTGGTCGCCAGCGGACGCCGCGCCTCGGCCAGAGGGGTTCTGGAATAAAGCCGTCCAAGAAAAATGGGAAAGTCCCGAACGTAGACCGCGTACTCTTGCTGATAATGAAGCTTCAGTTGCGGTTTGCTCGCCTTGGGACCGGTGAAGTCGCTCCAGGCCCAATGATTCTTTCGGTCCATGATGGAGAGAAGCTGCTCCTTAAAGTTCTCATCTGTCCAGTGATCTTGCCGCCCCAATGCGCCTCCTGTCATGATTTCGACGATTCAATTTCTTCAATCAGTGTATTCAAATATACGGCAATCGTCAAATAGGAACTTGACGGTTTGTTGCAGGGTCAAGTAGAGTAGGACCTTTGTGGAGGGGGAGTTGGCAGTACCTCAAAAGTGGGACCTGATCATTGTCGGCAGCGGCGCGGGGGGGCTGGTCCTCGCGCTCGAACTGGCGAAGAAGGGGCTTCAGATCGCGATTCTCGATCGGCAGCCCCGTCCGGTCTCCCTCCCTCGCGGGGAAATTATTCAGCCGAACGGTCTGAAGCTCCTCGATCGACTCGGGCTCCTCTCAGATCTTTTAGCGGCCGATGTTTATCGGAATGAACGGGTCGATTTCTATCAAGCATCCGGGCCGCGCCTCTGCACCATCGACTACCGGATTCTTCCCCCTCCTTATTGCTACTCGCTGATTCTTCTTCCCCAGGCAGCGCAGAGAGTTCATTTGGAGCGGGTCGCTGAGGCTTCCAACATCTCTCTCTTTTGGGGGGCGACTTTCCGAAGTTTGATCTATGAAGGAGGAAGGTTAAGCGGTGTTGAAGTGGATCGAGATGGGGCGCGGACGATATTCAAGGCGCCCGTGGTGGTCGGAGGGGACGGCGCCCGCTCCGCCATTCGGACGGCGCTTCAGATTCGAAGCCGGTTTCACACCTATGTGGACGGCTATCTGACGATGGTCGTCGATCGCCCTCCCGGGTTTGATGGAGAGTCGCGTTACTATCTCGGCCGGCGGGCGATCTTCGGCGCTTTTCCGGTTTCAAAAGAAAAACTCTATCTCTTTTACATGGTTCCCTCGGCTCATTTGGAGCGGATGCGTCAGGGGCGATTTGACCTTTTCAAAGAAAATCTTCTTTCGTTCCATCCCGACGTCCGCTCGTTTTTAGAGAGGCCGCTGAAGGGAGTATCTTCTTGGGAAGAGACCTCTTTTATGCCTTGCTTTCGAGTTCGGTGCGAGCGGTGGGTGACCGACGGCGCCGCGTTGATCGGCGATGCCGCGCACGCGATGAATCCGCATGTGGCGCAGGGGAGAAATACGGCGATGGAAGATGGAATTGTCCTCGCGGAGGTGTTGGAAGAATGTTTTCGAAGGGGAGATTTTTCACAGAAGGCCCTGTCGGCATATGAATCACGGCGCCGCCCATCGGTCGAGGCGCTCCAGCGGCTTGGAGATGAACTGACCTGGCTATGGAACAGCGGTTTTCCTCCGACGGTCTGGGCCCGCGATCGGATTTTCCGATCGATTGATCGCAAGCGGGATCTCCATGAAAAGATCCTGATGACGATCGCCGGTTTCAAGGAGACCTCTTTCGGTTGGACCGACCGCTGGCGGGCGCTCCATCTCTGGAGCCGTCTTTCGGACGACTCTGAATAGAAGGTTCAGTGATCAATCCCGAGTGAAGGTTTTTCATCCCTCTAAGCCTAAAGACCGCTCCAGGATTTGACATTTGCACTCTTCTCGGATACCTTCAAATCGATATAATTCATTTAAATCGCATGGAGAATTGTTGAATGCATTTAGTAAGAAGGCCCCTCGTCTCTTTGCTTCTTCTTTCTTATTTCTTGATTGTGATGCCGTCTTGTATGTCGATGGAGGCAAAGAAGGAGAAGTTCTATCAGAAGGGGCTCGATTACGCTGCCCACGAAAAATATTCGGAGGCGATTGTCGAATTTAAGAACGTTCTCCAGATCGATCCAAACCATGTGAATACGAAATATCAGATGGGGCTGGCTTATCTAAAATTGGGTGGCCCCACAAACCTAAGAAGCGCCTTTAAAATGTTTTCTGAAGTAGTTGAAAAAAAGCCGGATCTCATTGATGCGCAGGTGAAACTGGCCAGCCTCTATTTGATGTCGAACGACCTTAAAAATGCGAAGGAGAAGTCCGACCTTGCGATTCAGAAAGAGCCGAAGAATGTCGATGCCCTTTTGGTCAAGGCAAGGATCCAACAAATAGAAGGCTTTCTGGATGATGCCGCAAAAACCTATCAACAGGCGCTCGACTTCGATGCCAAACGGTTGACGACCTACTATGAATTCGCCGGGCTTTATCTACAGAAGAAAGATCCAGCTTCGGCTGAGTCGGTTCTTCAGAAGGCGCTTTCGCTTGATCCCAAATCGATTGAAACCCACATCAACCTCGCCCGATTTTATCATTACAATCACCAGCCGAAAGAGGCGGAGATGTATTATCAAAAAGCGCTGGAGATTTCTCCAAAAAATAAAGTGCTTTATCTCGCGCTGGCGAATTTTTATATCATTGAGAAACGAACGGGAGAGGCGGAGGCCAAGCTGATTCAGGCCAGTCAACTCGATGCAAAAGATCCCGATCCATTCATTGCGCTCGGAGATTTTTATGTCGGTATCCATAAGCCGCAAGAGGCGGAGAGGGCTTATCGGCAGGCAAAGGAGGCGAGGCCGGAGGGTCTGTTCAGCCGGAAGAGACTCGCTGATTTTTACCTGAACCAGGGAAAGAAGAAAGAGGCGGAGGGGGTCATTGAGGAGATCATCGCGAAAAGTCCGAACGATCCGGAGGGGCTTTTGCTCAAGGGACGTCTTCTTCTCGCCGACAATAAAAATAGCGATGCCGTGTCGATGATGAGAAGGGCGATCCAGTCGGAGCCTTCTCTTCGTTCCGGGCATTACTTTCTCGGATTGGCGCACCTTGCCGATCACGATTTTCAACAGGCGAAATCCGAATTTTCAGAAGCGCTCAATCAGAATCCGAAAGATACCCGTGCTCGAACGGCGATCGCGGAGATTTACCTTCAATCTCGGTCATTCGATCTTGCTGTCGCGGAGGCCGAACGGGTGATTGAGGCCGAGCCATCGAATATTAAGGCGCTGATGGTCTTGGGAGATGCCTCTTTGTCCAAAGGGGATATTAAGAAGGGAGAGGGGGCTTACCAACAAATCGTCAAGTTGGCTCCCGCGGAGCCGATCGGTTACTATCGCCTCGGCCTCCTCCGGCGTGGGCAGAGGAAAGAGCAGGAAGCGCTGACCTTTTTTGAAAAAGCATTATCGCTTGATACGAACCATGCCGATGCTTTGACACAGATCGTTGCGATCGACCTCTCGAAAGGGGATTCCGAAAAGGCGCTCAAACGGATTACAACGCAGATCGATGCTTCCCCTCGAAATCCTGTTTTTTATAACTTGTTGGCAAAAGTTTATGCTTCCAAAAAAGATTATAAGAAGGCGGAGGAGAGCTATCAAAAGGCGATCGAGATTGATCCGAGCCACCTGGCTTCCTATGTAGATCTCGGAAATCTCTATGCCCAAGGGAAACAGTTTGATCAGGCGATTAAAAAATTGGATGAGGCGATTAAGGTCAATCCGAATGTTGCCCCGCTCTATATGGTGAGAGGGGTCATCTACGATACACAGCAGAAATATGATAAAGCGAAAGCCGAATATGAAAAAGCGCTGCAAATTGATCCGCGCTTTGTCCCTGCGGCCAATAATCTTGCCTGGATTTACGCCGAACAGGGTGGCAACATTGACCGCGCGTTGACCCTGGCGCAGATGGCCAAAGAAAAATATCCGGATGATCCGGCCATTTCGGATACCCTTGGCTGGATTTATTATAAGAAGAATGCTTTCCTGAAAGCGGTTTCTCTATTGGAAGAGAGCGCCGAGAAACTGTCCAAGAACCCGGTAGTTCGCTACCATTTAGGGATGGCCTATTATAAGAACGGCCAAAATGGACCTGCAAAGCGGGAACTCTCCGAAGCGTTGAAACTGGGGAAGGGATTTCCAGGATCGGACGAAGCGGAAAAAACGCTCAAAGAGCTGTAAATCGACAGTATGAAATAAATCATATACGGGAAAACTTTCCGCTTAAGATTGAATTCTAGCCAAGCTTTTCTAAGAGGCCGTCGAAGTATCATTTTGTGGGTAGGATCGACTATCCATTCCTACGTAAGCAATTCTTGATCTGAAACAAATTGACCATTTATCTGGATCGGACTGGATGTAGCCGCCATCGGGACAAAAAGTGTCAAAAAATTGACTTTTGAACCGATTCATGTTATCTAGGTATATTCCTGAGGATGTTTGAAGTGGTTGGCTCCATGACAGCGAATCAAAAGCGACTTGCATCCCAGCTTAAGAAGCTCAATCTGGCTGGTCTTGATCTTGATGCTTATTTTAATCAGGTTTTTTCGGCCATTCAGAAGGAAGTTCCTTTCCGGGCAGGGTGGTTTTTTCAGGCCGATCCGGTTACGCTTCAATTGGTCCGATCTCCTCGGCAGATATGGAACGGGATTGCTCCGCCCGAGATGAACGGCGGCGATCCCGGCTCTTCTTTATTTCCGGCCGTTCGGCAACTGGTCCAACGGGGAGCGCTTTGCATGCGGGGAGGGGAATGGTGGACTCCCGCCCGTTTGACCAGCCATCCGATCTATCAAACCGTCCTAAAGCCGAATCATCTTTATTTTTCTCTCATTCAAATTCTTTTAGATGGGGACAAGAAATGCAGAGGTTATATTGCCTTTTGGAGAGAGAAGAGTAAAGGTGATTTTGCCGATGCCGATGTCGACATGCTGAGCTTCGTGGCGCCGATTATCGGAAGTCATCTAGAAAAGGTCCATCCTTCTCAAAAGAGCTCCATCATGACGGAGATCAGCGAAGAAGAGCTTCATAAGCTGGTTCGCCGAAGAGCTCAGCCTGGAATTCTGATTTTGAATCAGGACGGCCATATCCTCTATGTCAATCATGACGCCAAAAACCTTCTTGATGCGCTCACAGCCAAGAGTCCATCATCCTCTCCGCATCATCGTTCGTTGCCGCAGATCGTCTATCAACTTTATCTCCAGTTTAAGGAGACCGTCGATACCACAGGCCGAGATGAAATCAAGTCGGCGATGCCGACCGTAAACCGGGTATGCATTCATGAAGGGACCGTTTTTCTCTTTCGGGCGCTTCTTTTACAAAAAGAAGGAAGCAATCGAGACGCAATGCACATCATGATATTGATCGAAAAAGTGTCCCAGGGGGTTCGGATTGATCAATTTGTGCAATCGACTGATCTCACGAAACGTGAGCAGGCGGTCGTAAGGCTCCTCCTGGAAGGGAAGACGAATAAGGAAGTAGCATCCCATATGGATATTGGAGAATACACGGTAAAAGACCACGTCAAAAGAATTATGAAAAAACTCAATGTGACCACCCGCGCCGGTATTGTCGCTAAAATTCTCCACCAACACCTTCCTACCTAATAAAACTGGGGTTTACCTACTCAACGATCGGAAAGGCACTCCTCTCATAACAAATATTTTTATAGGTAGAAAGTAAGATGGCATTGCGAAGAGCTGCCGTGAGGAATGGGATGCGATCCTATTTCTTTGATGGGGAAAGTCCGTTGTGAAAGAGGCCGGGTCTAAGACAGACCCCCTCTTTTGAGGGGATTGATAATTCGAAGATTATCCCTTAAAGTTAGAGAATTAAATTCGGCAAGAAAAAGGGTAGCGATGGTCAGATTGCTACCCTTTACCTCCCTAATACGGTGGTAAGGCTTTCGTAAGGAGGGTATCCTACAAGGCAAGATACAATTCCTCTATATCATCTTTGAGGAATGCCTGTCAAGATTCCCTCATTATAATATCACTGTGAAATAAGACATAAAGGGGCGTTTTTCAAATCGATTAAATGGGGGATAAAACTGCGTCGGCACATAATTAATAATCAATATTAATAATCAATCACGTTGTTAGGAAAGGCAGGCATGGCGAGAGGAAATAACCAGGAACGGAGAGGATCAGAACGGTATGGGCTTCGGACCAAGGTCACTTATGAGCCCTCCGCTGCTCTTGATCTTAAGGAAAAAATACACGCTGGTAAAACAATTAATATCAGCAGCGGCGGATTCTGTTTAAAGACGGAAACGCCTCTCTCTCAGTCCCAGATCATACGGGTGAGTATTCCTGTCCCTAAAGTGAATGCGACCTCTCCGACGTTGGCGGAAGTCTGTTGGGTAGAGGGGCTGAAGAAGCAAAAAGGGTATTGGGTCGGTCTGCGTTTTCTACTATAAGTAAAGAAAAAGGGTAGCGATGGCCAGATCGCTACCCTTTCGATTCCTTAATTAGGATTGAGCGTCCCATAAGGAGGGTATCTCCATCAGAGATACAGGTTCTGTATATCATGTTAGGAGACCTGTGTCAATATCCCCTCCTCCGCACACCAGTTTGGGTGAGGGGATTTTTATTTGTAACTGGAGGAGATGTGCTTTTTAGAAAAAACTTAATAATTATTTTATTAGGACTCATTCTCACGTTGAATACAGCATGTGGAACAACACACCAAAAAGCAATTTCGCAATCCGAGAATCAAATGCCGGAGGTGCAGGAGACGACGGGTGCCGCTTCCGGAGATTATGTTCTCGGGGCGGAAGATGTTTTGGAGATTCTTGTTTGGAAAAATGAAGCGCTTTCAAGAACGGTTTCCATTCGCCCGGACGGTAAGATTTCACTTCCGATTGTCGGCGATATACAGGCGGCCGGTTTGACCCCGGCCCAATTACGGGATTCAATCAAAGAGCGCTTAAAAGAATACAAAGAGACACCTGAAGTTTCTGTGATCGTCCGGGAGATTAACAGCTTGGCGGTTTTTGTCATGGGAGAAGTGGCCCATCCTGGCAAACTTCAACTGCGTAGCGACACAACCCTTCTTCAGGCGATCTCGCTATCGGGTGGGTTCACTCAGTATGCGGATCCGCAGAATATTCTCCTCCTGAGACGGGAAGGAGGGGGAGAGACACGTATTCGGATCCGCTATAAGGACATCGTGAGCGGCCGGAATCCCGATGGGAATGTTCTCCTCCATCGAGGGGATACCATATTAGTCCCTTAGTTTTCCAATTCGTGAAGTGAACGCGCGAGGATAAGAGCAAAGATGGAAGAAAAGAATCAAGATCTTGCACAAATGGTGCGCGATTATCTTGATATGGCTTGGCGCCAAAAGGTCTGGATTATCATTCCTTTGGTTTTGGGAATTGCGATCTCTTGGACGCTCATTATAAAACTCCCAAAAGTTTATCGATCCAGTACGCTTATTCTGGTAGAAGCTCAGAAAGTTCCGGAAGAATATGTCAAATCGGCTGTTTCTGGATCGGTGGACGGTCGGCTCTCGACGATTCAGCAGCAGATTATGAGCCGCTCGCTCCTCGAGAAGATTATTCAGAAGTTTGGATTGTATCAGCAAGAATCCAAAAAGATGATCACCGAAGATATTATTAATTTGATGAGAAATAACATCGAGGTCAAGACAACCGTTGCAAGAAACAACAACATCGAAGCTTTTTCAATCTCATTTCAGGGAGAGAATCCGGTGATGGTCATGAATGTGACCAATGAGCTGGCCTCTCTTTTTATTGAAGAGAATCTTAAAATTCGAGAGCAGTTGGTTGAAGGAACCACCGAGTTCCTCGACAATGAACTGAAAAATTTAAAAGATACCCTTGAGCTGCAGGAAGCACGGATCGGCGAGTTTAAACGGATCCATATGGGAGAGCTTCCGCAGCAGTTGGATGCGAACCTCCGGTCGCTCGATCGGATTCAATCGGATTTGTTGGCGACCCAATTGGCGAGAAGAGCGGCACAAGACCGCAAAATGGTTCTCGAAAAAACAATTGAATTGACAAAACAGCGGATCGAAGAGGAAGCGAAACAACGAATCGAAGTAGATGATGAAGCCTTGATTAAATCGGGGCTCTCAGCCCCTTCGACAGAAAGACCCCCCTCTGCGCTGATGCTTAAGCTGATCCAAAAGAAAGCGGATCTTGCGAATTTGCAGACGGAGTATAAAGACAATTATCCCGATATTATCATGCTCAAACGAGAGATTTCAGATCTGGAGGATCAGGTCGCTCAGACGGAAATGAACCAAATTGGCGCGCTTCCGCCCGCCTCGGTGGAGGGCGAGCGGAGAAAAACACCGACAAAAACATCCATCGGTTTTGAAATGGAAAGAGCCCATATCGCGGAAATCCAGAAGCAGATTCAAGCGATTGATATGGAACTGAACACGCTGAAGGAGCGGGAACAAGATTTACAGAAGCAGATTCGGATTTATGACAAGCGGGTTGAGAATGCGCCGGCACGCGAGCAAGAAATTGCCGTGCTGGAACGGGATTATGAGAATACAAAGAAGAATTATCAGTCCCTTTTGGATAAGAAACTGAACGCTAAAATTTCTGAAAATCTTGAGAAGCGGCAAAAAGGAGAGCAATTCCGAATTCTTGATCCGGCCAATCTTCCCGAAAGACCGTTCAAGCCGGATCCTTTCCGCATCGGATTATTCGGCGTTGCCGGTGGATTGGGCGTTGGAATTGTACTCGCTTTTCTTCGCGAGCAGTTCGATAGCTCCATCCGAAGGCCGGAAGAGGTGGAACGGATTACATCGGTGCCGGTGCTGGCTTCAATTCCCGACTTTGATGAGGACGCGAAGATCACTGAGCAATATTTAAGCAAAATTGCGGCGAATGATGAGAAAACCAATGGCGAAACGAGTCATACCTGAGTTTCAGGAAGGAAAAGAGGAAGGATTGGTGACGCTGACCCGAAGGGTCTCCCTTTCTTCCGATCGGTACCGGATGCTTTTTGCAAAGGTCGATCAACTTTGCCGTACTCCGGAGAAAAAAATGATCGCCCTGACCAGCTCGGTCAAGGGGGAAGGGAAAACGACCACTTCCGCGAATCTCTCCATTATTTGCGCTCGGGATTTTGGGAAGAGGTGTCTCGTCATCGACGGAGATTTTAAAAATCCGACGCTGGCGAAAAAATTCGAAATGGGAGACGATCTCGGCCTAATCGATGTCATCGAAGGGAGGGTGCAGCTTGGGAACGCCCTCAAAAGAGGACCGGTTGAGAATCTGGCCATTCTTCCGATGGGGCGCCGATCGGGCAAAGAGAGCAATATCTGGACGACGGAGGAGATCAAGCATATTTTGACGGAGGTGCGGGCATGGTTCGACTACATCTGGATTGACGCTCCGCCGATTCTCCCCCTTTTCGATATGAGCCTTATTTCGGATTCGGTCGATGGGATTTTGATCGTCGTTCGCGCCGGGGAGGTTCCCGAACAGGTTCTTGCTCAAGCAATCAAATCACTCGGCTCTTCCAAGATTATCGGCAGTGTTCTAAATCGGGCCAAGATGGATTGGCCTTCTCGATATTATGAGTATGGGTATTAGCAAGTGTTGAGTATTGATCGGTCACATAACACTTAAGTCTGCGTTTTTCTTACGGGTGGAATATAGACAATGATTCGGATTTTTAATCGTTACCTTCCAATTCGGGATACGGTGTACTTCATTTTGGAAAACGCCGCCATTCTGTTCTTTTTAATGGGATCCACTACAACCAAGGGAAACGGATGGACCAATTTAATCTTGGTGCCACTGGTTGTCCAGATCTGTCTCTATTACAATGAACTGCATCCCTCTTTCCCACGGTACTCTCTGAAAGAGTTTTGGGTGAAGCATCTTCAAGCCATTTTGCTGGCCGGCGGGATTCTGTTTGCAATTTATCTGATTGTCCCAATCGGCATCGGATCGGCAGATCGTTTCTGGACCCGTATTGTCTGGTTTCCGTTTATTCTGATCGGACTTCGCCTTGGATACCAAGCATTGGTCGCGATCCAGCGGTGGGAGACACCGGTCCTGATCATCGGATCGGGACAGGTTGCGACCCTCTTGATGGAAACGCTCATACGATATCGGAATCTGGGATATCGACCGATTCAGTTCAAATGGGACTTGGGCGCTCCTGATAAGCTGGGAGAGGAGTGGGAAAAACTCGGAACGATCCTCGGTGTCCATCAAGTCCGGAAAGTGGTGATCGCGTTGAATGATCGAAGAAAACAACTTCCGGTCGAAGCCCTTCTGAATCTCCGGGTCCAGGGGGTCGAAGTGGTGGAAGGGGTTTCTTTTTATGAGCAGATTTCGGGCAAGATTCTGGTCCGGCCACTAAGGCCCAGCAGTTTGATCTTCAGCGAGGGATTCAATCGGATGAGCATTATGCGCGTCACAAAGCGCGCCCTGGATATCCTCCTCGCCTCCGTCGGCTTAATTGTTTCCTTGCCGATTTTTCTCATCCTTGGGATTTTAATCAAGCTTGATTCGAAGGGGCCGATCTTTTATCGCCAAGAGCGGGTGGGAGAGAAGGGAAAAAACTTCATGGTCATTAAATTTCGCTCGATGCGCCAGGATGCAGAGAGAGCCACCGGGCCGGTCTGGGCGAGTGAAAATGACCCGCGCGTCACACGGCTCGGAAGGGTCATGCGGCTGCTCCGGCTCGATGAGATTCCGCAGATGATTAATGTTTTAAAAGGGGAGATGAGTTTTGTCGGGCCACGACCCGAAAGGCCTGTCTTTGTGGATCAACTTCGGAAAAAAATTCCTTATTATGATCTCCGCTTTACTGTGAAACCCGGGCTGACCGGTTGGGCCCAGATAAAATACCAGTATGGTTCGACCGAGGAAGATGCCTTGGAAAAACTCCAATACGATCTTTACTATATCAAGCATCTTTCTCCGCTTTTTGACATGACCATTGTGATGGAGACCATCCGGGTGATTCTGGGGGGCAAGGGAGCACGATGACGAAGCGGTATCCGGGGTTACGGGCCGGAGGTCGGAGAGCGGATTGAGGGCACGCAATATCCGACATTTGTTATTCCGAAGAGAATTAAAAGGGTGGCTTGGATGGATCACACCGATATTCGTTTTCCTGATTGGTTTCTCAGAGAGCGCAGAGGCATTCGTCACCTTATCTCCCTCCCTGGTTCTCTCGGAAAGATACACTGATAATTTTTTTTTCCAAGAGATAGAAGCCGAGCGACAGGGCGAGTTCACAACCACCGTGGGGCCGCGATTGAGCCTCGCTGTAAAAGAACGGAATTGGGATATGTCTGCAAGGTATGAAGGGAACGCGGAGTTCAATGCGCGCCATCCCGGTCAGAACCGATATGGCCAGACGCTTGGGATGGAGATCCATATTCCATTCATTTCAGAATCACTCCGGGGGCTTGACCTCCGGATAATTGAGAGCTTCGCTTATGTGCCGGAGTTGCCCGCGTTTTCCTACGTCGCCGGGGCTGATTCTCTTCCGCGGGAGGCCAACGGCGGCGTTCAAACGGGGCGGATCCAGACGCTTCGAAACCGTGCCGGCGTTCTCGTCGGCTATGGATGGACCCCTCGAATCAGCACGAGCTTGTCTTATTCAAATGTAATCACTCGATATCAGGGAGGAGCGCTGGAGGATGTCACCGTTCACGAAGGGGGCCTGACGGGGGGGTATCGCGCTTCACGGCAGATGCAGTGGACGATCTCTTACCTCGGATCGATCACCGATTATCAAAGGTCCGACTCCGTGACGGTCCACCGTTTCACTTTGGGAAATCTTTATCAATTCAGTCCGACCTTCGCGGTCAATCTTGGAACAGGCGTTGCAGTCACTGCGGGGGCCGGGGCGCAATGGACGGTGAATGCCGGACTCACGAAAACCGAAGAGAATGGAAGCATCTCGCTTCAATACACCCGTGGCATCGGAACCGGAGGGGGGCTCACCACAACAGCCACCCTCAGTCAGAATCTGATCGCCCAGATCAATCGCGTTCTGGCAAGGTCGACCACCGGCTTTTTCAGTCTTGGATATGGGATGAACGACACCCTTTCCGGCCCGACACAGAAAATTAGGACTCAGGAGATCGGAACAGGAATCCAAATGACCTTACGCTCTTGGTTGAGTGGCGGAATCAATTATTCCTACTTGGATCAGCGCGCGGAAGGAGGAGCGACCATCCAGGATACCCGAAGGAACCAAGTGATGGTCACCCTGACGGCGGCGGCGCTCCCATTGAGGATCATGCAATGAAAATGGAAACGGAGATGAGGGTCAGAGGGAGTGAACCGGTGCTGAACGCGCTGACGATTGATGTTGAGGATTATTATCAGGTTTCCGGTTTCGAATCTCACATCCGGTTCGAGCAGTGGCCCCATTATGAAAGCCGGGTCATCGGAAACACATGGCGGCTTTTAGAATTGCTCCATTTTCACCGAGTCAAGGCCACCTTTTTCGTCCTTGGTTGGATTGCCGAGCGCTACCCGCAGCTGGTCCTGGCCATCCACAAAGAGGGACATGAGGTCGCATCACACGGTTACCGGCATCGTCTTCTCTACAACATGAATCGAACAGAATTTCGCGAAGACACAATGCGGGCTAAAAATATTGTTGAGGATCTTTTGGGTGTTCCTGTTCTGGGTTATCGGGCGGCAAGTTATTCCATCATTAAAGAAAATATCTGGTGTCTTGATGTCCTTCAGGAGTTGGGGTTTGTTTACGATTCCAGCGTTTTTCCCATCCATCATGACCGCTACGGCATTCCCGATTCGGATCGTTTCCCTTATCGAATTTCTTTAGACGGGGGAAGGCTCTGGGAGTTTCCCCTCTCGACGGTTCAATTGTTCGGCCGCAATGTGCCGGTCGCCGGCGGAGGATATTTTCGAATATTCCCCTATTCTTTCGTTCGATGGGGGATCCGCCGGATCCATCAAGAAGGACAGCCGGCCATTTTTTATTTCCATCCGTGGGAGATCGATCCGAGTCAGCCGCGGATCAACGGCAGTCGGCTTTCACGGTTTAGACATTATGTCAATCTTGATAAAACAGAGCCGCGATTACGGCGTCTTCTCCGGGATTTTCGATTCGGACCGCTGCAAGACTTGGTTGTGCGGAGAACCGAGGAAAAACCGGCCCAGGTTGAGATCCCGGTTGAAATCGGAAAATAAAAAAGAATTCGAGGCGAGGGTTATTCTTGTGAAAGAAGATAATATACCGCAGGGCCAAACTCCGGACGATCCATTCGTTGACCCTTGGGGCAGACGCACATCGGTCGAAATGAACTGGTATGTCGTCAATACTCTGACCCGCCAAGAAGAGACCGCGGAGCAGTCTTTAGAAAGATTGGGTGTCGAAACCTTTTTTCCCCGTATCATGGAAGAAAGGATAATTCGGCGCAAAAGAAGTAGGGTCATCAGCCCGCTTTTTCCGGGATACCTTTTTGTTCGATTTAACATGGAGACCCATTATCGGGCTGTTCAATACGCCCGGGGTGTGCGGGGATTGGTTGCTTTTGGTGAACGACCTGCATTGATCGATGAAGCGATCATTGAATCCATTAAGTTAAGACTTCATGGCGGATATGTGACTGTTCAGCCCCCTCTCTTTCGGTCGGGAGAAATCGTGCGGATAAACAAGGGACCTCTCCAAGGGTTTGAAGCGGCCTTTGAGCGGGAGATGAGCGCCCAACAAAGAGTTGTCCTCCTTTTGCAGATGCTCTCTTGTCAAGCTCGACTGGTCGTAGACCTGGAACAGGTCGTTTAATTTCTTACACGCTTCTTCGTTTTCCAACTTAACCGCTGAAAAGATGGGCAAAGTTGGGTCAATAAAATCGGGATTTCTAAAAAGCACGGTGGTGCACCGTCATGGCGGCAGCCTGTGTGCTGATTGAAGAGGAATCAGGGTAAAATTTACCTCTCTTAATTTGAACGATAGAAACAATTTAAACGGGCTTTATTTTGAGTGAACCGATTCAAGAAGATTATCCGGTCATCAGGCGATCCGAAGCGTCGAGGATTCCTTCTCTTTTGACGGCGTACGGCGATACAAACTGGTCCGCCCTGATCCTGGGAGGCCTCCTCATTTCGGTCTTCCTCTTTTGCTATTTGAATGTCTTCATTGCCTTAGTGGGGCAATGGCTTTCGGTGGATATCTA
>Ga0209810_1000821_pt1 | contig 56954 bp, 52 predicted proteins | sample Coa_R1_7_FD_187159 | JGI IMG/M metagenome (GOLD analysis project Ga0209810, IMG submission 187159) | Surface soil microbial communities from Centralia Pennsylvania, which are recovering from an underground coalmine fire - Coalmine... | ecosystem: Environmental > Terrestrial > Soil > Unclassified... | reverse complement strand
GCGGCCGGCCGGCTCTGCACCCGCGCATGTTGCCGGCAAGCGGGAACCGGTTTTCGGAAGAACCGGTTTCGGAAGATCTCGTGCGCCGGCCGAATGTCGGGCAAGCCTGACGGTTCGATCGCAACGCCTCGCGCTCGACGCGATCAGCCGCCCTTTCCGTTGCCCCTGCCGTTCGACCGCGACGCCGCGGCGCCATCGTAGCTCCATTGCGCATAGAGTCCCGCCCAGGTGAACCCGCCGCCGAAGGCGGCGAACACCATGCGGTCGCCGCGTCGCAGCCGCGGCTCATAGTCCCACAGGCAGAGCGGGATCGTCGCGTTGGTGGTGTTGCCGTATTTGTGGATCGTCACCATGACGCGATCCATCGGCAGACCCATGCGTTCGGCCGTCGACTCGATGATGCGCTTGTTGGCCTGGTGCGGCACCAGCCAGTCGATCATGTCCGCGCGCAAATTGTTGCGGGCCATGATCTCGGCGGACACCTCCGCCATCTTGGCGATCGCGAATTTATAGACCGCGGCGCCCTCCTGGTGCACGTAATGCAGCCGCGCGGCGACCGTTTCCGCGCTCGCCGGAAGGCGCGAACCGCCGGCCTTCTGGTGCAGGTGGATCATGCCGGAACCGTCGGAGCGGATCAGCGCGTCGATGATGCCGTAGCCGCGGTCGTCGGGCTCGAGCATCACGGCGCCCGCGCCGTCGCCGAACAGCACGCAGGTCGCGCGGTCGGCATAGTCGACGATCGACGACATCTTGTCGGCACCGACGACCACCACCTTGCGGGCGGTGCCGTTGGCGATGAACTGCGCGGCGATGGTCAACGAATAGAGAAAACCCGAGCAGGCCGCCTGCACGTCGAAGGAGCCGACATTGCGTACGCCGACCATGTCGCAGATGAGATTGGCGGTCGAGGGAAACTGCATGTCGGGAGTCGTGGTGGCGCAGATCAGCAGGTCGACGTCGCGCGGCGAGGTGCCGGTCTTTTCGAGCAGACCGCGCACCGCTTCCGCCGCCATGTGCGAGGTGCCGAGCCCCGCCCCTTTCAGGATATGTCGCTCCTTGATGCCGGTGCGCTCGGTGATCCAGGCATCGCTGGTGTCGACCATCCGCGCGAGCTCCGCATTGGTGAGCAGATCGGGCGGCACGTAGCCGTGAACGGCGGTGATGGCGGCGCGCGCTGGAATCGACACCGGAAGAATCCCGACTGGTCGGCCGACGGCAGCCGGCTCGCGGATGACGCCTGATAAACTTACGCTGTCGGCCGATCCGACGCCACCGCTTCCTTTTCGGGCGCAGGGCGGCCCCTCGCATGGGCGAGAACGACCGCCGCGGCCCGCGCGCTGGGGCTGCCCGAGCCGAGCACGGCGTCGAGCCTGCCGAATGCGTCGACCTGCGCGCGCCGCTCGGGGGTCTCGGCGATGAGCGGCGCCAGCGCCGCGGCCAGACGATCCGGCCGGCAGGCGAGCTGCAGAAATTCCGGCACCACGGCTTCCCCGAGCACCAGGTTGGCGAGGATCACGCTCGGAACCCGGATCAGGGCCCAGGCCACGATCGCCTCGGCCGGCGAAAGTTTGTAGGCGGCGACCATCGGCACCCCCGCGAGCGCGAGCTCCAGCGTCGAGGTGCCCGACTTGGTGAGCGCCGCACGCGCCTCGCGGAAGGCGCGGTGCTTGTCGTCGGCCGAGACGGCAAGCCGCGCCGCGACCGGCCAGCGCGCGACCGCGGCCTCGACCTCGCGCGCGAATTGGGGCACGGCCGGGACGACCACATCGAGCGGGCCGTGCGAGCGCGCAAGCCGCGCGACGGCGGCGCCGAAGACCGGCGCCATGCGGCGGATCTCGGCCGCGCGGCTGCCCGGCAGGACCAGAAGCACGGGGGGATCCGCGCGGCGGCGCGCGGCTTCGGCGGCGCTGGGACGCAGAGCGTCGCGCTGTTCGACCAGCGGGTGCCCGACATAGGTCGCCGCGGGACCGCCGAGCGCGGCGAGCGTGCCGGGCTCGAACGGCAGCAGCGCCAGCACGTGGTCGATGTAGCCGCGCATGGCGCGCGCGCGGCCCTGCCGCCAGGCCCATACCGAGGGACACACATAGTTCACGATCGGAATCGAGGGAGCGAGGCGGCGCACGCGGCGGGCGACGCGGTGGGTGAAGTCCGGGCTGTCGATGATCACCAGCACGTCGGGCCGCGCCGCGACGACGGCCTCGGCGGTATCGCGGATGCGGCGCAGGATGGTCGGCAGCCTGGCGAGGACGGCGCCGAAACCGACGATCGCGAGATCGTCCGACGGCACGAGCGCCGCGAGGCCTTGCGCCGCCATCTCAGCGCCGCCCAGACCGTAAAATCGTGCATGCGGCGCACGCGTCCTGATCGCTGCCATGAGGCCCGCGCCGAGCCGATCGCCCGACTCCTCGGCCGCCACCAGAAAGACGCGTGGGCTCATGACAACGGTCCGGCCGCAACCCCGACGACGAAGATTCCCGCGCGGTCCGCGACGGCGACCAGCCGCGCCGGCTCGGCAAGAAGCGTCTCGCCCGCGGCGAGCGCAATGCCGGCGAGGCCGGCGCGCGCGGCGCCTTCCACCGTTTGCGGGCCGATCGCCGGAAGGTCGAAACGCCTGTCCTGCCCCTGCTTCGGCGCCTTCACCATGACGCCGCGGCCGGCCGGTACGCGCACGCGGCCGCTCGCGCGCATATGCGCAACGCGCGCGAGCATCTCGTCCGTGCCTTCCGCGGCCTCGACCGCAAGCACGCGCCGCTCGGCGACCACCACGGCCTGGCCCACGTCGAAGGCCGCGCTCGCGCGCAGGAAATCGAGACCGAGCGCGATGTCGTCGCGGTCGCGCGGCAAGGGCGCAACCCTGCCGAGCGCGCTCGCCGGGGTGAGAATCTGCGGCGCCACCTCGTGCGCGCCCACAAGGCGGAAGCCGTGCTCTTCCATGAGGCGAGCAATCCCCGACAGCAGGTGATCGTCTCCGCCGCGGAAGGCCGCGATGATGCGCGGCATGAGCCGCAGCGTGCGCCAGTCCGGCCTGATCTGCCACAATGCGGGCCGCGCCAGCGACCCGATCAGCACCACGTCGCGGCAGCCTGCGGCCCGCGCTAGACGCACGAACTTGCCGAACTCACCGACATGCAGCCAGCGCGATGGCCGCGCGGCAAAATCCGCGGGCTTCGCCGCGCCGTGCAAGGGGAACAGCACCACCTCGCGCCCGCGCGCCGCAACGGAGTCGGCGACCGCGAGAGGCAGGCTGCCGCCGCCGCAGATCAGCGCGAGTGGACCCTGCGGTGCGCCGGTCTCGGCCCTCATGGCTCCACGTCGTCGCGGTGGCGCCTGATCGCGGCCGTAAGCGGCCGTCGGCCGGCGCGGATGAAGGCGATCATCCTGGCGACAAGCGGCGGCGCGTCGGCCGCCGCGGCAAGACGCGCGAGCCGGGTGCGGAATTCGCCGCTGCCGAAGAACAGCTCCTCATAGGCGCGCCGCAGGGCGTGGATCTCGGCCTTGGCGAAGCCCCTGCGCCTGAGGCCCACCACGTTGAGCCCGACGAGATGCGCGAGCGGACCCTGCGCCATGCCCCAGGGGATGACGTCGGCGCGCGCGCCGCTCAGGCCGGCGAGCATCGCGCCCTCGCCGATGCGCACGAACTGCCGGACCACCGCGCCGCCGCCGAACACGGCATGATCGCCGACCTCGACATGGCCGCCGAGCAGCACATTGTTCGCCATGGTGACGTCGTTGCCCACCTTGCAGTCATGCGCGACGTGGGCGCCGGCCATCAGGAAGCAGCGGTCGCCCACCTGCGTGAGGCCGCCGCCGTCTTCCGTGCCGGTGTTGATGGTCACGTGCTCGCGGATGTCGCAATCGACGCCCACGATGAGACGCGTCGCTCCGCCGCGGTAGGCGACCGATTGCGGCGGCGTACCGAGAGAAGCAAAGGGATGGATCACCGTCCGCGCGCCGATGCTCGTTACGCCCGTCACGTTGACGTGCGCGACGAGCCGGCATCCCTCGCCGAGCGAGACATGCGGTCCGATCGTGCAGTAGGGGCCGATCGTGCAGTTCCGTCCGATCGTCGCGGAGGCCGCGATCCGCGCCGAGGGATCGATCATCGGCGCGTTCATGCGTCGTAGATCATGGCGCCGACTTCGGCCTCGGCCACCACCCGACCGCGCACCTTCGCTTCCCCCTTGTACCACCACATGTGCCGTCGGTTGGCGGACAGCCGCATGTGATATTCGACGGTGTCGCCGGGCACCACCGGCCGGCGGAACTTGGCGTTGTCGATGGTCATGAAATAGACGCCCGGCGCCTTTTCGAGGCCGAGGCCGACCACGCAGAGCACGCCGCCGGTCTGGGCCATGCCTTCGATCAACAGCACGCCCGGAAAGACCGGATTGTCGGGGAAGTGACCCATGAATTGCGGCTCGTTGACGGTGACGTTCTTGATCCCGATGCCGCTGACATTTCCGCGAATATCGATGACCTTGTCGATCATCATGAACGGATAACGGTGGGGCAGCATCCTGAGGATCTTGGCGATGCCCACGCTGTCCACGCTGGTGACCGCTTCGTTCATGGCACGACAGGCCTTACTCATCCTCCGCCCGGTCCCGGCCGGGTCGACCCTGCGCCAGCCGCTCTAGGGTCAGCATCTCGCGCATCCACTGCTTGACCGGCTTGGCCGGCGTTCCGCCCCAACGCGCGCCGGGCGGCACCTCGCCGTTCACGACGCTGAGGGCGGCGATCTGCGCGCCTTCGCCGACGAAGGCGCCGGTATTTAGTCCGACCCGGGCCCCCAGCACAACAAAGTCTTCGAGCGTCGCGGACCCGGAAATCCCGGTTTGCGCCACAATGACACAATGCCGGCCGATGGACACATTGTGGCCGACCTGGACCAGATTGTCGATCTTGGTGCCTTCGCCGATCACGGTGTCGCGCAGAGCGCCCCGGTCGATGGTGGTGCCGGCGCCGATTTCGACGTCGTCCTGGATGATCACGCGCCCGACCTGCGGCATTTTAAGCCGCTTGCCGCCGTCGGCCACGTAGCCGAAGCCGTCCTGGCCGATGGCGCAGCCGGGATGGATGACGACGCGGTCGCCGATCAAGGCATGGGTGATCACCGCGGCGGCGCCGATCGCGCAGTCGCGGCCGATCCTGACGCCCGCGCCGATGACCGCATTGGCGCCGACGAGGGTGCCGGCGCCGATGCCCGCCTCGGGGCCGATGACCGCCCCCGGTTCGACCGTGACGCCCTCCTCGAGCCGCGCGGCGGGATCGATATGCGCGCCCTTGGCCGCGCCGGGGCCGGCGAGCGACGACGGCCGCAACGCGTGCGGAAACAGGGCGCGGGCGGCAAGGACGAAGGCGCGGTAGGGCTCGGCCACGATCAGCCGCGCCACGGCGGGGGGCAGATCGGAGGCGAGCCGCGCGGTGGTCAGACAGGCGCCGGCCTGCGTTGCGCGCGCGGCCGCCACGAGACGCCGGTTGTCATAGAAAGCAAGGTCGCGCGGGCCGGCGAGGTCGAGCGGCGCGATGTTGGTGACGCGCCGATCCTCGGCCGGCGCCGCGGCGCCGGTGAGCGCCGCGATCTCGGCGAGGGAGAGGCCGCGGCTGTGTCTGAGGAAGATCGGCTCGCTCATGGGTGCCACCTGGCGGGCGCCTTCGGCGTTGCCGGACGCGGCGGCGGACGGGTTCAGGCGCGGCACTCCCGGCCGCGCGGGGTCGCCGGCCGCGCTGCCAGTCGGCTCAGAACTTGGTGCCGCCGCTGAAGCGGAAGAACTGGGTTCGGTCGCAGACCTCGTTTCCGGCAATGCCCGTGGCGCAGTATTTGCTCAGCGGATAAGCGAAGTCGAAACGCAGCGGGCCGAGCGGCGAATCCCAGATGAAGCCCACGCCGACCGAGGAGCGGATCATGCTCGGGCTGTCGAGGCCGACTTCCACTCGTTCGCCGGTCACGCTCCAGCTCGTGGGGCCTTCATAGTTCCACAACGAGCCGGCATCGGCGAAGACCGCGGCCTTGATGCCGATCTCCTTCGGCAGGAAATAGAGCGGTGTCTGGAACTCCACGCTGGCGCCCCAGTAGAGGCTGCCGCCGAGCGCGTCGTTGAAGGTGCCGTTGGTGAGGTCGCGCGGGCCGATGCCGGCGGGCGCGAAGCCGCGCACCAGATTCGGCCCCAGGAAGAAGTGGTCGAGCATGCGCAGGTCGCGTCCGCCCCAGCCGCTGACGTTGCCGCCCTGCAGCTTCAGCACGCCGACGACATCCGGCAGCACCTCGTAATAGGTTCGGCCTTCGACCTGCGTGCGGATGAAGTTCACGTCGCCGCCGGCGCCGGCGAAGTCCTGCTTGAGCTCGGCATAGATGCCGCTCGTAGGCACGCGGTTGTTGTCGAGCGTGTTGTAGGCGAGCGTATAGCCGACGAGCGAGACGAGGACCGGGCCGTTGGCGAGCTCCATCCGCACGGGCAGCGACGCCTCGCCGTTCGCATAGCAGGCGTCGCCCGGAACGACACCGGGTCCGCCATTGATCGTGGCATTGGGCGAGAACTGGCAGTCGTTGTACTGGTCGGGCAGCGTGATCTTCTGCTGGTAGATCGAATAGCGCGGCTGGAACGCAAGCTCTTCGGTCAGGGCAAAGCCGAGCCGCAGGTTCACGCCCACCGACTGGGTGTCGTAGGACACGTAGGAATTGGCGAGATTCTGCCGCGCGAAAATGTCGATGCCGCCGGCCATGCGGTAGCCGAAGAGATAGGGTTCGGCGAAGGAGAGCTGGAAGCCCTTGGTATATTGGCCGTAGCTCACCGAGGCCTTGGCGAACTGGCCGCGACCGAGCAGATTGCGCTCGGCCACGCTCACCTCGGCGATGAAGCCGTCGGCCGTGGAATAGCCGCCCGAGACCGAGAACTCGCCGGTCGACTTCTCCTCGACGTCGACATTGATGATGACGCGGTCGGGTGCCGAGCCGGGCTCGTTGGTGATCTTGACCGACTTGAAGAAATCGAGGTTCTTGAGGCGCCGCTCGGCGCGGTCGATCAGCGCCCGGTTGTAGGGGTCGCCCTCGCCGATGTCGAACTCGCGGCGAATCACATAGTCCCGCGTGCGGGTATTGCCGCGGATGTTGATGCGTTCGATATAGACGCGCGCGCCCTCTTCCACCACGAACACCAGATTGATGAGGTGACGCTGGAAGTCGCGCTCGCCGCGCGGGCGCACATTCGCGAAGGCGTATCCGTGCTTGGCCGCCTCGATCGTCATCGCCTCGACGCTCTTTTCGACGCGGTCGGCATTGTAGACGTCGCCCGGGCCGATCTTGAGGCGGCCGCGCAGCGTCGCCGGATCCAATGCACGCACGTTGGAGACCACGTCGACCGTGCCGACGTGGTATTTCGGACCTTCGTCGATGGTGAAGGTCACGATGAATCCCTTTCGGGCGGGATCATAGACGCCGGTCGCCGACACGATGCGCACGTCGGCATAGCCATGGCTGAGATAGAAGCGGCGTAATAGATCGCGGTCGGCCTCGACGCGATCAGGGTCGTAGATGTCGGTGGTCTGAAGGAAGCTCAGCCAGTTGCTCTCGCTTGTCTTGATGACGTCCTTGAGCCGGCTCGCCGAGAAGGCGTGCGCGCCGACGAAGCGGATTTCCTTGACGCCGGTCTTGGGCCCCTCGTTGATCTCGAAGACGAGGTTCACGCGGTTGTTCGGCAGCTCGATGATCTTGGGGTCGACGGTCACGTCGAAGCGGCCGCTGCGGTGGTAGATCTCGATGATGCGCTGGACGTCCGCCTGCACCGTCGGTTTGGACAGGGTGCCGCGCGGCTTCGATTGCACCTCGGCCTGGAGCTGCTCGTCCTTGACCTTCTTGTTTCCTTCGAAGGCGACCTGATTGATGACCGGGTTCTCGACCACGGTGACGACGAGATGGCCGCCGACCATGCGGTACTGCACGTCCTGGAACAGGCCGGTGGCGTAGAGGGCCTGGATGCCCTCGTTGATCTGCGCCGGACCGAGCCGGCCGTCGGGCCCGGGCTTGAAATAGGACCGGATGGTCGCCGCCTCGACCCGGCGGTTGCCGTGAACCTCGATGGTGCTGACGGTCTGCGCCGCCGCGGCGCCGGCTGTCGCCACCGCGGCCACGCCTGCACCGACGACGAGACTGCCGAGGACGACGCAGCAGACGGTCAGTCCCCGCGCCAACCGCACACAAAGTCCCATGCGCTACGCGCCCTTATTATCGTTACGACCGCCCCCGTCTCGCATCGGCGACGCACGGCTGCCCGGCCGGTCATCGGCCTGCTTTGTACAGCCTTTCTCGCGCGCCGCAAACGCCTTTGCCCGCACAACTTTCCCTTTCCCCTCAAAAAGTTGCAGGAGAGCAACGGTCAGGACGTGGCGAGGTGGAGAATGTCGTTAAATGTTGCAAAAATCATCAACATCACGACGATGGCGAGCCCGATCCGCATGCCCATTTCCTGCGCCCGTTCGGACAGCGGCCGGCCGCGGAGGGCCTCGATTCCATAGAACAAAAGGTGACCGCCGTCGAGCATGGGGATCGGGAACAGATTGAGCAGCCCGATCGAGACCGAGAGCACGGCGGTCAGATGAATGAGCGCGGTGAAGCCGACGCTTGCCACCTCGCTCGAGACCTGGGCGATCCGAATCGGCCCGCCGAGCTGATCGGCAGGCTCGCGTCCCATGAACACGCCGCCGATATAGGCGAGCGTCCGCTCGACCAGGAACCAGGTCTCCTCGGCGCCGGTGCGCACCGCTTCGACCGGGCCCATTTTCTGCGTCTTGATGTCACCCGGCGCCATGGACCGGCTGATGCCGAGCACGCCGATCCGCTGCACATTGCCGAAATTGTCCTTGACCTCGTGGAGCTGCGGGGTCGCCTTGAGCGTGACGGGTACGCCGCCGCGGTCGACCACGACGGTCAGCGTTTCGCCGGCGCTGATGCTGACGATGCGTTGCATGTCGGCGAAGCTGTCGATCTTGGTGCCGTCGATCGAAAGCACGAGATCGCCCGGCTTGAATCCCGCCGCGGCAGCGGCGCTGCCGGGCTGCACCGCATCGACGCGCGGCGAGGCAGTCTGCTTGCCGACGGCCATGAAGATGCCGGCAAAGATCAGGATCGCAAGAATGAAATTGGCAATCGGGCCGGCAACCACCACGGCCGCCCGCCGGATGACGGACTGCGCGGCAAAGGAGCGCCTGCGCTCGCCTTCGCTCATCTGCGCGAGCGCCGCCTGATCGGACGCGCTCGCTTCGTTGCTGTCGCCGAAGAATCGGACATAGCCGCCAAGCGGGATGGCGGACAATTTCCAGCGCGTGCCCCGGCGATCGTCGAAGCCGACAATCTCGGGGCCGAAGCCGATCGAGAAGGTGAGCACCTTGATGCCGCACCAGCGGGCCACCAGGAAATGGCCGAGTTCATGGAAGAATACGACGGCCGTGAGCACGAACAGAAAGGGGACGACGTAGCCTGCAAGGCCGCCGAAGACGGCAAGGCCGCCCATGATGTCCGAATTCATTGCACCCTCGTCCGACCGGATCCGACGGTCTGATGCAGACCCCAGGACGACCCGTACCCGGGACCACGGGTCGATGATCCATGAACCCCGCCGCGTTCCGGCCCTTCCGGCGGAAGGGACGGTCGTGCCACGCAGCCCTGCGGCGCGTGCCTGGGCGGGCGTCGCTCTCCCCCTTGCCTGCCCCAGGAGGGCGGGGACGGGTTTTCGGACGCCGGCCAATGCACAAACGGGACCTAGGATGCCTTTACGGCAATTTCACGCAAGAGGTCGCGGGCCAAACTTCGCGCAACATGGTCAACGGCGAGGGCGGCGTCGACGTCGGCCGGCGCGCCGAGCAGTCCGCGGCCGGCGGCCGCCGCAAGCGTGGCCTCGACCAGGGCATGGATGGCGGCAAAGCCAATGCGACCGGCGATGAACTCGCCCACCGCGACCTCGTCCGCGGCATTGAGCACGGTCGGCGCCGCCCCGCCCTGTTCCAGGGCGCTGCGCGCAAGGCGCAGGGCCGGGAAACGTCCGTGGTCCGGCGGCTCGAAGGTGAGCTGGCCGAGCGCCGCCAGATCGAGCCGCTTGACCGGGCCGTCGATGCGGACGGGCCAGGCGAGGCAATGCGCGATCGGCACCCGCATGTCGGGCGGGCCGAGCTGCGCGATGAGCGAGCCGTCGCGAAATTCCACGAGACCGTGCACGACCGATTGCGGATGGACCAGCACGTCGATCCGTTCCGAGGGCAGACCGAAGAGATGATGCGCCTCGATGAGCTCGAGACCCTTGTTCATCAAGGTCGCGGAGTCGACGGTGATCTTCGGTCCCATCGACCAGTTGGGATGACGCAGCGCCTGTTCGGGCGTGGCGGCGCCGATCGCCTCCGCGGACCAGGTTCGGAAGGGTCCTCCCGAGGCCGTCAGGATGATGCGCGAGACATCCTCGCGTCGACCTGCGGCGAGCGCCTGGAAGATGGCGTTGTGTTCGGAATCGACCGGCAGCACCGTCGCGCCGGCCGCGGCCGCGGCGCGCATGAAGAGGTCGCCCGCACAGACGAGACATTCCTTATTGGCGAGCGCCACGGTTGCGCCGCGCGCGATCGCCGCGAGCGTGGGTTTGAGGCCCGCCGCGCCGCTGATCGCCGCCATCACCCATTCGGCCGGCCGCTGCGCGGCCTCGATCAGCGCCGCTTCGCCGGCCGCGGCCTCGATGCGGCTTCCGGCAAGCGCCGCCTTGAGTTCGCCATAGGCGGCCTCGTCGGCGACCACGGCAAGGCGGGCACCCACCTCGCGCGCGATGCGGCCGAGCGCCGCGGCATTGCGCCGCGCGCTCACCGCCTCGACGCGGTAGCGCGCGGCATCGCGCTTGATCAGGTCGATCGTGCTTGCCCCGACCGAACCGGTCGCGCCCAATATCGTCACGCCGCGCAGCGGCGGATCGCGCCGCGGAACCGGCTCGTCCATCCCGCGCGAAGTCATCGGCTCACCACACCAATAGGCCGCGCGCCGCGGCGTCGAGCCCGCCGCGTGCAAGACCGATGAGGCAGCCGGCGAGCGCCGCCGCCCAGAAGCCGTCGAGTCGATCCATGACGCCGCCATGGCCGGGAATGAGGCGGCTCGTGTCCTTGGCGCCGAAGTGGCGCTTGATGCGCGACTCCATGAGATCGCCGAGCTGCGCCGCGATCGACAACACGAGCGCGAGCACGACCAGCGCCCCGATGTCGAAGCCGCCGAGAACATGCACGCCGAGGGCGGTCACCGCCATGGCCCCGAGCGTGCCGGAGGCGGCGCCCGCCCAGGTCTTGTTGGGGCTGATCGCGGGCGCAAGCCGCGGTCCGCCGCAGGCCCGGCCGCCCGCATAGCCGAGCACGTCGGTCGTCCACACCACCACGAACAGGAACAACATGGCGAAAAAACCGTAGCCCTGGTCGGAGCGCAGGATCATCGGCGCCAGCAGCATGATACCGGCATAGCCCACGCCGCCAAGGATCCACAACCGTCGGCCGCGCGGCGCGAACACGGTGGCCGCGAGCGCCCCGAGCGCGAGCACCAGCGCCGCCGCAACCGTCCGGCCGCGATCGGCAAGCAGCCCCGCCACCGCGATCGCGCCGGCGCCGGAAACGACCAGGAGCCGGTAGCGGCGGTCGGCGACGAGCGCGGTCCATTCCCAGAGCACGGCGACGGCGGCGAGCGTCCAGAACAGGGCGAAGGCCCATCCGCCGACGAAGGCGGTGCCGAGGGCGAGCGGCGCGAGGATGACGGCCGAAGCGACGCGCAGGACGAGATTGCCGGCGCGCGCGGGCGCGCGCTTCCCGGCACGGCCGGGATCGGAGACGGGCGCGGAGGCGGCCACGATCAGGATCCGGTCTTGGCGACCAGGCCGCCGAAGCGGCGTTCGCGCTGGCGATACTCGTCGATCGCCGCCTCGAGCGCGGCGCGGTCGAAGTCCGGCCAGTAGCCGGGGACGAACACCAGCTCGCTATAGGCTGCCTGCCAGAGCAGGAAATTGGACAGGCGCTGCTCGCCGCTGGTGCGGATGATGAGATCGGGATCGGGCACGTCCGGCGCGTCGAGACAGTCGATCACGGTCTCCATGGTGATGTCGTCGAGCGCCAGCGCGCCGGCCAGGACGCGTTCGGAAATGCGCCGCGCCGCGCGCGTGATCTCCTGCCGCGAGCCGTAATTGAATGCGACGATCAGGATCAGCCCGTCATTGTCCTTGGTGAGATCCTCGGCCTCGATGAGCAGGCGTGCGATGTCCGGCTCGAGGCCCTTGCGCTCGCCGATGATGCGCACGCGCACGTTGCTCCGGTGCAGCTCGGCGAGGTCGTTGCGGATGAAGCGGCGCAGCAGGCCCATCAATTCGCCGACCTCGCTCGCCGGGCGCGACCAGTTCTCGGCGCTGAACGAGTAAATGGTGAGGTATTTGATACCGAGATCGCCCGCGGCGCGGACCGTGCGCCGCAAGGCCTCGACGCCGCGACGGTGCCCTTCCCCGCGCGGCAATCCACGCGCTGCCGCCCAGCGACCATTGCCGTCCATGATGATGGCGACGTGGCGTGGCGGCGCGCATGCGGCAACGCGCGAGTCTTCGGCTTCCGGCATGGGGCTGACCTCAGACCGTGAGGATCTCCTTTTCCTTCGCCCCGAGCATCTGGTCGATCTCCGCGATCACTCCGTCCGTCACTTTCTGGATCTCGGCGGAAAAACGGTCGTGATCGTCCTTGCTGATCTTGTGTTCCTTTTCGAGCCGTTTGATGACATCGAGGCCGTCGCGGCGCACATGACGCACGGCCACCCGTGCGTTTTCCGCATATTTGTGCGCGACCTTGACGAGTTCGCGGCGACGCTCCTCGTTGAGCTCGGGAATCCGCAACCGGATCACCTGTCCCTCGGTCGCCGGCGTGAGACCGAGATTCGAGTTGATGATGGCCTTCTCGACCGCGTGCACCAGCGAGCGGTCCCAGACATTGACGCTGATAAGGCGCGGCTCGGGCACGCTCACCGTCGCGACCTGGTTGAGCGGCATCTGCGTGCCATAGGCGTCGACGTGGATCGGGTCGAGCAGATGCGGCGAGGCGCGTCCGGTACGCAGGCCGGCGAGTTCCGCCCTGAGCACCGCGGTCGCCCCCTGCATGCGTCTTTTGAGCTCGTTGATGTCGTGGGTTTCATGGGCCATGGCGATCCCCCCGGTCACGGAGACGTTGCGGGCGCGCGCGCCCCTCAGCCGACCACGGTCGCGCGTCCCTTGCCGCGCAGCACCGTCGCGATCGCGCCCTTTTCCGCGATCGAGAACACGATGATAGGCATTCGGTTTTCCCGGGCAAGCGCGAAGGCGGTGCCGTCCATGACGCGCAGGTCCTTTTCGAGCGCCTCCTGGTGCGTGAGCTTGTCGTACCGGCGGGCGCGAGGATCCTTCTTCGGGTCGGCGGTATAGACGCCGTCGACATTGGTGGCCTTGAGCACGGCCTGCGCCTCGAGCTCGGCGGCGCGCAGCACCGCCGTGGTGTCGGTGGTGAAATAGGGATTGCCGGTGCCGGCCGCGAGCAGCACGACGCGGCCCTTGCCCAGGTTCTTCAATGCACGCTTGCGATTGTACGTCTCGCACACCTCGGGCATGGTGAGCGCCGACAGCGTCCGCGCCTCGCAGCCGGCCCGCTCGATCGCGGCCTCAAGCACCAGGCAGTTCATCACCGTGGCCAGCATGCCCATGGTGTCGCCCACCGGCCGCGGCACGCCGCCCGCGGAAACCGCAACGCCGCGGAAGATGTTGCCGCCCCCGACGACCACGCCGAGCTCGACGCCGAGCCTCGCTGCTTGCGCAAGGTCGTCGGCCAGCCGCTCCACCATCGCGGGGTCGATGCCGAAGCCCTGCGGACCGGTCAGCGCTTCGCCCGAGAGCTTGACGATGACGCGACGGTAGAGCGGGTCGCTCATAAGGACCTCTCGAAAATCCGCCCGCTCAGCCTTGGCCGGCGGCAGCCTTCACCTCCGCGGCGAAGTCGGCCGTCTCGCGCGCGATTCCCTCGCCGAGAGCATAGCGCACGAAACCGGCGAGCTTGATCGGCGCCCCGACCTTGCCTTCGGCCTCCTTGACCGCCTGCGCCACGGATTTGGACGGATCGTGGACATAGGCCTGTTCCATGAGGCAGACCTCCTTATAGAAGGTCTTGAGCCCGGACTCGACGATCTTGTCGATGACATTCGCGGGTTTTCCCTGCGCCCGGAATTTCTCCGCGAGCACGTTCCTTTCCCGTTCGACCGCGGCCGGATCGAGGCCCGAAGGATCGATCGCGAGCGGCTGGGAGGCCGCCACATGCATGGCCAACAGGCGGCCGAACGCGGCGAGCTCGTCGGCCTTGCCGGAAGACTCGAGGCCGACGATCACGCCGATCTTGCCGAGACCCTCGGCCACTGCATTGTGGACGTACATGGCGACGACGCCCTTGCCGACGGAAAGCGCCGCGGCGCGGCGCAGCGTCATGTTCTCGCCGATCTTGGCAATGGTGTCGGCCAGCGCCTCGGCAATGGTGAGATCGCCTGCCTTGGCATTCTTGATCGCATCGACGTCGGCGCCGACGCGGAGGGCGACGTCGGCGATCATCGCCACCAGTCCCTGGAACAGGTCGTTGCGCGCGACGAAATCGGTTTCGGAATTGACCTCGACCACGACGCCCTTGCCGCCGGCGACCTTGACGCCGATCAGACCTTCCGCGGCGATACGCCCGGCCTTCTTGGCCGCTTTGGAAAGGCCCTTCTTGCGCAGCCAATCCACGGCCGCCTCGATATTGCCGTTGGTCTCGGTGAGCGCGTTCTTGCAATCCATCATGCCCGCGCCGGTCGCCTCGCGCAGTTCCTTGACCATCTGGGCGGTAATCGTCATGTCCGTTCGTCCTTCGCTCGGTCGGGCCCGTCGCTGCACCGGGCCGTCATGCCTCCTCGCGCCCGCGAGGCAGCGCCGCGGTCGGCCGGAACCCTCGGTCGCGCAACGAGCGCAGTCCGGGTCCGGAGGGCCCGAGCCGGCGCGGTTCGGCTACTCCGCGGTCAGTTCCTTGGCCTTGGCGATCCAGGCCGGGATGCGGCCGGGCAGGCCGATTTCCTCGCCCAGATAATGGGCGGCCTTTTCATTCAGTTCGGCGATCTGCGAATAGTGGAAGATGCCGAGATCGTTGAGCCGTTTCTCGATCGCGCCCGAGACGCCCGGCAGTTTCTTGAGATCGTCGGCCACCCCGCGCGGACCGGGCAGCGGCTCGTAGCCGATATCCTCGCTCGTCGGCGCGGTCGGGACTTCCTCGGCGACGATCGGCTTTTCCTGCGCGCCGAGATCGATGCCGAGCTCGCCCTGAGCGCGAGAAATTCCGTCGATCGCCGCCCTGGCCACGAGGTCGCAATAAAGCGAGACCGCGCGGCTCGCGTCATCATTGCCCGGCACGACATAGGTGATGCCGTCCGGATCGCAATTGGTGTCGACAATGGCGGCGACCGGGATGTTCAGGCGTCGTGCCTCCTTGATCGCGATGTCCTCCTTGTTGGTGTCGATCACGAACAGGAGATCGGGCACCCCGCCCATGTCCTTGATGCCGCCGAGCGAACGGTCGAGCTTGTCGCGCTCGCGCTGCATGGTGAGGCGCTCCTTCTTGGTGTAGCCCGCCGCCTCGTTCGAGGCGAGCATCTCGTCGAGCTTGCGCAGCCGAGCGATCGAGGCCGAGATCGTCTTCCAGTTGGTGAGCGTGCCGCCGAGCCAGCGCGAATTGACGTAATACTGCGCGCAGCGCTTGGCGGCCTCGGCGACCGCGTCCTGCGCCTGCCGCTTGGTGCCGACGAAGAGAATGCGGCCGCCCTTGGCCACGGTGTCGCTGACGGCCTGCAGGGCCTCGTGCAAGAGCGGCACGGTCTGCGCAAGATCGATGATGTGGATGTTGTTGCGGACGCCGAAGATGTAACGCTCCATCTTCGGGTTCCAGCGATGGGCCTGATGGCCGAAATGCACGCCAGCTTCCAGGAGCTGACGCATGGTGAATTCGGGAAGCGCCATGATCGTTCTCCGGTTGGTCCGCCGCGGACGAAAACGGGCCTTTGCAGGGCCACCGGACGGCGATTTCGAGCCGTTGTCGGGTCGAGCGCCGAACGTCCGCGTGAGTGATGGCGCGCTTATATCGGCCTGAGTGCGGCGATGCAAGATGTCGCGCGGCGCCTCGCCGCGCGGCGGCGAACCGCCTTCCGTGCCGCGCGTTGGCGCCATGAATCCTCCGCAGACAGGGAGGCGGATCGCATGACCGTTCACGACGGAGGGCCGCGCGCGGGCGTCAGCGACGCGCTGCATCCGCGCATCTACGGCGCCATCGCGGCGCTGTCGCTGTGGCTCGTGGTGTCAGTGTGGATCTTCTTCAACCGGGGCGGCTATATCGGCCTTGCGCTCGGCATGGTGACGCTCTTCTTCGTGATCGCGACCGGCGTGCCGACGCTGATCTGGCGCATCTGGCGACGACACGCCGCGGGCGAAGACCGCGGCGCGGCGACGGAGCCGTTCCGTACGTGGGCGCGGCGCGATTTCGCGACGTCGAGCGGACGCCTCGACGGTCGCGCCGCGGCGATGCAGGTCCTGTTGCCGATCGTCGCGGTGTCGCTCGGTATGACCGTCTTCGGCCTTGTTTTCGCATTGACCGTGCCGCAGTCATAGCCGACACGGCCGCGCGGGCTCAGAGCGTCTCCACCTGGACCACGCCCGGCACCGCCTTGATGGCGCCGGCGATCTGCGGCGAGATCTTGAAGCGGCCCGGAAGCCTGACCTCGACCTCGGTGCCGGCCGCAAGCATCAGCACGACGCTCACCTCGCCGTCGCCGTTCGCCGGCGTCTCGCGCGGCGAGCCGGCCGCGGCCGAACGCGCGCGCGCGGGCGCTGCAGGCTCGAGGCGCTTGGCAACGCCGTCGATCGGCGCTGCGTCACGCAGGAAAACGCGCAAGCCTTTTTGCAAATTGGCGGCGGCCGCGTCGAGCGGCTCGACCGACTGGATGCGCGCGCGCACCTCCTCGCCCTGCAACTCGGCCGACAGAAACAACAGCACGGCATGGCCCGGCTCGAGCAGGTCGCGATGCTCGGCGAGGCCTTCGGAGAAGATCACCGCCTCGTAATGGCCCGTCGGATCGGACAGTTCGATGATGCCCATCTTGCCGCCGCTGCGCGTGCGCCGCTCCGTGCGGCGATCGACGACGGCGGCGAGCCGGCCGGCGGTGGCACCGGCCTTCACGGAGCGGGAGAAATCGGCCCAGGACTGCACGCGCATCTTCCTGAGCACCCCGGCATAGTCGTCGAGCGGGTGACCCGAGAGATAGAAGCCGATCGCCTCGCGTTCCCGCCGCGCGCGTTCGGCCGGCAGCCATGGCTCGACATTCGGGAGCGCGATCGCCTCGCGCGCGCCGCTGCCGAACAATTCGCTCTGCCCGACGGCGGCGGTACTGTGCGCGCGCTGGGCACGCGCGAGGATCGCATCGGCGGCGGCGAAGACGCGCGCCCGGTTCGGCTCGAAGGCGTCGAAGGCGCCCGCGGCGGCGAGACTCTCCAGGACGCGCTTGTTGATCGCGCGCGGATTGACGCGCGCGGCGAAGTCGGCGAAATCGGCGAACGGACGATCGCCGCGCGCGGCGATGATGGCCTCGACCGCCTGCGCGCCCACGCCCTTGAGCGCGGCAAGGGCATAGACGATCGAGTTGCCGTCCACCTCGAATTCGACGCCGGAACGGTTGATCGACGGCGGCGCGACGGTGATGCCGAGCCGCTCGGCTTCGGCGCGGAATTCCGCGAGCTTGTCGGTATTGTTCATGTCGAGCGTCATGCTGGCGGCCAGGAACTCGACGGGGAAGTTCGCCTTCATGTAGGCCGTCTGATAGGCAACGAGCGCGTAGGCCGCGGCGTGGCTCTTGTTGAAGCCGTATTCGGCGAAGCGCTCGAGCAGGTCGAAGATCGCATCGGCCTGTGCCCGGTCGATTCCGCGCTCGGTGCAGCCCTGCACGAAGTGCGCGCGCTGCGCCTGCATCTCCTTGCGGATCTTCTTGCCCATCGCGCGCCGCAGCAGGTCCGCCTGTCCCAGCGAATAGCCGGCAAGGATCTGCGCGGCCTGCATCACCTGTTCCTGGTAGACGATGACGCCGAATGTCTCGCGCAGGATCGGCTCGAGCTTGGGATGGATGTAGTCCGGCGTTTCGAGCCCGTGCTTGCGGGCGCAATAGGTGGGAATGTTCGCCATCGGGCCCGGGCGATAGAGCGCCACCAATGCGATGATGTCCTCGAACCGGTCGGGGCGCATGTCGAGCAGCGCGCGCCGCATGCCGGCGCTTTCAAGCTGGAACAGGCCCACCGCCTCGGCGCGCGCGAGCAGTTCGTAGGTGGGTTTGTCGTCGAGAGGGATGGCGCCGAGATCGATGGTGATGCCGCGCCGCCTGAGCAGGCCCACGGCCTTTTCGAGAACGGTGAGCGTCTTGAGTCCGAGAAAATCGAATTTCACCAGGCCCGCCTGCTCCACCCATTTCATGTTGAACTGGGTGGCGGGCATCTCGGACTTCGGATCACGATAGAGCGGCACGAGCTCCCGCAACGGCCGGTCGCCGATGACGATGCCGGCGGCATGGGTCGAGGCGTGGCGATTCAAGCCTTCGAGCCGCATGGCGATGTCGAAGGCGCGCCTGACCACCGGGTCGTTCGCCGCTTCCGCCTGCAATTTGGGCTCGCCCTCGATCGCCTTGGCGAGGGTAATCGGATGGGCCGGATTCTGCGGCACGAGCTTGCACAGTTTGTCGACCTGCCCGTAGGGCATCTGCAGGACACGACCCACGTCGCGCAGGACGCCGCGCGCCTGCAGCGTGCCGAAGGTGATGATCTGTGCCACCTGGTCGCGGCCGTAACGCTCCTGCACGTAGCGGATGACCTCGTCGCGCCGTTCCTGGCAGAAATCGACGTCGAAATCCGGCATCGACACGCGCTCCGGGTTGAGGAAGCGCTCGAACAGCAGACCGAAACGGATCGGGTCGAGATCGGTGATGGTGAGCGCGTAGGCGACCAGCGAGCCGGCGCCCGAGCCGCGGCCGGGGCCGACGGGAATTCCGCGCGCCTTGGCCCATTGGATGAAGTCGGCAACGATGAGGAAATAGCCCGGATACTTCATGCGCTCGATGACGTCGAGCTCGAAAGCGAGCCGCTCGCGGTACTCGGCCTCCTCGTGGCCCGGCGCGACGCCGACGGTCGCGAGCCGTCGCGTCAATCCTTCTTCCGCGCGCCGGCGCAGCGTGGCCGCCTCATCCGCGCCGTCGGCGGCGGCGAAACGCGGCAGGATCGGCTTGTGCGTGCGGGGGCGAAAGGCGCAGCGCTGCGCGATCTCGACGGTTGACTCGAGCGCCTCCGGCAGGTCCGCGAACAACGCCGCCATTTCCGCGCGCGTCTTGAACCGATGTTCGGGCGTGAGCTGGCGCCGATCGGCGTCGGCGAGCAGACGGCCCTCGGCGATGCAGATCAGCGCGTCGTGCGCCTCGTAGTCGGCCGCCGTCGCGAAATAAGGCTCGTTGGTCGCCACGAGCGGCAGGCCCTTGTCGTAGGCCAGATCGACGAGCGCGGGCTCGACGGCGCGCTCGGCCGCGGTCATGTGACGCTGCACCTCGACATAGAGGCGGTCGCCGAACAGCCGTGCAAGCGCGTCGAGCCGGCTCGCCGCGACATGACCCCGGCCCTCGGCGATGGCGCGGTCGATCGGCCCGTCGGGGCCGCCGGTGAGCGCGATGACCCCCTCGGTCTCGCCCTCGAGCCAGGCGTGCAGCAAGCGCGGCGGCTCGTGCGGCGGCGTGTCGAGAAAGGCGCGCGACGACAGCCGCATCAGGCTGCGATAGCCCTCCTCGCGGGCGGCAATGAGCACGACGCGCGCGCGCTCGGGCCGCACCTGCGGCAGGCGATGGCCGAGATCGGTATCGCCGAAATCGACGTGGAGCGCGATGCCGACGATCGGCTGGATGCCGACCGAGGCGAGCTTCTCCGAGAATTCCAGCGCGCCGAACATGTTGTCCGTGTCGGTGAGCGCCAGCGCCGGCTGCGCGTCCGCCTTGGCGAGCTCGGCGAGCCGGGGGATGGTGAGCGCGCCCTCCGACAGCGAATAGGACGAGTGCACGTGCAGATGCACGAAGCCCGGATCGATCATGGTCCTGATTCCCTCGACCCAGGATGGTGCGGACGCAGGCCGGGCGAGTCCACCCGCGGAAGGCGGGCGCGGCAGGCTTTCCCCGTCATCCCCGCATGCGGGGCTGCGCCGCGGCGATCACCGGCGCCACAAGCGTCGCGGGCGTCACAGATTGCCCAGCACCTGCGACCAGATCGCGATCATCCCCACGAACAGCGCGAGGGCCGCAAGCGCGGCCGCTTCCTCCAGCACCAACCTCACCATGGTTCCCTCCTCGGAACGGAAGGGGAACATAGTTCATGGTCTGTTCGCCTGTCAATGGTGCCGTCTTATGGGCTAATTGTCTTTACTTTACCGTCGGATACGACCGTTATTGAAAGTACCGCTTTGCCCCGCCTGGGGTCAGGCGAGTTCCACGACCCGCCCCTCGCGCAACGTGACACGCCGGTCCATGCGCGCGGCAAGGTCGAGGTTGTGCGTGGCGATGATGGCCGCGAGACCGGTGGCGCGGATGAGCTGGGACAAGACGCGAAAGACATGCTCGGCGGTGTGGGCGTCGAGATTTCCGGTGGGCTCGTCGGCGAGCAGGATGCGCGGCGCGTTCGCGACCGCGCGCGCGATGGCGACGCGTTGCTGCTCGCCGCCGGACATCTCCGCCGGGCGATGCGGCAGCCGCGTGCCGAGGCCGAGATAGTTCAACAGCTCGGTCGCCCGCTTTCGCGCCTCGCTGCGGGACAGCCCGCGGATCATCTGCGGCAGCATCACGTTCTCGAGCGCGGAAAATTCCGGCAGCAGATGATGAAACTGGTAGACGAAGCCGATCTCGAGCCGGCGGATGCGGGTGCGCTCCGCATCGGACAGGATGGCCGTGGCGCGGCCGTCGATATAGACCTCCCCCTCGTCCGGATGCTCGAGCAGGCCGGCGATATGGAGCAGCGTCGATTTGCCGGCGCCGGAGGGTGCAACCAGGGCCACCGACTGGCCGGGCCACAACGCGAGCTCGATGCCGTTGAGGACGTGCAGATCCGCATCGCCCTGGCGGTAGCGGCGCTGGACATTGTCCAGATACAGCAGCGGCAGGGCCTCGCCTTCCCGCCGGGCGGTCGACGCGTCCACCGGCGCCGGCGCGCCGGACTCGACCGCGGCCTCACTCATAGCGCAGCGCCTCCACGGGATCGAGGCGCGCCGCGCGCCACGAGGGATAGAGCGTGGCAAGGAAGGAGAGCACCAGCGCCATGATCACGACCGCCGTCGTCTCCCCCGTGTCCATATCGGCCGGCAAATGCGAGAGGAAATAGAGCTCCGGCGAAAACAATTCGGTATTCGTCAACCAGGACAGAAACTGGCGAATGCTCTCGATGTTGAGGCAGACCACGACGCCGAGCAGGAAGCCGACCAGCGTGCCGATGACGCCGATCGACGCGCCGGTAATGAGGAAGACGCGCATGATCGCGCCCTGCGTCGCGCCCATGGTGCGTAGGATGGCGATGTCCTGGCCCTTGTCCTTCACCAGCATGATCAGGCCGGAGACGATGTTGAGCGCGGCCACCAGCACGATCAGCGTCAGGATGAGGAACATGACATTGCGCTCGACCTGCAGTGCGTTGAAGAAGGTCGCATTGCGCTGGCGCCAGTCGATCATGAAGATCGGGCGCTGTGCGGCCTCCTGCACCGCCTTGCGATAGGCGTCGACATTGTCGGGATTGTCCGTATAGACCTCGATGGCGGTGACGTCGCCCGCGCGGTTGAAATAGGCCTGCGACTCGGCGAGCGGCATGAAGACCATGGCGCTGTCATATTCGGACATGCCGATCTCGAACACGGCCGCGACCTTGTACACCTTGATGCGGGGCGTCGTGCCCATGGGGGTCACCGCCCCGCGCGGCGCGACCAGGGTGATGTTGTCGCCCGCACGCAGCGACAGCTGGTCGGCGAGCCGGCGGCCGATGGCCACGCCGCGGCCTTCGTCGAAGCCGGCGAGCGTGCCCTGCTTGATGTTGCCGGCGACCGACGGAAGTTTCTCGAGATCCTGCAGGCGAATGCCCCGGACCAGCACGCCGCCGGCGTTGAAAGGCGAGGAAGCGAGCGCCTGGCCTTCGACGATCGGAGCGGCAAGCCGGATGCCGGGCACCTTGTCGATGCGTGATGCGACCTCGGCCCAGTCCGTGAGCGGCTTCTCCAAGGGCTGGATCAGCAGATGCCCGTTGAGGCCGAGAATCTTGTCGAGCAATTCGCGGCGAAAGCCGTTCATCACCGCCATCACGATGATGAGCGTCGCGACGCCCAGCATGATGCCGAGAAAGGAAAAGCCGGCGATGACGGAAATAAACCCCTCTTTGCGTCGCGCGCGCAGGTAGCGCAGCGACAGCATCCACTCGAACGGCGAGAACGGCCGCGTCCCTGTGGGCTCGGTCATTGACTGCTGATCCCGAAATTTTGTTTTTCACACGATTCGGGCGGTTTCAAGGGCTCAACACCGCGGTCGACACGCCGGATCGCGCGCGGAAGGGAACCATGCGCCCGTCGCTCAGCGCCGGAGGCGCCCGCAATGACCGATCCATGTCACCGAAATCCGCTTCAGGAAGCAAGCATCGCCAAGGCCGCCTCCGCGCTCATCTGCTCGCGGCGACCGCTTGCGCGGTGCTTGACCTCCACCTTGCCCTCGGCGAGCCCGCGCGGCCCGACGAGCACCTGCCACGGGATGCCGATGAGGTCGGCGGTCGCGAATTTGGCGCCCGGTCGCTCGTCGCGATCATCGTAGAGCGTCTCGACGCCGCGAGCGCGGAGATCGGAATAAAGGCGCTCGCACGCGCCGTCGGTCGCCGCGTCTCCCCGTTTGAGATTGAGGATCATGACTTTGAACGGCGCGACGGGCTCCGGCCAGATGATCCCGGATTCATCATGCGAGGCCTCGATGATGGCCGCGACGAGGCGGCTCGGTCCGATGCCGTAGGATCCGGAATGAACCGGTACTTCGCGGCCGTCCGGCGTCGCCACCGTCGCCTTCATGGGCGCCGAATATTTCGTGCCGAAATAGAAGATGTGTCCGACCTCGATGCCGCGCGCCGACATGCGCTTGTCGGGCGGGATTTCGTTGAACGCCGCGGCGTCGTGCATGTCGGCGGTGGCCGCATATCGCGACGTCCACTGGTCGACGATCCGCTGCAGGCCGGCAACGTCGTCGAAGTCCACGTCCGCCGGCGGCACCGGCAGGTCGAGATAATCCTTGTGACAGAACACCTCGGATTCGCCCGTCGCGGCAAGAATGATGAATTCGTGGGAAAGATTGCCGCCGATCGGCCCGGACTCCGCCCGCATGGGGATCGATTTGAGGCCCATGCGGGCGAAGGTCCGCAGATAAGCCACGAACATCTTGTTGTAGGAGTGGCGCGCGCCCGCCTGATCGACGTCGAAGGAATAGGCATCCTTCATCAGGAATTCGCGTCCGCGCATCAGCCCGAAGCGGGGACGGACTTCGTCGCGGAATTTCCACTGGATGTGATAGAGATTGAGCGGCAGATCCTTGTACGACTTCACGTAGGCGCGGAAGATCTCGGTGATCATCTCCTCGTTGGTCGGACCGTAGAGCATTTCCCGGTCGTGGCGGTCGGTGATGCGCAGCATCTCCTTGCCGTAGGCGTCATAACGTCCGCTCTCGCGCCAGAGCTCGGCGGACTGGATGGTCGGCATCAGCAATTCGATGGCGCCGGAGCGGTCCTGCTCCTCGCGCACGATTCCGCAGATCTTCTGCAGGACGCGAAAGCCGAGTGGCAGGAAGGCATAGATCCCGGCGGCCTCCTGCCGCAGCATGCCGGCGCGGAGCATCAACCGGTGGGAGACGATCTCCGCTTCCTTGGGAGTCTCGCGCAGGATCGGCAGAAAATAGCGGGACAGGCGCATGGGGATTCCGCGCTTGGTTGCGATGCGCTCGAGTGAAAGCGGATTGCGTGCAAAAAGACAAGCCCGCGGGGCCTCACAGGCTGAAATGCGCGTAGGCACGGAGCTTCTCGAGATTCGGCGCGACCGGGAAGGAGATCCACGCCCGGTCGGTCAGGTGCGGCACGCGCGTGACGTCGATGACGCGCGCGAGGCGCCGCAGGTAGTAGAGTTCCTCCTTCGAGCGAATGTTGAAAGCGGCAAATTCCTTCTGCCCCTCGCGCAGTTCCGCGTCGGAAATGAGCGCGTCGAAGCGGCGCTTCCACCCCGAGTCGGACGGCGTCACGGCAAGACCCGCACCCTCCCCGAACGGCACTTTTGCGCGGTCGCGAATCATGCGCGGCAGTTGTGGATGAAGGTCGTAAAGGCTGCGCAGCGCGACCTTGCCGCGCGGCAGGCCCGAACACCCGTCGACGAGCGCATCGGCGGTGAGGCCGAGCGCGTAGCCCACCACCGCCGGATCAAGGAACGGTTCGCGCGTTTCCACCTGGTGACGCATGGAGCAGCGGTCGACCCGCTGCAGGCTCACGCGGTGCATCAATCCAAGGCAGTCGTCGCGGATCGTGCGCGCTTCCGCCTCGTTTTCGCAGAAGGCGATTTCAAGCGGCGGATAGCCGCAGAAGAGCTCGTCCGCGCCCTCGCCGCACAGCGCGACACGAAAACCGTCGCGATGCATCCGCTCGGCGGCCATGAGCGAACAGACGGCGCCGCGCACCAGGTTGGGCTCGAAGGATTCGGTGATTTCGACCACATGGTCGATGGCGGCGAACGCCTCCTCGCCGTCGGGTTCGAACGGCACGAGCCTCAGATCGAAGCCCGTGCGGGCGGCGTATTCGGCGGCATAGGGGTAGTCGGGTGCGTCGGTGTTGCCGACGAAATAGCCGGGCGTCTCGGGCCGGAACCGACGCGCATAATGGGCGATGAGCGTGCTGTCGACGCCGCCGCTGAACAGCGTTGCGACCGGCAGATCGGACGGCAGCCGCACGCGCACGGCCTCGGACAGCAGCGCGTCGAGCACGCGCGGATCATGCGCGACGGTGGCATCGGCCCGCGGGTAGACGGGCGACTTGAAGCGCCAGCAGGTCCGCCGCGACAGCGCATAGCCCGGCGGCAGCAGCATGACCGGCGCGCTCTCGACGGTATCGAGCAGCGGCTTCATTTCCGAACAGAACAGAAAGCCGACCTTCGATTGAATCACGTAGAGCGGCTTGACGCCGAAGGGATCGCGCGCGGCGAGGAACTCGCCGGTCTCCACGTCGAGGGCGACGAAGGCATACATCCCCACCATGCGCTCGAGCGCGCGGACGCCCCAGGCCTGCAGGGCGTTGGCCAGCACTTCCGTGTCGGAGTCGGTGCGGAAGGTCATTCCCAGCTCGCCAAGCTCGCGCCGCAATGCCCGGTAGTTGTAGATCTCGCCGTTGAAGGAGACGGCCAGGCGTCCGTTGCAGGAAAACTGCGGTTGAACCGCACGCTCGGCGTCGACGATTCGCAGCCGCCGGGTTCCCATGGCCGTGCGCGGGCGCGGCGCGACGATCGGATCGGTCACGTCGCCGCGGTGCAGGATGCCCGCGATCAGCAACCGGACGGTCGGCTCGGCATCCGGCCAATCCACGGCAATGGCGATTCCACACATGCAGGAGCCCCCCGTCGGCGAATGTTCAGACGGGGTTAACCATAGCCGCCGGGCGTGAAGTTTGGCTTAACCGGACGGCGCGACCTCGCCTCCCGCCGTCCATGGCGGCCCGCCCGGTCGCGCGGGCCATCCCGTCCGCCGCAACGGGCGGCGTCGGGGGCGCCGCCGTTCGCGTCCGGCTTGCGGCGGCCGCCGGAGCCCGGCCGCCGCCACAATCGATGATGACACGCGGCCGCGCCTGGGCTAGCGTAGGCGAGCCGTGTGAGAGGGGCGCCGGCCCTGAATCGGCCCCCGCCTGCGGTCCAAGTCTGGGAGGGAAGCCGTCCTCGGCGCGTCGATCGCTGCCGCTCCGGAATAACAACTGTCGCGGAGACAAGGACGGGGCTCTATTCAAGAGCAGGGTTCGCGCCCTGCTCTTTTTTTGGAACGGATCTGGGCGCGATCGCCCTTCACGCACGGCCATCGCGAGGGCAGCGAGGCCATCCGCGATCGATCATGCGCGCGCCGGATTGCCTCGTCGTTCCCGGGGGCGCTTCGTCGCGACCGCGCCGATTGAGTCCGAGCGAAGCCGGTTCTCGAGCAGGAGGCGCTGCAACGGATCGCCCTGCCCTGCCGTCATTTGACCGATGCATGATCGGTTTTTCGAAAACCGGTACCCGGCTTTTCGGGATCATCCTGCGCTAGCGATGCGGCGGGTTGGAGATCGCCAAGATGAGATCGATGGGGACCAGGCCCAGGACATAGGCGCCGTAGAACAGGACCAGCAGGGCGGCCGAGACGATCGTGGTCCAAAGAAACTTGAGCGCCAGGCGGTGGCGCACCGGCGCTCCCGGTTCGGTGCCGGGCGCCACCTCGCCGCTTTCGTCCTGGCTGCGCACGCCCCACGGCAGCACGGCGAACAGCACGACCCACCAGAGGACGAAATAGATCGCGAGGGCGAAGGGTACGCTCATGTCAGGCCTTATGCCTGTTCCAGTTCGACCAGCGTGCCGCAGAAATCCTTGGGATGAAGAAAAAGCACCGGCTTGCCGTGGGCGCCGGTCCTCGGTTCGCCGTCTCCCAATACGCGCGCGCCTTGCGCCAGGAGCCGGTCGCGCGCGGCGCGGATGTCCGCCACCTCGTAGCAGACGTGATGGATACCGCCGTCCGGGTTCTTCTCGAGGAATTTCGCGATCGGCGAGCCGTCGCCCAGGGGCTCGAGCAGCTCGATCTTCGTATTGGGCAGCGTGACGAACACGGTCGAGACGCCGTGCTCCGGCTGCGGCACGACCGCGGACACTTCGGCGCCGAGCGTGTCCCGGTAGACACGCGCGGCCTTGGCGATCTCGCGCACGGCGATCGCCACGTGATTGAGGCGGCCGATCATCGGTCTCCTTTCATCGAACGGGCCGGCCATCATACCGTCAAAACATGCACATGGCACATCGGTTTCTTGCCCCACCGCTCGGCGATGAGCGCGCGCACGGCGCGGCGGACCGCTTCGGCCACGCTGTCGGGATCGCGGCGCTGCGCGCGCGGCAATTGCTCCACGGTCGCGATGATCGTCCGGTATACGGCCTCCGCCATCGGATCGCCGTCGCGGTCGCGCTCCGGAATGCCGATGAGGTCAAGCGTCGGATCGGCCGCGAGGATCCCTTTCCCGTCGATGGCGAGCGCAATGGACACGGCACCCGCGAAGGACAGCCTCCGGCGATCGGCGACGGTCCGGCTGTCCGCCTCGAGGAGCAGCGCGCCGTCCTTGTAGAGCCGCCCCGCCGGGAGTTCGTCGATGATTCCCGGCTCGCCGGAAAGCCGCACCAGGTCGCCGTTGCGGCAGCGGATCACGTGCTTGACCTTGAGGCCGCGCGCAAGCAGGGCGTGCTCGTGCAAATGCAGGGCTTCGCCATGCACCGGTATCACGATGCTGGGCCTGACCCAGCGGATCAGCGACTCGAGCTCCGCGCGTCGCGGGTGGCCGGAGACGTGGACGAGATGGGTGCGGTCGGTAATGACCTCCACCCCCTGCTCGATCAGGCCGTTGATGACGCGGCTGACGGCCTTTTCATTGCCGGGTATGGCGCGCGCCGCGACGATCACGCGGTCGCCGCGCGTCAGCGTGACGTCGGGATGCTGATTCTCGGCGATGCGTGCGAGCGCCGCACGCGGCTCGCCCTGGCTGCCGGTGCAGAGCGCCACCACTTTTTCCGGCGGCAGACGGCCGTAGGCATCGACGCCGCGAAATTCCTGCACGCCGTCGAGATAGCCCGTCTCGCGCGCGACCTGGACCATGCGCTCCATGGCACGACCCACCACGACCACTTCGCGGCCTGCGGCCTCGGCGGCCTGCGCCACGGCGCGCAACCGGGCCACGTTGGAGGCGAAGGTCGTGACCGCCACCCGCCGCGGCGCGGTCCTGACGAGCTGCGCGATGCTGCTCGCGACATCCGCTTCCGACGGCGAACGGCCCTCGCGCACGGCGTTGGTGGAATCGCCGACCAAGGCGAGGCAGCCTTCATCGCCGAGCGCGCGCAGCTTCCGTTCGTCGGTCGGATCCTTGAGAATGGGGGTATCGTCGAGTTTCCAGTCACCGGTATGGAGCACGGTGCCGAGCGGCGTGCGGATGATCAGCGCGTTCGACTCCGGGATCGAATGCGCCATGGTGACGAGCTCGATGTCGAAGGGCCCGACGTCGAAGCGGCTGCCGCGCGCCACGACATTGACGGGGATTCGCGGGGCGAGCGGCTCGCTCTCGCACTTGGCCTCGAGGAGCGCCGCTGCGAATGGCGTGGCATAGATGGGCACCTTGAGTCGCGGCCAGAGATCGATGAGGGCACCGAAGTGGTCCTCGTGCGCATGCGTGAGCACGATGCCGACGAGATTGCGCCTTTCCTCCTCCAGATAGCGCACGTCCGGCAGGATGAGATCCACGCCCGGCAATTGCTCTTCCGAGGCGAAGGAGACGCCGAAATCCACGGCGAGCCATTGGCGGCGGCGTTCGCTGCCGAGCCCGTAGATCGACAGGTTCATGCCGATCTCGCCGACGCCGCCGAGCGCCGCGAACACGAGCTCCGCTGCGGAGCCGGCCATGCTCACTCCTCCGACACGAACACGTCGCCGGCCGCAATCGCCGCGGTGCCGTGTCTGCGGCGGAGGAGCAGGCGGCCGGCGTGATCCAGACCCTCAAAACGCCCCGAAAGCTCGCCCTCCGGCAACCGCACGCGCAGCGGTTGGCCGAGGCCGCACGCGCGCTCGAGCCAGGCGGCGCGGATGAGGGCGAAGCCCTCGCCGCGGTTCCATTGTTCGAGACGGACCGCCATGGCGGCCCGAAGGGCTTTCAGGAGGGATTCCGGCGCGACCGGCGCGCCGGCCGAGGCAAGATCGGTGGCCGGCCGGGGCAGATCGAGCGGATGAGTCGCGCAATTCACGCCGATGCCGATCGCCGCGGCGACGAGCGGCGTGGTCTCGCTTTCGATCAGGATGCCGGCAAGCTTGCGGCCGCCCAAAAGCACGTCGTTCGGCCATTTCAGCGCCAATGCGGGTTTGAGCGCCGCGGCGCAGTCGACGAGCGCGTCGTGGACGGCGAGCCCGGCGACGAAGGCGAGCTGCGGCGCGATGGCCGGCGGCGACGGATCGGTGAGCAGGAGCGTCGCATGGAGATTGCCCGGCGGCGAAATCCACCGCCGGCCGTGACGACCGCGTCCCGCGCTCTGCTCGCGCGCCGTGATCCAGAGCGGACCCGGTTCGCCGAGCCGCGCAAGCCGCAGCGCCTCGGCATTGGTCGAGCCGAGGGTCTCGAATTCGATGTGCCGGGCCTCCGCAAGGCCCGAGGCGTCGCGGTTCATTCAGAATAGCGATTTCGCCGCCGCCGTCGCCGCGGTGACGAGCGGCGAGGGATAGGCGAAAAACAGGATGTTGACCAGCCCGGTGATGCCGAGCACGACGCGCAGAAGGCCGGGCATGGGCTCGAAGCGCGGGGCCGGTTCGTCGAAATACATCGCCTTGACGATGGCGAGATAGTAGTACGCGCCGATGACGCTCGTCAGCACGCCGATGAGCGCGAGGGGATAGAGGCCGGCCTTGATGGCGGCGAGGAATACATAGAATTTCGCGAAGAATCCCGCAAGCGGCGGGATGCCGGCAAGGGAGAACAGCAATACGGCGAGAAAGAAGGCCATCGTCGGCTGCGTGCGCGAGAGACCGGCGAGGTCGGAAATGGTCTCGATCCATTGGCCGTCGCGCCGCATCGACAGGATCACCGCGAAGGTCCCGAGCGTCATCGCCACATAAATCGCCATATAGATCAGCACGCCCTGCACGCCCTCCGACGTGCCCGCCGCCAGTCCGACCAGCGCATAGCCCATGTGACCGATCGAGGAATAGGCCATCAGCCGCTTGATGTTGCGCTGACCGATCGCCGCGAAGGAGCCGAGCGCCATCGACGCGATCGACACGAATACGACGATCTGCTGCCATTCGTGGCCGATGCCGGGAAAGGCCGCGATCGCCGCGCGTACGAAGACGGCGATCGCGGCCACTTTGGGCGCGGCGGCAAAAAAGGCGGTGACCGGCGTCGGCGCGCCTTCATAGACGTCGGGCGTCCACATGTGGAAGGGCACTGCCGAGATCTTGAAGCAGAATCCCACGAACAGAAACACCAGACCGAAAACGAGACCCACGCCCGCCCCGCTCTGCGTCGCCTCGGCTATGCGGGAAAACGACACCGATCCGGTGAATCCGTAGATCAAGGAAGCGCCGTAGAGCAGCATGCCGGAAGACAGCGCACCGAGCACGAAATATTTGAGCCCCGCCTCGGCCGAACGCGCATTGTCGCGTTCAAAGGCCGCGACCACGTAGAGCGAGAGGCTCATCAGCTCGAGCCCGAGATAGAGCGCGATGAGATCGTTCGCCGATATCAGCATCAACATGCCGAGCGTCGAGAGCAGAAACAGCGCGCCGTACTCGAATTTCTGCTGACGGGCGAGGGCAAGATAATCGAGCGAGATCAACAGCGCGCCGAGCGATCCGCCGAGCGTGAGCAGCTTGAGGAAGCGCGCGTAATCGTCCACGACGACGCTGCCGCCGAACAAGGCATGCCGACCCGGCGGGACCGCCAACACCGCGGCGGCGGCCGCCGCGAGCCACAGAGCGCAGAGGATGTTGACGAGGCCGTCAGGGCGGTCGCGCCGCGCAACGCCGAGCATCAGCATCGCCAGCGCGCCGAGCGCAAGCACGAGTTCGGGGACAAGCGGCTGCATGGTCGCGGGCGTAACGAGCTCGGTCATCGGGCAAGGCGCACAGGGTTGTCGTTTTGCGCGACGTCGCGCGCCGGTTCCGCTGCGGCCGCCGCCTTCACCGCCCGACCATAGGCGTCGACGAGCTGCGTCACTGACGCGGCCGACAGGTCAAGCACCGGCTTGGGCGCGACGCCGATCAAAATGGTCAGTGCCACGAGCGGAGCGAAAATCACCGCTTCCCGCCAGCCGATGTCCTTGATGCCGGCCACGGCCGGCTTGAGCACGCCGAAGATCATCTTGCGATAGAGCCACAGCGCGTAGGCCGCCGACAGAATGACGCCGAGCGTCGCGAGCGTGGCCACCGGCATGTTGATCCTGAAGGTGCCGATCAGCGACAGGAATTCGCCGATGAAGCCTGAGGTGCCGGGAAGCCCGACATTGGCGAGGGTGAACACCATGAAGACGAACGCGTAGAGCGGCATGCGGTTGACGAGGCCGCCATAGAAGGCGATGTCGCGCGTATGCATGCGGTCGTAGACCACGCCCACGCAAAGAAACAGCGCCGCCGAAACAATGCCGTGCGAGATCATCTGGAAGATGCCCCCGGCGATACCCTGCGCCGTCGCGGCAAAGATGCCCATGGTCACGAATCCCATATGGGCGACGGAGGAATAGGCGATCAGCTTCTTCATGTCTTCCTGCATCAGCGCGACCAGCGAGGTATAGACGATGGCCACCACCGACAGCGTGAAGATGAGCGGCGCAAAGTCGTGGCTCGCCACGGGAAACATCGGCAGGGAGAAGCGGAGAAAGCCATATCCGCCCATCTTCAGGAGAATGGCGGCGAGGATGACCGAGCCCGCGGTCGGCGCTTCGACATGCGCATCGGGCAGCCAGGTGTGCACCGGCCACATCGGCAGCTTGACGGCGAACGAGGCAAGGAACGCGAACCATGCCCATTTCTGCAACGCGAGCGGAAAGCCGTGGCGCAGCAGGGTCGGTATGTCGGTCGTGCCGGCATTCCAATACATGGCCATGATGGCGAGCAGCATCAGCACGGAGCCGAGCAGCGTATAGAGGAAGAACTTGAAACTCGCATAGACGCGGCGCGGTCCTCCCCATATGCCGATGATGAGGAACATCGGGATCAGGCCGCCTTCGAAGAAAAGATAGAACAACACGAGATCGAGCGCCGAGAACGTGCCGACCATGAGCGTCTCGAGGACGAGAAACGCGATCATGTATTCCTTCACCCGGCTCTGGACCGCCGTCCAGCTCGCGAGGATGCAGATCGGCATCAGGCCCGTCGTCAGGATGACGAAAGGCAGCGAGATGCCGTCGACGCCCATGTGATACGTGGCGATCCCGAGCCAGGACTGCTTCTCGACAAACTGGAATTCCGGCGAAGCCGGATCAAAACGCGCCACCATCACGAGCGAAATCGCAAAGGTGACCAATGTCGTCCAGAGCGCCACCCAGCGCGCCGTGCCTTTTGCGAAAGGCGCATCGCCGCGCACCAGCATGATGAACAACGCGCCGACCAGCGGCAGGAACGTGACGACGGAAAGGACGGGCCAGGTCATCATCGCACCGCGAACATGAACCAGGTAATGAAGATCGCCGCGCCGATCAGCATCGCGAAGGCATAATGATAAAGATAGCCGGTCTGCAGCCGGATGACGTTGCGCGTGACGTCAAGCACCCGCGACGACACGCCGTCGGGGCCGAACCCGTCGATCAGCCAGCCGTCGCCGCCCTTCCACAGCGCGTAACCCAGCCTTTTGGCCGGACGCACGAAGAGCACCTCGTAGATCTCGTCGAAATACCATTTGTTGAGCAGGAAACGGTAAAGCACGTCGTGCTGGCGCGCGAGCTCGACCGGAATGTCGGGACGACGAATGTAAAACTGCCATGCGATCGCGAAGCCGATCGCCATCATGACGGTGGGCAGGATTCCGAGCGTGAGCGGCACGCCGTGCATGTCCTCGAGCACGTGGTTGGTCTTGGCGAAGGTGAGCGATTCGCGGAAAAAGGCCTCCACGCCGTGGCCGGCGAAGATTTCCTTGAACGGCAGGCCGGCCACGATCGAGCCGAGCGCGAGCGCGCCGAGCGGAATCAGCATGACCATCGGGCTTTCATGCGCGTCGCGCCAATGTGCCCGATCATGCGGTTCGCCGTGGAACGTCTTGAAGATCAGACGCCAGGAATAGAAGGAAGTGAGCAGCGCCGCAAAAACCGTCGTGATCGAAGCGTAAAGCGCCATCGGACTATGCGCAACATAGGTCGCCTCGATGATGGCGTCCTTCGAGAAATAGCCGGCCGTGAGCGGGAAGCCGGTCAGCGCGAGCGTGCCGACGATCATCACGATATAGGTGAACGGCAGGCGGTCCTTGAGGCCGCCCATGTGCCGGATGTCCTGTTCGTGATGCATGGCGATGATGACCGACCCCGAACCAAGGAACAACAACGCCTTGAAAAAGGCGTGCGTGAACAGATGAAACATGCCGACCGAATAGGCGCCGAGCCCCATGGCCACGAACATGTAGCCGAGCTGGGAGCAGGTCGAATAGGCGATGATGCGCTTGATGTCGTTTTGCACGAGACCGATGGTCGCCGCGAACAGCGCGGTCGTCGCGCCGATGAAGGTGACGAAGGCCTGCGCATAAGGCGCTTGCTCGAACAGAGGCGAAAGCCGCGCTACCATGAAAACCCCGGCCGTCACCATGGTTGCGGCATGGATCAGCGCCGAGACCGGCGTGGGGCCTTCCATGGCATCGGGCAGCCAGGTGTGCAGCAGGAATTGCGCCGATTTGCCCATGGCGCCCATGAACAGGAGCAGACAGGTCAGCGTGAGCGCGTCGACATCCCAGAAGAAGAAATGGATGCTCCGGCCGGCAAGCGCCGGCGCCTGCGCGAAGACCGTATCGAAATCGACCGCGCCCGCAAGCATGAACACGGCGAAGATGCCGAGCGCAAAGCCGAAATCACCGACGCGATTGACCACGAACGCCTTGATTGCGGCCGCGTTGGCCTCCGGCTTGTGATACCAGAAGCCGATCAGCAGATAACTCGCGAGACCCACTCCCTCCCAGCCGAAAAACAGCTGCACCAGGTTGTCCGCCGTCACCAGCATCAGCATGGCGAAGGTGAACATCGAGAGGTAGCCGAAGAAGCGCGGACGGTAGGGATCCTCGGCCATGTAGCCGATCGAATAAAGATGGACGAGCGCGGAAATCGTGTTGACCACGACCAGCATCACGGCCGTCAACGTGTCGATCCGCAGCGACCAGTCCACCCTGAGATCGCCGACGACCATCCAGGGAAATATCGGAACCCGCGCCTCGTGACCGCTGAAACCGACCTCCACGAAAGCGATCCACGACAGGATCATCGCCGCCATGAGAAAGGTCGTGGTCACGAGTTCGGCGGCGCGGGAGCCGGCCGCAGCCGGCGCGTGGCCGTGCGCCGCCTCATGCGGTCCCTCGCCCGCCGCGTCATGCGCATTCGTCGACGCCGCGCGCTGCACGTGGCGGCCGTGCGCGGTTTCCTCCCCTTCCGGGGCGGGATTTTCGCCGGGACAGCGCGCGCGGGCACCCGCAAGGGAGATGATCGCGGCCAGCACCGCGCCCAGCAAGGGCAGAAACACGATCGCCTGGTACATCGCTCGCCGCTCTAGCCTTTCATCAAATTGATGTCTTCGACCGCGATCGAGCCGCGGTTGCGGTAAAATATGACGAGAATGGCGAGCCCGATCGCGGCCTCCGCCGCCGCGACGGTAAGCACCACGAGCGCGTAGATCTGGCCCACGATGTCGCCGAGATGCGCCGAAAAGGCCACGAGATTGATGTTGACCGCGAGCAGAATGAGCTCGATCGACATCAAGATGATGATCACGTTCTTGCGGTTGAGGAAGATGCCGAAGATGCCGAGGGTGAACAGGATGGCGGCCACCGCAAGGTAGTGCCCGAGACCGATCGTCATGCGCTGCCTCCCAGCCCCTGGCCGGGTCGCACCCGACGAAGCTCGAGCGCCTGCGCCGGCGTCCGCGCGACCTGCCGCGCGATGTTCTGCCGGCGCACGCGCGCGCGATGCTGCAGCGTCAGCACGATCGCGCCGACCATCGCAACCAGCAGAATGAACCCGGCGGCTTCGAAGAAATAGGCATAGCGGGTGTAGAGGACGAGGCCGATCGCCTCCGTGTTCGACGTGTCGGGACTGATCGGCGCGGCGAGCACCTTCGTCACGCCGGGGCCGATGGTCCAGCCGCCGACTACCAGCAGCAACTCGGCAAGAAAAATCCCGCCGATCAACACGCCGATCGGAAGATACTGCAGCACGCCCTGCTTGAGCGAGGCGAAATCGACATCGAGCATCATGACCACGAAAAGGAACAGCACGGCGACCGCGCCGACATAGACCACGACCAGGATCATGGCGAGAAATTCGGCACCCATCATCACGAACAGCCCGGCGGCATTGACGAAGGCAAGAATGAGATAGAGGACGGAATGCACCGGATTGCGTGCGGCGATCACCATGAACGCGCTGGCCACGCAGACGCCGGCGAACAGATAAAAGAAAAGTGCCTGCACGACCATCGCATCACCTGTAGGGTGCGTCGAGCGCGATGTTTTGCGCGATCTCGCGTTCCCAGCGGTCGCCGTTCGCGAGCAGGCGCTCCTTGTCGTAGTAGAGCTCTTCGCGCGTCTCGGTCGCGAACTCGAAATTCGGCCCTTCCACGATGGCGTCGACCGGGCAGGCCTCCTGGCAGAGACCGCAATAGATGCATTTGACCATGTCGATGTCGTAGCGCGTCGTGCGCCGCGTGCCGTCGTTGCGACGCGGGCCGGCCTCGATGGTGATGGCCTGCGCCGGGCAGATCGCCTCGCACAGCTTGCAGGCGATGCAGCGCTCCTCCCCGTTGGGATAACGACGCAGCGCGTGCTCGCCGCGGAATCGCGGCGAGAGCGGGCCCTTCTCGAAAGGATAGTTGAGCGTGGCCTTGGCGCGGAAGAAATAACGCAAGCCCAGCATGAGGCCGGTCACGAACTCCCAGAGGAAAATGCTCTTGGCCGCGCGGTCGAGCTTCATGACGTCCTCATCTGGCGCCGGCAAGCACGGCGGGCCCGTATTGCAGGACCGCGGCGACGACCGCCACCATCGCGAGCGACCACGGCAGGAAGACCTTCCAGCCGAGCCGCATGAGCTGGTCGTAGCGATAGCGCGGCACGATCGCCTTGGCCATGGCGAACAGGAAGAAGAGGAACAACGCCTTGAGCGTGAACCAGATGACGCCCGGTATCCACGTGAAGGGCGGATAGGGCACCGGCGACAACCAGCCGCCCAGAAACAGGATGGTGCCCATGGCGCACATGGTGGCGATCGCCACGTACTCGCCGAGCATGAACATCATATAGGGCGTGGAACCGTATTCGACCATGAAGCCGGCCACCAGTTCCGATTCCGCCTCCACCAGATCGAAGGGCGGCCGGTTGGTCTCCGCGAGCGCGGAGACGAAGAACACCACGAACATGGGCAGGAGCCGCAGCCAGTACCAGGAGAAAAGGCCCAAGGGTCCGTCCTGGGCCTCGACGATCCTGGAAAGGTTGAGCGACCCGGCGCACAGCAGCACGGTGATGAACACAAAGCCGATGGACACCTCGTAGGAGACCATCTGCGCGGCCGAACGCAGCGCCGCGAGGAAGGGATATTTGGAGTTCGACGCCCATCCCGCCATGATCACGCCGTAGACCATCAACGAGGAGATCGCGAAGATGTAGAGCACGCCGACATTGATGTCGGCGATCACCCATTTGGCATTCACCGGAATCACGGCCCAGGCGGCGAGCGCGAGCGTGCACGTGACGAGGGGTGCGAGCAGGAAGACGCCCTTGTTGGCCGCCGCCGGGATCACGGGCTCCTTCAGCACGAATTTGAGGAGATCCGCGAAGGACTGCAGCAGGCCCCAGGGCCCGACCACATTGGGCCCGCGCCGGATCTGCACGGCCGCCCAGATTTTGCGGTCGGCGAGCAGGATATAGGCGATGGCGACGAGCAGGATGACGAGCAGCAGCAGCGACTGCGCCACCATCACGATCACCGGCCAGACATAGGTCGCAAAGAACGATTCCATCGGACCCCTTACTCCGCCGCCCGCCTGGCGGCCGCCTGCGCCAAGGCCGAGCATTCGGCCATCACCGCCGAGGCGCGCGCGATCGGATTGGTCAGGTAGAAGTCGCCGATCGGCGATTTGAACCCATCCCGGCGCGTCTGCCCGCCACGCTTGGCGAGCTCGGCAATGTCCTCGATGTTGCCCGGAACGATCTCGCCGAGCCGCATCAGCGGGGGATGCGCCGCGAACAGGCGCTCGCGCAGCGCCGCGAGCGAGTCATAGGGCAGCCGCGCGCCGAGCGGGTCGGACAGCGCGCGCAGAATGGCCCAGTCCTCGCGCGCGTCGCCCGGCGGGAATCCGGCCCGGTTGGCGAGCTGCACCCGGCCCTCGGTGTTGACGTAAAGACCCGATTTCTCGGGATAGGCGGCGCCGGGAAGAATGACGTCGGCGCGGTGGGCGCCGCGGTCGCCGTGGGTGCCGATGTAGATGACGAAGGGACCCGGCTTGACCTCGATCTCGTCGGCCCCGAGCAGGAACAGCACGTCGACCGCGCCGGCCGCCATCTGTGCGGCCGTTTTGCCTGCGGCGCCGGGCACCAGACCGAGGTCGAGCGCCGCCACCCGGGAGGCGACATGATGCAACACCGAGAAGCCGTTCCAGCCGTGCTTCACGGCCCCGAGTTCGATCGCCGCCTTCGCCGCGAGCGCGGCCACGGCCGCGCCGTCGTCCCGCGTCACCGCGCCGGCCCCGAGCAGCACGATCGGGCGCTCCGCCGCGCGCAGGACCTCGGCGAACCGGCTCTGGCCGATCGCGGCAAGCGTCTCGGCGCCACCCCCGAGATAGTCGTAAGGGTAGGTGAGATCGCATTTCTCGCCGATGAGCCCGATGGGGAAATGACCGGCGCGCCAGCGCTTGCGGATGCGCGCATTGAGCACGGCGGCCTCGCGCCGGGGATTGGAGCCGATGATCAGCAGCGCGTCCGCGCGCTCGATGCCGGCGATGGTGGCGTTGAACAGATAGGTGGCCCGTCCCCAGGCCGGATCGAAGGCCGCGCCGTCCTGCCGTGCGTCGATATTGGCGCTGCCGAGCCGCGTCAGCAAATCCTTGAGCGCATACATCTCCTCGGCGGCGCAAAGATCGCCGACGATCGCGCCGACCCGCTGCGGCGGCGTCGCCTTCACCTTGGCGACGACCGCGGCAAGGGCCTCGGACCAGCTCGCCGGTCGCAGGCGCCCCTTGTCGCGGACATAGGGCTGGTCGAGCCGCTGGGTGCGCAGGCCGTCGACCACATGCCGCGTCTTGTCGGAGATCCACTCCTCGTTCACGTCGTCGTTGACGCGCGGGAGGATCCGCATCACCTCGCGTCCGCGCGTGTCGATGCGGATCGCCGAGCCGAGCGCATCCATGACGTCGATCGACTGGGTCTTGGTCAGCTCCCAGGGGCGCGCAGAGAAGGCATAGGGTTTCGACGTGAGCGCCCCCACGGGGCACAGATCGACCACGTTGCTCTGCAGCTCCGAGGTCATGGCCTGCTCGAGATAGGTCGTGATCTCCATGTCCTCGCCGCGTCCGATCGCGCCGAGCTCCGGCACTCCGGCGATCTCCGTCGAGAAACGGATGCAGCGCGTGCAATGGATGCAGCGCGTCATGATGGTCTTGACCAGCGGGCCGATATATTTGTCCTCGACGGCACGTTTGTTCTCGGCGTAGCGCGAGGCATCCACGCCGTAGGCCATGGCCTGGTCCTGCAGATCGCACTCGCCTCCCTGGTCGCAGATCGGGCAATCGAGCGGATGGTTGATCAGCAGAAATTCCATCACCCCTTCGCGCGCCTTCTTGACCATCGGCGTGCGCGTGTTGATCGCTTTCGGGGAACCGTCCTTGTTGGGAGGAAGGTCCTTCACCGCCATCGCGCAGGAGGCCTGCGGCTTGGGAATGCCGACCACCTCGACGAGACACATGCGACAATTGCCGGCGATCGACAGCCGCTCATGGAAGCAGAAACGCGGGATCTCCGCCCCGGCCGCTTCGCAGGCCTGCAGCAGCGTGTATTCCGGGGGGACGTCGATCTCCCGTCCGTCGACGATCAGCCTCATCATGCCGCCCGTTCGTTCCATTTCCTGCCGCGTTGCGACCGCCACAGCCGCGCGTGCGGAAGCTCTTCCCAGCCGAAGGCGAAATCGCTCGCGCCATGTGCGATCAGGTGGTCGCGCCGCCTGACGCCTTCCGCCAGGGTCGGCCGCGCTCCCTCCGCCACCCACCACATCACCAGGGGCGTCGCGATCGGCTCGAACCATTCCTCGCGGCGGCGATAGAACCGGCCATGCACCGTCTGCCATACGAAACGCTCGAGCGCCGCCGCGTTCTCCCACACGGTCAGATTCGGCAGGATCGTCGGATCGTCATAGACCCGCATGTTCATGGCATGGCCGCTTTCGTCCTGAAGCCGCCAGACGAAACCCGGGATCTGGTCGGCGAGCGCATTGACGCGCGTCACGTTGTCCACGAACTCCTTCATGCGCGGATCGTCGAGCGGATAACGGATGCGCGCGATGTTGAACTGGGCAAGGTGCATGCGCGCTACTCCGCGGCCTCGCGCACGGCACCCTGCGCATCGGCATGGCGCGTGTATTCGTCGATACGCCGCTCGATCTCGTGACGGAAATGCCGCAGCAGGCCCTGCACCGGCCAGGCCGCGCCGTCGCCGAAGGCGCATATCGTGTGGCCTTCGATCTGGGTCGTGACTTCCATGAGCATGTCGATCTCGCGCTTCTGCGCGCGGCCTTCCGCCATGCGGGTGAGCACGCGCCACATCCAGCCCATGCCCTCGCGGCAGGGCGTGCACTGGCCGCACGATTCATGCTTGTAGAAATACGAGATCCGCGCCATCGCCCGCACGATGTCGGTCGACTTGTCCATCACAATCACCGCGGCGGTGCCGAGCGCGGATTTCTTGTCGCGGCAGCCGTCGAAATCCATGATGAGCGAATCGGCCCAGTCCTTGCCGGCCGGTACGAGCGGCATCGACGAGCCGCCCGGGATGACCGCGAGCAGGTTGTCCCAGCCGCCGCGCACGCCGCCGGCATGCGTCTCGATGAGCTCGCGCAGCGGGATGCCCATGGCCTCTTCGACATTGCACGGCCGCTCGACATGGCCGGAGATGCAGAACAGCTTGGTCCCGGTATTGTTGGGCCTGCCGATCGAGGCGAACCAGGAGGCGCCGCGGCGCATGATGTCGGGCACCACCGCGATGGATTCGACGTTGTTCACGGTGGTCGGGCATCCGTAGAGCCCGACATTGGCCGGAAACGGCGGCTTGAGACGCGGCATGCCTTTCTTGCCTTCGAGGCTTTCGAGCAGCGCGGTCTCCTCGCCGCAGATATAGGCGCCGGCGCCGTGGTGCACGTGAAGGTCGAAGTCCCAGCCGTGCACGTTGTTCTTGCCGATGAGCTTTGCGGCATAGGCCTCTTCCACCGCCGCTTCCAGCCGACGCCGCTCGTGCACGAATTCGCCGCGCACATAGACATAGGCGGTGTTGGCGCCCATGGCGAAGGAGGCGATCAGGCACCCTTCGATCAGCAGGTGCGGATCGTTGCGCATGATCTCCCGGTCCTTGCAGGTGCCGGGCTCCGATTCGTCCGCGTTGACGACAAGATAGTGCGGACGGCCGTCCGACTTCTTCGGCATGAACGACCATTTGAGTCCGGTCGGGAAACCGGCGCCGCCGCGACCGCGCAGACCGGAATTCTTCACCTCGTCGATGATCGCCTCGCGCCCCTTCGCCAGGATCGCCTTGGTACCGTCCCAGGCGCCGCGGGCGCGCGCGCCCTTGAGCCGCCAGTCGTGCAGGCCGTAGAGATTGCGGAAGATCCGATCCTTGTCAGCCAGCATCGCTCAGGCCTTTTCCTTGAGCGTGGTAGGGCCGCCCACCGGCGCCGACAGTTGCCGATCGATCTGGGGACCGGGCTTCACCTTCCTGCCGGCCGCGAGCTCGTCGAGAATCCGGCCGAAGCTTTCGGCGGTCAGGTCCTCGTAATAATCCTCGTTGATCTGCACCATGGGCGCATTGACGCAGGCGCCGAGGCATTCGACCTCGACCCAGGAGAACTTGCCGTCCTTCGTCACCTCGCCCGGCGCGCCGATGCGCGTGCGACAGACGCGCTCGAGATCGTCCGCCCCGCGCAGCCGGCATGGCGTCGTGCCGCACAGTTGCACATGGAATTTGCCGACCGGCTGCAGGTTGAACATGGTGTAGAAGGTGGCGACTTCGAGCGCCCGAATATGCGCAACCCCGAGGAAATCGGCGACGTAGCGGATCGCCGGCTCGGGCAGCCAGCCTCCGGCCTGTTCCTGCGCGCGCCACAGCAGCGGGATGATAGCCGATTGCTGCCGGCCCTGCGGATATTTGGCGAGCTGCTGCTTTGCCCAGGCGAGATTTTCCGCCGTGAAGGCGAAGCTCTTCGGCTGCTGTTCGGGCGGGGCGAGCCGGCGCACGCTCATCGGTCCACCTCGCCGAACACGATGTCGAGCGAGCCGAGGATGGCCGAGACGTCGGCGAGCATGTGCCCGCGGGTGAGGAAATCCATCGCCTGCAGGTGCGCGAAACCCGGCGCGCGGATCTTGCATTTGTACGGCTTGTTGGTGCCGTCGGCAATCAGATAGACGCCGAACTCGCCCTTGGGCGCCTCGACCGCGGCATAAACTTCGCCCGCCGGCACGTGGTAGCCCTCGGTGTACAGCTTGAAGTGGTGGATGAGAGCCTCCATGGACCGCTTCATCTCGGCGCGCCGGGGCGGGACGATCTTGTGGTCTTCGATAGCCACCGGGCCCTGCCCGTCCTTGGCGCGCAGCTTGGCACAGCACTGCTGCATGATGCGGGTCGATTGCCGCATCTCCTCCATGCGGACGAGGTAGCGGTCGTAGCAATCGCCGTTCTTGCCGACGGGAATGTCGAAGTCGAGCTCGGAGTAGCACTCGTAGGGCTGCGCCCGGCGCAGATCCCAGGCGGCGCCGGAGCCGCGCACCATCACGCCCGAAAAGCCCCAATTCCAGGCATCCTCGAGCTTGACGACGCCGATGTCGACGTTGCGCTGCTTGAAGATGCGGTTGTCGGTGAGCAGACGATCAAGATCGTCCACCACCTTTAGGAAGGGATTGCAGAACGCATCGATATCGTCGATCAGCTTGGGAGGCAGATCCTGGTGCACGCCGCCCGGCCGGAAATACTTCGCGTGCATGCGACTGCCGGAGGCGCGCTCGTAGAACACCATCAGCTTCTCGCGCTCCTCGAATCCCCACAGCGGCGGCGTCAGCGCGCCGACATCCATGGCCTGCGTGGTCACGTTGAGCAGATGCGACAGAAGGCGGCCGATTTCCGCATAGAGCACGCGGATCAGCTGCGCGCGGCGCGGCACGGTAATGCCGAGCAGTTTTTCGACCGCAAGGCAGAAGGCGTGCTCCTGGTTCATCGGCGCCACGTAGTCGAGCCGGTCGAAATAGCCCACCGCCTGCAGATAGGTCTTGTGCTCGATCAGCTTTTCCGTGCCGCGATGCAGCAGCCCGATATGCGGATCCACGCGTTCGACGACTTCGCCGTCGAGCTCCAGCACGAGGCGCAGCACGCCGTGCGCCGCCGGATGCTGCGGGCCGAAATTCATCGTGAAATTGCGCAGCGTGGTCTCGCCCATCAGCCCACCGCGTCCGCCGCCCTGGCCTTTTGCGCGACCCGGGCGTTGAAACGGTCCCAGTTGACGACCATCCGTTCATGGCGTCCTTCACCGATCATGTCGACGCCGTCATGCGCACGCACCCGGAAGACCAGCTTGCGGCCGTTCACCTCGGTGAGCTCCGCCTCGACCGTCACCGTCATGCCGGGCGGGGTCGCCGCCGTGTGGCTGACGTCGACGTGGGTGCCGAGGCTGCCCTCGCCGGCCTCCAGATGGGGCTCAAGCAACTGCGCGCAGGTCCACTCCATCAGCACGATCATGAATCCGGTGGCAAAGACCTTGGGCATGGCGGCAAGCAGCGGCGATTCCGGAAACGTGTAGGGCACGGTCTTGCTTTCCGGTACCGTGTAGGAGAACACGTGCCTGAGGCCTGCCTGCAGCGTCGGCTTCATGGCGTCATGCCCCCTTGCCGCCAGTCTTCGCCTTCTCGTCGCCCGGGAGAACATAGTCGGTGCCTTCCCAGGGCGAGAGGAAATCGAAATTGCGAAACTCCTGAGCGAGCTTCACCGGCTCGTATTTCACGCGCTTCTCCTCGTCGTCCCAGCGCACCTCCACGAAGCCGGTGAGCGGAAAATCCTTGCGCAGCGGGTGGCCCTCGAAGCCGTAGTCGGTGAGGATACGGCGCAGATCCGGATGGCCGGCGAACAGGACCCCGTAGAGATCATAGGTCTCCCGCTCGTACCAGTCCGCGCCGCGATAGACCTCGATGATGGAGGGCACGGGCGTCGCCTCGTCCGTCTCGATCTTCACGCGTATGCGCTGATTGAGACGCGGCGAAAGGAAGTGATAGACGACGTCGAAACGTTTCTCGCGGCCCGGCCAATCCACCGCGGTGATGTCGATGATGCAGGAGAACTGGCACTGCGTCGCGTCGCGCAGGTAGCGCGCGACCTTGACGATGTCCGCGGCCTCCGCGCGCAGCGTGAGTTCACCGCGCGCGATCTCGTGGCCCGTCACCGAGCCCGGAAGGGCGGCCTGGATGCTTTGCGCAAGCGTCTCGAGTCGTTCGCTGTCGATCATCGTACAAACCCGGGGGCCTGCCTGACCTTATCGCTCGATCGTGCCCGTGCGGCGGATCTTCTTCTGCAGCAGCATGACGCCGTAGAGAAGCGCCTCGGCGGTCGGCGGGCAGCCGGGCACGTAGATGTCGACGGGAACGATGCGGTCGCATCCACGCACCACCGAATAGGAATAGTGGTAATAGCCGCCGCCATTGGCGCAGGACCCCATGGAAATCACGTAGCGCGGCTCCGGCATCTGGTCGTAGACCTTGCGCAAGGCCGGGGCCATCTTGTTGGTCAGGGTGCCGGCGACGATCATCACGTCCGACTGACGGGGCGAGGCGCGCGGGGCGAAACCGAAACGCTCCGCGTCGTAGCGCGGCATGGACATCTGCATCATTTCGACGGCGCAGCAGGCAAGCCCGAACGTCATCCACATGAGCGAACCGGTGCGCGCCCAGGTGATCAGATCCTCCGCCGCCGTGACCAGAAAGCCCTTGTCCGCGAGCTCCGCCCGCACTTCCTTGAAAAAGGGATCGTTCGCGCCGGCGGGTTCTCCGCTGCGCGGATCGACGAGGCCCCTGGGAGCCGGAGCGACGAGCGTCATGGGGTCATCAATCCCATTCCAATGCCCCCTTCCGCCACTCATATATGAAGCCGATGGTCAGCACGCCAAGGAACAGCATCACCGACCAGAAGCCGAAGGCGCCGATCTTGCGGAACGCGACCGCCCATGGGAACAAAAAGCTCACCTCAAGGTCGAAGATGATGAACAGGATGGCGACGAGATAGTAGCGGACGTCGAATTTCATCCGGGCGTCGTCGAACGCGTTGAAGCCGCATTCGTAGGCAGAGAGTTTCTCCGGATCCGGCTGCTTGTAGGCGACAAGGAAGGGTGCGACCAGGAGCGCCACGCCGATGGCCAGCGCCACAGCCATGAAAATCACAAGGGGCAGGTAGTCCTGAAGCAAGGTGTTCATGGCGACCTCGACCGACAACGCCCCACGCCTCCGACCAGGACAGACCACGCGTCTCTGACCGCTCGGCCGCCCGACACCGGGACCTGGCGCCCCGCAAGCACAGCCCTTGCCGCTCTTTGGAATGGTTTCAGGGACGGGAGCGCTCGAGGCTTTAGCGCAGCGCATAAAGCGGTGCAAGTCGCCGCGCAGGTCGTCCACGGCGGCCTGCCGCATGCGGCCATTTGACAGGGGCCGTTCGCGCTTCGATAGTCACCGGGCCTGCGCGGCTTCATCGGGACGGAACGGTCGGATGGCGCGCTTTGCACGATACGCGGCGCTCATGCTCGCGCTCGTCAGCGCCAGCGGCGCCGCCGCCGACGCCTATCCAGAGCGGCCGGTGCGCATCATCGCGCCCTTCGGCGCCGGCGGCCCGACAGATCTCTATGCGCGGATCGTCGCGCAGGAGCTGCAGAAGGCCCTGCATCAGCCCTTCTTGGTGGAGAATCGGCCCGGGGCGGGAACCACGATCGGCACCGACTATGTCGCCAAGGCGGCACCCGACGGCTATACGCTGCTGATGGTGTCCGGGACTCAGACGGTCAACGAGACGCTCTTCACGAGGAAGACCTATCACCTGCTGCGGGACCTCGTGCCGATCGCGCCGCTGATCGACTCCGATCTGGTGCTCGTGGTGCATCCTTCCGTGCCGGCGACAACCGTGCGCGAGCTGATCGCGCTCGCCAAGGCCAGGCCGGGCTCGCTCAACTTCGGATCCTCGGGCCCCGGATCGAATTACCACATGGCGGCCGAGCTGCTGATGAATCTCACGGGCATCAACATCGTGCACGTGCCCTATCGCGGCTCGACCGGCATGCGTACCGACATCCTCAGCGGCGAGATCCAGATTCTGTTCGACAGCGTGCCGACCATGGCGCCGCTGATCGAAGCCGGCAAGGTGCGCGCGCTCGGTACCAGCGGAACGAAGCGATCGCCGGTCCTGCCTGACGTACCGACCATCGCCGAAGCGGGCGTGCCCGGATTCCAGGCCACCTTGTGGGTGGGGTTCATGGCGCCCCGGGGCACGCCGCAGCCGATCATCGAGCTGCTCAACCGCGAGATCACCCGCATCCTCCAACGACCCGACATCGCCGCGGCATGGACCGAACAGGGCGCGACGCCGCTCGTCATGACCCAGCCGGAATTCGCCGCCTTCATGCAGGCGCAGGTCGACAAATGGCGTCGCGTGATCGAGGCCAACCACATCAAGCCGATCAACTAACGCAGGCGCACAGCAGGTGGACGATGCATGAACCGATCACCCCTTCCGCGATCAGCGGAGAGGAACACTGGACGACCAAAGAGGGCGGCGTGAAGCTGTTTCTCTGGGAAAAATACGGGGGCGATCCGGCGCGGAGCGCGGGCACCATCCTTTTCGTGCACGGTTCGTCGATGGCCGCGCAGCCCACCTTCGATCTGCAGGTACCCGGGCGGCCGGACTCCTCGGTCATGGACTGGTTTGCGCGCCGCGGCTTCGATTGCTGGTGCGTCGACATGGAAGGCTACGGCCGTTCGACCAAGGATCGCGACAACAACGCGCCGATCGCGCAGGGCGCGGACGATTGCCATGCGGCGGCGCTCTACATCCGCAGCGTGCGGGGCGAAAAGCCGCTGCTCGTCTACGGCATATCGTCGGGCGCGTTGCGCGCCGCCCTGTTCGCCGAGCGCCATCCCGAACTGGTGGCGCGGCTCGCGCTCGACGCCTTCGTGTGGACCGGCAAGGATTCGCCCACGCTCGCCGAACGGCGCAAGCGGCTCGCCGAATTCATGGCGAGCAACCGGCGCAAGATCGACAAGGCCTTCATCCATTCGATCTTCGATCGCGATCACCCGGGCAGCGCGGAGGAGCGCGTGATCGACGCCTTCGCCGACGCGGTCATCGCGCTCGACACGTCCGTCCCGACCGGTACCTATGTCGACATGTGCGCGCATCTGCCCGTGGTCGATCCGGAGAAGATCACGGTGCCGACGCTCATCATGCGCGGCCAATGGGACGGAATCGCTGCGATGGACGACCTCATCCGCTTCTTCGTGAAGCTTCCGAACCCGGACAAGCATTTCGCCGTCATGCCGGGTATTTCGCACGCAAGCTTCCAGCAGAAGAACTACCGTCTCGTCTATCACATCCTGTGGAGCTTCTTCACGCAGCCGGAGCCGGTCTATCGCGGCTGAAGCGCAATGCCTTGCGATTGACCCGCAGCGTTCGCCCGACCGGCTGCCGGCGCATGATCTCGACCGAAGGCGGCTTGCCACTTTTCCGGAATATGCGCTGGCCGTGCGCAGGCACAAGCGAAGCCGGCACCCCGTCGATCCCTCAGGCGCCGAGCCTGTCGGCGAGGTCGTGCAGATCCTTCGCCGCGTGGTCGACGTCAATCGTCGGCGCGCGCTCGCCGGTTCCGGGACCGTGCTCGTCGACGCGCGCGATGTGCGCGGTGCGCAGACCGCATTGGGCCGCGGCGGCGAGGTCGCGCGAATGCGCGGCCACCATCATGCATTGCTCGGGGCGCAGATCGAGCGCCTCGCAGGCGGAAAGGTAAACGCGCGGCTTGGGCTTGTAGTCGCCGGCGATTTCGGCGCCGAGAATCGCGTCCCAGGGAAAGCCGTTGCGGCGCGCGAGATCGACCATCAGCGAGATGTTACCGTTGGAGACCGGCGCGATGACGAAACCGCGCTTGAGGCGCCGAAGCGCGTCGGGAACGTCGGGCCAGGCATCGAGCCGATGCCAGGCGAGTGTCAGCGCGGCCCGCGCCTCCTCGCCGAGCGCGGCAAGACCGAACCGCGGAATGATGCGCTCGAGATTGCGCCGGTGCAGCACGTCGAGCTTGACGAAGGCGGCGCGACCCGAGCGGATCTCCTCCATCCCCGGCTGGTATTCGGCGCGCCAGGCGTCGGCAAAAGCGGCCCAGTCGAGGCGGTATCCGCGGGGCGCAAGCAGCCGTTCCGCCTCCCGCGCCACGGCGGTGCGCCAGTCGACCAGCGTGCCGAACACGTCGAAGAACAGGGCCCTCAACTCGCCGGTATCGCTGTTCCGAGGCATGAGGAAGACAGGCCCCGCCACGCTTCATCCCCGGGGCGTCCCGAGCCCCCGGTTCCGGCTAAGTCATTGATATCTTGGCGGGAGCGACGGGACTCGAACCCGCGGCCTCTGCCGTGACAGGGCAGCGCTCTAACCAACTGAGCTACGCCCCCGCGGGCGCGCGCACGAGTTAAAGATGGGCTGCGGGCAAGTCAAGGTAAACCGCTCCGCCTCCACGGAATTGCGAAAAAGCCTTATTTATTCGTAGGAATCGATGGTCAGACGCCCCCCGAATCGTCTATTCGGGCGGAGGGGTTTGGCGTCTCGCCAAGCTTGCGGATTCAAAGGAGGGTCCCACCGATGGCAATGGCTCCTGGAAAGACTCCGACACCGAAGGCGCCGACACCGCCGACCGTGACGTTGAAACATCTCGCCGCGGCGCTCGCGGAATCCCACGAAATGTCGAAGAAACAGGCCGAAGCCGTACTCGGCGATCTCGTCGGCAACATCGTCAAGCACCTGAAGAAAGGCGAGCGCATCCGCATCGGCGGACTTGGCATCCTGCAGGTGCGCAAGCGTGCCGCGCGCATGGGGCGCAACCCCGCAACCGGCGAAGCGATCCAGATCAAGGCCAGCAAGAAAGTCGCGTTCCGCGCGTCCAAGGAATTGAAGGAAGCGATCTGAGGCGACGAGGTCCGACCCTCCGGCGCGCAAGCGGCGGGTGCGGAGCGAAACGCTCCATGCCCGCCGCTTTTCCATTCCGCGGTGACATGCGCTCGCAACGCTGCGCGCAAGGCGGCCGGATTTGCACGCATGGCGGACAAGACCGGGCAGGCGAGTCCGGGCGTCGCCTGGTGGGCGGTGACGGAGTCGAACCGCCGACATCCTGCGTGTAAAGCAGGCGCTCTACCAGCTGAGCTAACCGCCCGCGTCCTTCCCTTAGCGCCCCGGCGCAGGCCGGCGCAAGCGCGATCGCCGCGCCGGACGAACCGAACCGGCATACGACCGCGGCGCGGCGAAGCGGCGTTCTATCGTCCCATGTTCATCGGCGCGCCGCCTCGCCGGCGTCTCAGTCGTCGTCGGCATAGCCGGTGCAGAAGCGTTCCACGAGACGACAATTCTTGCCGCCGTTCGACCGGCACTCGTTCATCGCCCGGCGATTGCCTTCGCTGCGGCCGTAGCCCCAGGTCCAGCCCATTGCGCCGTTCGACGCCGCGGCGACGCTGACGCAGACATTGCGGAATGTCCGCTTGATCGTACATTGCTTTGAATATTTGCGGCATTCGCGCATCGCGCGATCTTCCGCCTCCTCTTCCGTGTCGTAGTTCTTGGACCAGCCGTAATCGGCATCAGGGCTGGTCGCAAGCGCTCCCCAGACCCCGGCCGCGGCCGGCACGGCGCTGACGAGCAGGATGACGGCGGCAAGGACGCATTTCGAATCGAGCTTCATGAACACCCCCTTGTGCGGCCGCGGCAGCGGCCCTTTCCGATCGGGCGCCCGTTCAAGCGCACGTGCGTGCACCGCGCGCCCGGGCCACGAGGCTTCACGCATCCGCCCTGACCACGCGCCGGAGCGTGCCGCCGCGCGAAGAGGCTGGGCATTCGCGCAACGCGCATTCATCGACCGACGAGTACGGAAGCGTCTGTCTCTGCCGGCCCTGATCGGTGTCCGGACCGGTTGCCGCTCGGCGGCGGGAGCCTGACACGGCGGGCAAAGCGCCGACCGACAACGCCGCGGCAACCGCCACTTTGCCGTCGATCGTCATGACCGCCCCTCCCCCGCATGAACGAGGCAGGAGCCATCCTCGACCGCCGGACCCGTTGCTGTCAATGACGGTCCCTCATTCCCCGTCATTGCGAGCGCGCATTCCCCGTCATTGCGAGCCCGAGCGGAGCGAGGGCGACTTCCCCGTCATTGCGAGCCCGCGCGAAGCGCGGGCGAAGCAATCCAGAATCGGGCAGGACCACACGGTACGCCTCCCGCACATCACTTGCTGCACCGCCCGCCTGGATTGCTTCGGCGGCTTCGCCGCCTCGCAATGACGGGCGAAAGCGCGGGCGTGCGCCACGGTTCGCTCAGAACGCGTCGCGGTCTAGTGCGCGGTGAGCCCGGCGCCGTCCTCGTCCACCGCAGGCTCCGCGGCAGCCGGTTCGGCGAGTTTCGCGGTCTCCTCGTCCCACACGATCGGCTCCGGCTTGCGCACGAGCGCCCGCGCCAGCACTTCGTCCATGCGGGTGACGGGCACGATGTCGAGCCCCTTCTTGATCGTGTCGGAAATTTCCACCAGGTCCTTGGCGTTTTCCTCGGGGATCAGCACGGTCTTCATGCCGCCGCGCGCGGCGGCGAGCAGCTTCTCCTTGAGACCGCCGATGGGCAGCACGCGCCCGCGCAGGGTGATCTCGCCCGTCATGGCGACGTCGCGGCGCACCGGAATGCCGGTCACGACCGAGACGATCGCGGTGACCATCGCGACCCCGGCCGAGGGGCCGTCCTTGGGCGTCGCGCCTTCCGGCACGTGGACGTGGATGTCGCGCTTGTCGAACAGCGGCGGCTCGATGCCGAAGGCCACCGCGCGCGACCGCACATAGGACGCCGCCGCGGAAATCGATTCCTTCATGACATCGCGCAGATTGCCGGTCACGGTCATCCGCCCCTTGCCCGGCATCATGGCGGCCTCGATGGTAAGCAGCTCGCCGCCGACATCGGTCCAGGCAAGGCCGGTGACGACGCCGACTTGATCCTCCTCCTCGACCTCCCCGTACCGGTATTTGGGCACGCCGAGATAGTCGCCGAGGCTTGCCGCGGTCACGGCAATGGTCGACTTCTCCTTCGAGGTCATCAACTCCTTCACCGCCTTGCGGATCAGGGTGGAGAGCTCGCGCTCGAGATTGCGCACGCCCGCCTCACGCGTATAGCGGCGGATGATGGTGAGCAGCGCCTCGTCGTCGATCGACCACTCGCCCGGCTTGAGACCGTGCTTCTCGATCGCGTGCGGGATCAGGTGTCTGCGCGCGATCTCGACCTTCTCGTCCTCGGTGTAGCCGGCGATGCGGATGATCTCCATGCGGTCCATCAACGGCGGCGGTATGTTGAGCGTGTTCGCCGTGGTGATGAACATCACGTGCGACAGGTCGTAATCGACCTCGAGATAGTGGTCGTTGAAGGTGTGGTTCTGCTCGGGATCGAGCACCTCCAGCAGCGCGGACGACGGATCGCCGCGGAAATCGGCGCCCATCTTGTCCACTTCGTCGAGCAGGAACAGCGGGTTGGAGGTCTTGGCCTTGCGCATCGACTGGATGATCTTGCCCGGCATCGACCCGATATAGGTGCGGCGATGACCGCGGATCTCGGCTTCGTCGCGCACGCCGCCGAGCGACACGCGCACGAATTCGCGACCCGTGGCCCTCGCGATCGACTTGCCGAGCGACGTCTTGCCGACGCCCGGCGGGCCGACCAGGCAGAGGATCGGCCCGGTCAGCTTGTTGGCGCGCTGCTGCACGGCGAGATATTCGAGGATGCGCTCCTTGACCTTCTCCAGCCCGTAGTGGTCGGCGTCGAGAATCTGCTGGGCGAGCGTCAGATCCTTCTTGACCTTGGTCTTCTTGTTCCAGGGGATCGACAGGAGCCAATCAAGATAGTTGCGCACCACCGTCGCCTCGGCGGACATGGGCGACATCTGTCGCAGCTTCTTGAGCTCATGCTGCGCCTTTTCGCGCGCCTCCTTCGAAAGCTTGGTCTTCTTGATCTTTTCTTCCAGTTCCTGCAGCTCGTCGCGCCCGTCCTCGTCGCCGAGCTCCTTCTGGATCGCCTTCATCTGCTCGTTGAGATAGTACTCGCGCTGCGTCTTCTCCATCTGACGCTTGACGCGCGTGCGGATGCGCTTTTCGACCTGCAGGACGGAAATTTCGCTTTCCATAAGGCCGAGCACCTTCTCCAGGCGCTCGGTGACGACCGGCGTCTCGAGGATGTCCTGCTTGTCCGGGATCTTCACCGCCAGATGCGATGCCACGGTATCCGCAAGCTTGGCGTAATCCTCGATCTGCTGGATCACGCCGATGACTTCCGGCGACACCTTCTTGTTGAGCTTCACATAGTTTTCGAACTCGGTGATGACCGAGCGGGCCATGGCCTCGGCCTCGACGCGATCGCCGAGGTCGTCGGCAAGCACCCGCGCTTCGGCCTCGTAGAAATCCGTGCGATCGGTGTAACGGAGCACCTTGGCGCGCGCGACGCCTTCGACGAGCACCTTGACCGTGCCGTCGGGAAGTTTCAGCAGCTGCAGAACGGTCGCGAGCGTGCCCACCGTGAAGATGGCGTCCTTGCCCGGGTCGTCGTCCGAGGCGTTTTTCTGCGTCGCGAGCAGGATGAAGGTATCCGATCGCATGACCTCTTCCAGCGCCTTGATCGACTTTTCACGGCCGACGAAGAGCGGAACGATCATGTGCGGGAACACCACGATATCGCGCAGCGGCAGAACGGGATAGGCCCGCGTCTCGCCCGGTTGCAGCGTGGGTCGTGGCTTGCTTGTCATTGCAGTACGGTCCTTTCGTTATGCCCCTGTCCCGGGATCGGCGGCATGCGACACTCGCACGGACAGCGCCGGCAGGGAGGCGAGGAAACGCCGGGCGGAGCGCTGCCCGACGCGACTCGGAGAAAGGGTACGAAACCCTCGACCGTGCGGAAACTACGATCCTTCGTACGCTTCCCGGCGTCCACCGCAATAGGTAAGTCGACCCCCCGGGATCCGCAAGCAGGACCCCTTTTTCGGGTTAAATTGAGGCGCCCGGATACCGCGCCGGGCGAATCGGCTCCGCCAACCACACGCCGCGCGCCATCCGGTTCCGGCATGCGGGGCGCGTTCAGGCGCTGGCGCCCCCCTCCGCCGTGCGATCGCTGCGGTCGGCATAGATATAGAGCGGCCGGGCGGTCCCCTCCACGACCTCCTTGGAAATGACGACCTCCTCGACGCCCTCCAGGCTCGGAAGCTCGAACATGGTATCGAGCAGGATGCCCTCCATGATGGAGCGCAGCCCTCGCGCGCCGGTCTTGCGCTCGATGGCCTTGCGCGCGATCGCGGTCAGCGCCTCCTCGGCGAGCGTCAGTTCGATCGACTCCATCTCGAACAGGCGCTGATACTGCTTGACCAGCGCGTTCTTGGGTTCGACCAGAATCCGTTTGAGCGAAGCCTCGTCGAGATCGTCGAGGGTCGCGACCACCGGCAGGCGGCCGACGAATTCGGGAATGAGACCATATTTGAGCAGATCCTCCGGCTCGACCTCGCGGAAGATCTCTCCCTGCTTGCGGTCCTCCGGCGCCATCACCTTCGCGCCGAAGCCGATCGAGGTCGACCGGCCGCGCGCCGAAATGATCTTTTCGAGGCCGGCAAAGGCGCCCCCGCAGACGAAGAGAATGTTGGTCGTGTCGACCTGCAGGAACTCCTGCTGCGGATGCTTGCGGCCGCCCTGCGGCGGCACCGAGGCGATGGTTCCCTCCATGATCTTGAGCAGCGCCTGCTGCACGCCTTCACCCGACACGTCGCGGGTGATGGAGGGATTGTCGGACTTGCGGCTGATCTTGTCGATCTCGTCGATGTAGACGATGCCGCGCTGTGCGCGCTCGACGTTGTAGTCGGCGGCCTGCAACAGTTTCAGGATGATGTTCTCGACGTCTTCGCCCACATAGCCGGCCTCGGTGAGCGTCGTCGCATCGGCCATGGTGAAGGGCACGTCGAGCACCCGCGCGAGGGTCTGCGCAAGCAGCGTCTTGCCCGAGCCGGTCGGCCCGATCAGCAAGATGTTCGATTTCGCCAGCTCCACGTCGTTGTGTTTCGAGGCGTGATTGAGCCGCTTGTAGTGATTGTGCACGGCGACCGACAGCACCTTCTTGGCATGATCCTGACCGATGACGTAGTCGTCCAGGACCTTGCGGATTTCCTTCGGCGTCGGGATGCCGTCGCGCGACTTCACCAGCGAGGACTTGTTCTCCTCGCGGATGATGTCCATGCACAACTCGACACATTCATCGCAGATGAATACGGTGGGACCGGCAATGAGCTTGCGCACTTCGTGCTGGCTCTTGCCGCAGAACGAGCAGTAAAGCGTGTTCTTGGAATCGCTGCCGCCGACCTTGCTCATTCCAGTCTCCGTCGTCACTCTGCCCTTCGCGACCTGCCTCGTTCCGCCGCCGTCGGCGACGAACGCCGATCAGGCCGAACAAAGCAAGTTTCGCGCCGAAATTCCGCGGCACGGCGGGCTCGCTGTCGTGGGACAACCCGCGGTCCCGTTGCTTCCTCCCCAGTCTAAGCGAAGCATGCTAACAGTGGCCTAATCAAGAATCCATTAATGATCGTGGTCCCCCTTCGCGGCGGAAATCGCCGCCGCCCGCTCCGGCGGTCCCCGCGCCCGGGCCCGTCAGGAGGCGGCCTTGGGCAGAAGTTCCTCCGGCCGTTTTTCGAGGACCTTGTCGACGATTCCGAACTCCTTGGCCTCGAGCGCGGTCATGAAGAAATCGCGGTCGAGCGTCTTTTCGATCGTCTCGTAGTCGCGGCCCGTGTGCTTGACATAGACCTCGTTCAGGCGACGCTTGAGCTTGATGATGTCCTCCGCGTGCCGCTGGATGTCGGACGCCTGCCCCTGGAATCCGCCGGACGGCTGATGCACGAGGATACGCGCATTGGGCAGGGCAAAGCGCATGTCCTTCTCTCCCGCGGCGAGCAGGAGCGAACCCATGGACGCGGCTTGGCCCGTGCACAGCGTGGCGACCGGCGGCCGGATGAACTGCATCGTGTCGTAGATCGCCAGACCGGACGTGACCACGCCGCCGGGCGAGTTGATGTACATGGAGATCTCTTTCTTCGGGTTCTCCGCTTCCAGGAACAGCAGCTGGGCGACGACGAGCGAAGCCATCCCGTCCTCGATCGGCCCCGTGATGAAGATGATGCGCTCCTTGAGCAGCCGTGAAAAGATGTCGTACGCGCGTTCGCCCCGATTGGTCTGCTCGACCACCATGGGAACGAGGTGTTGGAGATAGTAGTCGGCCGGGTCTCGCATCGGTGGTCCCTTGCCCGAATCGGCGGGACGGCTTGCCCGCCGTTCCGCCCTCATGATGAAAACTCAGCGTATGATTTATTGAGGTTCGGTCGCCGCCGCAACGGGCGGCGCCGTCAGGCTGTCTGTTCGTCGTCCTTGTAGAGCTCCGCGCGCGCGACCCGTCGCTCCGTCACGGTGGCCAGTTCCAGCAGGAAATCGACCACCTTTTCCTCGAAGATGGGCGCACGCAGGCCGGCCAGCGCCTGCGGATTCTGCCGATAATACTCCCAGGCGCGACGCTCCTGGCCCGGAAAACGCCGCACGTGCTCCATCAGCGCCCGGTTGAGCTCCTCGTCGGTCACGGTGATGTTGTTCTTCTCGCCGATTTCCGCGAGCACCAGACCCAGTCGCACGCGCCGCTCCGCGATGGCGCGATATTCGGCCCTCGCCTTCTCCTCGGTCGTATTCTCGTCCGCGAAGGTCTTGCGCTCGCTTTCGAGCTCCTGCAGCACCGATCTCCAGATCCGGTCGAACTCCTCTTCCACCAGCGTCGGCGGCGGCTCGAACTTGTGCAGGCGGTCCAGTTCGTCGAGCAAGGCACGCTTGAGCTTCTGGCGCGACATCGCCGCATGCTCGCGCGCCAGGCGGTCGCGCACGGCCTCGCGCAGCTTGGCCATCGACTCAAACCCGAGCGTCTTGGCGAAGGCGTCGTCGAGCGTCACGGCTCCGGGCGTTTCCACCGACTTGACGGTGACGGCGAAGACGGCCTCCTTGCCGGCCAGCGCGCTGTCGACGTAATGGGTGGGAAACGTGATCCTCACCGTCCGGCTTTCTCCCGCCGCCGCGCCGACCAGCTGGTCTTCGAATCCCGGAATAAAGATGCCCGCGCCGAGCCGCACGACGACGTCCTCGCCGCGGCCGCCCTCGAACGGCTCGCCGTCGATCGTCCCGGAATAGGAGACGACGACGCGATCGCCCTTTTCCGCCTTGCCCTCGGGCGGGCGGGGCGCGAAGGGTCGGTACTCCTCCGCAAGACGCGACAGCGTCTCCTCGATCTCGGTCTCCTCGACCTCGCAGGTGAGACGCGTGAGCGCGATCGCCTTGAAATCGGCAAGCGCGATCGGCGGCACGATTTCGACCGCCACGGTGTAGTCGAGGTCGGCCGTGCCGGCGACCAGGCGGTCGATCGCGTCCTTGTCCTGCGGCAGGGTGATCTTGGGATCGGCGGCGAGCTTGTAGCCGCGTTCGCCCATGATCTGGCTGTTGGCTTCGCGCACGGTCGCGTCGATCACGTCGACCATGGTCGCGCGGCCGTAAAGGCGCTTGAGATATTGGACCGGCACCTTGCCGGGCCTGAATCCATTGATGACGATCCGATCCTTGAGCTCGTTGAGCGCCGCGTTCATCTTCGCATCGAGTTCCGATGCCGGCACCACGACGCGGAATTCGCGCTTGAGACCTTCGGACAAAGTTTCCGTGACCTGCATGGCATTCAGCCGTTCAACCTAGGGATGCTCCGCGACCCGGCCTATCCTTCGACATGGTGCGGGCGGAGGGATTTGAACCCCCACGACTTTCGTCACGGGAACCTAAATCCCGCGCGTCTACCAGTTCCGCCACGCCCGCAAGGGGCGGTACCGAGGCGCCTGCCGGCGCCGCCATCCGGAGGGCTTGACCCGCTCGAGCCAGACGGGCGGGTCGCCGCCCGAAAGGCCGCGCGCTTATATCACGCGCGGTGGTCCCGGCAAGAACGGGAAGGCTGCGTGCCGCAAGCGCATTCACCACGCGTCGGATCCCGCCAGAAGACGACGATAGACGGCCGGCAGCGCCTCCGGCAGATCCTCGGCAATGAGGCCGGGCCCGAAGACCTGCGCCGCCTCCCCGTGCAGCCAGGTCGCGGCGCCGGCGGCTTCGAAGGCCGGCATGCCCTGGGCCAGCAGGCCGGCGATCATGCCCGCAAGGACGTCCCCGGCGCCGGCCGTGGCAAGCCAGGGCGGCGCGTTCTCGGCGATCGACGCGCGGCCGTCGGGAGCGGCCACCACCGTGTCCGGTCCCTTGAACAGCACCACGGCGGCACAATCGGCAGCCGCCCGGCGCGTCTGCTCAAGTTTT
>Ga0209810_1000820_pt1 | contig 56971 bp, 54 predicted proteins | sample Coa_R1_7_FD_187159 | JGI IMG/M metagenome (GOLD analysis project Ga0209810, IMG submission 187159) | Surface soil microbial communities from Centralia Pennsylvania, which are recovering from an underground coalmine fire - Coalmine... | ecosystem: Environmental > Terrestrial > Soil > Unclassified... | reverse complement strand
TCGCTGTCGAAGTTTGGCTTTCTTGTACTGGGAACGGTCACGCTCGCGCTGGCCTATACCCTGCGCCGCCGTTTTGCGCGCTTCCTGCCCGGCAAGGCGCAGGACTGGCTCTGGCTTCACAACTGGCTTGGCATCGCCGCCGTTCTGATCGCCTTTCTCCATGCTGATTTCTCGCATGTGCTGTATGATTACTGCTTCAGCTATCAATGCCTGCGCAGCGAATATTTTGGCCCGTTTGCCCTCTATGGCCTGCTTCTCCTCGTTGCCTGTGGCATTGCTGGTCGCCTGCTCGATCTCCGGCAGACGCGCATCATCGCGCAAGAGGCCAGTTCAAACGGCGCTGGCATCGCGCAGGCGGTGGAGGAGCGCGTGCTTGAACTGCGCTATGCCGTTGAACGGCTCTATGCCGGTAAATCCGCCGCTTTCAAACAATCCTGTATCCAGGCCCTTAGCCGCCAGAAAGACGCATCTCTTCTCTCTCCCACCATGCTGGCCGAACTGCAAGCGATGCTGCCATCGCTTCCACCCGCCGAGCAGGCCGATTTCCAGCGTGCCGGTGCAATCCTGAGCGAACGCGCTCGTCTGCTGCAATCGCTGTGGCGTCAGCAGCGAGCGCAACAACTCATGCGGCGCTGGCGTACCCTGCACATCGTCCTTGCCTGCCTCGCCCTTGCCGCCATCTGCCTCCATCTCAGCTTTATTGCCGTTCCCGCGGTACTCACTCGCCTGTATATTCACTAAACAGGTGAATGGAAGTAGCCCGGTTCCATTTCTCCGTATAGGCATTTTACCTATTGACCCATCCTACTATAGCTATGACGCTCAAGGCAACGTGCGCAATGTGACCGATAGCAGCGCAAATGTGCTGGTGCAGGAGAGCTACTACGCCTTTGATGGTTGAACAACATCACACTTCTACGGGAACTTTTGGGGCACGTGAAAGAGTCTTTGTTATAGAACCTGTGCAGGGAACAAAGACAGGAAAAACAGGTAAAGAACTTTCAGGAGGCTTATACTATGACATCTCTATTAGACTGGATCAAAGAACATCGTATCGCTTCAGTTATTATTCTGGTTATTCTGATGATTGCCATATCGGGCATCTGGTGGGTGCGTCCTGCCTACTTTGCCGCGACGCATACGAATATGCAGGATTGCGGCTCTGTGAGTCGGGGTGGTGGCTCCGGTCTGCATGTCACGGGCAATAGCACGCCGGAGCAGGTCATCCAATGCTTTGTGCTGGCGCACCAGCAATGTCGTACCGCCTCTATCGCCTATACCTCTTTTGGGATCGATGCAGGCGTCACTGAAACCTTCTATACCGCTAACTCATTTGGCCAGTGCGGTCTCTCGCTGGAAACCGACAGCTATGTCATCCCGGCCAGAAATGTGACGAACGATTACACGTGCAGCAATATGGCGCAGAAAGCGGATGGGCTGCACTTCACCTGCGACAGTCTGGGTGAACAGGTTTTTCCAGGTAAGTGATTGCTTCACGGCATGCTCGCTGGCGTTACTTACCGATCTTGTTAGCTCAAGTTTGTGAACGAACCGCCTGTAAGCAGCACAGGCGGTTCGTTCAGCGGCTTTTAGAAGAGGCGTCAGGCGATCCAGACCTGAATGGTGCTGGGGGTGGTTTCGGGCGAGTCTGCCGAGGCGATGTATCTTCCATCCGGGGACCAGGCGAGCAGGCGGATCGTCGACGGGTTTTTCTTGAAGGTGTAATACGTCTTGTCGGTGACTGTGTTCCAGAGTTCGATGTGATCGCCTGCCGAGGCAATGCTGCTGCCGTCGGGCGACCAGGAGAGGGCGGTCAGGTCGAACCCGTCGTTGGGTCCGTTGTGCGTTTGCAGGAGCTTGCCTGTCTGCGCGTCGATAATCTTCACGGCATCGTTATCGGTGTAGGCGATGCGCTGGCCGTCTGGTGAGAAGGCGGCGGTAATCACATTGCGCGCATGCTCCTCAATATCCAGCACTTTCTGGCCTGTGCCTACCGACCAGAGCTGAATACTGCCATCTACACTGGTTGAAACAATGTATTTGCTGTCCGGCGACCAGGAGATCGACTGGATAAAATCGTGATGTCCGTTATACTGGAGCAGCATTTTGCCGGTAGTGGTATTCCAGACCTGGATGTAGTTGGAACCCGGCGAGAAGAAGGATGTCGCCATCAGCGAGCCGTCGGGGCACCAGGCGGTGACGCCGGAGCCGCTGCCGCCGCTGGTGGGAATGTTGAGCATGGCGAGCGGGCCGCCGGTTGTCTGCATCCGCGCCTGGCTGTTTCCTGTGTAGGTCATCAACAACTGGCCGGTTGTCGCGTCATAAATCTGTACCCCCGCGCCTACAGAGGTGACGGCGACGCGCTTGCCATCGGGCGAGAAGACGATATCCATAATGCTGCCGGAGCGGAGAGGGCCGTAGTTGACCACATTCTTCCCGCTCGTCGCGTCCCATGACTGCGCCCGCAGCGTGCCAACGCCCAACCGCTTACTGTCCGGCGACCAGTTCAGTGTGTAGGCATTGAGGCCATCTTCCATACTGACAGTCGTGCTATAGACTACCTGCCCGATGTTCTCTGGCCCCGGCGTGGGGGAGACCGCCTGCGTAGGCAGTGGATTGAGCGTCCCTCCTCCGTTCCGGGGCGAGCCGACTGTTGTGGAATGATGGGCCGCATTGAAGACAAAGGCCATACTGCCCACCAGGATGGCCAGAAAGAGGACGGCGGCCAGAATGCCGATGCGCTGTCCGCGCGGCGTATGTAAAGGCGCATTACTGCGCAGGGTTTGTCGTTCTTGCATAGGAATGATAGTTCCTTTCCGCATTCGTTGCTGCTCAATGCCGGACGCGGCTTCGCTGATACGCGCCCACATGCGTCGCAGCGTTTCTCGCTCGTGCGCCGTGTCCATTGCATAGAAACGGGTGAGGTAAGCGATCAGTTCGGCATCTGCCTGCTCGTCGGGCGATTGCCTGCGCAGGCGCTCGATTTGCTCATCTACCTCCTCAGGGCGAAAGAACTCATCCGACGTATTCATGATGCAGACCCTTCCTTCCCTTGCGCATAGAGACGGCGCAAGAAATTCAAACTGCGTGAGAGGGTGACGCGAATGGCATTTTCCTGTTTCCCCAGACGAGTCGCGATCTCGTAGCAGGATAGCCCTTGCCCGAAGCGCAGGCGTAATACCTCCTGCTGCCCGGCGGGTAGCCGGTTGATCTGGAACTGGATGGCAGCCAGGTCTTCGTGCTGCAGGGCCAGCGTTTCGGGGTCGCGGGCCTCGGACTCATATAAGCTCTCGCCCACGTCTTCTAACGCGACAGACTGTCGCCGTCTGGCATAGCGGTAGGCATCGATGGCTTTGTTGCGCGCAACCCGCCAGAGCCAGAGCAACTGTGCCCGTTCGGAGAGCGAGGCGAAGCTTTTACTTTCCAGCGCTGCGAGAAAGACCTCAACCACCAGGTCTTCCGCGTCCGCTGGAGAGGGGGCGTGCATGCGCATATAGGCAAGCATGCCCGGCGCATACCGCTCGAACAACGCGGCCAGTTCTAACCCTGCCTGCGCTTCATCGCCGTCTACCTGCATGTGTTCCCCTTTGCTTGAGTACTCATCTGTATATTCGTTTGAGGTCGTGAGATATTACACCTACACGCCCCTCATCATTTGACCTGCCTGGCGTTGTTATGCTATAGTATGCATACTTACCTTTGATTCGGGTCAATTGTTCCATGAAGGCGTGACGGCGCGAAGTGAAAAGCCGGGAAGGCAACCGTCTCTCATGCCCGACCAGCGTTTTTGTCGCCGACGAACCCGAAGCAGAACCGGTACTCCCCTCTCCGGGTGGATACCGGGATTTTGTGCTGTGTTCTTAATTCTCCACTCTTTAGAAAACTGGCCGGGACAGGTTATGCTGAGCGGGCGCGAAGCCTCTGAAGCAACCACTTTTCAGCGCAGCAAAAGCGGATGCCTCGCGCTTGCTCGACATAACCTGTCTGCCTGGCATTGGATGGATGTTGATTTCTCTGAAGAGAAACAGGAGAGGAGAGTGTCTATGGCAATTATTGAAGCGGAGGGATTGAGTAAAGTGTTTCGGGTGGCGCGGCGCCGACCGGGGCTGCTTGGCAGTCTGCGCAGCGTGGTGGACCCGCAGGTGCGCCTGGTGCAGGCAGTGCAGGACCTGTCGTTGTGCGTTGAGCGCGGCGAAATGATTGGCCTGCTGGGGCCGAACGGCGCCGGCAAGAGTACAACGATCAAGATGCTGACCGGCATCTTAACGCCTACCGGTGGCACGATGCGCGTGGCGGGGCTGAATCCGCTCACACAGAGGCGCGAACTGGCGGCGCGGATCGGTGTCGTCTTCGGTCAGCGTTCTCAGCTCTGGTGGGACCTGCCTCTGATCGACTCGCTGCGCCTGCTGCGGCATCTCTACCGCGTACCGCAGAAACGGCACGACGCCAATCTGGTCCGGCTGCGCGCTATGCTCGATCTGGATGAGTTCCTGGATACGCCCGTGCGCCAGCTTTCGCTCGGCCAGCGTATGCGCGGCGACCTTGCCGCTGCTCTGCTGCATGACCCCGAACTGCTCTACCTCGACGAGCCTACCATCGGCCTCGACGTGGTGGCGAAGGCGCGTATTCGCGAATTTCTGCTGACCATCAATGCCGAACAGAACGTCACTGTGCTGCTGACCACCCACGATATGGATGACGTGGAGATGCTCTGCCCCCGCATGGTGATTATCGATCACGGGCGCAAGCTCTACGATGGCACCGTCGAAGCGATTCGCGAGCGTTTTGGCGGCGAGCGCACCCTTATCGCTGTCTTCGATCCCGCCGAACTGGCCGCGCTGCCGCACAACGGCGCGGGACAGCCCATGCTTCCTGACCTGCCGCCGGGCGTCTCGCAGGTGCGCGCCGAATCTCCTCGCATCTGGCTTAGCTTCGGGCGCGAGGCTATCCCCGCCCACGAACTGGTCTCCTACCTGGGCGCGCGCCACTGCCTGCGCGACGTGACCTTTCAGGAGCCACAGATCGAAGATGTCATTCGTCGCATTTACGAGGAAAATCTGCTATTGCAAGAGGAGCAGATCATGCAAAGCGCGTAAAAAGAGGACGCGACGGACAGGCTGCTCTGTCTATCGCGTCCTCTGGTTGTACCAGTATCATGTTTGCTCGGGCAGATCGGGGAGACCCGGAGTGGTCTCGTTACTATCATAGGTCGTCGCCGGGTTCGTGCTGGCGGTTGTGCTGTAGTCTGCGACGGTGGTCGTCGTGGTGGCGTAGGGGCCGCCAACCTGGCCGCGCACATCGCCCATGTTGGCGTTATAACCGCCGTCGCGCATCAGAATGGTATAGGCTTCTTGCTGGCGGTCGCCGGTATCGACGGTAACGACCGTGTGGCCCTGCTCGAATTCGTTGTTGTAGAAATTGGCCTCGCGTTCCGGCAGGCCCATGCGTCGCAGGTCATCGGCAATGCCGCCGCCGCCTCGTTTGACGGAATAGCGAATCTGGTTCGCGCTGAAACCGGCATGCTCAAGATCGGTAATGGCCTTTTGCGCCTGCGCGTTATCCTTGAAAACGCTCACTACCAGCGGGCTGTTTCCTGTTTGCATCAAAATCCTCCTTTCCGCGCTTCCCATGAAAAACTGCTCCCTCTCGTCGTTTTTCAGGCGATTACTTCCTTGCACGGCATAAGGATGGAAAAAGTTGCATTGTTGTTCTCTTTTTATGAACGTTTTCTTGAAGAACACGTCATGCCGGAACCGCTTCGCTCAGTTCATCGACCAGGCGTTGAATTTCGCGCAGGCGGCGCTCGGCCAGTTCCACATTTTCCAGCGCCTGGGCCAGGATACGCTCCTCAAGGGAAGAGTAGGACTGCTCGATCTCCGGGTCAATGCGGCCGCCAATGAGTTCCAATGCACGGCTCAGTTTCTCTTCGTGAGTTGTCGTTGCAGGTGCCATAGGTCGTTTCCTCTTCATGGTCAAAGGTTTTCAGAACGGTTCCGAAAAGACGATCTATTTCAAAACTCTGTTGAGTTTTCTCTTCCTACAGCTATATTACATGATATCCCAATTTGCGCAAAGAACGCTCCCAATATTCCTATTTGCCCCTACCATGAAGTACCCGCTTGCTGGGCCGCTACGGCGAGGTTCGTAAGGATGGAACTGCAGGGCGAGCGCCAGGCCGCTGAACCGCGCCGCTAAAACAGGTGAGCCAGAGAGGATGGCCGCGCCGCGTTCCGCCTGCCCGGCTATCCTCTTCTCCACCCTTACTTTACTGTTATCGTGAGATTCATGCCGGGGTGGATAGAGCAGTAAATATGAAAGGTTCCTGCTGTATTAAACGGCCCAATCTGAGCGTTATTGCCGTTGATTTGCAGGTTGTTGACGGTAGGCGCGCCTGGCTCCTTTGCCGGTTTCGCCACCCCGTTCACCCAGGAGCCGTTAGCCAGAATATGTGTGTACTGGCCGTCATCAATCAGTTGCAATGTCGCGCCTTTTGAGATCGTAATGCTGCTTTGCACAAAATTGGTTGGCCCCATATGCACGGCAGGGGCGCCTCCGCTTCCATTGCCACTGCTGCTCGGCGTACTCGTCCCTGACGAGGCCACCGGCGTGCCGGGCCGCGTGCAGGCCGCCAGCACTACGCTGCCAATCGCAAATACCGTTAGAAGGAGTACCAGCGTCCTCAATCCCTTTTTACTCATTGTATCGTTTCCTCTCTATCATCATGCCATTGTTCAGTCCATGCTCTACCGCAGGCGCTTTCCCTGGCCCGACAATATGCGCTGCCAGGATGGGAGAGCCTGCTTTCGCGGAACACAGGGCAATACTATTATCATTCTATTCTATACTATAAAGGATTATGCAACCGGTAGGAAATCAGGTAATTGCCCGATTTCCTGTCCTGTAGATACCTGATCTTTGCCCCGCTGTTTTCCCTTGCAGGAAGATCATGCTGACCAGAGCGTCATCTTCCGTACAGATGATAAATAATCCCTTCAAAATAGATTAGAAAATGATAAGCTTTTCATACTGTTGCGCTTTATTTATTGATTTCTGAAAAAGCGTTATGCTACGATTCTACAAGAGGGAATGAATGTGGGTAGCAGGGAGACGCACAGATGTGATGGAAAGACGCGCGAACAGTGAAGAAAGGAAGGATAGTATGGCAGAAATGGTAGAACCAGGAAGCGGACAGACAAATCAGCATCAGGGGTGGGTGCAGCATCATGCTGCTGTGACGGTGAAAAAGCCCCTGCACCAGGTTTATGCGTTGTTTACCCATTTTAACGATTTTCCGAAGTACATGCACTTTATCGACCAGGTGACCTACATTGACAACATGCGCAGCCACTGGGTCGCCGATGTTGCCGGTCATCACGAATGGGATGCCATCAACCAGGACTGGATTGAGGATCGCCAGGTTGGATGGCGTTCTTACAACGGGTTCGAGAACGAGGGGAAGGTGACATTCCAGTCCCTGGGTGAGAGTGAGACGCGGGTCGATGTCTACATCTCCTATAATCCGCCGCTGGGCTTTATTGGCGAACTGGCGGAAAATCTGGGGGTGGGCAGCAAGTTCGAGCATGATCTGCAAAACGATCTGGAGAACTTTGCTGCTATGGCAGAGGCAACACCGCAGCAGGAAACCGACCCTACTTTCTCCGCCTACCTGTACAACAGTGATAGCGCCGCTGCCGAGGGAAAGGCGACGACGCAGCAGGACGAAACGATGGGCAGCGATTACCGGCGCGATAGCCAGGATTTTCCCACCGCTCGTCCTGTACTGGATCAGGACATCATTAACGAGCCGGGCGAGCAGACAGAATTGCCCGGTATGCATATCGAAGAATAGAACGGAAGGAAAGAGCGATGACCCAACAACCAGAACAGCAACCACCGCAGGGGATGGTGCAGCACCATGCCTATGTCACCGTGCATGCCCCGGTCCATGAAGTGTATGAGATGTTTACGCATTTCCAGGATTTTCCGAAGTTCATGCACTTTGTACGAGAAGTGGACTACCTTGATCCCCAGCATAATAAAACGCACTGGGTGGCCGATGTGGTTGGCCAGCACGAGTGGGATGCCGTCAACGAAAACTGGATTCCCGACCGCCAGATTGGCTGGAAGTCGGTGAGTGGCCTGCAAAATGAGGGTAAAGTGACCTTCCAGCCAGAGGGAGCCGGGCAGACGCGCGTTGATGTCTACATTGATTACAACCCGCCTCTGGGTATCCTGGGGGATATCGGCGAAAAACTCGGTGCGGGCAGCCGCTTTGAACACGATTTGCAGCACGACCTGGAGAATTTTGCTCGCATGGTCGACGAGGCCCCGCCGGGTGCGCTCAACCCTGATGCCTCCAACTACATTTTCCATCCCGGCAGCGCGGCGGTAGCAGAGGGGAAAGCCCCGGCACAGCAGCGAGAAGCCCATGCCTACCCACCATCGTCGGCCAGCGCCACCACCGTCGATAATCCCTATACAATGGATCAGCCCGGAACCGGTGTGGAGCAGCGTTCTATGAGCGAGCAGACCATGATGGGCCAGCCCCAGGAAGGCTATCTTTCAGGCGAGCCAATCGAGGGTGATGACGTAGTGGTCGAGGTCTACGAAATCGATACGCTGCCGCCCGGACTCGGTGGCCAGCCTGTACCGGATGAGACCGTTGGCACGCCGCCTCCCAATCCCACCAACCCGGAGATGCCGCCGGAAGGCACGGTTTATCCTATGCCGCCCGAATCTGGCGTCAGAAATCCGGTGATGCCGGATTCGGGCGGCGTCGCCAATCCGGTAATGCCCCCGTCTGGCGGTACAGGCAATCCGGTGATGCCGCCAGGGCCGGGAGCCAGAAATCCGGTGATGCCGGATGAAAGTGGTGTGACAAATCCGGTGATGCCGCCGGAAGAATAGCTTTCGAGCGGCAAATCCTTTACCACTTGCAGGCTCGATAGCTTTACCAGAATGGCACGTGGGGCAATCTACGTGCTATTCTGTTGTATTATATGCCTGTGCTGGCAGCAAAGGGAATCGTGCAAACGACTTATGAAAGAAACCGGGCAACATATGCGTAACAGTATGAAACGGGTGAAGCAACATAAGGAAGAGGAGCGCGAGTCGGTTGATCTGATCGGTCAGAATATAGAGACCATCGCCGACCTGTATGCTCATGCGCAACGGGGCCTCAGTCCCCACCAGAAAATCATCGAACGGGTGACTGCTTTTCTAGGGCGTCCGCTATTTCTCTATGTCATCTTACTTTTTGTTGCGCTCTGGATCGGCATCAATCTGGCGCAGGCCGATGCTGGCCTGCATAGCTTTGACCCTCCGCCTTTTTACTGGCTCCAGGGCATCATTGCGCTCAGTGCGCTGTTAATGACGAACGTGGTTCTCATTACACAGAATCGGCAGAAGAAATTGACGGAGCAACGCAGGCACCTGGACTTACAGATCAATCTGCTGGCCGAACAGAAAATTACCAAATTGATTGCGATGGTCGAGGAATTACGCCGGGATCTGCCCGCGACCCGTAACGCACGCGACCCCGAGATCGAGGCGATGATGGAGTCTGTCAATCCCCACGAAGTGCTTGCCACCCTTGACCAGGCGTTAGAAGAGGCGCTGGCGGAAGAAGGTCAGTAGATCGAATTTCTCGTACTTACTTTTTTGTAGTGGAATTACAATTGACTTTTGGAAAACTCTGTGCTATACTCAAAGTGTTCCCGAAAAGGAACACACCTTCCAGGGATATACCCTGGCACAGGGCGCTGGCCTTGCATTGGTCAATCGAAAGGAGTTCCGAATGAAACCAATGAAGAAACCAATACGCCTGCTTGGGATGGTGTTTCAGATCGACTAGGAGTGCCCGTGAAGGCGGGCATACCGAGCCTCTGGTACCCAACCATTACTTTGGCCTATACCTGAATCTCAATGAGATCGCCTGAAGAGAGGCGCTAAAAGGTCTTAAGACGGCTTACGTCAAGGTCTCGGTTTGGTAGGGGTAGCAGAGGGAATGTTGCGAGGGCATATCTGCTACTAATTTGCCCTGTCTATGCAATAGTTCTCGGTTGACGTGACACGGGAGTTGTGCAGAAAATGACACACAGGGGTCAGGTAACCGTGATTGCCTGGCCTTTGTCGTTGCCTGAGACAGGGACGAACAGTGCCGCCATTTACGCGCAAATGGCGGCACTGTTCGTCCCTGTCTCTTTTCCCGGCTTCGCTATTCCCCCAGCGTGAGGACGGCCATGAAGGCTTCCTGGGGGATTTCTACATTGCCTACCATCTTCATGCGCTTCTTGCCCTCTTTCTGTTTCTCCAGCAGCTTGCGTTTGCGTGTCACATCGCCGCCGTAACATTTTGCCAGCACGTCTTTGCGCAGCGCCTTAACGGTTTCGCGGGCGATTACGCGCGAGCCGATGGCCGCCTGGATGGGAACCTCAAACAACTGGCGCGGAATGAGGCTGCGCAGTTTCTCCACCAGTTGCCGCCCCTGCGGATACGCTTTCTCGCGGTGCAGGATGAGCGAAAGCGCATCGACGGGTTGCCCGTTGACAAGAATGTCCAGCTTTACCAGATCAGCTTCATGATATCCGGCGAAGGTATAATCCAGCGAGGCGTAGCCCTGCGTGCGTGATTTGAGCTGGTCGTAGAAATCCACGATCAATTCGGCCAGCGGCATGCTGTAGGTGAGCAAGACGCGCTCGGCCTCAATGTATTTCATCTCTTTGAACGCGCCGCGCCGCGTCGTCACGAGATCCATAATGGTGCCAATATAGCGCGAGGGCGTGAAGATGGAAATGTCCATCCACGGCTCCTCCACCTTCTCAATCTCGCCCGGATTGGGAAAATCGGTCGGGTTATCGACTTTGACCACCTCGCCGCCGGTTTTCGTGACGTAATATTCCACGCTCGGCGCGGTCGCCAGAATGTCGAGGCCATATTCGCGCTCGATGCGCTCCTGAATGATCTCCATGTGCAGCAGGCCCAGGAAGCCACAGCGAAAGCCAAAGCCCAATGCGTTCGAGGTCTCCGGCTCGTACAGGAGCGAGGCATCATTCAGTTTCAGGCGATCCAGCGCGTCGCGCAGCAGCGGATAATCATTGCCCTCGACGGGGTAGATGCCTGCGAAGACCATTGGCTTGGCCGGTTTGTAGCCGGGCAGCGGCTCAACCTGCCCCAGCGCGCTCGCCAGGGTGACGGTATCACCCACGCGGCAATCTTTGACGTTCTTGAAGCCGGTGGCGATATAGCCGACCTCGCCAGTGGTCAGCGTCTCGCTCGCAGTCAGGCGCGGGTGAAAGTAGCCCACTTCCAGCACCTCGGTCGTGCTGCCCGTCGCCATCATAGCGATTTTCTCGCCTGCATGTAGCTCGCCATCCACGATACGCACATAGGCGATGACGCCCTTATAGGGGTCGTAGTGCGAGTCAAACACCAGCGCCCGCAGCGGCAGACGCGCATTGCCCTTTGGCGGCGGCACCTGCCTGATAATGGCTTCCAGGATGTCTTGCGTGCCGATGCCTTCTTTGGCCGAGGCCAGAATGCAGTCTTCGGCAGGCAGGCCGATCACGTCCTCAACTTCCTGCATCACCCGTTCCGGTTCCGCGCTTGGCAGATCGATTTTGTTGATGACAGGAATGATATTGAGATCTGCCTCGATGGCCAGATACAGGTTCGCCAGTGTCTGCGCCTCGATGCCCTGTGTGGCGTCGATGACCAGCACGGCACCTTCACAGGCGGCCAGGCTGCGCGAAACTTCATAGGTGAAGTCCACGTGGCCGGGAGTATCGATCAGGTTCAGCTCGTAATCCTGCCCGTCGAGCGCCGTATAGTGCATGCGCACGGCCTGCGCTTTGATGGTGATGCCCTTCTCGCGCTCCAGTTCCATCTGGTCAAGCACCTGCTCCGTCAGTTCCCGTTTGGTCACGGTTCCGGTGTATTCCAGCAGGCGGTCGGCCAGCGTCGACTTGCCATGATCGATATGCGCGATAATGCAGAAATTGCGAATATGTGCTTGATCTGTCATTCTATGATGCCTCCACACAACACCTCATCACCATCTTCGCCGCCGTAGAAAACTGCCGCCTGTCCCGGTGTGATGGCTCGCTGTGGCCGTAGTAATGTCACCTGCGCCCGCTCCCCGCCGTCGATGGGGGTGACCAGCGCGGGGAGTTCCGCCGCCTTGTAGCGCACGCGCACGGCTGCCTCGAATGGCTCGTGTGGCGTCTCACCGCTCAGATAGTGCATCTTGCCAACGGTGAAGCTGGTCTGCTCCAGCGCGCTGGCCGGGCCAACGATGAGCGCGTTCTGTTCCGCGTCGATCTTCAGCACGTGCAGCGGCTCTGGCGCTGAGAGGCCCAGCCCCTTGCGCTGCCCGATGGTGTAGAATGCCAGGCCGCGATGCCGTCCCAGTAACTTCCCCGCCTGATTGTAGATCGGCCCCGGCTCTGGCAATGAGATCAACGATTGTGCCTGCCCTGTTCCCGCCGTTCCCAGCCGCAGGCCAATCGCAGCCCCGAGGCCGACGCGCGCGTCCATTTCCTCCGCCTGAGCCTCCCTTGTCGCCGCGTAACGATTGATGAAGCCGCGATAATCGTTCTGCGCGACAAAGCAAATTTCCTGGCTTTCCGCCTTCGAGGCCACCGGCAGGCCGCGCTCCGCAGCCATCGCCCGCACCTGCGGCTTGGTATACGGCCCCAGCGGGAAGCAGGCATGCGCCAGTTGTCGCTGGTTGAGGACGTGCAACACGTATGACTGGTCCTTGTCCGGGTCAACTCCGCGCCGCAGCCGCCGCTTGCCAGTTACGGGATGATCGTCCACGCGCACGTAATGGCCCGTCGCCAGGTAGTCCGCGTCGAGGGCCAGCGCCCGATTGAGCAGCAGCGTGAAGCGGATATGCCGGTTGCAGTTCAGACACGGATTCGGTGTGCGGCCCGCGACATATTCTTCATAAAAGTAATCGACAACGGTATGCTTAAACTCTTCCTCGACATTGACGAGGTAGAAGGGGATATCAAGGATGCGTGCCACGCGCCGCGCATCGTCAACCGCTTCCAGCGAGCAGCACTTATTTTGCACAACGCGCTCCACGCCGTCATCATCGATGACGCCGGGTTCTGACCAGAGGCGCAGCATCATGCCGATCACCTCATGTCCCTGCTCCTTGAGCAGTGCGGCGGCTACCGAACTATCTACGCCGCCGCTCATAGCGACGACTATTCTTGCCATAGTTTCTGTTCCTGAAAATGCTTTCTCAATCAGTCTATCTTAAAAAATCAAAAGAAAAAAGATACCATAGAAAAAAGAACCGGGCCGCCCGCATCAGGCCAGCGGCATCAGGCCAGCCGCAAGAACATTGCGTACAGCGGCATCATTCTCGCTTCATCAGCGGCATCAGGCCAGCGGCATCAGGCCAGCGGCATCAGGCCAGCGGCATCAGGCCAGCGGCGTCAGGCCACCCGCAAGGGGTGGCCCTACTATACACGACGGCTTCCCAAGCCGCACGGATGCATCGTATATAGTAGGGCCCCCCTTGCGGGTGGCCTGTGACCGACCTGTGACCGACCTGTGACCGGCCAGCCCGCAACAGGCCACCCGCAAGAGATGGCCTGTTGCGGGCTGCCCAGTCTTCTCTGTTTCGCCTCGTAATCTGTGCGTTCCTCTCTGAAAATGCCCTGATTCGCCATGTAAAGGGTAGCATAGAGTGACCTGCTTGTCAAATGCCTGGAAAGACCAAAAGACCAGTCTTTGCCGGAGCAGGTCGCCCGCAAGAGGTGGCCCTACTTAATACATACGGCTCGCCAGACCCCACGAACGCCTCATTGTAACAGGGTGCCTCTTGCGGGCGGCCTGTCACTATGCTACACTTGCATAGAAGGAAACTTGCTTGCGGGAGAACTTTGTAGAGAAATGTCCTACTCGCTCTTGTGACCTCTTGCGTTTTATGGTAGACTTGGTGCGTACTTATTCATCTTATGAAAGAGGGCCTGAAAAGTCGCGGCGATTGCTCTGCTGCCGACTGGCGGGCAGAGAAATAATTGAGAAGAGAGAGACCAGATAGAGGAGCCGAGCATGCCGAAGAAATCGACGCGCGGTGCAGCGCAGCGCAATAGAGCAAAAGTCCAGAAGAATGTTTCGCTGGTTCGTCCCAATGCCGGGGTGGCCACGGAAGAGACAGAGACGCCGGTAGAGGTAGAGGTAAAGGAGACGCAGGTTGCGGTAGAGGATGGCGTTGAGGAAAGCGGCGCCAGCGCAGAGGCCGCACCCACGACCGCTACAGCAACCGCCACCACCACAACGGCCAGGGCTGTCAGCACGGCTACAGCCGGAAACAGGGGCAGAAGCAGGCGCGCGACCAGGAGCGGGGCTGCATCCGCACCGACCATTGAAGAGAAAGAGAGCGAAGAGGCAGTGGCGGAGACCGCCCCGCAGGGCAGAGCGTCCGCTCGACTTACCGCTCGCCGCCAGAACGCGCAGAAGAGCCAGCAGCGTGTCGCGCCTACCTTAATTACGGCGGAACATTATGCCTATGTACGCAAAGACCTGGTCTATATTGCTATCCTGGCTATTCTGATGTTTGCGACGATCATCATTTTGCATTTTGTGCCGGGCATTGGTCTGTAACTGCCGTAATAAAAGAGCACTGAACGTTTTGTCTGTCAGTTCAGTGCTTCTTTTTATCTATCGTTTCGAGTGGCCTGTCGAGGTTGGCTTGCCCATCCCCCAGGTCGCAAAAGGGAAAGCAGACCGGGTTAGTGCGCCAGCGGGCTGGTGCCTATGCCTGCCGGGATACCATTGCGGTACGGGGCCGGGATAGTCACGCCCAGAACGCGCTGCATGGCCATCGTGTGGCTGCAATCGCCCCAGTCCTGGAAGAAGCGGCAGGTGCAGTTCCACTCGCCGTTATCGAAGGTTGTTGTATGTACATCGTTCTCGCCCCGGAACGTCGCCTCGAAGCGAGTGAACTGGATGCGCTCGGGCTCTTCCGCGTAACGCCTGGCTTTTGCGATCTTACTGATGATGCTGGAATTCATTGTTGTACCTCTCCTTGTGTTCTAGCAACCACTCCGTGTCCACGTGATTGTGTAGGCAGTATCTGCTAGCAAGCGAACGTTTCCGTTGAAACGGCGGTGTCTGAGTGACTTCATTGATCGCTGTTAGCTCGCTGGGCTGGCTCACCTCCTCCTTTCATGTCCTTCCTGGTGATCGCTCACCCGTATGCGACGGGCGAGATCGATGGCTCAAAATCGAGAAATGAGTATGATTGATGAGCCCGGCTGGTCTGCTGTTGCCTGCAATGATGAACATCTGGGTAATAAAAAACACCAGGGCAAACTCTCCCCAGTGCATGTTGACCAATCGCTCTGAATCACCGCAACCGCTGTTGCCTGCTGCGATGCTTCACGTGATGATGAGACTGAATCCATAAAACGCTGAACCTCGTAAATAATGCGTTCCTTCTGGACACCGATCTTTTCCAATTGCTGAAAGTATACCATATGGAAGCCGGAAAGTCTACCCTTCAGAGGACGAAATTTTATCAGTGTCGGGGTACGAGTGCTACCGTGACAGGAATGTGACACGCTCTGGCAGGGACAAAATCTGCCGGAGGGGCATTTGTCGTTGACAATTTGCGCAATGCATGCTATCCTAAGTGCGCCGTGAATTGGAGATGTTTTACGCTATGTTCGCAATCGACACGGCGAGAATAGAGGCCCCATATCAGGTGGGGGAGAGGTGAAAAAAGGAAAGCATGGCTGTTAAAATTCGTTTAAAACGTGTGGGCATGAAGAAGATGCCCAGCTATCGTGTGGTAGTAGCTGATGCGCGCTCCCCGCGCGACGGTCGCATTATCGAAAATGTTGGCTGGTATAATCCGCTGACGAACCCTTCGACCATCAATATCGATGAAGAGAAGGTACTGAACTGGCTCAAGCATGGCGCGCAGCCGACGGAATCCGTCGTTTCTCTGCTGCGACGCACGGGGACGCTGGCGCGTTTCGAGCAGATGAAGGCTGCTGCCGCCGCACCGAAAGAGACGCCAGCCGAGTAACCGGCATATCATATAAGGCAAAGCAAGCAAGGCGAGATGAGATATGCGTAAATTGATCGAGTACATTGCCCAGTCGCTGGTCGACAACCCCGCTGCCGTGCAGGTGCGCGAGGTGCGCGATGATCGCAACGCGCTGGTACTGGAACTGCACGTGGCTCCGGAGGACTTCGGCAAAGTGATCGGGCGGCAGGGGCGTGTTGCCAAAGCGATGCGCGCCCTCTTGCGCGCCGGAGGCGCACGTGAGGGCCGCCATACCTCGTTGGAGATCGTCTAATTTTCCATAACACACAAACGAGGACGTTGTGCCAGAGCAGAGCAAGATAGAATGGGCTACTATCGGCAGAGTGGTAGCCCTCTTTGGCGTACAGGGAGAACTGAAGGTTCTCTCGTTGACCGATATTCCTGATCGTTTCGTGCAACTGGAAGCCGTGTATGTGGCTCCCACATATGCGCGTCGTCGCATCGAGTCTGCGCGCCCGTATAAAGGGGATATGGTGATCCTCAAGCTGGAGGGGATCGATGACGCTAACGCCGCCGAAGCCCTGCGCAATGCCAGTCTTGAGATTCCCCTTGACGAACTGGCCGAACTACCCCCGGACGTCTATTACCAGCATGACATTCTCGGCCTGCTCGTCAGAACGCTGGCCGGGCAGGAAGTTGGCCGCGTCGTCGATATTATGCCTACCGGGGGGAACGATGTCTATGTGGTCAAAGCCTCCGGCGGCGCGCAGATTCTTTTGCCCGCTATCAAAGAAGTCATCAAACAGATTGACTTGCGCCGCCACGTAATGTATATTGATCCTATCAAGGGGTTGCTCGACGAGCGAGAAGCCCTCAGCGACCGGGAAGAAGAGCAGGAGGAGGAAGAAGCGCAGTAAGCCCACCTGGATGGAATGGAAACACGGGAATAATACAGATCAACTCCTGTGTTCTCCTGGCTAAAGGGTTGAGTATTCTATCTGAAAGTGAATAGAGGAATGAAACCTGCGACCGCAGTTGCCCGTGTGGTGAGTAGAAGCTCTGAAAAAGGGCTTTCCATTCCAGACCGGATAGAAGCGGATTGACAGACAAAAGGGAGGTGCCTCGTGTCCGACTATGTGCCGACTTTCGCCGACCTCTGTAGCGCGTTAGCTGAAGGCCAGATAACGGCCACCATCGACGGCTCGATGTATGAATTCAGCGCCCTTGAGTTGCGTCGCTATCTCAACAGGTTTCGTTCCCTGCCAACTATTTCTTCTCCCGCCCAGGCCGGGCTTCCCCATACTGACTCCGGCAGTTCAGGTTCGTGGCCGGGTGCCTCTCGAAGCTCTGTTGCGTAGGCCGTCACGGGCCGATTTTTTTTACCCCTGGACTGGTGGCCCGAAGTGGGGCGAGAAAAGCAGTTGCGCAGGCCGTAAATACGGACTATAATACGCCAGAAGGCGGTATTTGACCGTGCCAGCGATTGCCGATCAAGTTGTGGGCATCCGGCAAAGGAGGCCTATGACTTGAGCTGGCTGTCATAGACAGCAAACGAGTAACAGCAAGGCGGCTGTGGGCGCGATACGTTTTTGTCCATCGCCGCGAGGAAAGGTTGAGTATGGAACCAATCGAAGCAGATCTGGATTATATGGCGCAGCCACGACCGGCGCAGCCCCGCTCGCGCTTCAACGTCCTGTTTATTTTCCCCATCATCGGGGCGCTGATCCTGCTCTTATTTATCAGCGCCGCGGTCTTCCAGTTCGATCTCTCAGGCATTGTCGACTCGCTGGTCGGCCTGATGATCCTGTTCTTCTTCCTGATGATTATAGGGCTGTTCTGGGCCTACGCTCAACGGTCGGGCGAAAGCCATCACCAGCCATGAAAACCGCCCCGGGCAACGTGTCATGCTGAGCGAGAGCGAGCTGGCGAGGGCCGGGACGAGCCTGCTGGTCGCCCTGAAGCTCCATCCTTACCAACATCGCTTCAAAGTGACGAGGATGTCAGCAGGGGTGAGCCAGAGCGGAGGCCAGCTCCGCCCTGGCATCATATTAGCCATCCGAACGTGTTGCTCTCCTCTCTTCAGGTCAAACGATGCGCTGCCACGCCCCGTTATCGACGGCAATATCCAGTCGCTCGCCCCAGATTACGCGGGCCAGCAATTCTGCCGACTCCACCAGGTGCGGGCTGGAACGGTTAATGTACCGGTTGCCGTCAATGGCGTAGACGCGCCCGGTTTGTACTGCTTGCAAGGTGTGCCAGGCGGGGTGCTTCTGTAAGAGTGACAGGTCCTGCATGGTGCGCGCAAGCGAATAGCCGCAAGGGGCAAGCACCAGCACGTCGGGGTTGGCGGTTTGCAGGTCGTCCCAGCTTATCCAGGGAGAATGCATGCCAACCTCGCCAAACAGAGGTTCGCCGCCCGCGCAGGCCACCAGTTCCGGCGTCCAGTTGCCGGCCCCCATGAGTGGATCAAGCCATTCCAGGACCGCCACGCGCGGCTTCAAACCCTGTCTTTGCGCCAGCGGCCCTGTCATCTCCTGTAGCCGTTGCAATCGCAGTCGGTAGCCCTCAACCAGCCGCGCCGCCTGCTCGTCGCGGCCCAGCGCCCGGCCCACACGCCGCACGTCTATCCACACATCTTCGAGCCTGTAGGGCGCAAGCGAGACGATATGCGGTCGCAAGCCCGTCAATTGCGCGACGGCTCGCATCACGTCTCGCTCGCTGACGGCGCAGACCTCGCACTGCGTCTGCGTAAAAATCACATCCGGGCGCAGAGCCTGCAGTTGTTCTATATCGATAGCATAGATGCTCAATGCCGTGAGTGCGGCCTGCTCTGCTGAACGTTCCGTTGAGGCAAGTTGCCTGATCTGCGCGTCGATCTGCGCGCTGCTCGTCTCTACATCGATCATCGCCCGGCTGACCACCGGCAGCGCCAGCACCTCCGGCGGGTAATCGCATTCGTGCGAGCGTCCCACCAGTTGATCCAGGCAGCCGAGCGCCGCTACTATCTCCGTTGCGCTCGCCAGCAAAGAAACGATGCGCATACTTCGCTCCTTCTATCTATGAACCGTCACACTATCAAGCAAGATTGTACCATACTGCAAGCCGGTGAAAGGTGATGAAGAGCTGCCCATTGCCATAACGAGAGAGCATAGTGTATGCTACTGTTGAGACGGTGATTTTATATCTTCCATGAAGCGAACAGGTTCTATGCAGGAGAGATGAGCAATGGCGGAAACATCAGAAGCGGCAACGCAATGGAGCGGGTTGAAAATTATTGGCGCGGGCTTTGGCCGCACAGGAACGTTCTCGACGAAGACGGCGCTGGAAGAGCTTGGCTTTGGCCCTTGCTATCATATGGTCGAATTGTTTGAGCATCCAGAGGCTCAGAAACTGTGGGAAGCCCTTGTAGCGGGGGAGCCGGTGCGCTGGGACGATATCTTTCGCGGCTACCAGTCGAGCGTTGACTGGCCCGCCTGCGCATTCTATAAAGAGCAGATGGATGCTTACCCGGATGCAAAGGTGCTGCTGACGGTGCGCGACCCCGAACGCTGGTATGAAAGCGTCAGAAGCACGATTTACCGTGCGCCCGACGATGTTCCACCCGATAATGCACACGCGCAGATGGTCAGCAAGCTCATCTGGCAGGGGACGTTCGATGGGAGATTTGAGGACAAAGATTACGCCATTGCTGTGTTCAACCGGCACAACGAGGAGGTGCAGCGGCTTGTCCCGCCCGAAAAGCTGCTGGTCTACAATGTGAAAGAGGGCTGGGAACCTCTCTGCGCCTTCCTTGGCGTCCCCATACCCGATAAGCCCTTCCCTCACCTCAATGACCGCGATAGTTTTATCGCCAACCGCAATCGGCGCATACAGGAGATGCAGAGCGAAAACCTTCCGACTGGCCATTGAAAACCGGTCAGGACGTGTTATTCTGAGCGCGGCGGAGAATGACACGTCCTGACCGGTTTTCCGGCTTGTTACGCGCCATCCACTTTCCAGACCACCACCGTCTGATCGCCTGAGGCGCTGGCGATATAGCGACCATCGGGCGACCATGCCACATCCAGCACGGCGGCAGTATGGACAGGGTGGTGCGTATCGGGAAAAGCTATGATCTCCTTGCGCGTATTGCCCTGGGCCGCGCTGGCCCCCGCCAACTGTACATCCCAGATGTAGATGCGCGGGTCGCGCGGATAACACATGGTCACGTATTTGCCGTTGGGCGCCCAGGATAGTCCCCAGACATAGGGCGTGATATGGCTCTGTTTCAATACCGGCTCATCGAGTTCGAGCGAGAGCAACGCTTTGTTCTGTTGCACATCCCAGATCATGGCGATGTCTAGATTGCTCATGGCCAGCAGATGCGGGTCGGCTGGCGACCATTCCTGGCAGGGAGCGGGAACAATGCTTGAAGCTGCGGAGGGGCGGTCTGGCAGGTTGAGTATTCGCCTGACCGCGCCGCTGGCAGCATCCCAGAGAATCACCTTGCCATAGTCGGTATAACCGGCGATCAGCGAGCCATCGGGCGACCAGCTTGCGATATCCAGGCCCGCCCCGTTGGCACCGGCGGTTGTTGCATCAGCATAGAGCAGCCTGCGCGCCGGAGCAGCGGTTCCACCGACCTGCCAGATATCCGCTTCTAGCTGCGTCGCGCCCAGCAAGAAGCGTGAAGTGACAAACAGATTTTTGATCTCTGGCGACCACGAGACGGTCTGGTATGAGGGGGTATTGAGATCATTCTCGTGCTGGTCTTTATACGTTTGTGAGGGGAGCGTGATTTTCGTATTGAAGGCATCTATCAGGAAGACGTTATCGGTATTGGTGGTAACGGTCAGATAGCGCCCATCGGGTGACCAGCAAAGGGCATTGGCGTTCAGAGCGAATTCGTCGATTTTCGTAGGTTCGCTGATATTCCAGGTTTGTTGAGGGGCGGAAATAACCTGGAGATTATGAGCGTTCCGTTTAAGATAGCTACCGATATCCCAGAGCATGACGCGCATATCTTCGCTCGCGCTTGCCAGGTAACGACCGCTCCGATCCCACGCTACGACGTTTACTGTTTTTGTATGGCCGGTGAGAGAAAGCAGTGGCACGCCAGCGATGAGTTTGTGGGGGCCGGGAGCCGGTCTGGATGTGTTTGTGGTGGGTTTGCGCGTACCAGTCCCGGAGCGGGATAGCAGGTAAAGACCAGTACCACCCGCTGCCGCTACCAGTGTGGCAGCTCCTCCGATCATGAAAGCGCGCCGCCCGATCGCAGGCTTCTTTCCTGGTACAGGCCGGGTGGGGGCGAACTGCCCCTGCATTTGCCCCGGAGCCGACGGAGGATATGGCATGGGTGCATTGCCGGAGACATAGGTCGGAGCGTTTGCTGAAACAGCAGTGGGAGCGTCCGGGGTGGTGGCATACGGACCGGTAGCCGGAGGCTGCATGCTACTCATCATGGGCGACGGGGCAGGCATGGTTGGAGCCGACAATGGCTGCGGAGTCACCGGAGGCATCTGTGTCGCCGGTGTGGAAGGAGGTACAATCGGCATAGAAGGCGGTACAGCAGGTTGGGATGGAGGCGCTGGCGTGGGTACAGGCCCCTGTGCTATCTCTGGGGCAGGCATAGCTGACAAACTTTCCAGCAAGACTTTTTGCACAGGCGGCTTCTGCTCCTGTAACCGGCGCCTGCTCCACGGAGCCAGCACGGTCGCTTCGGGGTCCGCTGGCATGGGCGCAGGGAAAGTGTCAGGGGTGCCGGGAAGATCAGGCGCAGGCCGGGCGTTTGTCTGCCAGCCACCGGCAATGGCTTCGACCAGCGCCGCGCACGTGGGAGGGCGCGCCTGCGGGCTTTTTGCCAGTCCCTGCAAGATTGCCTGCTCTACGGCAGGCGGCAGAGCCGGGTTGAACTGGCGCGGGGCAATCGGAACCTCCTGAATCTGCTTCATCAGGACGCTGTAGGGCGGGTCATCGGGGTTGCTCGTGAAGGGAAGCCGACCGGTGAACGACTGGTAAGCGCACATCGCCAGGCTGTAGAGGTCGCTGGCAGGTGTCGGCTGGCCCTGCGCCTGTTCAGGAGCCATATATTCAGGCGTGCCGACGCCCGTATAGGTGCGCCCCTGAGTCGCGGTGGGTAGCAATCTGGCGAGACCGAAATCGGCCAGCAACAACTGATCCTGTTGCAGCAACATATTGGCAGGCTTGATGTCGCGGTGCAGCACATTGCGGCTGTGAGCGTAATCAATAGCTGCTGCTGCCTGTCGTAGATAATGTAGCGCCTGTATAGTTGGTAGCGGCCCGTTCGCCTGACGAATACGTTCGCGCAGGGAGCCGCCGGGAACCAGGGGCATAACCACGTAGGTGATGGCCTCATCCGGGCCGATCGGCTGCTGGCCGAAATCGTGAACGGGCAAAATGTTTGGATGATGCAACTCAGTTGCTGCCCGTGCCTCACGCTCAAAATCTTGCAGGTATCGTTGATCGCTCCTGCTGACAACTGGCAACAATTTTATGGCTACCTGCCTGCGTAACTGCATATCTTCCGCCAGCCAGACTTCAGCCATGCGGCCGCGCCCCAGCAACTGTACCATGCGGTAGCGTCCGAGCATCCGCCCCTGCCAGTTCACCGTCGAATTGAAATGCATCATGATGGTTTCACACTCCAGACTAAGATGCTGCTATTGACATCTTTATAGCTTGCTGCCAGCCATTGCCCGTCCGGTGACCATGCCAGTGAGAAAACTTCTGCCGACAATCCATTCAGCCTCTGGTGAGGATAGAGATTTCCGCCGGAAACAGGCGAGCTGCGATCAATCTTCCAGATGAGGACTGAGCCATCTTTTGTGCCAGCCGCCAGCAAGGTGCTGCCAGCCGCCGGAGACCATGCCAGCGTGGTCAATGTCGTACTGCTATCGGGTACGATTGGAGATGTGATGGTTGATCCCTGCTTCCAGTTCCAGATATCGATGACAGGAGGGGACAGGCTTTTATTCGCAGCGGCAAGAAATGTTTCATCGGGCGACCATGTGAGCATATCGGCTCCCAGACCCAGATTATTCGTTTGCAGGGAATGCGCCCCCGCCTTCCACGTGGTCTTATTTCCGGCGATGGCAGCCTGCCCGATCACGATATCATTGGGAAAGGCGATGGCGAGTTGTGCCGTGACCGGCGAGAAAGCCAGGGCGGAGATAACATCCGAAAACGAAACCGGCGTCGGCGTCTGGGTCGGCTGCGCCGGACTCCAGAGCGCAACGATATCGCTGGAACTGCTGATAGACGGGCTGGAAGCGATAGCGAGATATTTGCCCGGCGTCCACGCCAGCGCGATCAGAAAGGCCGTGACCAGGTGGCTGTTGACCGTAGAGCGCAGGTCGGCTGTATAAACCAGCACAAACGAATCGGGATTGAAGGTATCATTGGGATTAACGATCCTGCCATTTCCTATAGCCATATATGCGCCGTCGGGGGACCAGGCAAGTTGCATATCGATGCCGGTTCCTGCCACGATAGAGGTATGAGGAGTTTTCTGGTTGGCCAGCCCTTGTCGGATGGCGGCAATGTCCCAGAGCATTACCTGTTGATCTTCACCGGCGGAAGCCAGCAAGAGGGTGTCTGGCCGGGGTGACCAGGCCAGAGAAGAGACGGGGCGCGTGTGTGAAAGCAGCGTCATCACCGGATCATTGGGACCGGGCGTTTTTGTCGATTGTGGGCGCGCCCCGGTGACGGTTGTTGTGTTCGGCTGCGGCCCCTGTTGTTTGTCATGCTCAATAAAAGCCAGGAAGCCAGCTCCCCCTCCAAGCACGAGCAGAGCCGCGCCTGTTGCGCCGAGAAGGACCTTGCGCCGCGATATGGCTGTGGTTGGCGAAGGAGTCTTTGCCGGTACGGTATCGGCGAATGTTTTCTGCGTGTCGGCAGGTTCGGTTTGTGGGATGGCGGGGACAGTTGCGGCAACGGGCGAGAGCGGGGCGCCGGTGGCCTGAAGTGGCTGCCTGGGTCGTGTGATCTCGTAGGGCGCGCCCGTGACGGCCTGCTGGAGACTGGCAATCAGCGCGTGCGCGGAGGGTGGACGCTGCGATGGGTCTTTGGCGAGTCCCTGGAGTAAGGCCTGCTCCGTGGCGAGGGAAAGCGTCGGGTTAAACTGCCGGGGTGAAGGTGGCGGCATGATGATATGCTGGATCGTCGTCGCATAGGGTGTTTCCGCCTGAAATGGTAAATGGCCGCTCAGCAGGCGGTAGGCGATGACGGCCAGACTGTAGATATCGCTCGCTGCTACGGCCCTGCCCTGCGCCTGTTCGGGCGCCATATATTCGGGGGTACCGAAGCCCGTTCCTGTTTGTGTCAGGCGTTCCTGATTGGAGAGCATGCGCGCAATGCCAAAATCGGCCAGCATCAGCCAGCCATCGTTGCGCAACAGCATATTGGCGGGCTTGATGTCGCGGTGCAGGATGCCCTGTGCGTGAGCGTAGTCGATGGCCTCGGCTGCCTGTTCCAGCACGTTGAGGGCTTCCGGTAGCGGCATCAGCATCTGCGCGTCTGCCAGCGTAGAGATGCGCTCTTCCAGCGAGCCGCCGGGCAAATAGGGCATGACGATATAGGTAATGGCCTGCCCGTTGCGAAGGACCTGCTCGCCGTAATCATGCACAGGTAGAATATGTGGATGATTGAGGGCGGCTGCTGCCTGCGCCTCGCGTTCAAAACGCTGGAGATATTCCCTGTCTCCCTGACTATGTAAGGGCAGCGTCTTGATGGCAACCTGTCTGTGCAGGCGGGGATCCTCACCCAGCCAGACTTCGCCCATGCCGCCTCTACCAATACGCTGTAACAGGCGATAGCGGCCCAGTGTGATCTCTGTCGTTCCCTGAGCGATATCATCGTTCTGCATGGATGCTTCCTCTGTCATCAGATATATTTTATGAATATGCTTTCATTCTCGAAAACGAACCATAACCGGAAAAATAGATAGAGGATGATCCTGCCGGTACTTTTTTTCTATTGCCGGGGAAGGCATGTGGATGTAAGAAAAAGGGCATTTCGCCTGTAGAAATGTTCCCTCTTGTAGTTTTGCCCGCAGATAGCTATACTTGCTACTGTGTGTATCGTTGCTGAGTGCGCACTCTTGACAGTCCACAGGGGGGCTTTACGATGGTTAAGCAGTTTCAAGTCGAAAGTTTCTCGTCCATCTCTCCCGGTGAAAAGGGTGATCTGTTACATTCGGTGCAGCGGGCGCTGCGGGTTCTCAGCCTGATCGCTGAACGCCCGGAGGGCCTCTCAGCGCGCGAGATCAGTAAGATTCTGGGCATCAACATCAGCACCTGCTACCACATCCTCAACACGCTGGTCGCGACCGAATTTCTGGACCGGCATCCCCAGACCCAGGTCTATTTACTCGGCCCCCAGATCCCCTTTCTGAACAATGCTTTTGTGCAGAGCCTCGCGCAGCAAGAGTCTAGCCCATCGCTGGCAGATGACCTCTGGGCAAATGCCTTTACCCCCGCCTCGCTGGTGAGCAGGCTGCGCACTATTCTCTATAGCCTGACCTCACAGACGCAGGAGCCGTCGTATATGGCCTGCTGGCGCTACGGGGAAGTCGAATTGCAGGCAATCGTCGAGGCACCACAGGCTCCGAAAGTGACAAAACTGTATGTTGGCTATCGCGGGCAGGCCCACTCCCACGCGCTGGGCAAAATCTTGCTGGCATACAGCGAACCCGCGTTCGTTGACCGTTACCTGGACACGCACCCGCTGTTGCCCTCCGGCCCCAATACCATTGTCCAGCGGTCCCGTTTCATCGATGAACTCAACGACATTGTGCGCCAGGGTTACAGCATTGATCGCGAAGAATTTACCTCTAATATTTGCTGTATTGCCGCGCCTATCTTTGCGCCGCGCGGGCAGGTGGTCGCCGCGCTTGGCATCTCTTTTGCCCCCGATGCGCTTTCAAAACGTTCCGAATGGTTGATTGCTCAGGTTACTCGTGCGGCCAACCATGCGCGCGCCGAATTGCGCCTGCCCGCCGCCCGCCTGCCGATAGCTACCCGTTACTGAGTGTAGTTCAGTTTTGCCTCGTTTTTCTCTTGAAACATTGCTCTCCTGTCCTTCGTAGTGCGGCCCTGTAATTGCCGATTCGTAGCATGCTGGATGTGTCGTCTGTTTGCCAGCCAGGCTTTGCGCCCTGGACGCAGACAGGTGATATCTATCCACCAGGAAGGAGTCTCTCTTGCCTGACGGAAATGAAGCGCGCATTACGGTCGAGCAGGTCTATGAAGTTCTCAAAACCTGCTACGATCCCTGCTGCAAAGAGCGTTCGGTCAGCGTCGTCGATCTGGGACTGGTTCAAGACGTGCAGGTAGCGGAAAACGGGCGTGATGTCTCTATCGACATCCTGCTCACCTCCGGCTGGTGTCCCTTCTCGACGCATGTTCTCCAGATGATCAACACGGAAGTCGGCGCGTTAGAGGGCGCGGGCGAAGTGGAGACGCGCATCGTCTGGAACACCGTCTGGACGCCGGAGCGCATGAGCGAAAGCGCCCGCCAGAAGCTCTCTCTGCCTATGGCCCAACTCTTGCCCCTGCGCCAGCGCCGTCTCGAACGCGAACGCGAAGCTCAAGCGCAAACATCATCGAAAGTCGCCCCGGAAGCTATTTCTTCACACGAGTAACATGAGAGGAGTCTCCAACGATGCTGGATAATGAAGCCTTTGTTTTTGACTGCGTTTGCCACGTCTTCAACTTTGACAAGCGCAACGCTTTTGGCAAGCCAGGCCAGATGTTTATCGATCACCTCTACGCTTTCCACCAGGTTCTCACTCCTCCCGGCGAGACGGTGCTGGGGCCGGAAGAGTTCCTGCGCGAGTGGACTATCGACGAGATCGCCCGGATGGTCTTCGAGGAATCGGGAACCGACATGATCGTCGCTCAGCCTTTGCCCCTGACCGACCTCTTCTATGATGGCCTCTCACAGTGGGAGAAGTGCGCGGCGATGGCGCAGAAGTATCCCGACCGCGCCATTTTCTGGGGAACCATCAACCCCTTAGAGGGCAAAAAGGCGCTCGATCTGATGGAGCGGCAGGTGAAGGAGTACGGCGCGAAAGCCTTTAAGCTCTACAATGTGCGCTATGATTACGGCCAGCCCTTCCCCTGGCGCATGGATGACCCGCGTGTGGCTTTCCCCGTCTTTGAGAAGGCGCTGGAACTGGGCGTGCATACCATCGGCGTGCATAAGGGCGTGCCGCTTGGCCCGCAGCCAATCGAGATGACGCAGGCATGGGACATGGATGGCGCGGCGGCCAACTTCCCCGACATTAATTTCGTCATCTTCCACGTCGGTCTGCCCTTCATCGACGAAATTTGCTGGCAACTGGTGCGCTATCCCAATCTGTACGCCTCCATCGCCGCCACGCTCAACTTTATCGTGCGCGCGCCGCGTGTCTTTGCCGAAAACATGGGCAAACTCATGTTCTGGTGCGGCGAGGACAAGATTCTCTACGGAGGCGAGACCCCTATCTGGCACCCCCGCTGGGCGCTGGACGCCTTCTGGAACTTTGAACTGCCCGAAGACCTCGTCACCGGCTACGGTTACCCGCAGTTGACGAAGCAGGCCAAGAAAAAGATTCTCGGCGGCAACCTTGCCCGCCTCATGGGCATCGACGTCGAGCAGAAGGTGGCGCAACTGAAGGGATAGGATCTGGAGGGTGCAGGCCACCCGCAAGGGATGGCCCTGGAAGCGTTAACTTCAGGCCACCCAGGCCACCCGCAAGGGATGGCCCTACTATATACGATGCCTCTGTAAGCCGATCGAGACGTATCGTGTATAGTAGGGCCATCCCTTGCGGGTGGCCTGGGTGGCGACGGGTCTGGGCGGCGACGGGTCTGCGAGGGTGGTGACCGGTCTGGGGCGCTGACGAGTGGCTGGCCTGCCCTGATGCAAAAGTACGCGCCTATTGACACGAGTGCATCAGATGGCTCTTAATGGTGGTTGAGGGGAAAACAGGACAGTTGTTTTCTCACATCAATCGAACTCACTGTCGACACCATCAGAGAAGGCAGACAGGTAACCTGTAGAAAGGACATGTATTATGGCGGAAAACTCTTTCCAGAAGGCCAGTATCACCCTTGAGGCGGCGGAGCGCATCATCAAGGCGGCAGAGGCGAAGGCGCAGGCGATGGGCAAGGCGATGGTTATCGCGGTATGCGATGAGAGCGGCACGCTCAAAGCGTTCAAGCGGATGGACGGCGCACCGCTGCTGAGCGTACAGATTGCCCAGGATAAGGCGTATACGGCGATCAGCTTCGCGGGACTGGCAACGCACGAGTGGTTCGATTTTATCAAGGGCGACGAACCCCTGCGGCTCGGTATCGTCAAAACTGACCGCCTGATCGTCTTTGGCGGCGGCTATGCCATCAAGACCGCCGAAGGCATCATTGGCGGCATCGGCGTCAGCGGCGGCCACTACACTGAGGATATGGAGGTCGCGCAGGCCGGTCTGGCTGCTCTGTAACCCGGTTACAGTATTTTCACCTGTTACCCTCTATCAGCTCCTGCCACAGGCGATCTGGTAGAGGGTCACTGTTTCCGCAGGCGCGATTCATCAGCGTTTACGGGAAGCACTGCTCGCTGCTCAAATCGTGCAAATAAGCTTCCGAGAACCAGCCCGAAGAAGAGGCTTACGATGATCCAGTACAACATTGCAAACAGGGAGAACTGGATGTGGCGCACCAGCATTGCCAGCAGCAGTACCAGTATAACCCACCAGAGTACACCTGCCAGCAGCCCCATCATGAGAGATTGAGAACGGGAAAGGATTCTTCCGCGCGTCGCAGCTCCGAACAACGCACCGGAGAGCGTTGCCAACGCCAGCACGAGGAGCGCGCCGATCAGCTTGCTCCACGCGTTGTCGTTGAGCATGAACCAGCGCGCCAGGCTGGCGAGACTGGTGGCCGGCCCGTAATCGACAAAGAAGAGTGCGACCAGCAGCAAGCCAGAACATGCTCCCGCTTTCAGCCCGGTTGGTAGTGTACGTTGCATAGGTTTCCTTCTTCCTCCTCCTAAACGAACCAGAATGCTATACGCGCCCGGCGGTTCCTTTGAGCGGCGTCGTGCAATGGCGAGACGAGCAGTTGATCAAGGCCCAGCCGTCTTCCGGCTGGAACGGCGGCCACAGCCAGACCTAGCAGGATGAGCATCCCGTAGGTCCAGTACCACTCACCGGGAGCATACGCCAGGCCAATGTACAGTTGGGTGGAGAGGACGATGGCCAGTAGCGCGCCGAAACGGGTGAAGAAGCCGAAGAGCAAGAGCAGCCCGACCAGCAGTTCGGCGCTCCATACGCCCGCCCCGAGCAGGGAAAAGTGTGCGAGAAAGACGTTTTTGAGGATAAAGCTGTAGCCGGGGATGAACGTATAGTGTACTTCCTTTTCAACGTATGGCCGTAGCCCGCCAAAGGTCGGCGGCATTTTCCAGGACAGTTGTTGCAACCACAGCAACCCGAAGAAAATTCGCACAAACGCCAGCAACATAAGACTGCGTTCACTCAGCGTAATAGCCGCCGTCGCCTGCTGACCCTCTGTCGCCGCTCTACCAGGCCGCACTGATGAAACCTGCATGGCCGTATATTCCTTTCAGTCAGAAGAATTAAGAACGCACGATTTTTTGAGCATAAATACAGAATCAGTTCTCCTTTACACACGTTCCTGTCCGTCGTTATTTTCTGTCGATGGGGCCAGCGAGCGCGTTGGGGTTGCTTTCGCCGCGAGCGTTTCACGCATCAGCCCTGCTACCAGCACGCCGGAGAGGAAGGTGAGCGCGCCTACCACCCCGATGGCCCAGGGGATGCCGAGCAGGTCAGCGATCACCCCGGCGAGCAATGCTCCTACGGCATAGCCGCTATCACGCCACAGGCGATAGACGCCGACGGCGGAAGCTCGCCAGGAAGGGTGGGCCACATCGCTCACAGCGGCGAGCAGAGTGGGATAGACCATAGCCGTGCCGACTCCCAGCAGGACGGCGCCCATTAGCCACAGCCAGAAGCTCTGGACAGCCAGAATCAGGAACAGGCCGCCAGCCTGCACCCACATCCCGGCGGCGATCAGACCCTTGCGTCCAAGTCGATCGGAAAGCGCCCCTGTAGCGAGCTGTCCCACGCCCCAGACGGCAGGGTAGGTTGCCACCAGAATGCCAATACGCGCGACATCGAGTCCGGCGGCGGCAAAGTACAACGGGAACAGCCCCCACGAAAGGCCGTCATTAAGATTGTTCACCAGCCCCGCCTGGCTTGCCGCGAATAACGTGCGGTTTTTCCAGCTGGTCAGAACAACGACCTCTCGGAAGGTAGGCGCGGCAACCGCCTCATGTGTTGATGACTGCGCCTGCATGTGCTGCGCTTCCAGGGCCGCATGGGCGTGGGACTCGCGCACGAAGAAGAGGGAGAGCAGCAGGCCGCACAGCGCGAATGCCACGCCCGCGAGAAACGGCTGAGGGCGCAGGGCATAGGTCGTCGCCAGGTAGCCTGCGAGCAGCGCGGATGCTGAAACCGCCAGGTACCCCGACGCCTCGTTGAGGCCCATTGCCAGCCCTCGCTGCCTGGGTCCCACCAGATCGATCTTCATGATAACCGTCGTCGACCAGCACAACCCCTGGTTGATGCCGAGTAAGGCGTTGGCGAAAACGACCCAGCCCCAGCCGGGAGCAAAGATGACCAGCAGAGGGACGGGTAGCCCGATGAGCCAGCCTGCCACCAGAACCCGTTTGCGCCCGAAGCGATCCCCCATGCGCCCCGCGAACAGGTTTGCCAGGGCTTTGATGACGCCAAAACTGATGAGGAAGGAGAGAATTGCTGTTCTGGAGGCCAGACCAAAGTCTTGCTGCGCCAGTAAGGGCAGGGTGGTGCGTTCTATGCCAACCATGCCGCCTACAAAGGCATTGATGACAACGAGCAGCACAAACTGCCGCCAGTTGGCTCGCAGCCCTAACTGAATCGAGGCGGTGCGATGTCGATCAGGGGATGGCGCGGCCATCACAACTTCTCCGTTTCAGACAGCAACGGGCAGGCCAAGCCTGCGCCAGTCGGGTACGCCCTCTTCCAGGCGTCGAGCCTGATAGCCCTGCTCTCGCAAGATGGCAACCGCTTCATCAGCAAAAACACAGTACGGGCCACGACAGTAGGCGACAATTTCCTGATCGCGTGGAAGGTCGACGAGCCTCTCCTCAAGGGCGGAAAGTGGCAGTGAAATGGCCTGGGGAATATGGCCTGCCTGGTATTCCTCGGCGGGCCGGACATCCAGCAGGATGACGCGCCCTGCGCGCAGTCCCTCAAGAAGCTCTGCTATCGTGATCGGCGAGAGCTGCTCTCGATCCTGCAAAAAGGTCTCCACCAGCCGGTCGATTTCGGCCAGATGTGCCTCGCCGACGCCGCGCAGCGCGAGCCAGAGCGCGCCCACCTGCTCAGAGGCCAGACGGTAATAGACGGAGACGCCAGCGCGGCGTGTCTCAACCAGGCGCGCGGCGCGCAATACCTGCAGGTGTTGGGAAGCACTGGCAACAGACATGCCGGTTTCCTCAGCCAGCGATTCGACCGTGCGCTCTCCCTGTGCCAGCACGTCGAGCAATTCCAGTCGATGGCCGTTCGCAAGCGCCTTGCCCACGCGCGCGAACTGCTCATAGAGCAGATTCTTAAACGTTCTTTTCTTCTCTTTCTGCACAGACGAACCTCCCTTTCTCTGTTCCATTATTCAATAGAATAATTGAAGAACATTCGTATGTCAAGCAAGGAGAGGAAGATATAAGGTCATTGAAACAACAGATAAGAGGCGGCTCGCACCCTGACCATGCGAGCCGCCTCTTGCTATTGATTGACGCCGTAGCGGCGTTCGAGCGCCTGGATCTGCGGCAGGCCAATCTGGTCGGTGAATTGCGAGAAGCTGAGCATGTGTTCGCGGAATGGCACGGGGGTTTGCCCCTGCTTGAAGACGTCGAGCAGTTGCAGCATGGCGTGGGTGGCGGCGAAGAGCAGGCTGACGGGGAAGATGACGAGTTTGAAACCCAGGGCGCGAATCTCGTCCAGCGGCAGGGGCGGCGTTTTGCCGCTATCGGCCCAGTTGAAGAGCAGCGGCACATCGGGAAAGGAGCTGGCGATCGTTTGCAACTCCTCCAGCGAACGCGGAGCCTCGATGAAGATCACATCCGCGCCCGCCTCGCGATAGGCGCGCCCGCGCCTGATGGCATCTTCCAGCCCGTAGACGGCGTTGGCATCAGTGCGCGCGATGATGACAAGATCGGGGTCGTGCCGCGCGTCGACGGCGGCGCGCACTTTCTGCACCATCTCCTCCATCGGGATGACCTGTTTCCCCTCCATATGGCCGCATTTTTTCGGCCATACCTGATCCTCAATGTGCAGGCCTGCCACCCCTGCCCGCTCGTACTCGCGAATGGTGCGGCCTACATTGATGGGATTGCCATAGCCGGTATCGGCATCGGCGATGAGCGGGCAATCTCCCACCACCTCTGCCAGCGCGGCTGCCCGGCTCACCATCTCGCTCATGGTCAGCAGCCCCACATCCGGCTGCCCCAGCACGCTGGCCGCCGTGCCAAAGCCCGTCATATAGACCACAGGAAAGTTTGCCTGCGCAATCAGGCGCGCGCTCAGCGCATCATAGGCTCCCGGCGCGACAATCAGATCAGGTCCCGCCAGCAATGCACGCAGTCTTGTTGTTGTACGCATGGTTGTATCCTTGATAAGCTCAAAAGAGAAGCCGCACAAAATCAAGCTGTTTTCAGTGTATGCCATTTTGCCGGAAACTGGCAAATTCGTGGCTCTGGCTTCCTCATACCTGGTGGTGATGGGCTTGAGGCAAAGATGCGGGGTTGAAACGTGTCAATCCAGCGGTACGAACACCTTGAGCCGTTGCTCGGCGACGCGGGCGTAGAGGGGAGTTTGCCCGCGCACTTCACCATCGAGCGTTGCATCCTGGGGTTTAGTAGTGGTGATTTCGACGGCACGGGCCTGCACGTGGTGGATGCCGGGGAGGCCCGTTAGCTCGGCGGGGTTGTGCGCCGGGCGCCGTTCATGCCAGGGCGATGGCGGCTGGCTGTTCGCGTTTTCTCGCGGGTTAAAGAGGCTGGCTATCGCAGCGTTGAGGCTTGCCAGGTCGATATCCTCGAAGACGACGATATCGAGCAGGCGGTCTTCCAAACTTGCCTCTGGAACGGCCAGTTGTAAGGAGCCGCCGAAGATGGGGGCATTGACGACGGCAACCTCTAAGGCGCGGCATTGCAGCGTCGAAAGGGCGACCATCTCCTGCGGGCTGAGCGTGGTACCCGGCGTCGGTACGAGTTTCAAGCCTTCAAAATGCAGCGTCACATCGAGCGGCTGGTGATTTCTGAGAACCTCTAAAGCCGCGATGGGATACGTTAATTTCCCAAAACGCTGCCGCGTTGCTACGTTGGTCGCCAGACGCGCAAACTCGACGTTGACGCCTACCGTCAGCACATGAGCAAAGTAGCTGTGCCGATGCGGATTGACATGAGCAAGCACCGGGGCGGACTGGTTTTTGCCGGTCGGGTGCGGAGCCTGTTCTGCCGGGTGCGCTACACCGATATCTACTTCTCGGATGTGGCCCAGTCTGATAACGTCGACGGCCTGCTGCACCTGCTCCGGGATATGCAGCGAGCGGGCGGTGTCGTTCGATGTGCCAAGCGGCAGGATGCCAAGCGGCAGCCCGCTTTCTGCGATATGCGTGATAACGCCGCCGATCAGGCCATCTCCGCCTGCCGCGATGGCGATATCGGCTCCCTGCCCTTTCCATATGGCTCCCTGCGGTGGCAGGTGATCCAGGTGAGAGATAGGAATAACGCGCAGAATATCTATACCCGCCTGGCGCAGGGCAGTTAGCGCCGTCTCCAGCTGTGCCGAACGCCCTGAGTGCGAGCTATAGATTACGATTGCTTTGCGTTCTACTGATGTATTCTTCATTGCATCACCTTCTGGCACGTTCTTATCGTCAATAGTATAGCGTATGGCATACGCCAGGGGCAACAGAGAAAGGGAAAGAGGGCTGGCGATTGGCCGGGAGCGGCAATCGGGACATTTGCTGATTGTCTCCTACAGGTATTTCAGCTATAATGTTATATACACTGCGTTCCTGCCCATTTTGCATCATAACCATACAGGCAGGCAGGCGATCAACATTCCGCTTGAGCAGGCACATATGACCAGAATAGAGAGATAGAGGAATATATTAATGTTCCGTAATGGCGTCGAGTTCATGGGTATTCCCGATGAGGTATCTTACTGGGTTCCAGGTGAAATGGTGGTGGTGGTTCAACTTCCCAGGCGTCCTGCCGATGATGCATTAGAGGTGCTGGCAGAACAGGTGCGCAGCCAGTTGAATAGCGTGCTTGCGGCCTATAGCATGCGGCTGGAGCCATATGGCTCCGCCGGGCGCTGGCTGAAGGGCGAGATGACTTTCACGGGCCGCTCTTTTATTTTTGGCCTGCACAGGCAGCAGCCACTGGCTGCTATCTTTTTCCATGTCCAGCATACTGACCCTGCCGTGCGCGACCCGCTGCCAATGGCCCTTTCCTACTTACAGGCGCATCTTGAGCAACTGGAGCAGGCCGGTCTGCGCTTGCTTTCCGCCATGCCCAACTGGCTGGTGACAGCGGCGCCGGGCCTCTATGCGGAAGGTGGTCCCGCCTTGCCGCCCCGGCCCGCGCCTTCCCTTGACCTGGCGACAACCGGCAATCCGCCTGTGGGCTGGCATCTCTCTATCCAGAGCCAGGATATTACCCTTGATCCACGTGGGGCCGAAGAGGTGATGATTGCCGTGCTAGATACCGCTCTGCACCCTGATCGCCTGCGCAGCGCCGCTACTCGCCCCGAATATCGCCGCAACTGGCTGCTGCAACGCCTGGCCGCCAACATTCGCAGCGAAAATGGCTCCTTTGAAATCGAGTATGACCGCTACCCCATCCTGAACGAGGTGCGTACCGGGCGCGACGCTTATAACGATGACCGATACTATTTCATGCCCGATCACGGCATCTTCGTCTGCGGCCTCATTCGTGATATCGCTTCTCGCGCCCGCATCCGGCTGATTCGCATTCTCAACGATTTCGGCGGCGGCGATCTCTATAACCTGTTTGCCGCTCTGACCGATCTCGAGCAGGAACTTGTCTCCGGCACCATTCGCCGCCTGGTCATCAATCTGAGCCTGACCACCATGCCCGATATTCGCCGCCTGCCCTATATCTGGTTCGCCAACCGGCAGTGGGCGAGCGCGCAGTTGAATAGCGTTATGCGCGCGCTCAATCAGATTGAAGAGGGTCTGCGCCTGCTTTTTCATAGCCTTAGCCAGCACGGCGCGCTGATCGTTGCTGCCGCCGGTAACGACTCCACCCTCCCGAACCAGCAGGGCAAGGCCCCACGTCCGCCGCGCGCGCCCGCTCGTTACGAAAGCACGCTGGGCGTTGCCTCGGTCAATAGTCGTTTCGCGCCCTCACTCTTTTCCAACGCGGCCAACCTCGCCCCGCGCAATAGCGGCATTGCCACCTTTGGCGGCGACAGTGGCGGCGGCATAGACAGCAACGGTCTGCCGGATGCGGTACGCGGCGTCTACATCTCGCCCACCTTTCCCGGCGGCCAGCAAAACCTTACCGGCTGGGCCGATTGGGCCGGTACCTCCTTCTCAACCGCCATCATCAGCGGCCTCGGCGCTCACTTTATGGCCCAGGGCTGGTCGGCGGCCAACACCATTGAGCGCATTGCCGCCGGGCAGAACCGCCGCAGCGACAAACTCTTCGGCGCCCCACCCGAGGCCCCCCGCCTCCTCTCCAACATCGTGCGCGTGCAGCAACAGTTCGGGTTGTGACGGAGCAATTTATCACGTTCATGCGAAAAAGCTTGCATACTTCATATTGTGTAGTATATAATACAGGAAAACGGGGGCGTATCTGCGGTGCGTGTCCGTGTATGTATCATCAAGCAAGCAAGAAAGCAGGGAGAGAGGAATCGCTCCCTATTGAAGAGAGGCAATGTACATGAGTGAGCGCAAACTGCCAATGATTGAGACCAGTATCATTAGCATGACTCCTACCGCCGTTGAAAAGGTGCAGGAGCTTTTGACGCAGGAAAATGATCCCAGTCTCGGGCTGCGCATCTTCGTCGCCGGTGGCGGTTGCTCAGGCCTGCAATATGGCATGACCCTCGATGAAGAGCAAGAGGGCGATACCGTCATCCCCCAGGGCGAGTTCAAGGTCTTTGTGGATGAGATGAGCCTGGAGTATATCAAGGGCAGCCAGGTTGACTATGTGGACAGCCTGATGGGCGCAGGTTTCACCGTCAACAATCCGAATGCGGTCTCCAGCTGCGGCTGCGGTCATTCCTTCCGCACGGCCAGCGGCGGGGGCGAAGCTCGCAGTTGTGGCTGTGGTTTCTAATACCGTAAGATTGAGCAACCTGACGATTGCATCGTGAGAAAAAAGAGGTCTCTCCTGACGTATATAGAATAATGGTTCAGGAGAAGATCTCTTTTGCTTTTTGTGTTTCCACGTTTTGCCTTTGTGCTGTTTGTTGTCTTGCTATTCTCTGGAAGGAGCATACATGAGCAGGCATCTGGCCTACCGTCCGCGCTATCGCAACCTGCGATCCCTCACACCGCTTCCTCTGCCCACCCGGAAATCGTTCTCACGTGTTCGCTGGACCTACCGCCAGCAGGACATTACCTCTTACCGGCGGCCCCCACTGGGGCAGCGCCTGCTGGCCATCTCTTTCCCGCGCTTCGTCCATAGCGTTATCGTGCGCCGGGCATAAAACTATGCGGCATGATATGTTCGCGAGCTTTTTTCAGAGCATTTCCATTGACACCGGGGATATCGATGTGGTCATATGATTGCATCGATATTTCTACTCGCGTCTTCGTAATGCCTGTGGATAGTAGCCAGAGAAGGAGTACGCTTGATGGGTTCCCCGGAAAATGTCCCTCCCCATTACCTGGATGCTCATGCCGCCGTGCGACCGGACAAACCGGCGCTGATCTGCGGCGAGCGCGTGCTGACATATTCGCAGTTAAATGACCGCGCCCGGCGGCTCGCCAACGCGCTGCAAGGGCTGGGCGTGCGGAGCAGAGACCGCGTGGCCGTTATGGCGCATAATTCGATTGAGGCGCTGGAGACTGCCGCAGCCGCCAGCAAGATTGCCGCCATTAACCTGACGGTCAACTACCGCCTGCGTGAGCGTGAAGTGGCCTATGTTCTCAACGACAGCGAATCCAGAGCCATCGTTGTTGGCCCCGATCTGATTCAGGTTGTGGAGGGGGCGCGCCCGGGAGTGCAGGGCGACCTGCTCTATATCGCCATCGGCGGTGAGGCACCGGACGGCTGGTTGCACTATGAAGAGTTGATTGCGAATGGCAGCCCGGCGGTGCCACAGAGCGAAAGTTCCAGCGGCTCTACCATGAGCTATACCTCCGGCACGACCGGCTATCCCAAAGGCGCCTATCGCCCGAACGGCGTTCCGGCCGGCGATCTTTTGCCGGTGGTGCAGGCTTTTGGCCTCGCCGAGTCGGATGTTCACCTGCTGGCCGGGCCGTATTATCACAGCGCGCCCAATTTTTTCGCCGGTATCCATCTGTTGCTGGGTTCGACGCTGGTCATTATGCCCAGGTTCGATCCCATCGAGGCGTTGCGACTCATCGACCGGTATAAAGTCACCACCACCTTTGTCGCGCCGACGCTTTTGCTGCGCATGTGTGACGTTCTCGTGGAAATGGCGGCGACCTACGATACCGGTTCGCTGCGACAGATCATTGTCGCGGGCGCGCCCTGCCCCTATGCTTTGAAGGTGAAGGCAGCAGAGCGTTTCGGCGAGGTTCTCTGGGAGTTTTACGGCGCGACCGAGACGGGCATTGTGACCATTCTGCGGCCCGAAGACCAGTTGCGCAAGCCCGGTTCCTGCGGGCAGGCTGCGCCGGGACACGAGATTCGCCTGCTCGATGATGCCGGCAATCCGGTGCCGGACGGCACGCCCGGCGAGTTCTGGGTGCGCAATAAATGGCTGGCCGAATACTATAAAAAGCCGGAAGCGACGGCGAAGAACATGCGCGACGGCTTCTTCTCGGTCGGCGATATCGCCTATCGCGACGACGAGGGCTACTACTACATCTGTGACCGGCGGGTGGATATGGTGATTTCGGGCGGCGTCAACATCTACCCGGCGGAGATCGAAGCCGTGCTGACGGCCCATCCCGCCGTTGCCGACGTCGCGGTCATCGGCGTTCCCGATGAACACTGGGGCGAGTCCGTGAAAGCGATCGTTGCCCTGCGTCCCGGCATGCAGGCCAGCGCGGAAGAGTTGATCGCCTTCTGCGGCGAACGCCTCGCCGACTACAAACGCCCGCGTTCCATCGATTTCGTGGATGAACTGCCGCGCAGCCCCTCCGGCAAGTTGCTCAAAAACATCATTCGCAAACCGTACTGGGAAGGGGCGGGGCGCAATATTTAGCTCTCCTCGCAGGCCAACCACGCCCCGCAGGCCGACCGCAAGGGTCAGCCCCATAGGCGTTAACTTAAGGCCGTGCGAACGCAGGGCAGGCCAGCCGCCAGGGGTGGCCCTCCTCTAGACGATGGCTCCCCAGGGGGCACGAGCCGCCCGTCTAGAGGAGGGCCACCCCCAGAGGCGTTCACTTCAGCCGGTGCGAGCGCCAGGCAGGCCACCCGCAAGAGGTGACCCTACGAGAGACGCGGCTCCCCAGGCGGCACGAACGCCGCGTCTAGAGGAGGGCCACCCCTGGCGGCTGGCCTGCGGCGGCCTTCAGTTAACGCTTATGGGGTCAGCCCTGCTATATACGCCGCTCCGCGCTATGCTTACGAAGCGAGCAGACGATTCGCGTATAGTAGGGCTGACCCTTGCGGTCGGCCTGCGGAGCGGTGGGATGGAGACGCTAGCCCTCATCACTCTCATCAACGGGCGTGGTCACCGGTTCGGCAAGCATACGGGTGACGAGGCCGGGCATGTCGCTGCTGAATTTGGAGTTGGCGACGACTTTTCCGGCCCCGGCCTGCAGCGCCTTTGCTCGCGCCTCAAGGTCCATGTGCGAGCCAAAAGCCAGCACGGGCAGGCCCTGCGCGCGTGCCTGCCGGATGGCCGCTTCCCAGTCAACGCCGCGCGTAGCTGTGTTCACGATTGCCAGCACGGGCCGTTCATCCCCGCTCAGCCCCAGTTGCTGCTCGAACGCGGGCAGCGTGCGCACCGTTGTCACTTCTATATCGTGATGGCGCAGCGTGTCGCGCATCTTCACGGCAAAGAAGAGGTCTTTTTCCAGCGCGAGAATATGTCTGCTCACCGTCAATCTTCCCTTTTTTCTGCATGTTCTCGCGGAACTTAATCTTCTGTGGTTTCCTGCACCGGTCGGCGGAACAGGTCGCCCAGTTCCTGGTTGACCAGATCCCAGTTGGTGTAGAGATCAGGCGTCAGCACATGGTGGGTGCCGGTGCAATACGATTTGTTGCACTGTCTGGAATGGCTGGTCTCAAACAGCAGATTGCCGTTTTCGACCGAGACCCAGATATGCTTGCGCGAATAGCCATCACCCCATTTGAAGATCAGGCCACTGCTATACTCATCGAAACGCCCCTGCCCATAGACGAAGTCGCGGTTGAACATATGCAAAATTTTGCGCACCTGGCTTGCCTCGATCACCTTTGCCGTCTCAGGCGACATCTGCGTCGAAGCCTCTTTTGCCAGGTCCTCGGCGGGAATTTGCAACTCGCGGGCAGAATGCTGCGCCTCGCGAATCATCTGCGCGATCATCTCGCCCTCTTCGTCGCTCAGCCCGTGCCCCTGCCCCAGGATAGGCGCTCTGGACGGTCGCTGCTTATTGTCAGGCCGATCTGGATTAGCCATTATCGTTACTCTCCTTGCCAGGATAGCTGTATACAACCTTACTCTCCTACTGTACCACGCGCGGGGAAGATTGACAAATTCAGCCCCGATTCCCTTAGAACAGGCTTATGAAACAAATGACCTTGACAAATGTTCAGACGACAGGCTATACTTGAATTACATTCAATGTCGTAATTGTGCTTGTAGCCAACCTGTAGCTCTGTTGGATTAAGAACATATGTTCTACCCAAATACTGGAAGAGAGACACGGGCCGTTGATGACGACAGAGACGAACGCCGGGAGTGCCGCCATTAGCGTGGAGCCTGGGGGGAGGAAGGCGAGCATCGCGCTGGTTGACCGGCAGGGCCGCATTGTGCAGCGTAGCGAGACGAAGACCCTGTGGGGGAGACCGGCCAGCGCGACGCTGGAACCCTATGTGCGAGCCATCGAAGCGATGCTGACTTTTGCCGCCGCCGAAGGGTATCATGTCTGCGGGCTGGGGGTTAGCATTCCCGGCACGCTGGATGCTGCGGCGTCGCGCCCGCTCATCGTGCCAACCCTGCCCTCGCTCAACGGCTTTCCTCTGCGTGAGTTTCTGCAAACGCGCTTTGGTCTGCCCGTTTCCCTGCACGTCGATGTCGATGCCGCCCTGCTGGCCGAGTATCAATTTCATTCCGATGCGAAGCGGCTGCTTTTCCTCAACATGAATGCTGTGCTGGGGGCCGCGCTGCTCCTTGATGGCAGACCGCAGCGTATGGATGGGCAGTATCTCGGTCACACCTGTCATCTACCCGTCACCGTCGGCGTCGGTGGCACGCGCTGTGGCTGCGGCAAGCGAGGCTGCATCAATACCCTTATTTCTCTCGACGCTATCCAGAAGATGGTGCAGCGAGCGCGGCGCCGCGACGAGGAAAGCAGCCTTTTGCAGCGTTTAAGCCGACGGGAAGGCTTCAGCCCGCAATTACTGGCGGAAGAGGCCGTGCGCGGAGACCGCGTTGCTTTGCAAGTCTATGCCGAGATAGGGCGCTGGCTCGGCGCGGCCCTCGACAAATATATTGCCCTGCTCGCGCCAGAAGTATGCATCCTCGGCGGCGGCATCCTCACCGCCAGCGAATCGTTGTTTGAGCAACTCCGTGCCGCGCTGCTCGCCGGTTTCTCGCAGCAGACAGGCGAAAGCGTGCAAATTGTCCCCGCTCGCCTGGGAGACGATGCTATTCTCATCGGCGCGGCCCTGCCCCTGTTCTCTACGGAACTATCCGCGCGCACAAAAGTAGAGCAGAGCATGCAGCAGAAACGCCGACAGCAGAAACGCCGCCCGCCCGTCACCCTGCACCACGCTGATGATGTGGGCGGCGAGATCAGGCCGGGCGCCCCTCTGCTGGCCGATGCCTTGCAATCGCCACAGGTGCGACCGGGGAATGCCTAGAGGGCCGCATAGTGTAAGTCAGAGGATGCCTGCGTTTCTCGATGTCTCTATCTTCTTCCTCTTGCTCCTTTCGGATACATCAGAGGAAAGCCGGGGCATTACCGGAGCAAGATTGTCAATACGCTACGGCATACAGTATACTACCGGTATGGAAGAAACAGCGATTCCCGTTATTGTGATTGATGATACGCCGGTGAAGCGGCGCGGCGTCTGCGATTTTGTGGAGGAGACGCTGCTGCTGCGCCTGCACGCCCAGACAGGCAACATGGCCGAAACGCTGCGGCTGGTCGAGGACTTGCGTGAGAAATATACCGCGACAAACCCGACGCTGGCGGGCTGGCTCGTGCTTTCAGACCTGCGACTGGGCGATGAGAACGGCATTGAGCTGGGGCGCGCCCTGCTTGAGATTGCACCCGGTCTGCGCGTGGTGATCTACACGCAGGACCCAAGCTGGACGCTGGCGGCGGAGGTTTTTCGCCGCGAATATACCCGGCGCGGCACTCCGCGCGGCAAACGAGCGGGGGGCGCGCCCGGCCTGCACGGCTATGCCCTCTTCAACAACATCGAACCTGCGTATCTGGAACGGATCGCGACGGCGGTGGTGCGGCGCAACGAAACCTTCATCGACCCTGATGTGCTGCAATACCTGCTCAAGAAGCTGCGTGGCCAGCGTCTCACGCCGCGTCAGGAAGAGTGCGCCTCGCTCATCGCTCAGGGTCTGAGCAACGACGAAATTGCCCTGCGCATGGGCTTCTACACCAGCAAGGGCGCGCCAAACGTCGGCCCCCTGGAAAACATTGTCAGCGAACTCTACAGCTTCTTCTCCATCTCCGGCTCCCCCGGTGATCCTGGCAGGCGCGTTCTGCTCGCTCATGCTTATGAGGCTTATGCGGGGCTGCGACCCGGCTAATACCTCTAAACTCCCGGACTCTGCACTCTCGATTCCGATAATGGCCCGGTGCGTGGAGAGTGTTCCGGCACGGGTGGGATGGGGATGCGCAGTTGCACCAGGGTGCCGTGTTGCTGGCCAGGGCGCGGGCGCGAGGTGATCGCCAGCAGGCCGCCGGCCTCACGGGCTTTGAGGCGCGCTTTGAAGAGGCTGGTTCTGTCCGGCGAGACGGTGTTGGGGTCGAAGCCGCGCCCGTCGTCGTTGATGTAGATGTCGAGGAAGCCGTTGCTGCGTGCGGCGCGCACGGTAGCGAAGCTGGCCCCGGCATGGTTGTAGACGTTGAGCAGGGCCTGCGTGACAGTGTAGGAGATGGCTTCGGCGATCTTTGCCCCCTCTGGCGTCTTTTCCAGATCATGACCCAGCGCGTCGAGCGCCCACAGGTCGGCCTGTACCTTGAGCGGCGATTCGGGGTGCAGCGTCGGCAAATCCTCGCGGATCAGTTTTTCCAGGTGTAGTTTCAGGCCCAGACTGCGCCGCTGATAGGCATCTTCCACCAGCAATTGCAGGCCGCGCAGATCGCTTTCCAGTTCCTCACTGATCTTGCGAACCTTGCCCAGGGCATCGATGATGGGCGGAACGAAGACTTTGCCTTCAGGGTCGCGTTCGGCCTCTACCTTCAATTTGTGCTGCCAGTGGCCCAGCAGGGAGCGGATGCGCAGCGCCTGTTGCCGGGGCTGGTCGTGAATGCGCTGTGAGAGAATGGAGCGCAGGTGTGCATCGGCATGCAACAGCAGCGAAGTGGCCTGCTCAAGCTCGCGGTTGGACTGGCGCAACTCTTCCAGCGTCTTGTGCAGTTCCATTGCCGTCTGTTGCTGGGTGCGCAGGGCCTGTTCGCGCTCGTGCAGGGCCTGTTCGCGTTCTTGCAGGCTCGTTTGCAGGCGATCAATCATGCGCAACGAACGCATGGCGTAGAGCAGCAGGAGCGGGTAGATGGCCGCCAGCACGTAGAAGATTTCCAGCGGCAGCAGCGTTTTGCCGGTGAGCAGGATGGGCAGGATGCCCAGGCAGAAGCCGAGGCCCACGCCGCCGATCCAGAGTGTGAGCAGATCACCCAGACGGCGACGCACTATGCTTGAAATAGTAGGGTCGGAGCGGCGGCTCACGCGCACCAGCGAAGTCAGGCCGATAATCCCGCTCAACACGCCACCTAACGCACCGTAGCACAGGGCAAAGGTCAGATTGATTTGCGTCGGCACATTGCCTTTGAACAGATAAGAACTCCACTCAAAGGCCAGCAAACCGACCAGCGGCACATAGGGCAGCGCATCCTGTGCCAGGCTCGGACGGCGCTGGCTGTTCAACGCTTCCGGGCGATATGTCAGGCTCAGGTGAATGAAGGCCGCGCCGAGCAGGGCAAATGAGGGGACCCAGAGCAACTGGAAGACGCCATCGGCGCGATAGGCGCTCTGCACATTGCCCCAGTGGCTGTAGAGCAGGAAGAGCATGGCCGGGGGCAGCAGGGTAATGCCTTCCACCGCGCCTACCCATCCACGCGCCGTGAGCAGCACGATAAAGCCCACCACCAGCCAGCTCAGCCCGGCGATGAAGGTGAGGCCATAGCTTTGCCACCACATATCCCACGTGAACGTTACCGCCGGGCGCTGGATGTACGTAACCGGGCCGGTGCCGCTCTCAATGCCGTAGGTGATGGTCTGGTTCGGGCGCGCATGTTCGTAGGCCAGGCTGAGCGCGTCGCTGCCGCTATACGAGTTGCCGTGCTGCACCTGCGCGCTGACAATATGGTCGACGCTGATCACAGACCCTGTGGAGACGCCGAATGGTTGCTGCTGCGGCGCGGTCGAGACAGCAACGACCCGCCCATCGGTATCGATGGCCCAGAAGAAGCCGCCAAAAGTTTTTCCCACCTCGTCCAGCAGCCGCAGCTGTCCCATTATGCTGATCACCAGCAGGGTAAGCGCGATAATGCCATACACGAGCGTCAGGCGAAACTGGATTTGTCGCCACCACATAAGCGTTTCTGGTTCGTTTCTTGAAATAGACACGCTCTAGTTTAGCATGCAGGGGAATGATACGCAAGGGAAAAATCTGGTCGCGCTTGTAATTCCTGAAGAATGGGTTTATAATAAGACTGAAAAATAGTTGCATATCTGTACAGATATGCAAAGAAAGAGATAGATATCATGGTTATGCCAGTAGAGAAAACGGGCGTGGAGAGGCATGCCGAAGATGTGTGCCAGGAGCGAGCAATCCACCCGGAACATATGCTGGCGGTGCGCCAGCACCTGCTGCCTGCCGCGATGGCTCTGCGCGTCGCCGATATCTTCAGCGTCTTAGCCGATCCCACGCGCCTGCAGGTGGTCTATGCCCTGCTCTCATCTCCCAGCGGCGAGCTTTGCGTCTGCGATCTTGCCAGCGGCATGGGGCGAGACGATACCACCATCTCGCATCAATTGCGCGTCCTGCGCAACCATAAGATTGTCTCCATGCGCAAGGTTGGTCGCGTCGTCTACTACCGGCTGGTCGATGAGCATGTGCGCCAGTTGTTGCAGCTCGGCATGGAGCATGCCTGTGAGCCGGGTGAAGTCGGCGAAACGCCGACAGGCGGCGTGAAGAAGGAAGCTGAGGTGCTGGTATGAGCATCGGACAGGGCCACGAGCATCATAACCACAGTCACACGTATGGCATGGCGAAAAAGACGCTGCGCCTCGCCTTCTTTTTGACGCTCATCATCCTGGCTGCCGAATTGATTGGCGGCATTCTTGCCAATTCACTGGCTTTGCTCTCCGATGCCGGCCATGTCGTCACGGATATCTTCGCGCTTGGCCTCGCCTGGTTTGCTGCCGTGCAGGCCGAACGGCCCGCCAACGAGCGCAAGACCTTTGGCTACCACCGCGTCGGCATTCTAGCTGCCCTTGCCAACGCCGTGACGCTCATCCTCATCGCCTTCGCTATCATCTGGGAAGCTATCCAGCGTTTCCAGCATCCCGAACCGATTCAGCCGCTGGCCATGTTTATCGCCGCCGGTATCGGCATTATCGTCAATCTCTACATCGGTTTTGGCCTGCATAAAGAGGAAAGCAATCTCAACGTGCGCGCTGCCATGCTGCACGTCTTCGGTGATGTCGGGGCCTCTGTAGGTGTCGTCGTGGCCGGTCTTATCATCCTGCTTACCGGCTGGACCATCGTTGACCCGCTGCTCTCTGTAGGTATTGCCCTGCTCATTGCGGTGGGCGCCTGGCGCATTTTGCGCGAGACCACCGATATCCTGCTCGAAGCCGCGCCGAAGGGCGTCTCTGTGCCGGAACTGGTCGCGGATATCGAACAGATCCAGGGCGTACAGGGCGTTCACGACCTGCACGTCTGGAGCATCTCCAGCAACCGCTACGCCCTCTCGTGTCATACGCTGATCGCCAATCTGCCGCCCAGCGAGAGCGCCGCCATCATGCAATCGATGACCAACCTGCTCAACGAAAAATATCACATTGGCCATACCACCATCCAGTTTGAATCTGAAACACACGAAGGGGCCTGTTGCGAGCAACGCGGCCTCTATTGCTGCATGGAAATCCCGAAGGAGCCAGAACATCATCACGACCACTTGCCCGTGATTGTGCGGCCAGAGGGAATGGGCAAACAGGAGCGAGAGATATAATGGCTCAACCAGCAAAGAGCGTCGAGGCTGTCAATCCTCTTTCCACAGGGACGGCTCGTGCGGGCGATGTGCGCCGGGGTGTCTGGATCGAGCTTGCCACGATCTGCTGGATGCTTGTCGAGGCCGGCGTCGCCCTCGTCGTCGGCTTTCTTACCCACAGCGTTTCGTTGCAAGGCTTTGGCATCGACAGTATCATCGAACTGGTGTCCGGTGGCGTGCTGCTCTGGCGGTTGCTGGTCGAGCAGGGCGGCGGCTCCAGCGAGCTTGTGGGGCGAGCGGAACGACGCGCGGCCTGCGTCACAGCCATTGCCCTCTTCGCGCTCGCTCTTTACATCATCGTTGACAGCGTACTCTCGCTGCTCTCGCGCAGTCACGCGCAGGCATCCTGGTGGGGCATCGGCCTTGCCATTGCCGCCGCCCTTATCATGCCGTTGCTCTGGCGCGGCAAGCTTCATATTGCCGGACAGATCGGCAGCGCGGCCCTCAAAGCCGATGCCATGTGCAGTATCACCTGCGCCTACATGTCTATCACCCTGCTGGCCGGTCTCCTGCTCAATACCCTCTTCGGCTGGTGGTGGGCCGACCCGCTGGCTGCGCTCGTCCTCGTCTACTTCATTGTGCGGGAAGGCCGCGAAGCCCTGCACGAAGCCCGTACCGGCGAAGCGTGTAGCTGCTGTGATGATGATTGTGAGTAATGTATTCAGGAGGAAGAAACAGAACGTTGAATACCATCTATCTTATCCGACATGGAGAGAATAAAGCCAATCTGGCGAAGGAATTTTCTTATAAAAAAGTTGATTATCCACTCACTCCGAAAGGCGTGTTGCAGGCGCGGCAGACTGCCGAATACTTCAAAGATAAGCATATCGATGAAATCTATACATCACCATTGAAACGAGCAAGGGAGACAGCCGAGATCATTGCCGAGGCCCTCGGTCTTGAGGTTGTGGTGATGGAGCAATTCAGGGAGGTCAACGTGGGAGAACTGGAAGATCGCCCACCCGATGCCGAGACCTGGGCGATGCATAACCGCATTCTCGGCGGCTGGCTCAACGGCCATCGCGAAATACCCTTTCCCGGCGGCGAAAACTACTTCCAGTTGCTTGCACGGATGCGCGAGGGCATGCGGCAGGTGGTGAGCGGCAAGAGCGGCAAACATATACTCGTTGTCGCGCACGGCGGTATCATCTCCGCCACCCTGCGCGATCTCTGCCAGAATGTGAACCTGGAAGAACTGGGACGGCAGGAGAACCACAACTGCTCCATCACTGAAATCGAGCTGGCGCACGCCAATGGGCGGCTGGAGGGCGCGCTCAAAGCCTGGGCCACGCACTCCCATCTGTATGGGAGTGCAGCCGAGCTGGTTTCGGGAAGTCCCGATTTTAAGTGAACATGCGATGGGCCAGGGCGGAGCTGGCCTCCGCCCTGGCCCATCCCCAGATGCTTCGCTTCACTCAGCATGACACGTCCCGGAGATATTTTCATAGGATACTATGGCAGCGTCAGCAGTTCCGGTTCGCTCTCCGTAATTGCCAGAGTGTGTTCGAACTGGGCGGAGCGTTTGCCGTCTGCGGTGCGGATGGTCCAGCGATCGGGCATGGGGTGGATCGCGGCGGTACCGGCGTTAATCATGGGTTCGATGGTGAAGACCATGCCGGGGCGCAGGCGCAGACCTGTTCCCGCTTTGCCAAAATGCGGCACGATCGGCTCCTCATGCAGCCCGTGGCCCACGCCGTGCCCGACGAGTTCACGCACCGTCGAAAAGCCCTGTGCCTCCGCGTACTGCTGGATGGCCGCGCCGATGTCACCCATGCTATTGCCGGAGCGCGCCTGCTCGATACCCAGTTGCAGGCACTTCTGCGCCGTTTCCAGCAGCCGCTGAGACTCTTTGTCGAGCTTGCCTACCGCGAAGGTGACGCACGAGTCCCCAACCCAGCCGTTTAATAGCACGCCGATATCGATGCCGACAATGTCGCCTTCTTTCAATATCTGCTGCTTGCTGGGAATGCCATGACAGATCACCTCGTTGACTGCTACACAGATAGTGGCAGGGAATGGCGGCACCGGCGGCTCGTTGCGCAGCGGGTGCGGACGGTAGCCCTTGTAAATCGGCTTCCCGCCCTTGCTGCGAATATAGTCTTCCGCGATCCGATCAAGCTCCGCCGTACTTACGCCCGGCACTACGTGGGGACGCAGCACCTCATATGTCTGGGCAACCAGCTGCCCTGCCTTGCGCAACTGCGCGATTTCCTGCCGTGATTTCAATGTTACTGCCATAATACGTTCTCCAATGTCTCCGTTTTCTCACAAAAATTTCTCGTTTAATCTCTGGAAGCATCACGCTCCCTGGCTGACTGGTACCGCCATATCTTCTTCGTCTCGCTGTTCCCAGACTAGCAGGTCGCTGGTAGTGACCGTGAAGTACCGGTTAAAATAGCTCAGAAGCTGGTCAATGGTGGCATAATCGATGCGCTGGCTGCGTCCCGTGTTCAGCGCAGCGAGGACGCTCAATGATACTCCGCTCTCTTCTGCCAGGCGGCGCAAGCTCAAAGGCGGCCTCCCCTGCCTGGCCCGTTCAACGTTTACGCGAGCAATCAACAGCCGAAGCTGGCATGAGATGGTCACGAATCGTTCCCTCCTCCTGTTCTTTACTCTCCCCCATAGGATAGCAGCTCTGTTATGGGATGTCAATACAATGTATTGGGATTTGAAGACGCTACTGCTATTTCAGAACCGTGACGAAGGTGAGAATAAAAAATCCTTCCATACACGAAGGATTTTTTATTCTCACCTTACAAATACGGATGTTAGCTGCAAAGCAGCCCATGTACTGCTGGCTTTGCCGCAATTTTATAGTAAGCTTCTAATAAGCATGAAGTTATCTTAGTGTTCAAAGGTGAGGAAGAGCGAATGTATGGTAGCGTGTAATTTGTACTTACACTCACGCTTTTGCATATCCTATCCCCCCTTGACATCTCCCTGACCACTATGCTAAAATATGACCATGAAGTCATAAAACATTTTGCAAGTCAAAACGTATAGAGTAATGTCAGGACTTAGCCACAAGGTCATACATGTTGAGGTTTACAGGTATGGAGGGAGATTATGCAAGCTGTTAGCGGTCGCCTGCCCTTAAAGGAGCGGCAGCGCCGGGAGCGCGAGAGCCTGATCCTGCAGGCGGCGGAAGAGGTGTTGATGGAGAAGGGCTATTATGAAGCATCTATCGACGAGATCGCTGCTCGCGTCGGCATCGCCAAGGGGACGGTCTACCTGCACTTTCCGAGCAAGGAAGACCTCGTGCTGGCAATTTTCCAGCGCGATATGCAGCGTATCCTGCAATCCATTGATGCTGTGATTGCTTCCGGCCTGACGGCGCGCGCCCGATTAGAAACGGTACAGCAATTTATGTTTGAGGGCATGTTCCGTAAACATTTTCAATTGCTCTATGCTATTCTTAATAGCCCCGGCACGCGCAGACTCTTCGCTGAGAAAGAGTGCGCGCTGCGCGACCTGTGGGCGCAGCTTGCTGAGCGTGTCACGACCCTGATCGAAGAGGGAAAGGCGGCAGGGGAGTTTGCCGCGAGCATCCCCACTCCGGTGATGCTCAGCGCGTTTTTCAATCTGTTGTCGCCAAAAGCATATGAACGATTGTTGCTTGAAGAAAAGATGTCGCCAGAGGAAGTGGTGAAGCACCTGGGGCACATTTACTTCAATGGAATAGCGAAAGAATGAGGAGAAGACATATATGGAAACGGTAACGACACGACAGGGAACCGCTCCGCTCGCGCCCGGCGGCCCGAATCCGAATCTGGAAAGCGGCCTGCGCTATTCAAAGCGCGAGACGTGGCTGACGATGGCCGGTGTGCTGCTGGTCATGCTGCTGGCGTCGCTGGACCAAACGATTGTCTCGACGGCCATGCCGCGCATCATCGCCGATTTGCAGGGCTTTGACCGCTACACCTGGGTCTCGACGGCCTATTTGCTGACCTCTACGGTCTCAGTACCGATCTATGGCAAGCTTTCCGACCTGTTCGGGCGCAAGCCGATCTTTCTGGTCGGGGTGGTTCTCTTCCTGCTCGGCTCCGCGCTTTCGGGCCTCTCGCAGACGATGACGCAGTTGATCGCCTTCCGAGCCTTTCAGGGGATTGGCGCGGGCGCGCTCATGCCCATCGCCATCGCCGTTGTTGGAGACCTGTTCACGCCGCGCGAGCGCGGCAAGTGGCAGGGCGTCACGGGGGCGGTCTTTGGCCTCTCGTCCATCGTCGGCCCCACCCTGGGCGGCTGGATTACGCAGAACAGCACGTGGCGCTGGGTCTTCTATGTCAACCTGCCTATCGGCATCACGGCCATGATTGTCCTGATCTTTCTCATGCCGACGCTGCGTTCCAGCCATGCTGGCAAAGTCACCATCGATTATGTTGGCGCGGCCCTGCTGGTGCTTGGGACGGTGCCGCTGCTGCTTGGTTTCACCTGGGCCGGTACGCAATATGACTGGCTCTCGGTGCAGATTATTGGCCTCTTCGCGGTGGCTGTTGTTGCCCTGGCTGCCTTTATCATCTACGAGGCGATGCTGGAACGGCGTGGCGGCGAGCCGATTATCGCGCCCAGCCTGTTCAAGAACAGCATCTTCTCCGTCTCGACTATCGTAACCATGATCTTTGGCATGGGCCTGTTCGGCAGCATCTTCTTCATCCCGCTGTTTGTGCAGGGCGTCGTCGGCGTCTCGGCCACCAACAGCGGCCTGCTGCTGACGCCGTTGATGCTGACCTCGATTATTGGCAGCGTCGTCTCAGGTCAGCTTGTTTCGCGGATTGGCAGATACAAGTGGGTGGCAATTGTGGGCATGCTCATCAGTATCGTCGGGTCATGGATGCTGGTGCAGTTGAATGTGCATTCGACCAACGCCGATGTGATCTGGGCTATGCTGGTGCTGGGCCTGGGTATGGGCTTCGGCATGTCGCTCTACACGCTGATCGTGCAGAACGCTCTGCCGCGCAAGATCGGTGAGGCAACCTCGGCCCTGACCTTTTTCCGCTCGATTGGCGGCACCATTGGCCTGGCTGCTATGGGGTCGGTCATGACCACTGCCTACCTGCCCTCGTTCCAGAATGCGCTCCCCCCTGCTGTGAAGCAGGCTGTCCCGGCGAAGGTTCTGTCGATCTTCCACAACCCGCAGATTCTCTTGCAGCCTGACGCGCTGGCACAGATACGGGCAGGCTTTGCCAGCGCCGGAGCGCAGGGCCTGGCTCTCTTCAATGAGCTGGTGAACGCGGTGAAGATCGGCCTGACAACCGGCATTCACAACGTCTTCGTCTTCAGCCTGATACTGATGATCCTCGGCCTGATCTCCGTCCTCTTTCTCAAAGAGGTCGAGCTGATCGGCAGCCGCCGCAAGGTCACGCCCGTCGAGGCGGCAGAAGAGGTCGTGCCGGAAGATGCAGCCAACATGATCGGTACCTTCTAAAATTGGCTGAACGAGGAAACCTGATCTCGTAGGCGGGTAATAGCGATCCTATATTCCGTGCGAGCGTAGTTTGAAGACTTTGATGGCAACCTGGAGCGTGAGCCAGTTGGACCGTTCCTGCAAATCGATCTCACAGAGTGATTGCAGGCGATCCAGGCGCTGGATGAGCGTGTTGCGATGCACGAAGAGGCGGCTGGCGGTCTTTGTCAGGTTGCCCGCGCATTCCAGATAGGTCTCCAGGGTATCGAGCAGGTCGGTGCCTTTGCGCCGGTCGTAGTTGGAGATGCGTGCTACCTGCTCCTGGTACATGTCGCGCAGGTCGTCCATGCGAGCGATCTTATAGAGATAGCGATAGACGCCCAGGTCGTTAAAATAGGTGACGCCGCCCTCGCGATTGAGCGTCTGTCCCATTTGCAATGCCTCGCTGGCCTCCGCGAAGCCGCGTCGGTAATCGCTCAGGTTATGGCAGGGATTACCGACGCCGATGGACAGCCGTACCAGATGTTCGATGCGCATCTGGCGTACCAGCTCGCGTAGCCAGGTTTTCAGGCGCGTGGCCGCAGGGTCTTTGCTCAGGCACATAACGGCAGTCAGCAGGTTTTCATGTTCGTGGACAAGTGAGCCGGGGTAGTTTTCCTGAATCCGCCGTTTGACTATGCCGCTGATATGCCTGAGCGTGGCCTGTCGCTCCTCTTCCAGCAAGAAGCCATTTGCCGACGTGGAAGCATCGTCACCGCCTTCTGCCCCATCGTCGGTTGTATCTGCCGGTAGTGCTTGCTGTTCCCGCTCCGGGTGGCCGTTTTCTACCGGTGTAACTTCAATCATCAGTATAATATGTGGCTTGCTCAGGTCGCAGCCCAGGAAGTTGGCGCGCTGGCGCAGCGATTCCTCGGAGTCGTAGGTGCCGTGCAGCAGGTCGTCGAAGAAGCCCTTGACGAGATTCTTCTGTGTCAGCAGATCGACCAGGTGGCTGTTCTTGATGGCAATGGCCGTCTGGTTAGCAATCGTATGCAGCAGAGTCTGATCCTCGGCGGTGTAGCGGCGCGCTCGCTGCGAGTAGCAATTGATGAGGCCCAGATGCTCGGTTCCGGCGATCAGGGGGGCCGAGAGCAGAGATGTATAGTGTCCATCTTTAAGCGGGTCCAGCCGCTCGTTCATCTCTGGAAGCTGACCGGCCAGATGAACGGCATGGAGCTTTTCCCAGAGATGGCGGTCAACGTCAAGGGGCTGAAATGTCAGGACGCGATCGTTGAGCGCGGGCGAAGAGGCGCGCACGGTTAAGTGGCCTCTGGCCTGATCCAGCAGCATAATTACGCACAGATCGCATTCCATGATCTGTACGGTGAGCGTCGCCAGCGAGCGCAGCATCTCATCGAGGTAGAGGCCCGAGCTGAGCGTCTGGCTCAGCACCGAAAGCGAGGTGAGGATGCTGAGTTTGCGCTGTGTGTTTTCATACAACTGCGCGTTCTCAATGGCCCCGGCCACCAGCGCCGCCACATTGCTGGCAAATACCTGCTGCTGCTCGCTAAACTCGTAAGGAGCGATAGTGCGCGTGGTGATGACGCCAATCAAGCGGCGATCTTTGGTGATAATCGGCACGGCCATAATCGATTGAAATTGCTCTTCGTCCAGGTTGGGGAAATACTGGAAACGCGGGTCTTCCAGCGCGTCCTCTTTCAGGATCACCGGCTTGAGGGTCAGCGCCACCCAGCCGACGATACCTTCACCCAGCGCCAGTTGAATTTTACCGATGAGGTGCTGGTATTGCTCGCTGGTACTGGCGAGAACGAGCCGTTCTTTCTCGTAGTCAAACAGGTAGATAAACGCGGCATGGCAGGAGGTAGCCTGCACGATGGTGTCCACCAGGTGACGCAGCACTTCATCCAGCTTCAGCGTCGAACCAACGGTGGAAATAACCTCGTTGAGGAGCGCAATTTCCTGAGAGCATTCTGCCAGCTTCCTCTGCAACGCGCTATTTTCCTGCCGCAACTGCTCAAACGTCTTCTGCTCCCTGTCGCGCAGATCGCTGCCTCTGTGTCCATTGCCCACGTGACTGGCCCTCGACGAGTTTCCTTTGGAAGACATTTCAACCTCCTGCCGTAGTGAATAGGAACGATATTATGATTATTCCGAACGTCTGTCCAATAAGAAAAGTCTCTCATCCTTTTTGCCGTGATCAATCTGGCGGATGTCGTGTTCCATGCTCATGCTGCACATAGAGCAGTATCCAGATGATCGGCAATTGTATGATGATATGATCTATGTGTTTGCCATTGTACCCATTTTTTCGTCACTCGTCCAGCGTTTTGCTCAGGTATAGGAGACTTGGCAAAAAAGGTTAATCTGTACTACATGATGGAAAAATACTAGCCAGTTCGCCATGATTCTGGTATACTATGTCCATGATCTTTCCCTGGAACAGTTAAAATTGCACAAACCGAAACAGACCAGCCGGTCGGGTGAGGCGTAACTTTTCGGGAGAAAGAGCGTAATTATGGACGGCGTGTGTAGATTTATCTTTCCTGGTACACTTCAGAACGAATAGGAGGACTGAATGGCTTCCGAAACGGTACAGATCCCTGAACTTGAGCGGGGGATCGAGACACATGGCATTGAGCGTGTCTCACCGACGACGCGTGCCCATGTCCGCATTCGCGATAACTTCACGATGTGGCTTGCGGCAAACCTGGTTATCTCAACAGTTGCTCTGGGTGCCTTGCCGGCGTTTTTTAACGGCCTCGATTTCTGGGACGCCTTCCTGGCTATCGTTATCTTTAACGCGCTTGGCGTCTTGCCGGTTGCCTTCTTTTCAACGATGGGTCCAAAGCTGGGCCTGCGCCAGATGACGATCTCGCGCTTCTCCTTCGGCTGGGTAGGCGCGATTATCATGGCGATCTTCAACGTCGGGGCCTGCATTGGCTGGTCTGCTGTCAACGTCATCGTCGGCGCTCAGCTGGTTGTGGCGCTCAGTGGCGGCGCTGTTCCCCTCTGGGCGGGCATTATCGTCATTGCCATCCTGACTACATTGGTCAGTATCTATGGCTACAGGTACGTGCATGGCTATGAGCGTTGGGCCTGGGTGCCGATGCTGGTCATGTTCCTGATCATCTTGATTGTGGCCGCGCCGCACTTTGGCACCATTGTCGTGAAGAACGCAGGTATGGCGCCCCTGGCTTCCTTCATCACCTTTGGCGGCGCTGTCTACGGCTTCGCCACCGGTTGGAGTTCTTACGCTGCCGACTACAATGTCAACCAGCCGGAAGATACTCCGCCCAGCCGCGTGTTCTTGCTGACCTTCCTGGGCGTCTTCATTCCCTGCGTGTTCTTAGAGACGCTGGGCCTTGCCCTGGTGATGGTTCCTGCCTGGCAGACCGTCTTCCTCAATACCGGCAGCGTTGGCGCCCTGCTCGCAACGGCTGTCAATCCTCTGGGTATCTTTGGCAAACTGATTCTGCTGCTGATCGCTCTGAGCATCGTTGCCAATAATATTCCCAACGACTACAGCCTGGGTCTCTCGGTTCAGGTCTTCGGGCGAACGTTCCAGCGCGTTCCTCGCTATGTCTGGACGCTGATCGGCGCGGTTCTCTACGTCATTATCGCCATCATCGGCGGCGGCAACTTCGGCGCCACGCTCGAAAGCTTCCTGCTGATTATCGCCTACTGGCTTGGCCCCTGGGGTATCGTGCTGGTACTGGAACATTTTGTCTACCGACGCGGCAGATACAACGTCAATGACTGGAACAATCCGAGCAGGCTGCCGCTTGGCTGGGCCGCTATTGTCTCCCTCGCGTTTGGTCTGCTGGGTGTCTATCTGGGCGCATCGCAGCAACTATTCACCGGCCCGCTTGCCAAAGCACTCGGAGGCATGGATATCGGCTTTGAACTGGGCATCGCCTTTGCCCTCGTCGCTTACCTCATCCTGCGCCCCATCGAACTGAGAAACAGTTCTCCTGAGCGCATGGGCAGTGAGATGGTCGAGCCTGAGCCGGTCGCCAGCGAGAAGTAACTACCGAAGATTTCCTTTGCTTTTGACCTTGAAGGTAAGCGGTGCGAGAACCGCTTACCTTCGGTTTTTGTTTGAGGAATGTTGATATCTAGTACACGAGGTTGATATGCACTATGATGTAGTTATTCGCCACGCGCGCCTGCACCGGCGCGAGGGGCTGTTTGATATCGCGGTAAAGGATGGGCAATTTGCTCGCGTCGAGCGCGAACTGCCTGCCGCCGACACGGCTGCCCGCGAGATCGAGGCCGGTGGCAACCTGCTGGTCCCCCCGTTCATCGATTCGCACGTGCATCTTGACGCGGTGCTGACCGTCGGGGAGCCGCGCTATAACAATAGCGGCACGCTGCTGGAAGGCATCCAGATCTGGAGCGAGCGCAAGCCGAGCCTGACGCACGAGGATGTCAAGCGCCGCGCTCTGGAGGAGATTCGCTGGGAGGTGGCGCAGGGAACGCTGCACATTCGCAGCCACGTCGATGTCTGCGACCCCAATCTCACCGCCCTGCGCGCCCTGCTGGAGGTGCGCGAAGAGGTACGCGATATCTGCGATCTGCAACTGGTTGCCTTCCCCCAGGATGGTATCCTCTCTTTCCCCAACGGGCGCGAGTTGATGCGCCGGGCGATGGAGCTTGGCTGCGATGTCGTCGGCGGCATCCCGCACTACGAATCGACACGCGACATGGGCGTTGAGGATGTCCACTACGCCTTCGCGCTGGCGAAAGAGTTCAATCGTGACGTTGACTGCCACTGCGATGAGACCGACGACCCCGCTTCGCGTTTCACCGAGGTCATGGCGGCTGATGCCATCGAGCAGGGCTGGCAGGGACGCGCCACTGCCAGTCACTGCACGGCTATGCACTCGTATGACAACGCCTACGCCTTCAAGCTGCTGCGCCTGCTCGCCCGCGCGCAGATGAACGTCATCGCCAACCCGTTCGACAATGTTGTCCTGCAGGGCCGTTTCGACGCCTACCCTAAACGGCGCGGCATCGCCCGCGTCAAGGAACTGCTGGCGGCGGGCGTCAACGTCTCGCTCGGCCATGACTCCATCATGGACCCCTGGTTCCCGCTGGGCAGGGGCGACATGCTGGCAGCCGCGCAACTCGCGCTCTTCCTCTGCCACATGAGCGGCTACGAAGAGATCAACGACGTACTTGACCTCATCACCACCAATGCGGCCAGAACGCTGCGCATCCAGGATCGGTACGGCATCGAAGAGGGCAAACCGGCTGATTTCCTCGTACTCGATGCCCCCTCGGCCTTCGAGGCCCTACGCCTGATCCCCGCGCGTCTGCACGTCTTCAAAGGTGGTCGCGAGGTCGCCCACAGCACCCCCGGCAAAAGCGCCCTCAGACGCGGCCACGAATCCGAATGGCACGAAGTGACCTACCGCATCTGAGCCTTGAGTCCCCCGGACATGGAATGCGATGAAAAACCGCCGCATTCCATATCCGGGGGCGTTTCCTTCATAGCTCCGGTCATTTGTTGTGTTTGCCCCGCGCATGGGTATTCGCTAGAATTGATACTGCCTAAGTTTTGTCCAAATTAACGACAATGGAAGAAGGAGCAAGCAAGTGACGCAACGGGAGCAGCATGAGCTTAGCCAGCGAGTTGGCGGGGGTCAGCGCGATGGCGCACAGCCGCCCGTGCGC
>Ga0209810_1000818_pt1 | contig 57070 bp, 49 predicted proteins | sample Coa_R1_7_FD_187159 | JGI IMG/M metagenome (GOLD analysis project Ga0209810, IMG submission 187159) | Surface soil microbial communities from Centralia Pennsylvania, which are recovering from an underground coalmine fire - Coalmine... | ecosystem: Environmental > Terrestrial > Soil > Unclassified... | reverse complement strand
GACGAAGGAGTGGCAGCTCCGGCGTCACCGTGTCGCGGAGGTGGGCCACTCCTTCGTCGACCTTCCCGGCGTCGAGCGCGAACTGGATGCCACGCACGATCTTGCCCGGCTCGGGGTTGCCCTGCCGCTCCATGACCATCACCTCGAGGCGCTGCACGTCCTCGATGGTGGCGCCGACCGTGTCGACAACTCCGGCGCGCAGCCCGGTCGCCTGCGTCTCGCTGGCGTCGAGGGCGGCCCGGTCCTTCCAGTACGTCAGGGCGAGGGCGACGCCCTGCTGGCGCTCCACCAGGAGCACGGCGCCGGCGTTGCCGGGGATGCTCTTCAGCTTGGGGACCGTCTCGTCGGTGAAGTTGCTGATGGCCGAGTCGATGCGCGCGGGCGGCACCCGGAGTCGCGATCCACGAACCCACATGGCAGACACCTCCTGGGTATGAACGGCGGACTGCGGCCGCAACGCTACTCCGGCACGGACCGGGTGACCAGCGAACAGGTGTGTCAGTCGAGCAGGCCGAACTCGCGCAGCTCGTCGCGGGCGCCGCGGCGCATCAGGTCGCCCAGCGCCTCGGCGATCGGCTTCTCGTCGAAGAGCACGGCGCACACCTCGGTGACGATGGGCATCTCCACGCCGTGGCGCAGCGCCAGCCCGGCGGCGACGCGGGCGGTGGTCACCCCCTCGGCGACCATGTGGGTGCGCGCCTGCGCCTCCTTCAGCGACATGCCCCGCCCGACGGCCTCGCCGAGGCGCCGGTTGCGCGAGAGCGGCGACATGCAGGTGACCACGCAGTCACCGAGGCCGGTGAGCCCGGCGAAGGTGAGCGGTCGGGCCCCGGCGCGGACGCCGAGGCGCGCCATCTCGGCGATGCCGCGGGTGATCAGCGCCGCCTTGCCGTTGTCCCCCGCGCCCACACCGTCGGCGATGCCCGCGGCGATGGCGACGACGTTCTTCAGCGCGCCGCCGTACTCCACGCCGATGAGGTCGTCGTTGCTGTAGACGCGCAGCTGCGGGCCGGTGAGCTCGTCGCGCACCCTGGCCGCGGTGTCGGGGTCGGCGCTGGCGACCACGGTGGCGGCGGGCAGGCCGCGGGCGATCTCAGGTGCGATGTTGGGGCCACTCATGACCGCAACGCGCCCCTCGCTGCCCGGCCCCAGCACCTCGCAGAGCACCTCGCTCATGCGCCGCGACGTGTCGCTCTCGAAGCCCTTGGCCGCGCTGACCACCGCGCACGAGGCGTCGAGCAGCGGCAGGCAGGAGTGGGCGACGCCGCGAAGCCCGCCGGTGGGCACGGCGATGACGGCGGTGGTGGCGCCGTCCAGCGCGGTGGAGAGGTCGCCGTTCACGCGCACCGACTCGTGGAGCAGCAGCTCCGGCAGGTAGCGCTCGTTGACCCGGGTGCGGGCCACCTGCTCGGCCAGCGCGGGATCGCGCGCCCACAGCGACACCTCGTGCCCCGCCGCGGCGAGCGCCTGGGAGAGAGCCGTCCCCCACTGCCCGGCGCCCACGACCGCGATCGGCATCGGCGGGCTACCTGTCGCGGTCGCCTTCGCGGCGGCGCGGCTGCAGGCGCAGCGGCGAGCCGTTGAAGGGGAAGACGGCGCGGATGCGGTTCTCCAGGTAGCGCAGGTAGGCGAAGTTGAGCAGCTCGGGGTCGTTGACGAAGAGCACGATCGTCGGTGACGGCGTGGCCGCCTGGGCGGCGTAGAAGAGCTTGAGCCGCTTGCCCTTGTGGTACGGGGCGGGATGCTCGTCGATGGCGCTGCGCAGCAGGGTGTTCAGCGCCGGGGTGGGGATGCGCGTCGACCGCTGGTGGGCGACCATGCGCGCCGCGGGCAGGATGCGCCGCACGTTGCGGCCATCCTTGGCGCTGACCGCCAGCACCGGCACGCCGGGGACGAACTGGAAGCCGGCGGCGATCTTCTTCAGGGTCTGCGGGTCGGCGCGGGTCTCCTGGTCGAGCAGGTCCCACTTGTTGGCCACCACCACCAGCGCCTTGCCGGCGTCCGAGGCGTAGCCGGCGACGTGCCGGTCCTGGGCGACGATGCCGTCGGCGGCGTCGGTGACCAGGATGGCCACCTCGCTGCGCTCCATCGCCCGCAGCGCCCGCAGCACGCTGTAGTGCTCGACGTCGGTGGTGACCACGCCGCGGCGGCGCAACCCCGCGGTGTCGACGAGCTGCACCGGCCCCTCGCCGTCCTCCAGCCAGGTGTCCACGGTGTCGCGGGTGGTCCCGGCCACCGGCGAGACCAGCGCCCTCTCCTCCCCCACCAGGGCGTTGAGGAGCGACGACTTGCCCACATTGGGCCGTCCGATGATGGTCGCGCGCAGGGTGTGCTCGGCCGCCGGCGCCTCGGCGGTTTCGGACGGAGGTGGCAGCAGCTCGACGACGCGGTCGAGCAGGTCGCCGGTGTCCCTGCCCTGCAGGGCGCTGATGAAGACGGGGTCGCCCAGCCCCAGCCGGTACACCTCGTGCGACCAGAAGGGGTCGACCGCCGAGTCCGCCTTGTTGCCCACCAGCAGCACCGGCTTGCCGCCGCTGCGCAGGATGCGGGCGACGTCCTCGTCGAGCCCGGTGACGCCGTGGCGCACGTCGACGAGCAGGCAGCAGACGTCCGCCTCGGCGATGGCCATGCGCGCCTGCTCCTGGGTGCCGCGCACCAGCGCGGCCTCGTCGGCGGCGTCGACCACCAGCGACGGGTCGAGCCCGGCGGTGTCGACGACGGTGAAGACGCGGCCGCCCCAGTCGGTGACGCCGTACAGCCGGTCACGGGTGAGGCCCGCCATCTCGTCGACGATGGCCCGGCGCTGCCCGGTGAGCCGGTTGAACAGCGTCGACTTGCCCACGTTGGGACGCCCGACGATGGCGACGATGCCGCTCGGCGGCCCCACCGGCTCGCCGGCGCGGGGGCGGCGCCGGCGGGTGGCGCGCTCGCGGCGGGCCGGGGCGGTGGCGCGGGGCATCAGGCCGCGGCCAGCTGGAGCTCGGCGAACTCGCCCGCGTCGCCGCGCAGGCGCCACCACCGCACGCCGGCGACGCCCTCTGCCGTGGTCGAGCAGATGGCGTACACGTAGTCGGGCCACGCGCGCTCGGTGTCGAAGCGCGACGGCTGCGCGGGGTGGTCGGGGTGGGTGTGCCAGAAGCCGACGACGTCGAGGCCCTGGCTGCGCGCCCGGCGCTCGGCGGCGAGGATGTCGAGCGGGTCCAGCTCGTAGCGGTCCCTGGCGCGGTCGACCACCACGTTCCTGCCGGCCATGGCCGCAACCACGTGCGCCTCGGCCGAGCCCGTGGCGAGGGCTCCCAGCAGCACGCCGCAGCCCTCGACGGGATAGGACCGGTGGGCGAGCCGGTGCAGCTCGGCGACGGCCGCCGCGGTGCAGCGCACCACCTCCACGCCCTAGCGCGCCTTGGGCTGGTAGAGCCCGCTCGACAGGTAGCGGTCGCCGCCGTCGGCGAAGACGATGACGATGACGCCCTCGCCGGCGCGCCGCCCGATCTCCCGCGCGGCCCAGAGCGCGGCGCCGCTGGAATGGCCGATGAGGACGCCCTCGCTGCGCGCCAGCGACCGGGCCACCTCGTAGGCGTCCTCGGTCGAGACGCCCATGGCCTCGTCGGCCAGGCTCGGGTCGTAGATGCCGGGGACGATCGACGTCTCCATGTGCTTCAGTCCCTCGAGGCCGTGCCACGGCTCGTCGGGCTGCACCGAGACGCACCAGATGTCGGGGTTGTACTCCTTCAGCCGGCGGGTGGTGCCCATGAAGGTGCCGCTGGTGCCGAGCCCGGCGACGAAGTGGGTGACGCGCCCTTCGGTCTGGCGCCAGATCTCGGGGCCGGTCCCGTGGTAGTGGGCCTGCCAGTTGGCGGGGTTGTTGTACTGGTCGGGGAAGTAGTAGAGGTCGGGGCTCTCCTCGCGCATCCGCCGGGCCACGCGGATCGCCCCGTCGGATCCCTCCAGCGCGTCGCTGTAGACGATCTCGGCCCCGAAGGCGGTGACCAGCTGCTTGCGCTCCTCGCTGACGTTGGTGGGCATGACCAGGCGCACCCGGTAGCCCTTGGCGGCGCCCACCATGGCGTAGGCGATGCCGGTGTTGCCGCTCGTGGAGTCGAGGATGATCCTGTCGGGGGTCAGCTCCCCGCTGCGCTCGGCCTGCTCGATCATGCGCAGGGCAGGGCGGTCCTTCACCGAGCCGCCGGGGTTGAGGAACTCGGCCTTGCCGTAGATCTCCACCCCCGGGCACTCCTCCTCGAAGAGGTGGATGCGCAGCAGCGGGGTGTTGCCCACCAGGTCGGTGATGCGCAGGTCGCGGCCGGCGTCCCGGACCACGCCGAGGCCGGCGGCGGATTGCTGACTCACGAGATCAGATTATGCAGGCCCCCCGGATCAGCCCGTCCGAGCGGCCGGCCGGCTCCCGACGGGGCAGTCGAAACCAACAATCGCAGCAATCGCTGAACTGGGCCCGCCGTTTGTAAACAACGTTCACGCAAGGCCCCAGTCGTCGGTTAGGATCCTCTCTGCAAACGAGTGCGCCAGATAGCGGGCACTGGACCACTGCGTCACCTGTCCTTCCCCGAGGTCATCGATGCGCAGTTCCGACAGCGACGCCGGTCTCATCGCACGGCTCGCCCAGTGGCTCGACCTGCCCGAGGGTCTGGTCGCCAACCTTCCCCCTCAGGCCCGCGAGGCGATCCGCGCCCGCATGGAGGCGCAGATCGCCAACGAGCTGCAGGACGAGCTGGTCGGTCATCTGGCCAGCACCCTTGGCCAGTACAAGGACGCGGCGCGCACCGACGCGCTGACCGGCCTGCTCAACCGCCGTGGCCTCGCCGAGCAGCTCCTCGAGCTGGGCCGGCGCTGGACGCTCGGGGTGATGATGGCCGACGTCGACGGCTTCAAGGTCATCAACGACACCCACGGGCACGCCATCGGCGACGCCGCGCTGCAGCAGGTCGGTGCGCGCCTGCGCCAGGCGATGCGGCAGCGCGACCTTGTGGCCCGCTGGGGCGGTGACGAGTTCCTCGTCGTCTGTCCCGACATCAGCGAGGCGTCGATCGGCCCCGTCGCCGCCAAGCTGCTGGAGGCGGTGTGCGACCACCCGGTGGTTGTCGACGCCGTCTCCATCCCCGTGGGCATCAGCGTCGGCTGGGCGATCGCCTCGGACGGCCAGGCGGCCGAGCACCTCGTCGAGGTCGCCGACGAGGCGATGTACCGCGCCAAGGCGGCGGGCGGCCGCCGGGTCGAGGGCGGCCGGCCCGGCTGAGGCCGGGTGGCTCAGGCTCCCGCGGCGCGGAAGCCGGCGGTCTTCTTGCCCGCCTCTTCGAGCACGGCGACGATGTGCGCGGGGCGGACGTGGAGCGGGCCGTCGTCGGTGGGCAGCTCGACGAAGCCGTCGCTCCCCTGCATCACCGACACGGCGGCGACGGTGTCCGCCACGCTGAGCTTCACGGTGACGTCCTCGCCGTTGACGAGCCGCAGGATGGCCATGGCGAGAATCCTACCCGGCGTTCAGCCGCCGGCGCGCAGCCCGCGGTCGAAGTCGGCGACCAGGTCGTCGAGGGCCTCGATGCCGGTGCTGACGCGCAGGAGCCCGCCGGTGATGCCCATGGCGTCGCGCTCGGCGTCGCTCAGCCCGCGGTGTGAGGTGCGGGCCGGATGCGACACGGTGGTGGCGACGTCGCCGAGCGACGGGGCGAGGCGCACCAGGCGCATGGCGTGCAGCATGCGGTCGACAGCGGCCTCGCCGCCGCGCAGCTCGACGCTCAGCATCGGGCCGCGACCGTGCGGTAGCAGGGCGGCCGCCAGCTCCTCGTCCTGCGGGCCGCGCAGCCCCGGGTAGTGGACGGCGGCGACCTGCGCCCGTCCCGCGAACCAGGCCGCCAGCGCCGCGGCGTTCTCGGTGGCCCGGGCGATGCGCAGCGCCGCCGTCCGCAGGCCGCGCAGGGCGAGCCAGGACTCGAACGGGCTCGGCGTGGCCCCGAGCAGCCGTGAGGTGGGATCGAGCAGCGCCGCCTGGGGGTGGTGCGCCGCGATCATGGCGACGCCCCCGACCACGTCGCTGTGGCCGCTCAGGTGCTTGGTGAGGCTGTGCATCACGGCGTCGGCCCCGTGGGCGAAGGGCTGGAAGAGGAACGGCGTGCCGAAGGTGTTGTCGACGATGCAGGCGGCCCCGGCTGTGTGGGCGGCGCGGACGATGGCCGGGACGTCGTCGACGCCGATCAGCGGGTTGGCGATCACCTCACAGACCACCGCGCAGGTGCGCGCGTCGGCGGCTGCGGCGACCAGCCCGCCGTGGTCCTGCACCGGCTCGCCGGGGTGGGGTAGGTCGACGGTTGCCAGCTCCAGCCCCGCGCGCGACAGCGGACCGGCGAGCAGCGCGTCGGTGCCGCCGTAGCAGGGCCGCACGACGACGACCCGGCGGCGCTCGGGCGTGGCCAGGGTGAGCAGGAGCAGCGCCAGCGCGGCCTGCCCGCTGGCGGTGACCCGGGTGACGGGCGGCTCCTGTGCGGTGCCGCGCGGGGTCTCCAGGGCGGCGAGAGCCTCCTCCAGCCGCATCGTCGCCTCGTCGCCGTAGCGGCGGTAGACGCGCCGGTCGGACCGCATCGCGGCGTCGACGGCGTCGAGGTCCGGGTAGGCGTACACGCTCGCCTGGACGATGGGCGGCACCAGCGGCACGCCCGACGGCGGCGGCAGCTCCGGGCTGCCCGCCTGGGCGGCGAGGGTCTCGGGCGCGAGCTCCTCGCCGGGCTCGGGATTCACCGCACCGCCGCGCCCGCCCGCTCGCCGCGCTGCGCCGAGAGCAGGCGGAAGGCGTCGCGGCCGGCGTAGCGGGCGGCGCTGCCCAGGTCGCGCTCCAGGCGGAGGAGCTGGTTGTACTTGGCCACCCGCTCCGACCGCGACGGTGCGCCGGTCTTGATCTGGCCGGCGTTGGTGGCCACCGCGAGGTCGGCGATGGTGGTGTCCTCGGTCTCGCCGCTGCGGTGGGAGATGACGCTCTGGTAGCCGCTGCGCGTGGCCAGGGCGATGGCGTCGAGGGTCTCGCTCAGGGTGCCGATCTGGTTGACCTTGATGAGGATGGCGTTGGCCACGCCGCGCTCGATGCCCTGGCGCAGCCGCTCGACGTTGGTGACGAAGAGGTCGTCGCCGACCAGCTGCACGCGGCCGCCGAGGCGCTCGGTGAGCAGGCGCCAGCCGTCCCAGTCGTCCTCGGCCATGCCGTCCTCGATGCTGACGATGGGGTAGCGCTCGCACCACGACGCCCAGAGGTCGACGAGCCCGGCGGAGTCGAGCGTGCGCCCCTCCCCCTTCAGCTCGTAGCGCCCGTTCTTCCAGAGCTCGCTGGTGGCGGGGTCCAGGGCGATGGCGACGTCGGCGCCGGCGCGGTAGCCGGCCTTCTCGATCGCCTGCAGCAGGACCTCGACGGCCTCCTCGTTGTGCCGCAGGCTGGGGGCGAAGCCGCCCTCGTCGCCCTGGCCGGTGTCCAGGCCCTTCGCCTTGAGGACGCCGCGCAGCGCGTGGAAGCACTCCGATCCCGCCCGCAGGGCCTCGGCGAACGTCGGCAGCCCCAGCGGGACCAGCATGAACTCCTGGAAGTCGACGCTCGTCGACGCGTGCGCGCCCCCGTTGAGCACGTTGAGCTGCGGCACCGGGAGGACGTGCGCGTTGACGCCGCCCAGGTAGCGGTGCAGCGGCATGTCGAGGGCGTTGGCCACGGCGTGGGCGCAGGCCAGGCTGACGCCGAGGATGGCGTTGGCGCCGAGGTTGCCCTTGTTCGGCGTGCCGTCGAGCTCGCAGAGCCGGGCGTCGACGCCGATCTGGTCGGCGGCGTCCATGCCGATCAGCTCCGGCCCGATCTTCTCGGCGACGTTGGCCACCGCGGTGCGCACCCCCTTGCCGCCGTACCGCCCGGCGTCGCCGTCGCGCAGCTCGACCGCCTCGTGCACCCCGGTGCTGGCGCCGCTCGGCACCAGCGCCCGCCCCATGGCGCCGCTCTGCAGCAGCACCTCGACCTCGAGGGTGGGGTTGCCGCGCGAGTCGAGGACCTCGAGGGCGGCGATCTCCTCGATCTGCGTCATGGGCGTGCTGAGCTCCTGCGGGGAACCTGTGGGACGGCGGCCCATTATTGCCGACTCGCCCCGACGGGCTGCGCGAGGCTCAGCGCGCGCTCATTCGGCCAGGCGGAGCGTGGAGACGACGTACGCGGCGCCGTTGGAGTCGTAGGTGACGGCGGGGTTGGGATGGTCGCCGCTCTGCACCTCCCAGTCGCCGCAGTAGGCCTCGCCGACCACCTCCATGGCCTGGTTGGAGTTGAAGCTGATCGTCTGGCCGGGAAGGAAGACGGTGCCGAGGAAGATGGTGTCGCTGCAGCAACCCGTCGTGCTGTTGCTCAGCGCCGTGGGGTAGCTGCTCCCGCCCGGGTCCGCGGCCCAGATGACGCTGCGGTTGGAGTTGGTGGCCGAGCCGCCGCAGGCGCTGGTCGGTGCGGTGATCTTGGCGTTGGACAGTGCCGACCTGGCCAGCGAGTCGCTCGTCGGGTCGAAGCCGTACGAGCTGATGTAGTCGTTGTTCTTCTTGTCGAGGACCTGCACGCTGGCTCCGGATCCCAGCACGAGCGACACGCAGTTGATGTCGCCGGTGGCGAAGTTGAGGCTCACCACGCAGTTCGCCGGCACCGCGTAGACACCTGGGCTCGTCGAGGAGCTCACCGTGCCGACATTGGCAGGGCACGAGAGCGACGCGGTCGTCGTCGGCTGGGGGATCGCCGGGACGGGCGGCGGCGACTGCACGCACGCGTAGTACGTCGTGCCGTTGCTGACGTACGACTGCGCCGTCGCGTTGGCGGGGCAGTTGGCGGACGTCGTCGGGGTGGGCGCCTGGACGCTCAGGTCCCCCTTGCCGCTGGAACAGGTCCCTCCGTTGCCGTACGAGGCGTCCGACCCCACCGTCGGCGGGACGCCGCTGAAGACGACGTGCCCCTGGTCGTCCTGGTCGTTGTCCTGGCCGCCGCCGGTGTCGCCGTCGGTGTCCTGCGACGAGGACTCCGGCCCCGACAGCTCGAGGACGCAGAACGACGCCTGACCCTTGCTCTGCGGCGTGTAGCCGCCGCCGATGTAGGCGTCACCGACGACGTGCTCGTCACTGTTGCCCGAGCCCGCCTGCTTCTTGGCGAAGAAGGCGTACTCGTAGGGGCCGGTGGGGCCGGCGTAGTAGGCGATGGAGTGGCCCTTCTCGCTCGAGCTCCCCTCGCCGACGACCACGCCGAAGGCGTTGGTGCTGCTCTGGCTGAGGTCGACCTCGAGGTAGTCGGTGCTGCTGTAGCTGCTGTTGCTCGGCGTCGAGGGCGGCGAGCTGAGGGTCGCGGTGTAGTTGGTGTAGCCCGTCGGGCCGGCGACGCTGACGGTGCAGGTGCTGCCGCTGGCGCTGCTGCAGGTCCCGGTGATGGCGCTCTGCGCGGTCGAGAGCCAGGTGGAGCTGCTCGACCACGGCGAGTTGCGCTGCAGCACGTCGAGGGCGTCCTTGAGAGCCTGCTTGGGGTTGCTGGGCAGGTCGCGGGCGCCGGCGAGGGCCGCCGGGTCGGTGATGTTCTGCAGGCTGCGCTTGGCCTGCGTGTTCACCGAGAGGTCGACGGCGAGCGCGGTGGCGCCGATGAGGACGACGCTCATCACCGCGGTGACGGCGACCATCTGGCCGCGCTCACCGCGGCGGTGGGGACGTCGAAGCATGTCAGTTACCACCGTTGATGACGCAGGGGTCGACGCGCTGCGTGACCGTGTTGCTCACCGTTCTGTACGACTTGCCGGAGTCGGCGAAGAAGGTCCCGATGAAGGGCAGGAAGACCGGAGCCTGGTAGGAGACGGTGACCGTCACCAGCCCGTCGTCGGCCGTGCCCGACGTGCCCGAGCAGGTGGTCGTCGACGACCCCGACGGGTACTGCGCCGACTTCAGGGTCACCGTGAAGTTGGTCGGGTTGACCAGGCCGAAGGTGTTGGTCGTCGACTTGTAGGCGGCCACGCAGGCCCGCCGCGTGTCGGTCGAGCTGCAGTCCTTGCCGCTGGTGACCGGAGCCGGGAAGAGCCCGCTGTCCTTGGGGTTGTCGGCGGCGGTGCGGGCCGCCTCGCGACTCGCCGTGGTCACCGCGATCTGCGAATACACGACCACCGCCACCTGCGCGCCCCCGCAGACGAGGACGAGGAGCAGCGGCGCGATGATGGCGAACTCGACCAGCGCCTGGCCGCCGCGGCGTCCGCGCCGCCGGGCGCGGGTGGGGCGGTTGCTCATTGCTCGCACGTCGCCGTGGCGTCGGCCGTCAGGGCGCGACTGCTGCCGCCGCCCGTGCCCAGGAAGTTGCTGACGAGAGGCAGGTAGAGCTGCGCGTTGAACTGGGTGACGATCTCGATCTCGTCGCCCTTGGCGCAGGCGTCCAGCGGGTTGGAGCCGCTGATCGAGACCGTGCCGTGGGTCGACGTCCACACGCAGATCACGGCGTTGGTGGGCGTGGTGTCGCAGTTGCTGCCGTACCCGCTCGTCGAGGGCTTGCTCGCCGAGCCGCTGGGCAGCGAGCTCACCCGCGTGCTCACGTACGACTTCAGGGCGGAGTAGCTGCACACGGTGCTGCCGTTGGGCAGCTTGGTGCTGCTGTCGCGCGAGGAGCTGCCGCAGATCGCCGCGGCGCGCGCGGCGTCGCGGGTGGCGTTGGTCAGGCCGATCTGGTCCATCTCCACCAGGCCGGCCACGACGATGCCGAGCAGCAGCAGGAAGCCGAGCGGCGCCACGATGGCGAACTCGACCATGGAAACGCCCGCGCTGCCCCGCGACCGCCCATGCCTCGACGGGAGTGGGAGGATCACGGGCCACAGTCTCCCGTCTCACCGGCCCCCGGGATGAGGCGCCGCCGTAACGAAGTCCCGTGGAGTGCTTAACGGCGGCGCGGTGTTGTCGCGATCATCGCGAACCTGTGACGCCGCTGCCACCGATTGTCAGACGCGGCTACTTGACCAGCTCCAGCACCTCCTGCTCGAAGCCGGACACGCCCGCGTCGTAGGTGATGTCGGGGTTCTGGTGGTTGCCGCTCTGCACCTGCCAGTTGCTCACGATCGCCTGGCCGCGGATGCTGACGTGGGCGTTCTGGCCGACGTTGACCGTGCCGTCGACCATGTAGATGGTGCCCTGAAGGAAGAGGGTGGTGCCGTTGTTGGTCACCGACAGGGTCGCCGCCGAGCCCTGCGGGGCGAACAGCGGCATCTTGCCGTCGTCGACGCTCTGCGGCGTCGAGGGGATGTAGGGGGTGATGGCGCCGTAGTTCATGCCGTTGTCGGTGACCGTCGCTCCCGCCTCGAGGTCGAAGGTCACCCCGAACAGGCAGAAGGCGAAGTTGCTGTAGCCGCTCGGGCAGTTGTTCAGCGCGGTGCCCAGGGCGACGTCGTTGCCGCTGCCGTTGCCCTCGATCTGGTACACGCCCTGCTGCAGGGGATGGTCGACGGTCAGTGCGGTGCCACCGGCCGGGCACGAGTACCGGCCGGGCCGGTACGTCCCGGTGGAGTGGTCGAGGCCCTGCGTGCCGCAGTACACCGCGTGGGCGCTGACGTAGTCGGGGATGGTCGGCGCCGGCATCGCGGGCGGCTGGATCGGCGGGTTGACCACGCAGGCGTGGGTGTACTGCGTGTCCGGCGTCCCCGAGGTGGACAGGTCGACGCCCTCGACCGAGGTCGGGCAGGTGTCCAGCGCCTGCGCCTCCATGACGTTGCCGCCGCCGCTCATGGTGCAGTTGGGGTCGGCCTGGGTGAGGACGTTGCCGTGGGTGAGGTTGTACTGCTGCAGCGCGCCGTTGGCCGGGTCGGGGCTGGGCAGCGGGTGGGGGAACTGCGGGTAGCCGAGGACGATGGCCCCGGTCGAGCAGATGTCGGCCTGGCCGTTGGCCTGCGGGGCCGCGTCGCGGTAGGCGTAGACGTTGCCCTGGATCAGCTCGCTGGCGTTGCCCGCGCTGGCGATGGTGCTGGTGTACAGCGCGAAGCCGAAGCCGACGTCGGGCCCGCTGTGGTACGCGATCGACTGCGCCGCCTCCTTGGTCTGCTGGGAGAGCTGGTTGGTGCTGACCTGCTCGACGACCACCTGGAGGTAGCTCTGCCCCGCCGTGTACTGCTTGGGGTCGTAGCCGTGGATCTTCTGCGGCGGCGTGCTGATGTCGACGGTGTAGTTCTGGTACGGGGCCGGCGGCGTGTAGACGAGCAAGCAGCTGCTCCCGCCGGAGGGGCAGGTGGCCGTCGTGCCCACGATGTTCTGCGCCCACCCCGTGCCGGTGGTCGACCACGGCAGGTAGCGGTGCACCACCGTCAGCGCGTCGGCCACGGCGTTGCTCCGCTGCGTCTGGTAGTCCGACGCGGTGGGGTCGTGCAGCTGGTACGCGCCCGCCAGCGCCGCGGAGTCGGTGATGTTCTGGTCGACGCGCCGCTGCTGGGTGTCGACGCTCAGGTCGGTGGCGAGCGCGAGGAAGCCGAGCAGCACGGCGGCGAACACGGCCACGATGGGGATCGCCTGCCCCCTCTGCGCATGGCGGCGGCGCCGCGCCGGCGCGCTCATCCTCCGCCTCCCTGGATGTCGCAGGACTCGACCCGCATGGTCACCGTCGCGGTCATGGTGTGCGTGGAGCCGAGCAGCCAGCTCAGCCCGGGGACGAAGACCGGCGCGTCGTAGGAGACGCTCACCGTCACGTACTGGCCGGTCAGCGTGCCGCTGCAGGAGAAGCTGCCCGTCGAGCCGCTGAAGCTCGACGCGCTGCTCGAGGACGTGCTCGACGACGTGGACGTGGTGCTCGTCGACGTCGACGCCGTGGTGCTCGTCGTGGTGGTGCTGGTGCTGGTGCAGGTCGCCGCGGGCAGCGAGATGCTGAGCGTCGACGGCGACGCGCCGCTGCTGGTCACGGTGACGTCCTGGGTCACCTGGGTGGCGCTGCAGGACTGTGAGGTGAAGTAGATGGTGTCGGTGTAGGAGTGGCTGCCGTTCTCCGACAGCAGGCAGAGGGTGAAGGTGCCGTCGGAGAGGGTCGTCTTGGTGATCAGGTTGGTGCCGTTGTCGGTGATGCTCGCCACCTGCGCCGGGCTGACCGCGCCGGTGACCGCCACGGTGTTGCCGTTGCACCCGCCCGCCGTGGTCGTCGAGCTGGTCGTCGAGCTGGTCGAGGTGTGCGGGTTGTCGATCTGGATGACGTCGGTGGGGATGGCGCTGACGGTGGTGTCCGGAGCGGTGACGCTGATGGTCAGGTTGGAGCTGCCCAGCAGCCCGGCGCCGCGGTAGATGGCGTCGCAGACCGCGTTGCCGGTGCTCTGGCCCGATCCCGGTGGCGTCGTCGGGCAGCTCGGCACCGGCGACACGGCGCCAGGGTTCTCCGCCGCGATGCGCGCACCTTCGCGCGCCGCCGTCTGCACGCTGATGCCGGCGTATGCCAGGTAGGCGAACTGCGCGGCGCCCACCAGCAGCAGCAGCAGGAACGGTGCGGCGATGGCCAGCTCGATCATCGCCTGGCCGCGCGAGCGGCGACGGCGCCTGCGTCCTGTCAGCGTTCGCATGACGCCTCCGCCTCCGCCGAGAGGTCGCGGCCGTTGCCGGTGCCGTCGTTGGCGAAGAACCTGCCCACCAGCGGGATGTACAGCGGCTGGTCGTAGGTCGCCTGCACGCTGATCGTGTAGTGGAACTGGCAGTGGTCGAGAACCGAGGCGTCGGTGGAGCTGCAGTCGGTGCCCGTCGAGGCGGCGCCCGTCTGGCCGACGCACACGGTGAGGTTCACCGCGCCCGGCACCGCCTGCAGGCGGTTCTGGATGAACGCGGTGAGATGGCTGACGTCGCAGGCGTTGCCGTCGGGCAGGCTGGGCACGGGACTCAGCTGGTTGCGCGACGCGCCGCCGCAGACACCGGCCGCACGAGCGCCGTCGCGCACCGCGTTGCTCAGCTGCACCTGGTTGGTCACCACGATGGCGGTGACGACGATGCCCAGGATGAGCAGGAACAGCAGTGGCGCGACGAGGGCGAACTCGACGACGGTGACTCCGCGATCGCTCGCGCGCAGGCGTGCAGGCTTCCTGGTACGGCGGGCTGCCCCCGCGCCGTCAGTCCAGGACGCTCCGCGTGGGGGGAAGAGCGTCATGGTCCCTGTGTGACGGTTGGCAGGGGCAATGTCAGCAGCAAACCGGCCCCGCGGGACGGCCATCCTCCGGCCTGCTACCCCGTCACCACCGTTCCGTCATGCGCTGTGCGACGCCTCGTCAGCGAGGCATCGCGACGCGTTCTACGGGGCCGGCCGCAGCGCTCCGGGAAGCTCGTCCCACAGCGCCGCCACGACGCGCACGCCGGCGGCGTACTGGTCGAGGTCGAAGCGCTCGTTGGGGGCGTGGATCTGGTCGTCGGGAAGGCCGACGCCGACCAGCACGCTGGGCAGTCCCAGCACGCTCTGGAAGGTGGCCACCGGGGGGATGGTGCCCCCGGTGCGGATGATCGCGGGGTCGGCGCCGAAGCCGTGGCGCATCGCCCGGCGCGCCGCCTGCACCGCGGGGTGGTCGATCGGTGTCACCACCGGCCGGCCGCCCTTCTCCACGTGCACCTCGACGCGCACCGCCGGCGGCGCCGCCTTGCGCAGGGCCTCGGCGACCAGCGCGGCGATCTCCTCGGGATCCTGGTCGGGCACCAGGCGGCAGCTGATCTTGGCTCCCGCGTGCGCGGGGATGATCGTCTTGCTGCCGGGGCCGGAGTACCCGCCCCAGATGCCGTTGACCTCCAGGGTGGGGCGCAGCCACATCCGCTCCAGCGGCGTCCAGCCCTCCTCCCCCACCGTGGCCGGGGCGCCCCCCGCCTCGCGCAGCAGCGCGGCCTCGTCGTAGGGCAGCGCGGCGATCTGGGCGCGCTCCTCGGCGGTGGCCTCGCGCACGCCGGCGTAGAAGCCCGGCACGGTGACGCGGTGGGTGACGGGGTCGTGCAGGGAGGCGAGCATGCGGGCCAGCTCGTCGACCGGGTTGGCCACCGCGCCGCCGAAGTAGCCGGAGTGGAGGTCGAGGCTGGGCCCGCTGACCCGCACCTCGAGGTGGGCCAGCCCGCGTAGGCCGGTGCAGAGGCTGGGCACGCCCTTGGCGAAGATGGGCGTGTCGGAGATCACCGCCACGTCGGCGCGCAGGTTCTCGCGGTGCTGGGCGACCAGGTCGTCGAAGTGGACCGAGCCGATCTCCTCCTCGCCCTCGACGACGAGCTTGAGGTTGAGCGGCAGGCGGCCGCGGACCTGCATGTGCGCCTCCACCGCCTTGAGGTGCATCCAGACCTGGCCCTTGTCGTCGACGGCGCCGCGCGCGTACAGGGCGTTGTCGCGCACCTCGGGCTCGAAGGGCGGCGAGATCCACTCTTCCAGCGGGTCGACCGGCTGCACGTCGTGGTGGCCGTAGATGAGCGCGGTGGGCAGCGCCGGGTCGACCGTCAGCTCGGCGTACAGCGCGGGGTGGCCGGCCGTCTCGAGCAGCTCGGTGCGCTGGAACCCGGCGCGGCGGGCCGCGTCGGCGAGGTGCTCGGCGCTGGCCACCACGTCGTCGCGGTGGGCGGGGTCGGCCGAGATGCTGGGGATGCGCAGCGCCTCGACGAGCTCGTCGACGAAGCGCGGCTGGTGGGCGCGGCAGTACGCGTCGAGGTCGGTGTCGGGGGCGTCGGGCTTCTGCGTCATGGGGGTCCAAGTATGCGGACGGGGCACAATCAGCCCTCGTGTCTGCTTCCCGGCGCCGTGGACGGCGGCCGCGCCGCCTGCCCGGCCAGCGTGGCGGCGGATACGCGGCGGGGCTCACCCTGCTGCTGATGCTGCTGGCGGGGTGGGTCTGGGCCTACGTGCCCGTGCCCGCGCTGGCGGTCTCGCTGCCCCCGCCGTCACGCCCGCCCGGCGTGCTCCCCTGGCTCACCGTCTCCGGCTCGCGCATCGTCGACGAGCAGGGCCGCGCCGTGCTGCTGCGCGGCTTCAACACCTCGGCCCTGCTCGAGCCCGACACCGTCGACCCCTCGCCCCTCGACCTGCGCGACATCGAGGAGATGCAGCAGTCGGGCTTCACCGTGCTGCGCCTGCCCATCGCCTGGTCGCGCCTGGAGCCGGTGCGCGGACGGGTCGACGCCGCGTACCTCGACGAGATCGCCCGCTACGTGACGATGGCCGAGACGCATGGGATGTACGTCGTGCTCGACATGCACTTCCTCGACTGGGGACCTGCCTTCGGCGGCTCGGGCGCGCCGCGCTGGGCGTCGGTGCCCGCGGTGCCCGACCTGCAGTTCTGGCCGTGGGACTCCTGGCGCCGCCACCTCTCCCCTGCGGTCAACGCCGCGTACACGTACTTCTGGCTCGCACCCGACTGGCAGCGCGACTTCTCGATGGTGTGGCGCGCCCTGGCCACGCGCTTCCGCGACGACCCCGGGGTGGCCGGCTACGACATCTTCAACGAGCCGCACCCCATCCCCATCCCGCCGCGACTCTTCGAGCAGGACTGGATGTGGCCACTCTATGCCAGAACCATCGCCGACGTCGGCGCCGTCGATGCCAACCACCTCTTCTTCGTCGAGGGCGACCTGCTCGGCGACTTCCCCACCACCATCGTGCCGCTGCATGCGCGCGGCGTCGTGTACTCCCCGCACATCTACACCGGCTCGCTGGTGCCGCCGGCGTTCGACGGGGATCGCGGACCGTTCGACGCGCACGTCGTCGAGCAGGAGGGCGAGGCCGCCCAGGTTCCCGCGCCGATGTGGACCGGCGAGCTGGGCATCGACAGCTCCGTGCCGCACGCGGGCCAGTACGCGGACACGGCGCTGGACGCCTACGACGACGACCAGACCGGCTGGGCCTGGTGGCAGTGGCGCGAGCGCACGCCGTGGGGCGTCGCCAGCGACGCGGGGGTCGTCAACCGCTCCTGGCTGGTGCACCTGGCGCGGCCGTTCCTCGCCGCATCTCCGCCGGGCGTGGTCGGCGGGCGCGGTGACGGGGTGCGCGGCACGCTGACCGTGCACGTCAGCGCGGCGCACGGCGCGCAGGACGCGGTCGTCTCGTGGCCCGCCTCCACCCTGGCGGCGCCGCAGGTGGCGGGATCCTGCGTGGCGTTGTCCTCGTGGGACGCGACGACCGCGCGCCTCACGTTGCGGCTCGATCCGGGTGTGGGCTGTGACGTCAGCCTGAGCGCCGCCGGCGGCGACGGCCGGTGAGAGTCAGCGCGACGACGGCGACGGCCGCGAGCGCTGCCGCCGCGGTGGTGGCCGGGCGCGTGCCGCTCGTGTTCGGCGTCGAGATGGCGGCGGCGACATGCGACGGCGCGGACGGGGCGGCGCTCGCCGGCGTGGTGGCCGTCGCGGCTGCGGGGGCGCCGGCGCACGGAACCGCCTGGGCGTCGAACTTCGCGTAGAGGCCCGGCCCGCACGCCTGCCGTGCCATCGCCGGTCCCTCGATCTCCGGGGCCAGGCCGCTCAGCCGGGTCGCGTCGGTGAGGCAGGGGCCGTGGCCCTGCGGCGGGCCGAGATCGGGCTGGCAGCCGTCGGTGTAGGCGGCGATGACGCGGCCCTCGCGGTCGACGGTGAGGTCGTTGAAGTCGAGCAGGTTGCGCTGGTCGTTCTGGTTGCGGGTGCTGGGGCAGCTCGCGTTGAACTCGATGCAGCCGCGCTGCACCGGCGCGTCGGGGGTGGCGTCGGTGGTGGTCCAGTGCCTGCCGCCGTCGTACGTCATCGCGACGTAGAGGTGCCAGGTGCCGGTGAAGCTGCTCTGCTGGTCGTCGCCCGGCATGGTGCTGCCCAGGAAGGCGAACGCGGCGCGGTCGTCGTCGCCCGCGACGACGGTGGGCATCTCGGTGTTGACCACGTGGTATGCGGCGCCGACGTCGACCGACGGCGAGCAGCTCGCGCCGCCCGGCGTGCACACCGCGATCTTGGGATGCCCGTCGCGATCGCCGTAGCCGAAGTACACCGTGCCGCGCGCGCCGATGCCGATCGACGGGTCGCCGGTGTCGAAGTAGCGCATGTGCCCGTCGGCGATGGTGTGCACCGTCCAGCTGGCGCCGCCGTCGCTCGACACCGCGAAGCCGGGATGGCAGCTGGGGCCGGCGGTGCTGGTGACGATCAGGCACTCGGGCGCGCCGCACGCCTTGTTGGGCACGTACGCGGTGCCGTCGGGCGCGACCTTGATGTGGCCGTGCAACCCGAAGCAGTCGGACGACGTCCACATCGGCACGCCGGCGCCGTAGGTCGTGCCGCCGTCGAGGCTCAGCGCGCACTCCGCCTCGGCGACGTTCTGCGAGCAGTAGTACACGGCGTCGGGATACGCTGCGCCGGGATTGGGCAGCGGCGGGGCGAACGGTCCCGCGCCGATGGTCTGGTGGTCGACGGCGGGCGGGGTCTCGCAGGGCTTGGCGGCGGGCGTCCAGGTGGCCCCGTCGTCGTCGCTCACCGCGCTGAGGCTGCAGGCGGCGGTGAGCTGGCTGACGATGGTGCGACCGGTGCCGCGGTCGACGTCGAGGATGGCGTCGAGGCTCGCCGTGGTGGTGAACGGCGTGGCACTGACGTCGGTGTAGGTGGCCGTGGCCGGCCTGCTGGCGTCGCTGAAGGTGGTGCGGATGGTGTAGAGGCCGGCCTGGTACATCACCGCGTCGGTCTTGGGGTCGACGCCGATGGTGGGCTCGCCGAAGGCGCGGCCACCGAGGTACAGGCTCTCCTCGGCGCGCGGTGGCATCAGGCTGAGGGGGATGTGGTAGTCGACGAAGCCGGGCGCGCCGGCCGGCGGGGCGGGCTGCGGCTGGGCGGCGAGGTCGGTGAGCTGCAGGGTCGCCACCGCGTGGGCGCTGACGGCGCTGCTGCTGGCGCCGAGCTGGTTCATCCCTGTGATCGTGTAGGTGGTGTCGAGCGGGTTCTCGATGACCAGCAGGTTGGTGTTGCTGCCGTCGTTGCTGGTGGCCAGCGTGTCGTTGCCGGCGCTGTTGCCGCCCTGGTCGGTCGCCGACATGCCCAGCGCCTGGTCGGGCGAGCTGTCGCTCCAGGTCAGCGTCACCGCGAGCACAGCGGCGTGGACGCTGCCGGTGCGCGGGTCGGGCGCGTAGTACGACTTGCCGGGGGCGGGCAGCTTGACGGTCAGCGCGTAGCTGTCGGTGCCGCCGCCCGGGCCGCCCAGGCCGCTGAAGTCCCAGGACACGGGCGCCGAGCCGTCGATCGTGCCGGACCCCGGCGTGGCCGCGTGAGCCCGGGTGGAGAAGGTCGCCGGCAGCGCGGCGGCGACGACCGCCACTGCACCGAGGAGCGCGCGCGTGCGCACGCTGCGTGGACGGGCGGCATGGTCTGCCACGGTGGATGCCCCTTCCTGGACGGCCTGCCCCCCGACCGTGCAAACGCTAGCACGGCCGCACCCGCGCCCACGGTCCCGCGGCGGCTAGACCACGGGCTCGGGGCGTGCCTCCTGCAGCGAGGACGCGAAGTCGAGGCGCCGCACCGCCCAGCCCGCCAGGACCAGCTCCAGCACCGTGACCATGAGGAAGGGCGCGGGGGTGCCGAAGCGGGCGACGAGGAACCCGGAGAGGAGCGGCGTGACCCCGCCGCCCACCGCGCTGGCGCTGGCGCTGTAGCCGAACAGCTCGGCGCGCACCTCGGGTGGCGCCACGTGCCCGATCAGGGCGTTGATCGAGGGCAGCATCGCGCCCGTCGTGGCCCCGCCCAGGCCGACGAGCAGGAACAGCTCGCCGAGCGACGACGACGTCGCCACCAGCGCGAACACCACCGCGGCGCAAAGCGGCAGCGCGGTGAGCACCATGCGATGGCTGTGCCGCCGCACCACCCGCGACACGGTGAGGGCGGCGGCGCCCGCGCACGCCGCCTGCAGGGACGCCGCGATGCCGACGGCGGAGGCGGCGTGGGCCACGCCCGCCAGCGAGGTGACGCGCAGCGGCAGGGCGGTGGCGAGCGCGATGCCGACGCTCTGGGTCAGCAGCGCCATCACCAGCAGCGTCACCAGCGGTCGCAGCACGCCGGCGTCGCGGACCACGCCGCGCGTCTTGGGTCGCACCGCGCCGCGCTGCGGTCGCTGGAAGGACTCGCGGACGACGAGCGTCATCGCCGTCCCGCCGATGAGCGGGAGCACCGCGGCCACGACGAAGGCGGGGCGGATCCCGAAGGCGGGCACGAAGATGGCGCCCAGCGCTGGCCCCGCCATGGTGCCGACGTACTGCCCGCTCTGCAGCACCCCGAGGCTGTGCACCAGGCGGTCGCGCGGCGCCAGGCTGGCCACCAGCGCGTTGCTGGTGGCGATGTTGCCCGCGAACAGGCCGACGCAGACGCGCATCGCGAGCAGGTAGTAGACGTTCGGCGCCAGCGCCGTCAGGGCCAGCAGCAACGCCAGCCCGAACTGCGAGCGCATCAGCATCGGCTTGCGTCCGACCCGGTCGGCGACGCGCCCCCACAGGGGGGCCGACCCGGTCTGGGCGAGCTGGCTGCCGGCGATGAGGAGGCCGCTCCAGAGGGCGACAGCGCCGGGGTCGGTGACGCCGACGGTGCGCACCATGAGGGGCAGGAACGGGAAGACGAAGGTGGCCCCCATCATCACCGAGGCCTGGGCGAACCAGAGCACGCCGAGCTGGGCGTTCCAGGAAGCCGCGCGGCTCTCGGCCGGCGGCGGGACCATGGCCGGTGGGACGGGGACGGGGGCGTCCAGGGCGAGGGAACCCACCACCTCCTCGCCGGGGCCCATCACCACGCTCGTGGCCTCCGCGGTGCGGCTTCGGCTCTCCACCCTCACCCGGGCGCCCGCGGTCGGGCCGAATCCCTGCTGATCATGATGAAGGTACACCTCGAAGCCGGCGGAGTGCAGACTCAGGCGTCGTGTCCGCCTACGTCATCTCCGGGCTCGTGCTGGGGTCGATCTACGCCATCGCGGCGACCGGCCTGGTGCTCACCTTCAAGTCCTCGCGGATCTTCAACTTCGGGCACGGCGCCATCGCCTTCCTGATCGCGCGGATGTACTACCAGTTCGCCCAGGTGTGGCACTGGAACACGGCGCTCTCGGCGGTGGTGGCCATCCTCGTCGTGGCGCCGCTCTTCGGCGTGTTCCTCTGGGCGGTGCTGTTCCGCCATCTCGCCGGTGCGTCGCCGGTGGTGCGCCTGGTCGCGACGATCGGGCTCTTCGTCGCCCTCCCCTCCATCGCCGAGATGGTCTTCGGCTACGACCCCACCCTCAACACTCTGGGACTCGCGGGAGCGAAGCCTGCCGTCTACGCCGTCTTCGGCGTCACCCTCAACCTCGACCAGGTGCTGGTGCTCGGCTTCGCCGTGCTGGTGGCGCTGGGAATGGCCGCGACGATGCGCTTCACCACCTTCGGGCTGCTCATTCGCGCCGTCGTCGACTCCCCCGCTGTGAGCCGGCTGGTCGGCACCGACCCCGAGCGCGTGTCGATGGGCGCGTGGGCGCTCGGCTCGCTGCTGGCAGGTCTCGCGGGGGTGCTGCTGACTCCGCTGGTGAGCCTCGACATCACCTCCTTCAACCTGCTCATGATCGCCTCCTTCGCGGTCGTGGTGGTGGCCCGCTTCGAGAGCCTCCTCGTCGCCTTCGCGGGGGGCATCGTGATCGGCGTGCTGCAGCAGATCCTCACCAAGTTCGTCCCCACCGACAACGCCGTGCTGCGCGGACTGGTGCCGAGCCTTCCCTTCGTCCTGCTGGTGATCTTCCTGCTCTTCTGGGGCGCCACGCGCGAGGTCGCCAGCACCCCGGCGCGCTCGACGCCCGCCGTCGCGCGGGTCGAGGTTCGCGCGCCGTCGCGACGCCGCAGCGGGGCGACCATCGCGGTGTGGGGCGCCCTGCTGGTGATCGCCGTGCCCGTGCTGCTCAACAGCTTCTGGATCGGGCTCTTCTCCGAGGCGGTGGCGGCCGGCACCATCTTCCTGTCGTTCACGGTGATCACCGGGCAGGCGGGGATCATCTCGCTGGGCCAGTCGACCCTCGCCGGGATCGGCGCCATCGCGGTGGGGCAGTTCGGCACCGCGTTCGGCTGGCCGATGCTCCTGTCGGTGTTCCTCGCGGGACTCTGCGCGGCGGTGCTGGGCATGGTCGTGGCCGCGGTGTCGGTGCGCCTCGGCGATCTCTACGTCGCGCTGACGACGCTGGGCATGGGCCTGCTGCTGGAGAACCTGGTCTATCCCATCGGCCGCTTCGCCAACCTCTCCATCGGCGCGGCGGTGCGACCGCCGGTGATCGGTCCAGTCGACTTCAGCGGTGGCACCGCCTTCTACTTCCTGGCGCTCGGCGTCTTCGTGGTGCTTGCGCTGGTGGTGTTCAACCTGCGCCGCTCCAGCACCGGCCTCGAGCTGGCGGCGATGCGCAGCGACGCGGTGCGCGCCACCACGCTCGGCATCCGTCCATGGCGGCTCAAGATCCTCGCCTTCGGCATCGCCGCCTTCATCGCGGGCGTCGGCGGCAGCATGCTGGCGCTGTACGAGATGCGCTCGCTGCCGTCGAACTACCTGACCACGACGGGGCTCGTGTGGTTCGCGGTGGTCGCCACCATGGGCGTGCGCTCCATCGGTGCAGCGCTGATCGCGGGCATCGTGTTCATCCTGCTGCCACAGCTCTTCTCCGACCATCTCGGCCAGCAATGGCAGGAACTCCCCACCGTGCTGTTCGGGCTCGGCGCCGTGGCGGTGGCGCGCCATCCCGACGGACTGGTGGCCCTGCTGGGAGCCCAGCTCCTGCGGGTGCGACGGCGCGTGGTCACCGCCATCCGTCCCGGGGCCGCGCTGCGGCCGGCGGGGCGCGGCGCCGAGTGAGGCGGGTCAGCGCCGCCGCCCGGCAGCGGCGTCACGCGACACGGTGACGCCACTGCTCGGGGACGACGCCGGCGCGCGGATCGCCGGGCTCGCGAACGCTACGCCGCCTTCCTCGTCCCGCGGCGGGCACCGGTGGCGGTTCGACGGGCCGCAGGCGACCTGCGCCGCGGCGCGGTCGCGACCGCCTTCTCGCGGTGCCGGGCGAGGGGTGGCGTCACCGTCTCGACAAGCCCGCGAAGCGCGGATCGCTGCGACTCGAGGACCCGCTCGGCGAGTCCGTACGCGGACGCGACGGCGTCGCCTGCCGACGGCAGGGTGCCCCCGGCCGAGACGTTCGGCGTCACACCGTCGAGCAGCGGCACGAGGGCCTCGCGCTGCGCCTTCAACATCCTCACGGCGAACGCGAGGGCACTGTCGATGACGTCCGCCGGGGCGGGGACCGTCTCGACGACCTTGGTGACCGCTTTCAGCATCCGTTTCTCGTCGCGGTCGACCTGCGCCCACGTCTCCTTGAGGAGCCCGTCCTTGGGTCCGGTGCGACGAACCGCCGATGTGCCCCGCTTCGTTCTGGTTGGCGTCCTCATAGCTGTCCTCCTCCTCGAGACCGAGGCTCGCCCGTGATGTCCACGGGCGACGAAATCCAGTCTGCACGGTGCGCAGAGGACCGTCCAAGAGGCTTATGACCTTCGAGTCGAGGTCGATCACGGGACTTGGCCCCGCCGGCGGGCGCCGGGTGCCGTGATGGTCGCGCTCTCAGCGCCGTCGCAGCAGCCCGATCAGGTCGGCCTGCGAGTGGACGTCGATGGGCAGCCCGAGTTCCTGAAGCTGGCCCACCCTCTCGTCCACGCGGCGCGCTCGGACGTCGCCGCGCGCGCGGTGGTGCGCGCCCTGGTCGGCTACGCCAACGACATCGGCTCGGCCGTCATCGCCGAGGGCATCGAGGACGTCTCCGAGCGCGATCTCTGTCTGGAGCTGGGCGTCGAGCTCGGGCAGGGCTGGCTGTACGGTCGTCCGCAGCCCGCCGATCGCATCGCCGTCTGAGCGCACAGCGATCGGGGCTGGCACGGTGACAAACAACACGCGGAGCGAGAGGGATTTGGCTCCCCGGCTGCCACGTATGGCCGCGTTTTGCGTGAGCGGGCCTGTCCGCTAGGAACCCTGCTGTACGGACGCCACCTTGATCACGCGAAGGCGAGACGGTGCGGCTGCGGGAGCGTCACCATGCAGCACTTCCGGAGAAGGGTCGTATCCATTGGGCCACATGATGGTTCGCGATTGCGGGTCGACCACCACACGCGCGAAGTAATCGGGGTCGCGCAGGGGCTCAGCAAGCGGCCCCCACAGGTCGTCGGCGAAGTCCGCCTCTGTCACCGCGCCGTCATCGAACGTCAGTCGTAGACGGTACTCGGGCAGCACCTCGACGGTGGTCACGCGCACGGCCATGCCGAGTCCATGCTACGGCAGAGGAGCGATGGGCAGGAGTTCTCGATGCTCCTGCGCACGGCGCCAGTCCTCTGCCAGCTCGGGCCGATGCATCAGCGCCCACTCGCGCACCAGGCGCAAGGCTCGGGCAGGCAACTGGCCGTTGAGCAGCCGGAGATCATCGATCGCCACCTGCGCCCACGTGTCACCGTACTGCGCGTGAAAGTGCGCCGGCGGGTGGTCCGGGCGGTACATCCAGATGACGATGCCGTAGAACTCGCTGATCGAGGCACGAACTGGTATACTACTACAAGCTAGTGTTTCTGTGGTGACGCGCGGAGCGAGAGGCATTCAGCTCCCCAGCTACTAGACGCAGTGCGGTGTTCTCGTAGCCGTTCTCCGTCAGGCGACAAACGCCCGACGGACGAGGCAAGGGCTACGCCGCGACGGTCACCGAGAACAGCTGCGGCTGGCCGTGCTCTTCAGGGACGTCTTCGCCGTCTGCCTCGAGGCCGGCGATATGCACCGCGATGGCCTCCGCCGCGTTCTCGCGGCATTCCTCCAGTGTGTCGCCGCGAGTGAAGCAGCCGGGGAGTGCCGGAACGAAGACGGCGTATCCGCCCGTTTCCTCCGGCTCCACGACGATGGTGTAGGTGCGCACGGCCTGCATTGTGCTACAGCACCCTCCGAAGTTCATCCGCGCTGACGCCGGCCTGCTTCAGGATGGCCTGGCTCAGCCCGGGGCCCAGCACCGTACCGGCATGCACAGGAACGGTCACTCGACCGCCACGCTCTGGGTGCCGAAGCTGGACGTGCGAGCCTCGTTGCGCTGTCACCGCCCAGCCCAGACGCTGGAGCGCGCGGACGAGATCTGCGCCGGTGACGCGCGGGAGACGAGGCATCGGTCGGCACGGTACCGCCGCGCGGCGATGCTACGCAAGCAGGTATATTTGCAGCAACACGCGGAGCGAGAGGGATTCGAACCCTCGAAGCGGGGTATACCCGCTTACCGCATTTCCAGTGCGGCGCCCTCGGCCAGCTAGGCGATCGCTCCGCGGGCGATTGTACCCAGCCCCGGCGAGGGGGTCGGGCGGCCCCGGAACGGCGGGTATACTCCCGCGCCGGAGAGGTGTCCGAGTGGTTGAAGGTGCCGCTCTCGAAAAGCGGTGTGGTTAATAGCCACCGTGGGTTCGAATCCCACCCTCTCCGCCAAACGCGCAGTACTCAGCAGAGCGTGACTGTGCTCGGGTCCGGGGCGGTGGTCCCGGTGCCCTGGAGGGTCTGCACCTCGCTGCCGTAGGTGAGCGCCGAGCCGTGCGGGTTGGCGGGATCGGCCGGGTCGCCGATGCCGTACCAGGACTCCACGTTGGTGGGGTCGGCCTCGTTGGTGAGCCAGGTGTAGGGCAGGTACCCGGTGACGTTGCAGTTGGAGCGCAGCGCCTGGTCGGCGACGGTGGCCAGCAGCGAGCCGCGATCCGCGTCGGTCGCCGTCGAGCCGTCGACGCCGGCCGCCCGCCCGTTCTCGTTGAGGTCGATGGGGATGCCGGCCGCCCAGCCCAGCCCGTCGATGGCGTGCCGCACCTTGACCAGCTGCGCCAGCACGGCGCCGGCGGTGGGCTCGTAGATGTGGATGGCGACGGCGTCGGCGGCGAGGTCGGGACGGTGCGCCCTCATCCCGGCGAGGAACTCCTGCACCGTGCACACCGAGCTGGGCACCGGATACGACGGCGAGTAGACCTCCGACGTGATGCCGACCAGCCCGCCCACCATCACCTTCGCGGCCGGGTCGGCGGCCAGGATGGCGGCACGCGCGTCCATGAACATGTCGGCGTAGCGCGCCGGGCCCTGGTCGACGCCGACGGTGTGGGTCTCGCAGCGCGGGTAGTCCTGCCAGAAGCCCCAGTTCTCCTCGTTCCAGATCTCGTACGTCTGCACCGGCAGCGACGTGAGCGTCGGGTTGGCGCGCCAGAAGTCGCCGCCCGTGCCGTAGCGGCGCGCCACGGCGCCGGCGTAGGCCGACCAGTCGGTGTCGTCGACGGGCGGCGAGAACTGGTTCCCCGTGGCGGTGGCCCACGTGGCCGAGTAGTCGATGATCGGCGCCCAGCGGATGCCGTCTGGGCCATCTCGGTGACCGCGGTGTCGAGCCGCGTCCAGATGTAGGTGTGCGCGCCGGTGACCGGGTCGGGGCGGTTGGGCTCGACGCCCTGCCAGGCCGCGTCGAGACGGATCACCCCGATGCCCAGCGACTGCACCTGGTCGAGCTGGGCGACCTGCTGCGACGAGAGCGGCGCGCCGTCCGTGGTGTTGAGCAGGAACTGCCCGTTGATGCCGAGCGTCCCCGCAGGGACGCGCGGCGTGTAGGCCGCGGCGTGCAGGGTCACCGCCGCGGGGGTGACCACGGCGACGAGGGCGAGCAGGGCGAGCCGGCGCCGGATCATGTCGAGACATCCAGACGCACGGCGAGGCCAGTGGTTGACGTGAGGCATGCCGTGCATCGTGTCGATTCCGCGTCGCCGCCGTTCGTCCATCCTTGCAGGAGCCGGCCGCGCGCTCCTGGAGCCCGCCATCGCCGCGTGCCACTGCGACACGCCGAGTTGGGAGGGGACGGACCGGCCCGAGGTGCTCGCCCTCCACGTGGCGGGGCCCTCCTGACATCCCGGCGGCTGCAACGATTTGGGCGCCGTGGCGGGCCGGCGCGCATGCTGGCGGTCCATCCAGCTCCGGAGGCGTCGCCATGACCCAAGCCGCCACGCTCGGCCAGGCCACCGTCAAGAAGGCTCTCGACACCTACTTCGGCGGCATGAGCCGGCTCGACATGCACGCCAGCATCAGCGCCTTCGCGCCCGACGGCGTCTCGGACGATCCCAGGGGTTCCGGCGTCCAGCGCGGCCGAGCGGCCATCGAGGCGTACTTCTCCGGGCTGGCCTCGGCGCTGGAGAGCTTCACCATCGCGCCGACGTCGATCTACCCGTCGGGTGACGGCGTCGCCGTCCACTGGCAGGCCACGTGGCGGGGCCGCAACGGGCGGTCGGGCACGTTCACCGGCATCGACGCCATCACCATCGACGCCGCCGGGCAGATCACCGAGCTGGTCGGCTACTGGGACGCCGGGACCGTGCTGGCGGAGATGAGCGCCACCTAGCGGACGCGCAGGGCGCGGAAGAACTCGCGCAGCAGCGCGGCCGAGCGCTCCTCCAGGACTCCGGACACCACGTCAGGACGGTGGTTGTTGCGCGGGTTGCGGAGCACGTCGTACACGCTGCCGTCGGCGCCCTTCTTGGGGTCGCGCGCCGCGTAGACGCACCGGTCGACGCGCGCCTGCACCATCGCGCCCGCGCACATCGGGCAGGGTTCGAGCGTCACCACCACCGTCACGCCGCTCAGCCGCCAGCCACCCACGACGTGCGCGGCGCGGCGCAGCACCAGCATCTCCGCGTGCGCCGTGGCGTCACCGCTGCGCTCCATGCGGTTGCCCGCTGAGGCGATGACGCGTCCGTCGAGCACGGCCACCGCGCCGACCGGGACCTCGCCCCGAAGGCCTGCCTCGCGCGCCAGCCGCAGCGCACGGCGCATCGGCCGGAGGTGGTCTGGGATCAGCCGGCCGCCGCCATGGGCAGGACCTTCTTCAGCTCGGGCAGCTCGCGGACGCGCATGGTGTCGTCGACGTAGCGCACCCGCTCGAAGGTGATGCAGTTGACCGGGCAGTGGTCCTCGCAGATCCGGCAGTTGGTGCACCGGTCGTAGTTGATGTAGATCTCGCCCTCGTAGCCGCCGGCCACCGGGTCGCCGCCGGACGTCTGGCAGACCACCGTGTCGCCGCCCGAGGCGCGCTCGCGGTCCTCGCCGAAGACGACGACGTCGATGGCCTTCTCGGGACAGACGTCGTCGCAGGCGCCGCAGAGCACGCAGACGCTGGCGTCGTAGTGGTGCACCGAGTCGCACTGGAAGCAGCGGATGGCCTGGACGATGGCCTCGCGGTCGCTCCACGACTGCTCGACCTCGCTCATGTCGTAGCGCTTGGCCGCCTCCAGGATGGGCGGCTCGGTGCGCGCGAAGTACTCGGACTGGCGGTGGTCGTCGGTGCGCTCGACGATGGTCTGGCGGAGCCGGAAGTCGGCGGCCGCCTCCATGTCCTCGCCGAGGTATTCGCGGATGGAGCGGGCCACCCGGTGCCCCCAGCCGACGGCGTCGACGATGAACGACGGGCCCTGCACGCAGTCACCGCCGGCGAAGAGCCTGTCGACGCCGGTGTGGCCGCCGCGGTCGGCGGCGATGAGGCCGCGCGGGGTGAGCGGCATCGGCTCGCCGGGGTTCTCCATGATCTGGCCGGAGGCGAAGATCACGTAGTCGCAGGGGATGGTCACCCGCTCGGCGCCCTCGATCTCCTTGACCGAGGCGAAGATCACCTTGCCGGAGAGGGGGTCGAACTCGAGGTCGTGGAGCGGCGCGAAGGACACCGCGGTGACGTTGCCGTCGGAGTCGGTGTGGATCTCCTTGACGATGATGCCGGTGGACATCTTGAGGCCGATCTCGCGCGCCTCGTGCAGCTCGTTGCCGAAGGCGGGCAGCTTGTCCTCGGGCTCGATGGCGCACATCCAGACGTCCTTGGCGCCGAGCTTGATCGAGCTCTGCACCGCGTCGGTGGCGATGGCGCCGCCGCCCACGCAGACCACCCGCTTGCCGGGCTCGAAGTGCTCGGGGATGCGGTCGTAGCTGATGATGCGCAGGAAGCGCATGGCGTCGATGACCTGCGGCGCGTCGCTGCCGGGGACGGGCAGGATGCGGCCCTTCATCATCCCGATGCTGACGAACACCGCGTCGTGCTCGGCGAGCAGCGAGTCCAGCGTGACGTCGCCCTCGTCGACGCCGACGTTGGTGTCGGTATGGACCTCGATCCCCGTGTTGAGGATCATGTCCAGCTCCCACTGGAGCTGCTTGTGGTCGAAGCGGAAGGGCGGGATCGACGTGCTGAGCAGGCCGCCCACCTTCGACTCGCGCTCGAAGAGGTGCACCTCGTACCCCTGGACGCGCAGGTCGAGGGCGGCGGTGAGGCCGGCGGGGCCGGCGCCGACGACGGCGACGCTCTTCCCCTTCGGCGGGGCGATCTTGTAGTCGATCCAGAGGCCTTGCTTGAAGGCGAAGTCGGTGCTGAAGCGCTTGATGGAGCGGATCGTCACCGGGTCCTCCCCGGGGTCCCAGCCGCGCTTGCAGTCGGTCTCGCACGGGTGGTTGCAGAGCCGGCCCAGCATCGAGGGGAAGGGGTTGGTCTCGTGGATCACCATCCAGGAGTCGACGTAGCGGCCCTGGGAGACGTAGTCGATGTAGGTGGCGATGTCCTGCTTGATCGGGCAGTTGCGCTGGCAGGGCGACACCGGCACGTTGAAGCCCAGGTCGCGATGGCCGATGAGCATCTTCATCGGCGCCTTGTCCACCACGTTGCGGCCGATCTCGGCCAGAACCTGCGCCTGCGAGACCACGCCCACGGCGCGCGTGCTGCGCGAGAAGAGCCCGCCCTCGGGCTCGGTGACCACGACTGCGCTCGCCCCGGTCTCGACCATGCGCCGGGCCGCCAGCTCGACGGACTCGCCGGCGTCGAGCTCGGGGACGGGACGCATCACGTCGCCGACGCGCACGGTGCCCAGGTCCCGCCCGGATGCGGGGATGACCGCGTCGAGGCCGACGGTGCCGACCACGATGCCGCGGTGGACGACGTTGAGCGGCAGCGGATGCTGGCCGCGCAGCAGGTCGAGGACGTCGGCGAGGGTGTCGTCCGGGTCGCACTCGGCGCCCAGGGGGGCGGCGATGCGGTCGAGGTCAGGCATTGGCCGGGGCTCCCTGGAGCTGGGCGGCGAGGTGGGCGGCCACCTCGCGGGCGGTGATCATTCCCACGGGCCGCTCGTCCTCGTGCATCACCAGCGCCGACTGGCGCTCCTGGCGGCGCATCGAGGCGAGCACGTCGAGCAGCCGGTCCTTCTCGTCGACCAGCAGCGGCGGGGTGTGCAGGATGTCGCTGGCGGTGACCTCGGTGACGAAGGGCCGCACCACGTCGGAGCCGGCGACCACCACCCTGCCCTCCACCAGCCGCTCGACGATGTCGCGCGCCTCGACGTAGCCGACGGGCCGGCGGTCGATGAGCACGGGCAGCTCGGTGAGGTCGTTGTCGGCCATGAGCTTGGCGACAGCGTCGATGGTGGTGCTGGGGAGGCAGAAGACCACCTCCTCGCGCATCACCGAGCGCACGGCGGGGTTGGCGGCGTCCGGGGCGAGGCGGTCGGGGTCGAGCCTCTCGATGTCGGTCATCGGCGCTCCGGCGGGCACGCGAAGGCCGCCGAACACATGGTTGCCACGCGCGGAGTATAGCCGCGGAGTCGCTGCCTCCGGCCGGGCCGGCGGGCCGCTATTCGGAGCTGCGCGAGCCCGCCGCCTGCTCCTCGGCGAAGCGGCGCAGGACGTCCTGCCAGGTCTCCGTCTGGGGAGCGGCCTCGGCCGTCCCGGTGACCGCGGCGCTGCGGCGGATGCGGGCCCTGGTGCGCTCGATCTCGCGCTCGCGGCGCTTCTCCGCGGTGGTCTTGGCGGCGGTGGCCACCCCGTCCAGCTCGGAGGCGACGGCGTTGATGGCCTCGCCGTCGCCTGCGCTGCGAAGCTGGCGCTGCAGGCGGGCGGCGACCTCGGGGGTGAGCTGGTCGGCGGCGTCGCGGATCCGGTCCTGGATGCGCCGCCGCGCGGTGTCGAGCTGGCGGGAGGCGCGGGCGGTCTCCGCGCTCTCGCGGCGCTGCTTCTCGTAGAGGGCGCGGCCCTCGTCGACCAGGTCGGGGTACTGCCAGGCCAGGGAGAAGCGGCCCGCGGAGATGCCGGCGGTCAGCTCGCTGATGCGCTGGGAGAAGGCCTGCCTGGCATCGCCTTCGAGCAGCGCGAGGATGTTGCTGAGCGGCGGCCTGGCCCGGGCGAAGTCCCGCCGCACCCAGCCCGGCAGGTGGTGGTGCTCGGGGGCGGGGATCTCGGCGGGCCTGTCGGCGCGCGGGAAGTTGCCGAGGCGCTGCGCGGTGGTGCGCCGGCCCTGCGCGCTGCCGGTCGGCGCCTTGCCGGCGCGCTTGCGCGCAGGCTTCGCGCCGTCGGCGGCGTCCGCCGTCCCGGGATCCCCGGAGGGAGCCTGGGCGGCCTCCGCCTCGGGAGCCTCTGCCGCGGCCTCAGCCGGTGCGGCACCGTCGGTGGACGGCGTCTGCTCCAGCTCGCCCCCAGGGGCGAGCTCCGGGGAAGCGATGGGCACGGTCGGTGCGTCAGGCGTGTCGGTGATGGTCAATGCGTGAATCGAGCCGGGTGGTGAGATGCCCGTCCGGGTCTCCCACCTGCTGCCGGGATCGGCTGGGCTGGCCTCAATCGTAACGGACGGGCTGCCCCGCCCGGCGGAGGGTGCGGTCCGTCGTGCGGCGCGGGGCCAAGCCTACACTTGGCGGCGAAGGCTTCCGGTTACGAGATCGCACCACACCGATGAACCAAACGGTCCCCGGGCCGGGCCAGCAGGAGGGCGCCGACTCAGAGCGCCCGGTGCAGCTCACGGCGGAGGAGGCGCGCGTCCTGCAGGATGCGGCGCGCGCCTGGAGGGACGTGCCGCGCGCCGTTCCCGCCGGCGGCATCGACCCCGACCTCGACCTCGCCGAGGAGCGCGGCAGCCGGCCCGGTGAGCGCTACGTGCGCATCGTGCGGCCCAGGCGCCAGGGCTTCGAGCGCGTCGCACCCGGGTGGCTGCAGGCGACGTCGCGCGCCAGCGAACCGAAGACGGGCATGGCCCGGCGGATGGCCCACCTGCGTCGCACCCTGCTGGGCAACCCCCTGGAGACGCGCCACTTCGCCCACCAGCGCCTGACCAAGGCGATGGCGCTGGCCATCCTCTCCTCCGACTCGCTGTCGTCGGTGGCCTACGGTCCCGAGGCGATCCTCGCGGTCCTGGCCGTCGCCGGCGGCGTGGCCTACGGGGCTGTCCTCCCCATCCTCGGGGCCATCCTCTTCCTCCTCGTCGCACTGATCCTCAGCTACCGGCAGGTGATCCACGAGTACCCCAACTCGGGTGGCTCCTACGTCGTCGCCCGGGAGAACCTCGGCGCCCGCTACGGGCTCATCGCCGGCGCCGCGCTGATCACCGACTACATCCTCACCGTGGCCGTGTCGGTGACCAGCGGGGTGCAGCAGATCGCCAGCGCAGCGCAGTCGCTGCAGCCGTACATCGCCGAGATCAGCGCCGGCTTCATCGTGCTGATCATGCTGGGCAACCTGCGCGGGGTGCGGGAGTCGGCCACCGCGTTCGCCTGGCCGACCTACCTCTACGTCTTCTCCATCCTGGCCATGGTCGGGGCCGTCTTCGTGCGGCTCGCCATGGGCACGCTGCACACGGGAACGCCGCACTTCGACGGGGTGAAGGTCGACGTCAACGCGTTCGGCATCCTGCTCGTCCTCAAGGCGTTCTCCAACGGCTGCTCCTCGCTGACCGGGATCGAGGCGCTGAGCAACAGCGTCAACGCCTTCAAGCCCCCGGAGGCGCGCAACGCCCGCACCACCCTGGCCTGGATGGGCGTGCTGCTGGCCGCCATGCTGATCGGCATCGGCATCGCCACCAAGCTGCTCGGCTTCACCGTGAAAGCCGACGAGAGCCTGCTCTCCCAGGTGGCCCACGCCGCCTTCGCCAACACCCTCCCCTACTACGTGGTCATCGGCTCGACGTTCGCGGTGCTCATCCTCGCCGCCAACACCGCCTTCACCGGCTTCCCACGGCTCTTCTACTTCATGGCCTCGGACAACTACGCGCCGCACCAGTTCAAGCGCCTCGGCGACCGGCTCGCCTACAGCAACGGCATCGTGCTGCTGGCGCTGCTGGCCATCGTCCTGGTGCTCGCCTTCAACGGCAACACGCTGCGGCTGATCCCGCTGTACACGGTGGGTGTCTTCATCGCCTTCACCCTGGCCCAGCTGGGCATGGTGCGGCGCTGGCGCCGGCTGAAGAAGCCCGGCTGGCGCCGCGGCATCGTGGTCAACGGCGTGGGCATGGTGATGACGGCGGCGGTGTTCATCGTCACCGCCTCGGACAAGTTCCTCGACGGCGCCTGGATCATCGTCATCGTCATCCCGCTGCTGGTGCTCCTCCTGCAGTCGGTGCACCGCCACTACACCGACCTCTCCGAGCGGGCCGCGGTGGAGACGCCGACGACGCCGACCAAGGTGCAGCCCATCGCCATCGTCCCCGTCGCCGACCTCAACGCGGTGGCCCTGCAGTCGCTGGCACTGGCGCGCAAGATCTCCGACAACGTGGTGGCCGTGCACGTCAGCGACGACGAGGAGCAGATCGCCCGGCTGCGCGCCAAATGGGAGGCGTGGGGCAACCACGTGCCGCTGGAGATCATCGAGTCGCCGTACCGCTCGCTGGTGCGCCCGCTGATGGCCTACATCGACGCCATCGACAAGCAGAGGCGCGACGACACCTTGATCATCGTGCTCCCCGAGATGGTGGCGACGCGGTGGTGGCACCACCTGCTGCACAACCAGACCGCGCTGCGGCTCAAGGCCGCCCTGCTCTTCCGCCCCGGGACGGTGGTGGTGAACGTGCCCTACCACCTGCAGCGGGTGCCCCGGGTGCGGCGGCGGATGCGAGTCCGCGACACCGGGGACGACGACATCTGAGCGAGACCACCCCGCCAGCCGAGTCGCGCGCCCGCGCCCTGGTGCGGCGCTCGCCGTACCACCGCATCCCGGTGAAGGTGCGCCGGCGGGTCTTCGGCATCGCGCGTGCGCTGGTCGGCATCGCGGTGCTGGCGTACATCCTCAGCCTGCTGCACGTCGAGGCCTTCCAGCCGCTGGGGCGGTCGCGCAACCTGCTCTGGCTGGCGACGGCGCTCGGCTGCCTCGCCGCCAACGTCTACGTCGCCGCCTGGCGCTGGCAGTCGCTGCTGCGCATCCTCGGCGTCCGCGAGCGCATCGCCCCGCTGCTCCGGGCCATCTACGTCGGCGCCTTCTACAACCTGGTGCTGCCCGGGCAATTGGGCGGCCAGGCGATCAAGGTGATGCTGCTGGGCCGCCGCTCCCCTGCGATGACCGCGATCGTCGCCTCGGTGGCCATCGACCAGCTGATCGTGGTGGTGGCGCTCTTCGGTCTCGCCCTGGTCAGCGCCGCCTTCGCCCCTCCCCTCGCCTACCGGGCGGGCTGGCTGGTCGGCTTCGGGCTGGTCTTCCTGGCCTCGGTGGCGCTGCTGCTGTTCTCGGTGACGCCGCGGGTGCAGCGGCGGCTGCTGCGGCGGATGCGCCGCTCGCGGTTCATGCCGGACGGGCTGCGCCACCAGACGGCCAGGACCTGGCTGCAGCTCTCCTCCTACGGCCGCCACCCGGTGGCGCTCTCCTTCGCCGTCGCCCAGGCGGTGCTCTTCCTGCTCACCCTGGCGGGGATGGCCTTCGGGCTGGCCGCCGCCGTCGACATCGAGCTCGACTTCGTGACCATCGTCTTCGTGCTCTGCCTGGCCCTCATCGCCGGGGTTGCGCCGTTCACGCTGGCCGGGCTCGGCACCCGGGAGGCGACCTTCACCGGCGTGTTCCACCTCTTCGGCGTGCCCACGGCCACCGGCGCCACGTTCGCGCTGCTCTGGCTGCTGCTCAACTCGCTGGCCGACGCGCTGGGAGGGGCGATGCAGCTCTGGCACCCGCGCCAGACCGGCACCCTGGAGCGCCCCCGGCCGCCTCACCGCTACTCGGGCGTCCCGCCCTCCTAGCTGCTCACCGCTTCCCGGAGGAGTCCGCGCGCCGAGCGTGACGGGGCGGCGGCCAGCGGTCCAGTCGACCTGTCCGGGCCGTACACTCTCGCCGACCCATTCACCGCGGAGTGCTCCGCTCCGCCCTCTCAGGCGTGCGTCCTTCCATGCTCGATTCCCTCCCGACCGGCGCCGCGAGCGTCCCCGACACCATCCGCCGGCTCGGGGGCGGCGGCCCCCGGCGCATCGCCGAATCGGCCGGGGTGGTCATCACCCACGGTCGTGGCGCCCACCTCGTCGACTCCGAGGGGCGGAGCTACATCGACTTCGCCACCGCCATGGGCGTCGCCGGCTTCGGCCACGCTCATCCCCGCTGGGCAGCGGCCATCGCCGAGCAGGCGGGGCAGCTCGCCGCCACCGTGCTGCACACGCCGATGCAGGCCGAGTACCTCGCCGGCCTTGCCGAGATCGTCCCGCCGGGGCTGGAGCGGGTGGCCCTCTACTCGGGGGGCACCGAGGCGGTCGAGGTGGCGCTGCGCCTGGCCCAGTCGGCCACCGGGCGCAACCACGTGGTCTCCTTCACCAGCGGCTTCCACGGCAAGACGGCGGGGACGCGCTTCACCGGGCGCCGCTACGCGGGCGAGCGCGAGGCTCTCGGCATCGGCTGGGTGCACGACGTCCCCTATCCCCTCTGCACCGAGCACGACGCGGTCAGCTATCCCGACTGCGAGGGCGACGGCGCGGCCGAGCTGGCCGAGCTGGACCGCCATGCGGCGACGCTCGACGGCGGGGTGGCCGCGGTCATCGTCGAGCCGGTGCTGGGCACGGCGGGAAACCGTCCGCCGCAGCGCCGCTTCCTCTCGCGCCTGCGCGACCTCTGCACCCGGCGCGGCTGGCTGCTCATCCTTGACGAGAACATCACCGGCTTCGGCCGCCTCGGCACCCACTTCGCCGCCGACTGGTTCTCGGTGAAGCCGGACATCCTGGTGATGGGCAAGGCGATGGGCGGCGGCTTCCCGCTCAGCGGCGTGGCCGCGCCCAGCTCGCTGTGGGACAACAGCCTCTACGCAGAGATGTCGGCGACCTCCTCCTCGTACGGTGCCAACCCGGTGGCCTGCGCCGCGGGCCTGGCGGTGCTCGACATCCTTCGCGAGGACGGCTTCCTCGACAACGTGCGCGAGGTCGGCGCCGTCCTCGGCCGCGGCATCCGCGAGATCGAGGCGCAGTCCCCGTACGTGGTGCGCTCGCGCGGCGTGGGCATGATGCTCGGCTTCGACTTCGTCGACCCCGCGACGGGAGAGCCGGCCGGCCCCGAGCTGTGCAAGCGGCTCTTCCTCGACACCCTGCATCGCGGCCTGCTCATCGTCGGCGACGTCCCCGGCGTGCGGCTCAACCCGCCCATGACCCTGAGCGTCGCCGAGGCCGAGCAGGCGCTGGAGGCCCTGGCCGGAGCCGTATGCCGCTGAGCATCGGGCTCTGCGGGCTCGGCTCGGCCGCCACCCGCGCCCACCTTCCCGCGCTCTCGCGCGCCGAGGAGACCGGCGCCGCCGCCGTGGTCGGCGTCTGCGACCCCGATCCCTCGCGGTGCGAGCTCTTCCTCCGCCAGTCGCGGCAGGCGCGAGGGTACGGCGACGTCGTCGCCCTGCTCGACGGCGCCCGTCCGGACGTGCTGGTCATCGCCTCGCCGCCCTCGGCGCACCTCGACGCCATCGCCGCCGCCGTCGAGCGCGGCGTCGACGTGCTCTGCGAGAAGCCGCTCGGGCTGTCCTTCGCCGACGTGGCCCGCCTCGACGCCCTGGCCGCCGCCCATCCCGAGCGGCTGCTGGCCCCGGTGCACCAGTACCGCCTCGCCTCGCCCTGGCGGGTGTTCGCCCGGGCGCTGCAGGTGGCCGCCGCACGCGAGTGCGCCTTCCGCATCGACGCCGAGGTGGAGCGGCCGGGCACCGACCCGCTCAGCGCCGGTGGGTGGCGCGCCGACCCCGACCACGAGGGCGGCATTCTCGGCGACCACGCCGTGCACTACCTGGCGCTCAGCTGGATGACCGGCCTGTCGGCGCGCATCGTCAGCTGCGAGCGCAGCGGCGAGGGCGGCAGCGAGACGGCGCGCACCGAGCTCCGACTGGGCAAGGGCCAGGCGGCGATCACCGTGTCCTACGCGGGCCACGCGCGGCACAACCGGATCGCCCTCGACATCCCCAGCGCCGGCTTCCACCTCGACTGGCACGACGACTCCCTCACCGTCACCCGCCGCGGCGGCCCCGGCTCGGTGCGCCGGGTGGGCGCGCTGAGCGCCCGCCAGTTCGTCAACGACCTCTACGAGCCGATGTACGACGAGCTCCTCGCCCGCATCGACGACGCCGCCTGGCGCGCCGAGCGGACCGCCGAGACGCTCGGGGTCGCCCGCATGCTGGCGGAGTCGCTGCGCATGGCGACGACGACTGCGTGACGATTCCGACAGCGTCTCCCGGCTTGGCTCTACCATCCCGAGCTGAGGGGCCGATGCAGCCCCGCCTCTGCACCTGACTGGACCAATGAACGACCTCTCCGACCTGGCACGGGCGGTCCTGCTCGCCTTCGCCGACCTGGGCATCTACCTCCCCAGCAACCGCGAGCGCATCGTCCGCAAGATCCGCGGCCTCGACCCCCTCGACCCCGCGCAGCTGGAGCAGTTCCTCGACCTCTGCATCGAGGCCGACCTCATCGCCCCCGAGGACCGGGGACGTCTTCGCCTGGCGCCGACGGAGGCGAAGAAGCTCGCCGCCTCCCTCGACGGGCACACGCCCGTGCCCGACGACCAGGCGCGCGCGTGGGCGCAGCTCCTCGGCGGCGCCCCCGCCTAGGAGGCCTTCCGGGCGCGCGTGCTCCTGGCGGCGCCGGCGGTGGCCGTCTTCCGCCGTGGCGCGGTTGCCCGCGCGGAGCGAGCGGGACCACTCCGGCTCGTCGGCCCGTCCGCCGTGGCGGGCGCGGCCGCGGTGGCCAGCACCAGCTCGGCAACCGAGTCCTGCACGCCCTGCGCCAGCAGCTCGACGTCCGCCATGCCGTGCCGGTCGGCGAGGTAGCCGAAGTTGAGCTGCCCGTTGTAGCTGAAGATGGCGATGGCCACGTACTGCCCGGCGTAGAGGAAGGCGACGGGGAACGCCTCGACCAGCTTCGACCCCTGGCAGTACAGCGGGAACTGCGGCCCCGGCACGTTGGTCACCACGAGGTTGAAGCCGATCTGCCGCAGCGAGGCGCGCGACACCATGGCGTGCAGCGTCGCCGGCGCGAACCCCGCCAGGCTGAGGAGGAAGTCGGCGCCCACCGCCTGCTTGCGAGCCTTCAGGCGGTCGACGGTGGCACGCACCTGCTGCAGCCGGTGCACGGGATCCGGCTCGGTGATGGGCAGCTTGACCAGCAGCATGGCCAGCCGGTTGCCCAGCGCCGACTTCTCGGAGTCGTCGCGGATGCTCACCGGGCAGAGCGCGGTGATCGACTCCTCGCCGAGGTCGACGCCGCGGGCCATCATGAAGCGGCGCAGCCCGCCGGTGACGGCGGCGAGCACCACGTCGTTGATGGTGCCGCCATGCTGTCCCTTGATGGTGCGGAAGTCGCTGAGGGGGAAGCGGCTGAAGGTGTAGATGCGCGAGGGCCCCGTCTTGCCGTTGAGCACCCCTCGCGGCGCGCGCATCGCCGGCACCATCTGCGCCAGACCCTCGGCGGTGTCGCGCAGTGCGGCGGCGAGCCGCCGCGGTCGCTCGGCGACGGCGCGCGCGGCGCTGACCATGCGCGCCGGGCGTGCCACCCGCTGGCGCAGCGAGTCGACGAGGAGGCCCAGCGACGTCGGCGCCGCCCCGGCGCTGCGCCGCCGCCTCGGCTCGGCCTCCGGCAGCGCGCGGGCGTCGGGGTCGATGTCGAGAAGGATGGTGGCCAGCTCCAGGTTGCTGATGCCGTCGACCATGGCGTGGTGGGTCTTGGTCATCAGCGCCCAGCGCCCGTTCTCCAGCGCTTCGACGATGTACAGCTCCCAGAGGGGGCGGCGGCGGTCGAGCGGCCGCGAGAAGACGCGCGCCACGAAGTCGGCCAGCTCGGCGTCGCCGCCGGGCGCCGGCAGCGCGGCGCGGAGGACGTGGCGGGAGATGTCGAAGTCGTCGTCGTCGACCCACACCGGGACGTCCAGGCTGAGCGGGACGAAGGCCAGCTTCTGCCGGTACCGCGGCATGAGGTCGAGCCGGGGCTCGATGGCGCGGACCAGCGCCTTGTAGAGCTTCTCGCCGCTGCCCAGCGGTCCCTTCTCGAACACGGCGACGCCGCCGATGTGCATGTGCGTGTTCGGCGTCTCGAGGTGGAGGAACGAGGCGTCGAGCGGGCTGAGCTTCTGCGCGCCTTCCATCAGGCGGTGAACTCTACTGCGCGCGGCGCGTGCTTTTCCGGGCGGCGCGCGGGCCGGCCCTGAACGCCGACGGACAGATGTCGTTGAGGACGCAGCGCTCGCAGCGCGGGCTGCGCGCCAGGCAGACGCGGCGGCCGTGGAGGATGAGGCGCAGGCTGAGGTCGGTCCACTCGCTCCTGGGGACCATGGCGGTCACCTCCGCCTCGATGCGCACGGGGTCGGTCGAGGTGGTGAGCCCGATGCGGCGGCTGAGCCGGGTCACGTGGGTGTCGACGGGGAAGCCGGGGACGCCGAACCCGACGCCGAGGACGACGTTGGCCGTCTTGCGCCCCACCCCGCGGAGGGTGACGAGATCCTCCATGCGCGGAGGGACCTCGCCGCCGTAGCGCTCCACCACGTCCTGGGCCATCTCGACGATCGCCCGCGTCTTGGCGCGGAAGAACCCGGTGGACTTGACGATCTCCTCCACCTCGGGCAGCGGCGCCGCCGCCAGCGCCCGCGCGTTCGCGAAGCGCGCGAAGAGGACCGGGGTCACCATGTTGACCCGCTCGTCGGTGGTCTGGGCGCTGAGGATGGTGGCCACCAGCAGCTCGAAGGGGTCGCGATGGACGAGCGCGCACTCCGCCACCGGGTACTCGCCCTTCAGCCGCTCGACGACCTGCACGGCGCGCTGCCTGGCGCCGCGGGGCGAGCGGGCGCGCGTGGGGCTGGGAGGCATCGCCGCAGGATAGTCGCCCGTGCCCGGGACGGTCGCGGAGCGTGGCCTCGAACCCCTTGCCTACAATCGCTCCCCGGCCCTGCACCACGAAGCTACGAGGAGAGACGCGCGTGCGCTCGAAGATCACCGTCGTCGGAGCCGGCAACGTCGGCGCCACCCTGGCCCAGCGCCTCGCCGAGCGCAACTACGCGGACGTCGTCCTGGTCGACATCGTCGAGGGGCTGCCCCAGGGCAAGGGCCTCGACATGCTCGAGTCCGGGCCCATCGTCGGCTTCGACTCCCTCATCACCGGCGCCAACTCCTACGAGGAGACCGCCGGATCCGACGTCGTCGTCGTCACGAGTGGCGTGGCGCGCAAGCCCGGGATGTCGCGCGACGACCTGGTGATGATCAACGCCAAGGTGATCTCCTCGGTGGTGCGCGAGGTGTCGCGGCACTCGCCCGACTCGGTGCTGGTCATGGTGACCAACCCGCTCGACGCCATGGCCCAGGTGGCCGGGGCGGTGAGCGGCTTCCCGCGCGAGCGCGTCGTCGGCATGGCCGGCGTCCTCGACACCGCGCGCTTCCGCACCTTCATCGCCCAGGAGCTGGGCGCCTCGGTCCTCGACGTGCAGGCCTACGTGCTGGGCGGGCACGGCGACACCATGGTCCCGCTGACGCGGCTCACCACCGTCGCCGGCGTGCCGGTCGAGAAGCTGATCCCGCGCGACCGCCTGGAGCAGATCGTGCAGCGCGCCCGCGACGGCGGTGCGGAGATCGTCAACCTGCTGAAGACGGGCAGCGCGTACTACGCCCCGTCCGCGGCTGCGGCTCAGATGGTCGACGCCATCCTCCTCGACACGCGCCAGGTGCTGCCATGCAGCGTCCGCCTGCAGGGCGAGTACGGGCTGCAGAACATCTTCACCGGCGTCCCCTGCCGTCTCGGCGCCGGCGGGCTCGTCGAGGTCGTCGAGGTCGAGCTGACCGCCGACGAGACCGAGGCCCTCCACCGCTCCGCCCGCGCCGTCAACGACGTGCTGGAGGTCATCGACTCGCGGCGCGAGGAGATCGACGCCTCGCTGCCGCCCGTCGGGCAGGGGGTGAAGGTCGGCGCCTAGAGCTGCGGCGGGCGCCCCTGCTCGCCGGGGTCGAGCGGGTCGACGGTGCTGATCTGCGCGGCGAGCGGGTCGTCGCTGTCGTCCTTGGGGGTGGAGATGGTGGACGGCTCCGGCTCGACGCGCTTGGGGTGGACGCCGAAGAACGGACCGATGGCCATGAGCAGGCCGAGGCTGGCGCGCCGCAGGTCGCCGTGGCGGAACTCGTCGGTGTGGGAGTAGCGGTAGAAGGCCGCCAGCGCCACCACGAGGACGGCGATCACCGCGCCCAGGACGACGTCGGTGATCACGGCAGCCTGACGCTCACACGCTGAGGACGGACCTCAGCGGCGGAAGATCCTGCCGACCCAGGCGATGGGATCCCAGTGCCGGTCGACGACGCGCTCCTTCATGGGGATGATCGCGTTGTCGGTGATGTGGATGTGCTCGGGGCACACCTCGGTGCAGCACTTGGTGATGTTGCAATAGCCGAGGCCGCCGTCCTCGCGCACCAGGTCGCGCCGGTCGGCGGCGTCCTTGGGGTGCATCTCCAGGCCGGCGACGCGGACGAAGAAGCGCGGCCCGTAGAAGCGCTCGTGCAGGTCGTGGGTGCGCAGCACGTGGCAGACGTCCTGGCAGAGGAAGCACTCGATGCACTTGCGGAACTCGTAGAGCCGCTCGATGTCGGGCTCCTTGATGCGCCAGGGCTCGGTGGATGCGGCATCCGCGTCGGTGGGCGTGAAGGGCGTGATCTTCCGGTTGACGGCGAAGTTGCCGGAGACGTCGGTGACCAGGTCCTTGATCAGCGGGAACGTCTTCATCGGGCGCACCGTGATCGGCCCGTCGGGCAGCTCGTCGACGCGCGTCTTGCAGAGCAGCACGGGACGGCCGTTGACCTCCGCGGAGCACGAGCCGCACTTGGCGGCCTTGCAGTTCCAGCGCACCGCCAGGTCGGTGTCGACGTGCTTCTGGATGTAGTGCATGGCGTCGAGGACGACCATGCCCGGCACCATCGGCACCTGGTACGCCTTGTCCCCCTCGGGGGCGTCCGGGGTGCCGCGGAAGACGCGGAAGTCGACGCTCTCGCCGTTGCCCGTCTGTGGAGTGGCCGCGGGGGCGTGGGCGGTGACGTCGGACGCTGCCGGGTCGCTGACGGTGGCCATCAGGAGTCCTCGAGGTACTTGCTCAGCTCCACCGGGAGCGGCTCGACGGGGATGGGCTTCACCCTCATGCTGCCATCGTCCGCCCTGTAGTTGACATAGTTGACCCGGCCCTGCTCGGGGTCCTTCTCCAGGAAGTCGAGGCGCCACTGCGAGCCGCGGCTCTCCTTGCGCTCCAGCGCCGAGCGGACGATCGCCTCGGAGACGGTGAGCATGAAGACGTCGTCGCGGCAGGTGTGCCAGCCGGGGTTGTAGGTGCGCGTGCCGCCGACCTTGAGGTTCTTCGCCCGCTCCTTGAGCTCGCCGATGGCGTTCAGCGAGCGCGTCAGCGACTCCTCGGTGCGGGCGATGCCGGCGTCGTCCTGCATGGCGTCCTGCAGCGCCTCGTGGATCAGGTAGGGGTTCTCACCCTTGACGCCGTCCGTCGAGTCGAGCGGCTTCAGCAGGGCCGCCTGCTCGGCCTCGATCTCGGCGTCGCGCAGCTCCGGCGCGGTGCCGCGCACCTTGGCGTACTCGGCGGCGGCCTCGCCGGCGCGGCGACCGAAGACGAGGATGTCGCCGAGCGAGTTGCCGCCCAGGCGGTTGGCGCCGTGCAGGCCGCCCGCGGACTCACCCGCGGCGTACAGGCCGGGCACGGTGGTGGCCGCCGTCTCCGGCTCGACGCGGATGCCGCCCATGGTGTAGTGGATGGTCGGGTAGACCTCCATGGGCTCCTTGGTGATGTCGACGCTGGCCAGCGCGTGGAACTGCTCGTACATCGACGGCAGCTTCTTCTTGATGTAGTCGGCGCCGCGGTGGCGGATGTCGAGGTAGGCGCCGTGATGCGTCGAGCCGCGACCCGCCTGGACCTCCTTGTAGATGGAGCGCGCCACCACGTCGCGCGACGACAGCTCCTTCTTCTTGGGGTCGTACTCCAGCATGAAGCGCTTGCCTTCGCTGTTGAAGAGCAGGCCGCCCTCGCCGCGCACCGCCTCGGTGACCAGGATGCCGCGCGCCCCGGGCGGCCAGATCATCCCGGTGGGATGGAACTGCACGAACTCCATGTCGAGCAGCTCGGCGCCGGCGTCGTACGCCATGGCGGCGCCGTCGCCGGTGCCCTCCCAGGAGTTCGAGGTGTGCTTGTACATGCGGCCCCAGCCGCCGCTGGCCATCACCACCGCCTTGGCCCGGAAGACGACGAATTTCCCGTCGCTGCGCCGGTAGCCCATCGCCCCGCTCACCCGGTCGCCGTCCTTGAGCAGCCTGGTGAGCGTGTACTCCATGTGCACCTCGACGCCGGGCGTGTGCACGGCGCGATCCTGGCAGGTGCGGATCAGCTCCAGGCCTGTGCGGTCGCCGACGTGGCAGAGGCGGCGCCAGGTGTGCGCTCCGAAGGCGCGCTGCATGATGCGGCCGTCGGGGGTGCGGTCGAAGAGGCCGCCCCAGCGCTCCAGCTCGAAGACGCGGTCGATCACCTCGTGGGCGTAGATCTCGACCATGCGCCAGTTGTTGATCATCTGGCCGCCGCGCATGGTGTCGGCGAAGTGGACCTGCCAGCCGTCCTTCTCGTCGACGTTGCCCAGGCCGGCGGCGATGCCGCCCTCGGCCATCACCGTGTGCGCCTTGCCGAGCAGCGACTTGGTGACCACGTGGGTGCTGCAGCCGGCCTCGGCCGCCGCGATGGCGGCCCGCAGCCCGGCGCCGCCCGCGCCCACGACCAGCACGTCGCAGTCGTGGGAGATGTAGCTTTCTGCCATTGCCGTCTAGAACGTGATGTGCGGGTCGAGGAACCAGCCCGCGTTGAGCATGTGGATGTAGACGTCGACGGCGACCACGCTGAACATCGACGCCCAGGCCCAGGAGGGATGCCGCACGTTGAGGAGGCTGACACCCTTCCATGCCTTGTAGCGCACCATGCCGCCGCGCACGCAGGAGTAGCAGTCCACCCGGCCGCCGACGAGGTGCCGGAAGGCGTGGCAGCCGAAGGTGTAGCCGCTCAGCAGCAGCACGTTCAGCAGCATGATCCCGGTGCCCAGGCCCAGCTGCAGCTTGGTGGTGCCGTGCACGAAGAAGGCCTGCACCGTGTCGTACCAGAGGAAGCCGATGACCAGGATGGCCAGGTACAGCGTGTAGCGGTGCAGGTTGTTGAGGACGAAGAGCCGCGTCTCGCCCTTGTAGCTGTGCCGTGCCCCGGGTTCGTTGCGCGCGCACGACGGCGGGTCGAGGAAGAAGCTGCGGAAGTACGCCTTGCGGTAGTAGTAGCAGGTGGCGCGGAAGCTCAGCGGCATCCAGAGCACGAAGAAGGCCGGGCTCACCGGCGTGCGCCCGACGGCGACCTGCGGCGAGTAGAACGGGGAGAGATACGGGCCCCACTGGTTGTGCCCGACGATCGCCGTCCAGATGGCGTAGCCGCTGAAGCAGGTGAGGACGGTGACCACGGTGGCGGGCAGCAGCCACCAGGGCGCCGACCGGCGCAGACGCTCGCCGAAGGGGACGGTGGTGTGCTGTCCGGTGACCGGCGCGTCGAGGATCTGCGAGGTCCCAGTCGACATGCCTGCGATCCTAGCGAACCGAGGCTCCGGCACGACGGGGGGAAGGCTGTCATCCGGCCGCACTCCAGCGGCGGATGATGGCCTGGGGGTGCTCCCCCCACTTGGCGCGCGTCAGCGTGCCGGATGGAAACCGGCCTACTCCGCGAGCAGCCTCCCCAGCAGGTCGACCACCGCCGCCCGCCCCGCCTGCGCCGCCGCGTCGGGGTCCCCGGCCCGGGCGATGACGAAGGCCAGCTCGTTGAGTGCGGCCAGCAGCATGTGGGCGAGCACGTCGAGGGAGGTGGGGTCGAGACGGCTGGGCGGCAGCGCCTCGGCCAGCGCCGACTTGAGCAGCCCGAACCAGTGGCACTCGTCGATCTCCCGCCAGCGCTGCCAGCCCACCACGGCGGGGGCGTCGACCAGCACGATGCGGCGCACCACCGGATCGCGCAGCCGCTCCAGCCAGGCGAGGCACCCCGACTGCAGGGCGAGGCGCGGCTCCTCGGCGGCCCCCGCGGCCGCGACGACGTGCGCGGCGAGCTGCTCCTCCACCGACTCCAGCACCGCCTCGAAGAGCGCCTCCTTGCCGGGGAAGTGGTGGTACAGCGCGCCGCGGCTCACTCCGGCCGCGTCGAGGACGTTGTCGATCGACGTCGCCTCGTAGCCCTGGGTGGCGAAGAGGTCGGTGGCGGTGGCGACGAGCTGTCTGCGGGTGGCCAGCCCGCGCTCGATCTTGAGGTTCATCCTGCTTGACATACCGACAGTCGGTTCGCTACAACCTAGCACGCCCACACGGGCACCGGACCAAGTGGAGGGACTCCATGATGCTGACCAGGCAACAGGTGCTGCGCGGCACCCTCGACGAGTGGGAGCTCTTCGCCGAGCTGGTCGCCGGCCTCGACGACGCCCAGTGGTCCACCCCCTCGCGCTGCGAGGGCTGGGAGGTTCGCGACGTCGCCGCCCACGTCTACGGCACCGCCCACGACGTCCTCGCCGGCACCGTCGGCTCCCGCACCCCCGAGGAGGAGGCCGCCGCCCACCGCCACCTCTCCCCGCGCCAGCTCGCCGCCGAGCTCCGCACGGTCGTCGCCCAGCTCACCCCTCTCATCGACTCCCTCGACGACGACGCCACCTGGTCCTCCCCCTCCCCCGCCCCCGACCTCACCATCGGGGAGGGGGTCCTCGCGCTCTGGTACGACACCTGGATCCACGCCGACGACATCCGCGCCGCGGCCGCCCTCCCCTCCGTCCGCGGCGAGGGCCTCAAGGCCGCCGTCGCCCACGTCGCCGAGCAGCTCGCCAAGCAGCAGAAGTGGGGCCCCGCGCGGCTGGCGTTGCACGGGTTGCCGGAGTTGCGCGTCGGCCAACCCAACGGCGCGGGACACCTCGTCGCCGCCGAACCCCACCTCTTCGTCATGGTCGCCACCGGCCGCACCCCCGCCACCGAGCTGAACCTGGAGCCCACAGTCAACATCTACGCCTAGCCCTGCCCTCAGCCCTGCCCTAGGAGGAGCAGTAGCCCATCTCCTCCACCTCCCTCTAAGGCGTGTTGTCAGCACGAGAGGCGCGGCGGGGCGTGCTGCGCAGGGGGCGTCTCGGAGGCGTCGGGGTTGGGGGCCCCCGACGCCGAGAGCCAGCCGCGATCCGTCCAGTGGACGGATCGACGAGCGTGCCCCCGGAGCAGCACGCCCCACCGGGCCGGCTTCGTTGGATCGGCCGAACCGCTGACCTATGTCATCTGACGCACCGCGCCAAGCCCCCTCCTGAGCACGAATCCCCCCTCCACGCAAACCCCAGCATCTAGTATCCTTCGCCCTTCAAGGGGCCGTAGGCACGCCGACACGGCACCTCACCCCGCCGACGCCGCGCGGTGGCCCAACCAGGCCGGCGGCGGAGGCGCCACCTCTTCTGACGCCCCCGCCTACCCGTCGTCGGAGCCCGCAGTGACCAGACGAGCCCAGCCCCAGGGTCTCTACGACCCCCAGCACGAGCACGACGCGTGCGGCGTCGCCTTCGTCGCCAGCATCGCCGGCGAGCGCTCGCACTCGATCGTGGCCCAGGGCATCGAGGCGCTGGTCAACCTCGGCCACCGCGGCGCCTGCGGCTGCGACCCCGACACCGGCGACGGCGCCGGCATCCTCATCCAGATCCCCGACGCCTTCATGCGCCGGGTGGCTCCCGTCGACCTCCCCCCCGCCGGCCAGTACGGCGTGGGCATGGTGTTCCTGCCCACCGACGAGCACGAGCGCGCCGCCTGCGAGCGGGTCGTCGCCCAGTGCTGCGAGGACGAGGGGGTGCGCCTGCTGGGCTGGCGCGACGTGCCGGTCAACCCCGAGGCCATCGGCTGGCTGGCCCGCGAGGGGATGCCGGTGATCCGGCAGATGTTCGTCGGCTCCATCGGGCTGCTGGGCGACACCCTGGAGCGCCGCCTCTACGTGCTGCGCAAGGTGATCGAGCAGCGCATCACCGAGGCCGGGGTCGACGCGGAGCAGCTCTTCTACGTCTGCTCGCTGTCGGCGAGGACCATCGTCTACAAGGGCATGCTGATCGCCGACCAGATCGCGCCCTTCTACCCCGACCTGACGGCGCGCGACGTGGTCAGCTCGCTGGCCCTGGTGCACGCGCGCTTCAGCACCAACGTGCTGCCCCGCTGGGACATCGCCCAGCCCTTCCGCTACATCGCCCACAACGGCGAGATCAACACGCTGCGCGGCAACGTCAACTGGATGCGGGCGCGGCAGTCGCGGTTCAAGTCGCCGATGTACGGCGGCGACATCGCCAAGCTGCTGCCCGTCATCGACGAGGGCGGGTCGGACTCGGCGCAGTTCGACAACGCGCTGGAGCTGCTGGCGCTGACCGGCCGCAACGTCGAGCACGCCGTCATGATGATGATCCCCGAGGCGTGGCACGAGAACACGCTGATGGACGCCGAGCGGCGCGCCTTCTACGAGTTCCACTCCTCGCTGCTGGAGCCGTGGGACGGGCCCGCCGCCATCGCCTTCACCGACGGGCGCGTCATCGGCGCCACCCTCGACCGCAACGGCCTGAGGCCGGCGCGCTGGCTGGTGACGCGCGACGGCCTGGTGGTGATGGCCAGCGAGACCGGCGTGCTCGACATCGCACCCGAGCGCATCCTGCGCAAGTGGCGGCTCGAGCCCGGCAAGCTGCTGCTGGTCGACACCGTGAAGGGACGCATCCTCGACGACGGTGAGACCAAGTCGCACCTCGCCCGGCAGCATCCCTATGCGGAGTGGATCCGCCAGGGCACCATCTACCTCCACGAGCTGGAGGACTCCGAGCAGATCCCCGAGATCGACAAGGGCTCGCTGCTGATCCGCCAGCAGATGTTCGGCTACACCCAGGAGGACCTCAAGTTCCTGCTGGCGCCGATGATCTCCACCGGCGAGGAGCCGGTCGGCTCGATGGGCAACGACACGCCGCCGGCGGTCCTCTCCGACCGGCCGCAGCCGCTCTTCAACTACTTCAAGCAGCTCTTCGCCCAGGTCACCAACCCGCCCATCGACCCCATCCGCGAGCAGATGGTGATGTCGCTGGTGACCACCCTGGGCACCGGCGGCAACATGCTGGAGCAGGGGCCTGCGCAGGCGCGGCGTCTGGAGATGCCGCACCCCATCCTCACCAACCACGACCTGGCCAAGATCCGCCACGTCACCCAGCGCGCCTTCCCTGCGGCGACGATCCACACCACCTTCCACCGCTCCGAGGGCGCGGACGGGCTGCAGACCGCGCTGGACCGCATCTGCCGCCAGGCGAGCGAGAGGATCGCCGAGGGGTACGCCATCCTGGTGCTGTCCGACCGCACCGCCGACGCGGAGCACGTGCCCATCCCCTCGCTGCTGGCCACGGCGGCGGTGCACCACCACCTCGTCCGCGAGGCGACGCGCACCGCGGTCGGCCTGGTGCTGGAGTCCGGCGAGCCGCGGGAGGTGCACCACTTCGCGCTGCTCATCGGCTACGGCGCCGAGGCGATCAACCCCTACCTGGCGCTGGAGAGCTTCCACGAGCTCGACCGCCGCGGCCTGCTCCCCGACGGGCTGCACGCCGAGAAGGCGCAGGCGATGTACGTCAAGGCGGTCAACAAGGGGCTGCTGAAGACCATCTCGAAGATGGGCATCAGCACCATCCAGTCCTACTGCGGGGCGCAGATCTTCGAGGCCATCGGCATCGCCCGCGACGTCGTCGACCGCTACTTCACGGGCACGGCCTCGCGCATCGGCGGCGTCGGCCTCGACGTCATCGCCCGCGAGGCGCTGGCGCGGCATGCCGACGCCTACCCGGAGAACCGCATCGGCGAGCCGGTTCTGGACGAGGGTGGCAACTACCAGTGGCGCCGCCACGGCGAGCACCACCACTGGAACCCCGAGACCATCGCCAAGCTGCAGCACGCCGTCAAGGCCAACGACGCCCGCTGGTACCGCGAGTACGCGGAGCTGGCCAACGCCTCCTCGCAGCAGCTCAAGACGCTGCGCGGCCTCTTCGAGCTGGCGCCGCGGCGGGAGCCGGTGCCGATCGAGGAGGTGGAGCCCGCGGAGTCGATCATGCGGCGCTTCGCCACCGGCGCCATGTCGCTGGGCTCGATCTCCACCGAGGCGCACGAGACGCTGGCCATCGCCATGAACCGCATCGGCGGCAAGTCGAACACCGGCGAGGGCGGCGAGGACGAGCGACGCTACGAGCGCGACGCCAACGGCGACTGGCGGCGCAGCGCCATCAAGCAGGTCGCCTCCGCGCGCTTCGGCGTCACCATCAACTACCTGGTCAACGCGGACGAGCTGCAGATCAAGATCGCCCAGGGTGCCAAGCCCGGCGAGGGCGGGCAGCTCCCCGGCCACAAGGTGGACGAGTACATCGCGCGGCTGCGCCACTCGACCCCCGGCGTGGGCCTCATCTCTCCCCCGCCCCACCACGACATCTACTCCATCGAGGACCTCGCCCAGCTCATCCACGACCTGAAGAACGCCAACCCCCGCGCGCGGATCTCGGTGAAGCTGGTGGCGGAGGTGGGCGTCGGGACGGTGGCGGCCGGTGTCTCGAAGGCGCACGCCGACCACATCGTCATCGCCGGCTACGACGGTGGCACCGGCGCCTCGCCGCTGTCCTCCATCAAGCACGCGGGCATCCCCTGGGAGATCGGCCTCGCCGAGACGCAGCAGGTGCTGGTGCTCAACGACCTGCGCTCGCGCGTCGTGCTGCAGGCGGACGGGCAGATGAAGACGGGGCGCGACGTCGTCATCGGCGCGCTGCTCGGCGCCGAGGAGTTCGGCTTCGCCACCTCGGCGCTGGTGGCCAGCGGCTGCATCATGATGCGCGTCTGCCACCTCAACACCTGTCCTGTCGGCATCGCCACCCAGGATCCGCAGCTGCGCGCCAAGTACGCCGGCAAGGCGGACTACGTCGTCAACTTCATGCGCTTCATCGCCGAGGACGTGAGGGAGATCATGGCCTCGCTGGGCTTCCGCCGCTTCGACGAGATGATCGGGCAGGTCGAGTGCCTCGACGTCCGCAGCGCAATCGACCACTGGAAGGCGCGCGGGCTCGACTTCTCGGCGATCCTGCACCGCCCCGAGGTGGATGCGCGCGTCGACGTGCGCAAGGTCATCGACCAGGACCACGGACTCGACAAGGCGCTCGACCACGAGCTGATCGCGCTCTGCGAGCCGGCCCTGGAGCGCGGTGAGCCGGTGCAGGTCGACCTGCCGGTGCGCAACGGCAACCGCACCGTCGGGGGGATGCTCTCGGGGCAGATCGCCCTGCGCCACGGCTCCGCGGGCCTGCCGCCCGACACCATCCGCATCGGGCTGAGCGGCTCGGCGGGCCAGTCCTTCGGCGCCTGGCTGGCGCGCGGGGTGACCCTGACACTGCGCGGCGACGCCAACGACTACGTCGGCAAGGGGCTGTCCGGCGGGCGCATCGTGGTCCTCCCTCCCGCCGGGACGCAGTTCCCGCCGGAGGAGAACATCATCGTCGGCAACGTCGTGCTCTACGGCGCGACCAGCGGCGAGGCCTTCTTCCGCGGGCTCGCGGGCGAGCGGTTCTGCGTGCGCAACTCGGGCGCGCATGCCGTCGTCGAGGGCGTGGGCGACCACGGCTGCGAGTACATGACGGGCGGCGTGGCGGTGGTGCTCGGCTCGACGGGGCGCAACTTCGCCGCCGGCATGAGCGGTGGCGTCGCCTATGTTCTGGACGAGTACGGCACCTTCGCTGAGCGCTGCAACCACGGCATGGTCGAGCTCGAAGGGCTCGAGGACGACGACGCCGACCTGCTGCGCTCATTGGTGCAGCGCCATGCCGACTACACCGGGTCGACCGTCGCCGAGCGGCTGCTGGGCGACTGGGACGCGGCGCTGCAGCGGTTCGTCAAGGTGATGCCGGTCGACTACAAGCGGGTGCTGCTGGCGCGGCGCAACGTGTCGCTGGAACTGGTGGGCTGAGCGTCTTCTGATGGGAAAGCTCGGCGGCTTCATCGAGTTCCACCGCAAGCTCCCCCCGCGGCGGCCCGTCGACGAGCGCGTCAACGACTACCGCGAGGTCTACCTCCCCTTCCCCGCCGAGGCGGTGCGCGAGCAGGCGGCCCGCTGCATGGACTGCGGCATCCCCTTCTGCCACAACGGCTGCCCGCTCGGCAACCTCATCCCCGAGTGGAACGACCTCGTCTACAAGGACGACTGGGAGGCCGCCATCGCGCGCCTCCACGCCACCAACAACTTCCCCGAGTTCACCGGACGCATCTGCCCCGCCCCGTGCGAGCCCGCCTGCGTGCTCAGCATCAACGACGACCCGGTGACCATCAAGCAGGTCGAGGTCTCGATCGTCGACCGCGCCTGGGACGAGGGCTGGGTGCAGGCCCATCCGCCCTCGCACCGCACCGGCAGGCGCGTCGCCGTCGTCGGCAGCGGACCGGCCGGGCTGGCCGCCGCGCAGCAGCTCAACCGCGCCGGCCACTGGGTCACCGTTTACGAGAAGGACGATCGCATCGGCGGCCTGCTCCGCTACGGCATCCCCGACTTCAAGTTGGAGAAGTGGGTGGTCGACCGCCGCCTGGAGCAGATGAGCGCCGAGGGCGTCATCTTCGAGACCAACTACGACATCGGTCGCGACGTCACCGCCGAGCAGCTCGTGCAGCGCTTCGACGCCGTCGTCCTCTGCATCGGCGCCATGCACCCGCGCGACGTCGCCGTGCCGGGACGCGAGCTCGACGGCGTCCACTTCGCCATGGAGTACCTGCCCCAGCAGAACAAGCGCGTGGCGGGTGACCTGATCCCGCCGTCGCGCGCCATCCACGCCGCCGGCAGGCGGGTGATCATCCTCGGCGGCGGGGACACCGGCGCCGACTGCCTGGGCAACGTCCATCGCGAGAAGTGCGCGTCGGTGCACCAGTTCGAGGTGCTCCCACCGCCGCCCGACGAGCGCGCCGCCGACAATCCGTGGCCCACATGGCCCGTGATCATGCGCACCTCGACCGCGCACGAGGAGGGCGGCGTGCGCGACTACTCGATCCAGACCACCGCCTTCAGCGGGCGCGACGGTCGCGTCGAGAAGCTGCACGCGATTCGCGTCGAGTCCCGCGTGGTCGACGGACGGCCGCAGTTCGTGCCCGTCGACGGCAGCGAGTTCACCATCGACTGCGACCTCGTCCTCATCGCCGCCGGCTTCCTCCACCCCGTCAGGGAGGGCCTCGTCGCCGACCTCGGCGTCGAGCTCGACCCCCGCGGCAACGTCAGGACCGACGCCGCGATGATGTCCTCGGTCCCCGGCGTCTTCGCCGCCGGCGACTCCCACCGCGGCGCCTCCCTGGTCGTCTGGGCCATCGCCGAGGGCCGGCAGGCGGCGCGCGGCGTCGACGAGTACCTGATGGGCTCCACCCGCCTCCCCGACTCCCTGCGCAGCATCGCCTGAGGCGGAAGCCGGGTCCCTAGCCGCTCAGTCCTGGCAGCCCCGACTCGGCACCCAGCTGGAGCGCCATGTCGACGAGCAGAGGCACGCGCGGGCCCATCACCTCGAAGCCCTCGCCGACCGTCTGCCCCATCAGGTAGCGGGCGTGGATGCCCTCGGCGACGATGGCCAGCTTGTAGTACCCGAGGCACGTGTACCAGGCGAGCTTCGACAGGTCGCGGGTGCTGGTGCTGGCGTACTCGGCGATCAGCTCCTCGCGCGTCAGGAAGCCCTCCTGCTGGGTGATCGGCGACAGTGCCATGCCCGCGATCAGCTCCGCGGGATCGCCACGGTCGGACCAGTACACCATCAGCAGGCCGAGGTCGGCCAGCGGGTCGCCCTGGGTGCACATCTCCCAGTCGAGGATGGCGCAGATGCGGGAGGGATCGTCGGGGGCGAAGATCACGTTGTCGAGCCGGTAGTCGCCGTGCACGATGCCCGGCGGACCCTGCTCGGGCATGCCCGCTTCGAGGCGGTGCTTCAGCTCCTCCATCGAGGGCAGCTCGTTCGTCTTCGACGCCTCCCACTGCATCCACCAGCGGGCGACCTGGCGGGCCAGGTAGCCGGCGGGCTTGCCGAAGGTGTCGAGCCCGACCGACGCGGGGTCGACGGAGTGCAGCCGGGCGAGCGTCTGCATCAGCACGCGCGACAGCGTGCGACGCGTCTCGGCGGTGTCCGGATACTCCGCGGGCAGCCGGTCGCGGATGACGTGGCCGGGCACCCGCTCCATCACGTAGAAGTCGACGCCGAGCACGCTGTGGTCGGTGCACAGCCCGATGGTCCGCGGCACCGGGATGTCGGTCGGCCCCAGCGCGCTGATGACGCGGTGCTCGCGGTTCATGTCGTGCGCGGTGGGGAGAACGTGGGCCAGCGGCGGGCGGCGCAGCACCCAGTCGCGGTCGTCGTCGGCGATCACGTAGGTGAGGTTCGACCGCCCGCCGGCGATGACGGCGCCACGCAGCGGGCCGTGCAGCCCGCCCACCAGCGGAGCGAGCCAGCGGGCCACGGCGTCGAGGTCGAGCCCGGGCGGCGCGACGGTGCTCAGTTCCACGGCGCGCCGAAGGATGACGGATGGCGCCCCCCGCACGCAAAGCGCGAGGCGGAGGGCATGATGCGCGACGCCCCATGAACCCTCGACGCGCCTTCCTCGACTGGCCGCAGCCGATCCCCTTCGCCCACCGCGGCGGCGCCGGCGAGCACCCCGAGAACACCATGCCGGCCTTCCAGGCCGCGGTGCGCCTCGGCTACCGCTACCTGGAGACCGACGCCCACCTCACCCGCGACGGCGTGGTCATGGCCTTCCACGACGGCGTCCTCGACCGCGTCACCGACCGCAGCGGCCCGATCGAGACGCTCAGCGCCGCCGAGGTCGAGCGGGCCGACGCCGGCTACACCTTCAGCGCCGACGGCGGCCGCAGCTTCCCCCACCGCGGCCGCGGCGTGCGCATCCCGCGCCTCGACGCGCTGCTCGACGCCTGGCCCGAGGTTCGGGTCAACATCGACCCGAAGTCGGACGCCGTGGTGGCGCCGCTGGTGGAGGTGCTGCGCCGCCACCGGGCCTTCGACCGCGTCTGCATCGGCTCCTTCTCCGACGCGCGTCTCGCCCGGGTGCGCGCGCTCAGCGGCGACTCCGTGTGCACCAGCATGGGGCCCCGCGCCACCGCGCTCGCGTGGGCCGCCTGCAGGACGGGCCGCATCCCGCGGCAGGGAGCCGACTGCCTGCAGATCCCGGTCAGGGCGCGCGCCGTCACCCTGGTCACCCCGGCACTGCTCCGGGCCGCCCACCGCAGCGGCCTGCCGGTGCACGTCTGGACCATCGACGACCGCGCCGAGATGGAGCGTCTCCTCGACCTCGGCGTCGACGGGCTCATGAGCGACGCGATCCCCGTCCTCCGCGAGGTCCTCCAGGCGCGCGGGCAGTGGGTCGGCACCGGCCCCGCCGCGACCGCTTGACCCGCCATATGTGTTTGGCGTACAAACATGGACGCCCATGGCCGTCGCCGTCCGCCACGCCGCCCGCGCCACCCGCAGCTCCGGCCGCCGCACCCGCAGCGCGCTGCTCGACGCCGCGGCGCGCCTCTTCGCCGAGCGCGGCCTCGCCGACGTCAGCCTGACCGACATCGCCGCGGCCGCCGACGCCTTCCCCAGCCAGGTCACCTACTACTTCGGCAGCAAGGAGGCCCTCTTCGTCGAGGCCGCCTGCCGTGACGTGCTCCATGCGGCGGCGGAGGTCGAGCAGGCGGGCCGGCGCACCCGGAGCAAGGACGCATATGCGCGCCGCCTCACCACCACCGCCCTCGCCTCCCCCGCCCTGGCCGCATTCGCGGAGGCGCTGCTCCTGGCCCGGCGCCGGCCCGAGCTGCGCCCGCTGATCGCCCGCACCCTCGACCGGCTCCACGCCGAGGGCGCCCGCGCCGTGGCTGAACGATGCCAGGCGCAGGGCTGGCGCCTGAGCGCCCCGCCCGCGGCTGTCGCCCGCTCCTTCTGGGCCACCGTTCTCGGCATCGCCCTGGAGAGCGGCGGCGCCGGTGACGCCTTCGACCTCGCCGCGGCCCAGGCGGCGGTGCTGGCCACGCTCTCCACCACCACCGCGCGGAGGCCCTGACGGCGATGACCCTGCCCAGCGACCCCGGAGCCCGCCACATCCCGCTCCTCGACGAGGAGGACTGGTACGCGCCCGACGAGCACCTGCGGTGGCTGACCCGCCGCGGCGTCGGCGAGGCGCTCTGGCCCGTCGCCGACGGCGCGCTGCGCGACGCCGGCCGCATCGCCGCGCAGACCCTGGAGCCGCTGGCCCAGACCGCCGACCGGCACCCGCCCCTCCTCCACCAGTACAACGCCCGTGGCGAGCGCGTCGACGAGATCGAGTTCCACCCCGCCTACAAGGAGATCGAGGACACCGTGGTGCGCTTCGGCGCGGTGCGCATGGGCTACCGGCCGGGCTGGCGTGGATTGCAGGGCCGGGCGCCGCGGGTTCTGGTCAGCGCTGTCCACTACCTCTTCCTCCAGGCCGACCAGGCGATCACCGGCTGCCCCATCGGCATGATGGACGCGGGTGCGCGCGCCCTGGAGCGCAACGACCCGCAGCTGGCGGCCCGCTTCGTCCCCCGCATCACCGACGACACCGGCAACCACCTCACCATGGCGATGTTCCTCACCGAGAAGGCGGGCGGGTCGGACGTCGGCGCCAACGAGACGGTGGCGGTGCGCCAGGACGACGGCACCTACCGGCTGAGCGGCGAGAAGTGGTTCGCCTCCTGCCCCCACTCCGACCTCATCCTGGTCATGGCCCGTCCCGAGGGCGCCGGCCCGGGGACGCGCGGCCTCGGCCTCTTCCTGATGCCGCGCCACCTCGACGACGGCACGCGCAACAGCTATGTGCTGCACCGCCTCAAGGACAAGTACGGGACGCGTGCCATGGCGTCGAGCGAGCTGGGACTGCGCGACGCCTTCGCCTGGCCGGTCGGCGACATCGGGCGCGGCATGAAGCAGATGCTCGACATGGTCAACCTCACGCGCGTCGGCATCGCCACCGCCACCGCGGGATCGATGCGGCGCAGCGCATACGAGTCGCTGCAGCACGCGCGCCACCGCAGCACCTTCGGGCGCACCCTCAACCTCCATCCGATGATGCGCGACACCCTCGCCGAGCTGGTCGTCGACTCCGTCGCCGGGCTGAGCGCCGCCTTCGCGGTCAGCGAGGCGATCGAGGCCAGCGACGCCGGCGAGCCCGGCTGGGACGGCACCTGGCGCCTGCTCACCCCGCTGCTGAAGATGCACGGGACCGAGCGGGCCGTGCACTGCGCGCGCGAGGCGATGGAGGTGCGCGGCGGCAACGGCTTCATCGAGGACTGGCCCAACGCCCGCATGCTGCGCGACGTGTCGGTGCACGCCATCTGGGAGGGGCCGGGCAACATCATGGCCCTCGACGTGCTGCGCGCCCTCGCCCACGGCGCCGGCCCCGACTTCCTCGCCGACCTGGAGCGCCGCGCCGAGACCGTGGCCGGCAGCGGGCCGACCGCGGCGCTCGCGCCCGTCCTGCTGGAGCAGACCCGGCGCGTCGAGCGCGACATCGCCCTTCTGGGCAGCCTCGACCCCGAGGCGCAGCAGCTCCCCATGCGCCGCCTGGCACGGCGCATGGCCATGCTGGCGATCGGCTCGCGCCTCGCCGAGCAGGCGCGCGAGCACGCCGCGGAGACGGGCAGCGGACGCCTGGTCTGGCTGGCCAGCCGCTATCTGGCCCGGCTCGGCGGTGAGAACGCCGTCGCCGTCCTGGCCGACGACGCCACCTGGCTCGCCCACGCGGAGCCCCTGCTCTACGGCGGTGCGGTGCCGGTCGAGGTCGGTGAGCGGGCCGCCAGG
>Ga0209810_1000817_pt1 | contig 57087 bp, 56 predicted proteins | sample Coa_R1_7_FD_187159 | JGI IMG/M metagenome (GOLD analysis project Ga0209810, IMG submission 187159) | Surface soil microbial communities from Centralia Pennsylvania, which are recovering from an underground coalmine fire - Coalmine... | ecosystem: Environmental > Terrestrial > Soil > Unclassified... | reverse complement strand
TTTTTCCGGTTCACACTGAGCCCCGGAAGGCCTGCGTCGCAGGGTGGCATCGCACGACGCGTGTCAGTAACTGCCTACCTCGGAGCGACACGCTTTGCAGAGTTCCACGTGGACCTTGTCGCCGGATTGAGGATGACGGGCATCCCCGACGAAGTTGACCCTTTGATCCCACTTGAGCTCCCCGGGATCGTCCGCGTAACGTACCGAGCCTATCCAGTTGAGGACCACGTCGCCGACAAGTTGTGTGCACTTCTGGAGGTGCATGCGCGTTCGGTCGGACCTCCGCAGCCGAGCACTCGGTACAGAGACCTGGCCGACCTGGCCACGCTAGCGCGAACTGTGACGATGAATGCTGAGCGCCTTGCAGTCGCCCTGCGCTCAGAAGCGTCTCGCCGTGGCCTTGCCTTACCGAATCGGATGACCGCTCCGACGGGATCGAGCTGGCCCAGCGGGTACACCCGGGTGGCCCGAGGACTTCCGGCCGTCGTCGATCGGACAGTGGATGCAGCCGCAAACACGGTCGCGCGTCTCCTCGATCCTGTTCTAGCCGGTAAGGCCCGAGGTGCCTGGGATCCGCACGCGCTCCAGTGGGGCTAGGTGCCTGACCTCGCGGCTGGGCAAGGCTACGCCGTACTCGACGAATGAACTCTTGGCACCGCAGCCCCTTGGGTGTCGCGGAACAGAGCGGCGATTCGGCGCGTGTCATCAATCGCTATCGTTTGAGCGATAGGTGTCGCCGGCAACCCCCCTTGGTCGTGCGCGACTGCGGTCGCCGCGAGACAATGGCCAGGGTGCCGAGACGGGCTTGTCTGACGCTGCCCGAATCAGCTACCGGCTGACACACTATTTGACACACTATCGCCCGGACGCGCCCGGTTTTCCACAGCCCGCCGAGCCTCGATTTGAGCTCAGAGCGGGAGCGCCCGGACCCGCCCGGGCCGCTCCCGCCCAATCTCGCCTTCCCGACCAAACATGCCGAGTTGACCGGGCGCGCTGCGCTGTGCCCAGCTTCAGAGGGGCGCCCATGGGCGGCGCGGATTACATCGCGGTAGCGGACCAGCTGTCCCCCAGACAACAGCGCGACCGCATACCCCCTCTAGACCGAGCGCCAACAGTGAGGAGGCTAACGCTCGCACACAACGTTTTACCCGGCACGCATTCATTCTTGTGAACAAGGTGCTAGCGTTGCTGACCGCCACGGCTGACCTGGGGGCGGAACCTTAGGCGGACCCGGGGAAGGAGGCTGGCCATATGAGGCGCAGCAACAAAGCACACTGGCGTCACGCATCCGGATTCGCCGTGCTGTGCACCACCCTGGCCGCATTGGCGGGATGCGGAGCGTCAGCCGGACCCACCTCGGCGGTGCAAGCCGCGTCAACCCAAGCAGCGACATCACCAAGTACGCCTGCTCCCACTCCCACGCTGACGGTGCCTCCCACCGCAGTACCGACGCCCCTGCCGACGGCCGTGCCAACGCCCCTACCGACGGCCGTGCCAACGCCCGCGCCCACCCCGCCACCGACTCCGTCGGGCCCCACCCTGACGGCGCAGCAGCAGAGGGCCGCAGACGCAGCCCGACAGTACCTGAGCATCGACGGCTTCTCGCGGCAGGGTCTCATCGACCAACTCTCGTCCTCCTACGGCGACGGGTACTCGGTCCCAGATGCGACCGTCGCCGTCGACAGCCTCAACGAGGATTGGAACGTCGAGGCCGTGAAAGCGGCCAAGAACTACCTCGCGATGGAACCCTTTTCATGCAATGGCCTGATCCAGCAACTCGACTCGTCATATGGCGATAAGTTCACAGTCGCTCAAGCCACGTACGGAGCGCAGCACGCCGGAGCCTGTTAGCGGGATTTCGATTCCCGTAGCGCCTTCCCGACCGGGTGCTCCAAGCTGATCGTCAGCCGGCGCCACCAATCGGCGGTGTGACGCCAGCCGGCGAGAAGCACCGCGGGTGCCGCATGCAGTGAACCCGGCAGGCAGCGGGCTCCGCGTGCAGCTACCGTGCGGCGCGCCAATCGGGTGCTACAGTGCCGCAGTCGCCAGCCACTGAGGACCGACCCAATGCTGCCGAGGCTCCCCGTCCGCTCCTTCTTCGACCGCCGGCGGGCGATCGGCAGCGGCTTCACCCTCGCGGGCGCGGCCACGCTCGGACTCACCCTCGCCCTCACCGCGCCGGCGACGGGCATCGCCGCCTCGACCGGAGCCGTCTTCCTGGTCATCAGCCTGTCGGACTCGACCGGCGGCCAGCTGCCCGGCGGCGGCACGGTCACCGTCACCGCCTCGCTGAGCAACTCGTCGGCGAACAGCAGCATCGGCGACGCCACCCCGACGGTGACGGTGAGCTACGACCAGGGCACGCTGAGCTTCCTGGGCAACGGCTCCGGCTGGACCTGCAGCGGCAGCGCCGGCCAGCAGGTCTGCACCGACGGCACCATCGCCGCGGGTGGTGGCACGTCGCTCCCGGTCACCTTCAGCGTCACGACGGACGCGCTGGTCGGCGACAACGCCTTCGTCACCGGCACGGTCACCGACGGCGCCGCCGCCGTCAACAGCGGCTCCTTCTCCAGCCAGACCGTGGCCACCGACTCCGCGACCGTCGCCAACGCCGCCGCCTACACCAAGGACGTCAACTCCAACGCCTACACCTCGAAGGTCGGCGGCGACCAGGTGGTCGGCGCGTCCAGTGCGACCAGCACCTTCACGTTCACCGACGGCGGTGTGACCATCCACCTCGTGGTGCCGGCGGGCGCGCTGGGATCGGGCGCGCACGTCAGCGTCTACAAGGCCAACTCCACCTACTGGAACAGCACCCTCGCCACGGGAGGCCAGGGCTTCGTCGACGGCTACGCAGCAGCCTGGACCGAGTTCGACGAGAACACCCCCAACGACGCCTCGGGAACCGTGACGCTCGAGGTCATCGACCCCAGCGCGACCTCGACGCAGACGCTCTACCGCGCCACCACGACGGGACGCGGCACGGCGACGGGCACGGTTGGCTCGGGGACGTGGGACGTGGCGTTCACGCAGGACCCGGGCTTCGTCCTCGTCGCGCCCGCCGCCGCCACCACCACGACCACGACGGGCTCGCAATCGCCCGCCACCACGTCGAGCAACAGCTCGGCCGGCGGCACGACCATCAGCCCGCCCAACGCCGGGGCGGCGGCGACGACCCCGCACGGCGCGGCGACCGTCCCGCTCGCCGTGGGAGTGCTCCTCTTCGTCGGCGGCGTCGCGGTGCTGGGAACGAGGCGGCGGCGTCAGGACGGCTGAACCGCCAGCCCGTCACCGCCGCACCCCCAGGGCGTGGCAGAGACGCTGGTCCAGCGCGAACAGGCCAGGACTTCACGACCGTCCGTGCGGGACCTTCGGCCCACCCCCGCTCGTCCCTTCCGCACTTCCCGTGGCGGCATCCTGGAGCCACGCTTGCCGGCAGAGCGGCGACCGCCGCTCGCGTCGAGGAGGCTTCTCCCATGACCCTCGCCACGGTCCACCCTACGCCGCCACCGCGGATGGAAGACGAGAAGCTGTGCACCGACATGGTCGCCTGCCCGCGAGCGGTGCCCGTGCCGGAGCCCTACGGTTTCGACATCCACGACTGCCGCCATGCCAGAGCGACATACACCGCTCTAGGCCTGGTCTTCACCTGCGCACGAGTCGAGTCCGCCTAGATCACGTTCGGCCAACGGCGCGGCCGCGGCCCGCGCCGAAGGCACCGAGCGTCAGCGCTTGCGCGCCTTGCCGCCCTCGAAGAGCTCTCGCCAGTCGCGCGCCGACACCTCGACGTCGTACTTCTCCGCCGCCGCGAGAATCCGCCGCCATGCCCGGTCGCGCTCGGCGTCGCTGACGTCCTCGACCTGGTCGAACCGCGCGATGGCGTTGCGCACGTGGCGCGCGTCGGTCAGCGGTTCCTTGCGCTCGTCCGGGAACGCGAAGCGCGAGTCGCTGAGACGGTTCTTCTCCGCGGTGCTCAGGCCCGCCGACTGCTTCGGCGCCCGCGCTCCGTGCGCTCGCGCGCTCTGCGTGTCGCGGGCCTTGGTGATGTTGCGTCGCGCGGCCTGTCGCTGCCTCTCAGTGGCCATGTCTCACCTCGTGCGCGGCACGGCGAACGCCGGTGGCCCGCCGAGCCTTGCTGATATGGCGCAGAACATATAACTGGATACCGATCATATCACCATGCGCCCAGCCCCGGATGCGCACGTGCCACGATTCCCGGCGACCCATGCTCCGCCACGTCGCCAGGCACCCCGTCCGCTACGCGCTGCTGGTCGTCCTCGTCGCCTTCGTCGCCCTCACCGTGGTGAAGACGCGGCAGGGCGTCTGGTTCAGCTTCCGCTAGCGCCGCTCACTCGAAGGGCGCGTGCGTCCAGCGGCTGAGCAGCTCCGGCTCCGACTCGGTCAGCACGTAGGTGTCCTCGGCACGGTAGCCGCCGTGCTCGTCCCAGATCACCGGCTCGAGCACGAAGACCATTCCCGGCAGGAGCTCGACCTCGTCGAGCTGCGGCAGCGTCTTCATCTCCGATGGCAGGACCAGGGAACGGGCGAGCCATCCCTCGGGGTCGATGGCGAAGAACGGGTACTCGGTGAACAGCCCCGTCCCGTGTGCGAGGAACAGATGGCTGAGCCACGGCGTCTTGCCGCCGACGCTCCTCGCCGCCGCCACCGCGTCCCCGATCGTGTGACCGGGGCGGAGCACGTCCACGACTCGGTCGCGCACCTCGATCCAGCGCTTGAACTGGTCGCGCTGCTGTGGGGTCGGCGCCACCCCGCCGCAGATCCAGGTGCGTCCGTAGTCGGATTCCAGTCCTCGATATCCGAGCCCGGAGTCGGGCCAGACGACGTCACCCTTCTGGAACGGTCGGTCAGGAGCCGGTGGGAAGGGGAACATCGGCTCGCCGCCCGCCGTGTAGTTCTGGCTCGACGACGCGATGTACATGAGCCCCGCGCCGGCCGCCTTGGCCGCGGGCGCGCCGCCCATGGTCAGCACGTCGCCGACGGGGTCGAGCTGGGCGAAGGCCTGGCGCGCCGTCTCGGCGAGGTCGGCCACCGTGGCGCCCGGCTGCAGGGCCTCCCGGACGGCGTCGAGGGCGAACCCCATGGCGCGGTTCGACCGGCGCAGGCACTCGACCTCCTCGGGTGTCTTGGTGGTGCGCGCCGCGGTGAGCACCGCCGCACCGGTCTCGTGCACCTGGGCGCGGGTGGGATGCCCGAGCTCCTGCCGCAGCCAGCGCAGGCTGACCAGCGAGGCGCGGTCGATGCCGATGTGTCCGCGGGCGCCGCTGCCCAGGAGGTCGGCCATCTCGTGCGAGATGCCCGACCACGTGTCGAGCATGTACTCGGGCATCAGCGGCGACGGCAGGGCGACGTCGGGCGGTGCGTCGAAGGTGTGCACCGTCTGGTCGGCGGTCATCAGCGCGACGGTCCGCTCGCCGCCGTGTCGCTGCGATTTGCCGGTCACGTACTCCACGTTCAGGGGGTCGACCAGCACCACCGCGTCGACGCCCTTGCGGCGCATCGACTCCGCCACCTTGGTCCGGCGGTCGGCCTGCATCTTCCCCAGGTCGACGTGGGCTCCGAAGAAGGTGTCCAGCTGCGTGGCGGTCATCACGTCTCCTCCGCGAGGATCGGGTGGGTGCGTCCCCGGGGCAATTCGCTGAACATCATAGACAGGTAGCGACCCCCCGGGGGGGCGGGTCCGGGCCGCGGCGAGGCCTGGCCGCCCGGAAGGCTCGACCGCTGACACGTCGCACCCGCGCGCGGAGTCCTCTCCTCTGACACCGTCACCCGGCTCGCGGGGGCCGCCTGACACCGCCTGGAAGCTGGAGGAGAGCAGTTGTCCAAGCACCTCATGGCATCCCGCCGCGGCCTGGCGCTGGCCGCGGTCACCGGCCTGGCCGCCGCGCTGGCGGCGCCGTCGGTGGCCACATCCGCCAGCGCCGCCGGCGCCGCGAACCCGCAGGGCAGCTTCAGCGCGCCGTTCCAGGAGATGGGCCTGCCCGACGGCAGCACACCCTGCACTGCGCAGGACAGCCAGGCCGGGAAGTGCATCCCCACCGCGGTGTCGGCGGCGGTCCTGGCCAACGGGAACATCCTCTACTGGGACGGGCTCGAAGGCTCGGAGCGCTCGAACCTCAGCACCCTGCTGCAGTTCGGCGCCGTCGCCGCGCCGGACCAGAGCCGCGTGCTCAACCTCGCCAACCTCACCTGGACCAAGCCCTCCCCCGTCGACGGCGGCGGCAGCAACCCGCAGCCCGACCTGCTCGTCCCGGGCACGCCCTACGACCAGGGGGCCAGCAACGCCCTCTTCTGCTCGGCGCTCAACCAGCTTCCCGACGGAAGCATCATGTCGACCGGCGGCACCGACTACTACGACGAGCCCGGCATCCCCGGCACCAACCTCGGTGTGACCGAGTTGGAGGGACTCAAGCTCACCCGCGTCTTCAACCCCGCCACCGACACCTGGACACTGAGCGGCGCCATGAACTACGGGCGCTGGTATCCGGAGACGGTGACCCTCGCCGACGGCCAGATCTTCGTCGCCAGCGGCGTCACCAAGCTGATCAAGCCGGTGTACTCCAACGATCCGGTCGACTCCGGCACCAACGTGAAGCAGACCGAGACCTACGACCCGGCGACGCGAACGTGGACCTACAACGGCACCTCCGCCGACCACTCGCTGCCCCTCTTCCCCCGCCTCCACCTGCTCCCCGACGGCAAGGTCTACTACGACGCCGGCGGCCAGACCTTCAACCCCGACGGCCAGTCCTACGACGAGGCCACGTGGAACATCGCCGCCGTCTACGACCCGCAGTCGAAGTCCTGGACCAACCTCGACATCCCGGGCGTGGGCACCACCTACCCCGGCTTCAAGGGTTCGACGTTCTCGCTGATGCTCCCCCTGGCGCCGCCGTACACGTCGGCGTCGTTCCTCTCCGCCGGCGGCGTCTACGGGACCACGCCGGGCACCTACCTGGCCAACAACGCCAGCACCATCACCACCATCGACGTGAGCAACGCCGACAAGCTCTCCACCGTGCAGACCGGCGACCTGCAGAACCGCCGCTGGTACTCCACCGGCGTGGTGCTTCCCGACGAGTCCGTCATGGCCTTCTCCGGTGCGGAGCAGGACGGCGTGGTCGGACCCGGCGACGAGATCCCGGTGCACCAGGCGGAGCGCTTCGACCCCACCACCAACACCTGGACCGCGATGGCCAGCGGCAGCCGCGACCGCACGTACCACAACACCGCCGAGCTGCTGCCGAGTGGCGCGGTGCTGGTCGGGGGACACTCGCCGATCCCCAACAACTACAGCATCCAGATGACGACTCCGGGCGGAGTCACCGCCAACAACGAGAAGGACCCCTCCTTCGAGATCTACTACCCGCCCTACTACACGCAGAAGCGCCCCGTCATCGAGGACGCTCCCGAGTCGCTCGCCTACGGCCGCACCGCGGAGATCGAGACGCCCAACGCCGCGTCCATCGCCAAGGTCCTGCTGGTGCGCAACACCGCCATCACCCATCTCGTCGACGGCGATCAGCGCACGGTCGAGCTTCCCATCGTCCATCGCGGCGACGACTCGGTGACCGTGTCCCTGCCCGCCAACCGCGCGGTGCTGCCGCCCGGTCCGTACATGCTCTTCGTCGACACGCGCTCGTCCGCAGGCCTGGTGCCGTCGACCGCGGCGCAGACCTTCGTCGGCGTGCCCTTCCCGGCATGGGCGAAGGAGAAGCCGGCGGTCACCACGATCGGCGGCGCATCGCCCGCACCGGCGCACGCCGCTGCGGGCACCTCGCAGAGCAGCGCCGTCGCCGTCGCACCGTCGAGCGTCACCGGCGGCACCCTGCAGGGGCAGGCCGCCGGCGCGTCGCGCGTCGCCCGGCTGGGCGCGTCGACGCCGTCCGGGTCGCAGCTCGGCGCAACCGCCGACCGGCGAACCGCGGCGGTCATCGTCGCCGCGGCGTTGCTGGCACTCGCGGGTGCCGTGGCACTGCTGCGCATCCGCCGCTCGCGATGGCCGGGCGCCGGTCGCTGTTGAGGGCCGGGCGACTCCCCTAGGGGACCTGCACAGGGACGGGCTGCGGCAGGGCGCGCTGGAATCCCGCGCCCAGCCGCCGCGCCGCCCATGTCGCCACCAGCACCTCGAGCGTCGTCGCCATGAAGAAGGGGGCGGGGGTGCCGAAGTGCGGCACCAGTGACGTCGCCATCAGCGGCATGGTGGCGCCGCCCGCCGCCATCAGGCTGGCGCTGTACCCGAACACCTCGGCACGCACGGCGGCGGGCGCGGCGCGTCCCAGCAGCGTGTTGATGGAGGGGATCAGCATCCCGGTGGCCAACCCGGCACAGCCGACGAAGAGCAGCAGGCTGCCGACCGACGACGCCATGGCGATCATCAGGTAGGCGGCGGCAGCGCAGAGCGGGACCGCGACGAGGATCACCCGGTACGGCACGCGACGCGCGATGCGCGCGACGCTGATCGCAGCCAGCGCCGCGCAGCCCGCCTGCACCGCGCTGGCGGCGCCCAGGGTGGCGGCGACGTGATGCGGATCGGCGAGCGCGGTGACGCGAAGCGGCAGCGACGGCGTCACCGAGATGCTCGCGCTCTGCGCCAGGAAGGCCAGCACCACCAGCGTGATCAGGGGCTGCGCCATGCCCGCCTCGCGGATCACCTGGCGGGTGGGCGTCGGGCGCACGGTGCGGTCCGGCGGCGTGAAGCGCTCCTGCACGCCGGACAGCACCGCCATGCCGGCGCAGAGGCAGAACACGCCCGCCGCCACGTACGCCGCGCGCAGCCCGATGGCCGGGACCATGACCGCACCCAACCCCGGCCCCATGATGCCGCCGATCGACCCCGCCGACTGCACGATGCCGAGGCTGCTGGCGACGCGCTCGGGTGGCGCGGTGCTGGCCACCAGCGCGGCGGTGGCGGCGGGTGCACCGGCGAGGGTGCCCACCAGCACGCGGCAGCCGAGCAGCATCCAGATGTTGGCCGCGAAGGAGGTGACGATCAGCGCGCAGCCGACGCCGAGCATGGCGCGCACCACCATCGCCTTGCGCCCGATGCGGTCGGCGACGCGGCCCCAGATCGGCGCGAAGATCACCTGCATCCCCTGCGAGACGGTGAACTGCACGCCGGTCCACACCGCCACCGCGCCGGGATCGTGCACGCCGACGCTCTCCACCAGCAGCGGCATGAACGGCACGGTGAACGTCGTCCCGCTCAGCGCGCCAGCCTGGCCCGCCCAGAGGATGGCGAGCTGGCGCGTCCAGCTTCGGGAGACGTCCGCCGGTGTGGCCGTGGCACCCCCCAGCGGACGCATCGCAGTGCCGGCGCTACGCCTGGGATCCGACGGCTTCGACGGTGAGCGCCCGCAGCTCCTCCCGGGCCGGACGTCCCGGCACCGCCAGGGCCGCCACGGCGGCGATGCCGCAGGCGACCGCGCAGAGCACGAACGACACCACGAAGCCCTGCTCACCCGGAAGGTGGCTGACCGCGATCACGTTGGAGGCGAGGATCGACGCCACCACCTGCGAGCCGAGCCCACCGCCGACGGTTCGGGTGATGGTGTTGATCCCCGTCGCCACGCCCACCTGGTCCTGCGGCACCGCGACGACGATGAGGTTGGCCATCGAGGCGAAGGCGAGACCGACGCCGAGTCCCTGCAGCGCGCTGGCCAGGTAGATCTGGCTGCTGTGCGTGTGCGCCACGGCGAGCAGCAGGAAGCTCAGCATCACGAACACGGCGCCGCCCACCAGCAGGGGCTTGGAGGAGTAGCGCCGCTCCATGCGCCCGGACAGCGAGCCCGCCAGCAGCATCCCCGCCGTCGAGGGCAGCATGAAGAGGCCGGCGCCGCTGATCGTGGCGCCGAATCCGAAGCTCGTCGAGGTGGGCAGCTCGACGAGCTGCGGGACGAGGATGAAGGACCCGTACATGCCGATGCCGAGCAGGAAGCCGGTGAGGTTGGTGGTCCACACGCCGCGCCGCGCCATCACGTGCATGTCGACGAGCGGCGTCCTGGCGCGCACCTCGAGCAGCGTCCAGGCGACGAGCACCACGAGGCCGAGCGCGACCAGTCCCAGCGTCCGCACCGACAGCCAGCCCCACGACGTCACCTCGGAGATGGCCAGCAGCACCGTGCCCAGCCCGACCGAGAGCAGCGCCGCCGACCACCAGGGGATGCGCGACGGCGCGCGCACCGGCGACTCGGGGATGAACACGGCGGTGGCGACGATGGCCACCAGCACCGCGATGAGCGGCAGCCAGAAGAGCCAGTGATAGGAGAGGTGATCGACGATCACGCCGGCCAGCACGATGCCCGCGCCGCTGCCGATGCCCACCAGCGCCGACATCAGTCCCAGCGCGCCGGAGATGCGCAGCGGCGGGAACTCGTCGCGGATGATCCCGAAGGCGAGCGGGAAGATGCCGCCCGCCGCGCCCTGCACCACGCGACCGAGCAGCATCAGCGGCAGCGACGTCGCCAGGCCCGCCATCACCGTGCCCACGCCGAGGGTCGCCAGCACCGCCACGAGCATGCGTTCCTTGCCGTGGATGTCGCCGAGCCGCCCGATCAGCGGCGTGCACACCGACCCGCTGAGCAGGAAGGCGGTGAGCACCCAGGAGGCGCCGCTCTCGGAGGTGTGCAGGTCGTGCTGCAGGGCGGGCAGCGCGGGGGCGACGAGCGACTGCAGCAGCGTGTACGCGAGGCCCGCGAGCGCCAGCACGGAGAACGTCAGGCGATAGCCTGAGCGGCGGCTGCGCCTCAGCGGCATCAGGGTCTCCTGGGTCGGTCCTGAGCGGGCAGCGGACCCGTGCCAGGAGGGTACCGCACCCGTGCATCCATCTTCATGATATGCAGCGAAAGCGGCCGGCGCCGGCGCAAGCCGGGAGGGTCAGTCGCGGCCGGGAGCCGCGGTCGAGGCGGTCGAGCTCAGCCCCTGCGCCCGCGGCGGCGGCGGCGCAGGGCGACGCCGGTGAGCAGAGCGGCGACGCTCGCGGCGGCGCCGGCGGGCGCGGAGGAGGCGGTGTTGGGCAGCGTCGCGGCGGTGGCGGCGCCGGTGCCGCCGGCCTCGACCGCCGCGCGCGCGGCGCCGGGAGCCGGGCAGGAGCTCACGGTTCCGGGCTCGCCGAAGGCGGCTCCGTTGCAGTTGCCGTAGGCGTCCTCGACGGCGCCGGCGGCAACCGTGTCCGCCGCGAAGGTGGAACCGCTGAACCTCGCGTTGCGGTACGTGCCGCCGTCGACCGAGCCGGGCCGTGCGGTGATGTCGGTGTTCTCCACCGCGACCGGGTAGCCGCCGTGGACCTGGCCGGGCTGCGGCGCGCTCAGCACCAGCGCTGTCGAGGGCACCACCGCGAAGGGACTTGAGGTCAGCGTGTAGTGGTTGGCGGTGACGACCATGTCGTACGTGCCGGCCACGGCGTCGAGGGGGATCTCCCACTGCGCGGTGTACACGCCGCTGCCGTCGACGCGCCACACCATCTGCAGCCCGAGGTCGGTGGTGACGGCGTGCCATGCGTCGCCGGTGAGCTGCCGCACGGTGACGAACGGTGCGCCCAGCGGCATGTCGGCGCCGCCGGCCGCTCCCTGCCAGGAGATCGACGCACGCGCCAGCCGCTGGGTCGTGGCGGGCTGCGCGGTGATCGAGCCGGCGCTCGCGCCGGTGGGGAACGGCGCCGCGGTGCCGCCGGTGGCCACGCCGTTGCGCGCGTCGTCGTCGAACGGTGCGGGCGCCGCGGCCCCTGAGGCGAGGGCCGTGGTCAGCCGCACCAGCCCGTCGAGGATCGCGTACGACTGGTACTCGCCCCACAGCGTCGAGCCGCCCTCGTAGTGCTGGGCCTCGTACTCCTGGGGCGTGGTGAAGTACTGCATGTACTCGTTGGTGAGCCCGTCGATGACGATGCGGTGCACCGCCAGCGACGCCGCCGCCTGCTGCACCGCGGCGCGCACCCGCTGGGCCATGGCCACCGTCATCTCGCCGGGGATGGTGATCACCAGCCGGTCTCCCAGCCGCAGCACGGTGATGGGCAGCACGCTGGGGAACGAGGAGTTGCTGCCGGGGAACTGGGTGCGCACCTCGATCTTGTCGCCCTGGCCGTCGACGGGGTTGTCGGCGGGGAGGTGGTCACCCTCGAAGTTGGTGCCGTCGACCTGGCCGGTGATGTCGTAGAGCGGGCCGCGCCCCTCCTCGCTGCCGGTGAACAGCGACAGGCCGGTCACCGGGTCGGTGCCCAGCGTGTGGCCCGCGCTGGTCGCGACGCCGCTCAGCGGGATGCGCGTCCAGCGCATGTCGATGGGCAGGTCGGTGCTGAGCGCGCTGCCCGCGGAGGTCCAGGCGTCGAGCATGGCGTGCGCCTCGACGTCGCCGATGCGCTCGGCGTCGGCGGGGCCGGAGTGGCGGATGCCGCTGCTCTGGTCGCCCTCGTCGGCGTTGGCGAAGGCGGAGACGACGTCCTGCGTCGGTGGCACGTCGCCCACCGTGCGGATGGCCGCCTCCACCGCGCGGTCTGCGGCGGCGTGGTGGTCGCCGTTGTAGACGGTGAAGGTCGCCTTGTCGACGGTGCCGTGGTTGGCGAAGCTCGACCACACGCCCACGGGCACGTCGCGGCCGGCGATCAGCTTGTCGACGCGCAGCACGTCCATGCCGGGGTCGATGGTGTCGAGGTAGCCTCCCGGGTCCGGCGTCACCGTGCCGCTGCCGTACGGCTCGTTGATGCCGAAGTTGGCCAGATGTGCCTCCAGGCTGCGGTTCATGGTGAGCCCGACGACGTCGCGGTGGGCCCAGGCGACGGCGCCGGGGCTGAGGTCGTCGTCGGCGGCGCGGATGGCGGCGGCGAGCTGGCGCACCTCGAAGGAGTAGAGCTGGTCGTCGCGCGTGCCCGCGACGTTCTGCGAGGTCAGCGCCGCGAGGGTGGGGAACACCGTGTTGTAGGCGCTGAAGTTCCAGTAGCCGGAGGGCGCCGCGTGGGTGTGCGTCGCCGAGACCAGCACCGACTGCTCGGTGAGCGCGGGGTCGCCGACCAGCTGCAGCGCGTCCTGCAGCACGCCGCCGGCGACGCCGTTGAGGTCCTCGACCACGAAGGCCGCCTTGTGGCCGTTCTCGGCCAGAACGATGGCGCGCGCGTAGAGGCGCGTGTTGACGCCCAGGCCCTTGGCGTCGCCGCGCTCCCAGCCCATCAGGTAGTAGCCGGTCGGCGGGGTGATGTCGGCGCGGCCGACGCCGACCTGGAGGGCGCCCGGCGTGGGCACGTGCACGGGCAGCGGGCCCGCCGAGGCGGCCGGGTCCTGGTAGCTGTCGGAGGCCGCCGGGTCGGGCGGGAAGCCCGTGTACGAGGCGGCGTCGGCGGCGCGGGGGAAGCCGACGGAGAGGGCCAGCCCGGCGGCGAGGGCCAGCCGCGGCAGCAGGTGCCCAAGGCCCGGGCGGCGGGCTCCCTGACGGACAGGCGTGCAGCGGTGCAATTCCTTCCTCGATCGCCCCGCCGCGCTGGCGCCCTGGCGGCCGGGCGCCAGCCAACACTAGCGCGCCGGGACGTCCCGACGCGCTGAACGGGGAGCGTGACGCCGGCGAGGGCCTAGGAGCCGGGCGGCCGGTAGCTGACGCTCTTGCGCGTCGCCTCGTCGACCTCCTCGGCGGTGAGCAGGACCACCGTCTTGAGGTTGATCGCCCCGGCCACGCCCACGGCGAGGCTGACGGCCGCCGCGGTGACGTTGTCGGGCACGTCGGCGATGACGTAGACGTCGTCGCTGCCGAACCCCCATTAGAGCGCCTCCAGCCGGCCGCCCGCGCTGCTGAAGAGCTGCTCGACCGCCTTGCGCCTGCCGGTGCCGCCGTCCTTCATCAGGCCCCGGACGCCGTCGGGGGTGTAGGAGCCGTGGAAGAGCATCTTGGACATGTCCTGCCCTCCGGAGGAGTGCATTGAACGAAGCCCCGTGATGATGCGCGATTGCACTGCATTCCGCTGGTCCCGGCCGGCGCGGGTGCATCCGCTGCGCACGGCCCGCCCGTACACTCCGGTGCGATGTCGAGCGACTACCACTTCGTCACCCGCTGGCGGGTGGAGGGCACGTGCGAGGAGGTGGCTCGCGTGCTGAGCGACGCGGCGCAGCTGCCGCGCTGGTGGCCCTCGGTGTACCTCGACGTGCGCGTCCTCGACGAGGGCGGGCCGGACGGCGTGGGTCGCGTCGTCGACCTCTGGACCAAGGGCTGGCTGCCCTACACCCTGCGCTGGCGCTTCACCACCACCGAGAACCGCCACGCCGACGGCCTGGCCCTGCGAGCGGAGGGCGACTTCGCGGGCACGGGTCGCTGGACCTTCGTGCAGGACGGCGACACCGTCGAGGCGACCTACGACTGGCGCATCAGCGCCGAGAAGCCCTTGCTGCGGCGCCTCACCTGGCTGCTGCGCCCGGCCTTCAGTGCCAACCACCGCTGGGCGATGGCGCGCGGCGAGGAGAGCCTGGCGCTGGAGCTGCGGCGCCGCCGCCTTCCCGCGGGGCAGGCGATCAGCGTGCCCGCACCGCCCGGGCCCACCTTCAGGCGGCTGCTGCGGAGGCCCGCGGCGTAGCGCGTCGCTCGGGCGAGCGTCCGGCGCGGCTAGAATCGCCCGCCGCATGACGAGCACACAGCGCAGCATGCGCCGGCCGCGCCGGCTTCCCGGGTGGCTTGCCGTCGACGCCGTCGCGGTCCTGGGACTGCTCGCGCTGGCGTACCACGAGCAGGCGGCGCGCTTCCGGGTCGGGCAGTACCTCGACCTCGGCACTCCCGGCGACTGGATCGCCCATGCCTACCGCAGCAGGCTGGCCGCGACGTACGGCTTCACCTCGTGGGACCCGGCGTGGGACCGCGGCTACCCCAATACCGACGGCTGGCAGGAGCTGCCCAACTGGATCACCGGCATGGTGTCGCGCGTCACCCACGTCGGCATCCCGCGCACCATGGTCATCCTCACCCTGCTCTGCCTGCTGGCCTACCCGGTGGCCGGATACGTCGGGCTGCGGCTGCTCCGCTGCGGCCCGCTGGCGGCGCTGCTCGGCGGCGCGCTGCTCATCGACAACCCAGCCCTCTACGCCTTCGTCAACGACTACGCGGGCGTCTTCGGGCTCGCGGCGCTCCCCATCGCCGTGTGGATCGTCCTCGACCTGTTCGGCAGGCGCGCGGGATGGGTGGGAGCCATCGGCGTCGGGCTGCTCATCGAGCTGCACCCCTTCGCCTTCGTGGCGGCCGCGGCGCTGATCGCCGCGCGACTCGCCCACGACCGCGGACGCGACTGGCGTCGCGTCGTCGCCCAGGCGGCGGTGGCGGCGGCGGTGGCGGCGCCGTACTGGGTGACGCTGCTGTGGAACAACCGCCCGCGCGCCGCCGACACCGGTGGTGAGGCGTCGACCTTCTTCGCCGACTCGCACTTCTACTTCCGCGTCGGACTCGCCGAGCTGTCACTGGGCATGGTGCTGCTGCTCGGCGCCGCGATCGTGGCGCTGGTTCTGCGCCGGATGCCGCACCGAAGGCTGTCGATCTGCTGCCTGTCGGCAGCGGCCTTGATGGGCGCGGGTGTGGTCCTCTCCTACAAGACCTGGCTGCCGAAGTTCCTCATGGACGCGCAGCTCACCCGCAGCACGCCGTTCATCGTCGTCCTGCTGGCCATGGGGCTGGCGCCCCTCGCCGAGCTCGTCGCACCGGCGGTCGCCGCGGCGGCACGGCGCATCCGCAGCCCGCGCATCGACGCGCGCGCAGCGCATGTGGTCGCGTGCGGCGCCGTGGTCGTCGTCGCCATCGCGCTCGCCGAGGACGGCGGACGCTGGACGCACGAGTACCTGCCCCCGGTGACGCAGGACGCCTACCAGGACGGCCACGACGTCGCCGATTGGCTGAGCGCGCATCCGGACATCCCGCGGCCCGCCGTGTTCTACGCGGCCTACGACGTCGCGGCCGCGGCCAGCTACGACGCCTTCGGCGAGGTCGAGTTCACCAGCGACTACACGGCGCGCAGCTGGTCGGTCGCCAACACCGCCATCGGCGAACGGCTCAGCGCCAACTTCCCCTTCGCCGCCGTGGCGCCGCTGCTGCACGCCGAGGGTGTGCAGTACATCTACGCCGAGAACGGCTCCCCCGACGCCACCACCGTGGACGCCTGGCTGCGGAGCGGCGACGTCGTCCTCCTGCAGACGGGACTGGCGGGACGCATCGTCGGCCTCACCACGCCCGCGCCCGCCGCGTTCAGCGCACCGGCGGCCGCAGTGCGCGGCGCCACCATCCCCGACCTCGCCTTCTACACGGACGCCGCCGCCACCGCTCGGCTCGATCCCGACATGCAGCGATGGGACGCGGTCGTCACCGCCGCGACGTCACGCCCCGCCACGGTCAGCGTGCAGTCGCCGTCGGTGCGCACCCTCAGTGTCGACGGCCACAGCGGCGACATCCTCGTCGCCGGCCAGCGCTGGGACTCCTCGTGGCAGGCGACGAGCGGCGGCCGCAGTCTCAGCACCGAGCGCGTCGGCCCCGACCTCCTCGGCGTCGTCCTCAGCGGCGACGGCGCGCAGACGGTGACCATCACCCACGGAGTCAGCCCGAGCGAGAAGCTCGGCCTTCTGCTGCTCCTGCTCGGCGTGCTGGCAGCGGTCGCGGCAACGGCGATCGACCGCCGGGCCGGCTGGCGGACAGCCCCTCCGAGCTGACCGCCAGCGCAGCCCTCACCCATCCTGGGGATGGTCGACGGTCAGCCGCAGGCGCCTCCCCCGATGGCGGCCTCGGCGGCGTTGATGAGGGTGTCGAAGAAGCCGCCGGGATCGTCGAGATGCAGGATCCCGTGGCCGTTCTCGGGCAGCGTCTTGTCGGAGCGGCTGACGACGACGAGTGGGAAGCCCGCCGCGGTCATCGCCGCGTCGACCTGGTCGATGGCGGCCTGGCAGGCCCCGGCCCCGACGAGGAGCGCGTTGACGTCGAGCAGCACCCACTGCGAGGAGTGAGCCGCGCCGTACGCCCCCTGCACCGCCCGGTTGACGACGAAGCAGTCCATGGCCGACACCGAGGTGGCGCCGATCCCCAAGGTCGCGAGAGCCGCGCCGGCGGCCACGACGATCCGGCGGCGTCGAGTGAGCATGAGCCTGTCCCCCTGTCAGAAGCTGATCCGTCGATACTGCGCTGTCGCCCCGCGTCGGCGATACCCGGCGGGCCTCACCGCCCGGGGTGGTGCCAGCACCCCTGTGCCCCGGCTCAATCGTCGAGGATCGACTCGCGCGAGTTGCGCGCCTGGGCCTGGATGCCGTCGTAGGTGGTGGAGCGGAGCAGCTTCACCATCGTGGACTCCGCCCCCTGCCGGACGTCGCGCCACCGCACCGCAAGATCGTCGGCGGCGTCCTTGAGCGTGGCCAGCTTCTCTGTGACGGGTTGCAGCACCGTCGACGGCGTGCCGGTGAGGCGGCCGGCGGTGCTCACCTCCTGGGGCACGCGCTCCAGGTACCCCTGCTCCACCGCGTCGTCGATGGCGAAGCGGATGACGTGCCCGTTGGGGTCCCTGCCGTTGCGGCAGACCATGTTGGCCGCGTCCCAGGCGCTGACGCCGGCGTCGCGCGACTTCTTCCAGGACGCCACGGTGTGCAGCACCGCCTTCTCCACTCCGCCCACCTCGGGGATGCCCAGCAGGGTGATGCGCACGCCGTTGGTTGAGATGAGGCCCAGCTTCTTGGTGTGGTACTCCTCCAGCGTCACCGCGCCCATCTCGCGGAGCTGCCACAGCGCGATGGCCACCAGCCCGGCGGCCAGCTCGTCGGTGGCCACCACGGCGCCGGTGCCGAAGGCCTTCATCCCCTTGGTGCCGGGCTTGGCGGTGAGGACGAAGCGGTCGGCGAAGAGGTAGGCGACCGTGCTCGGTGCTGTCATGTCAGCGGATCACGATAGCGGTTCTCCGCCGTCTCCATTCGGGCGAGGCGCTCGTCCGCGGGCGCCGGCGCGAGAATGCGCAGCGGCGCAACCGTCTCGGTGGCCTGCTCGGCGCTGAGCCCACCGGCGAGGAGGACCGCATACACGGCGTCGAGGCCCTCACCGGTGACGCCGTCGCGCTCCAGCGCGTGCCACGAGGCGAGCACGGCGTCGGTGTCGTCGAGCCGCTGCACCACCGCGGGGACGCTCGCCTGGGCGGTGTCCTGCGCAGCGCGAAGGCGGCGCAGGCCGCTCACCACCTCGAACCCGTCACCGCAGGGGCGCAGCAGCAGCGGCCGCAGCACCCCACTGGAACGCACGCTGACGCGCAGTGCGACGTACACGCGGTCGGCGGCGTCGATGGGCGCCCGCCAGCGCGGAACGCTGATCGCTGCGACCGGCACCTGCACCACCTCCGCGACCGCCGTGTCGCCGGAGGCGTAGAGCCCCTGCGCCCGAGGCAGCGTCGCGGTGGTGAAGGCCGGCTCGCCGAGGTCGGTGGGGTCACTGATCCCGTCGAGCACCGCCGCACAGTGTGACAGCGGCCCGGCGGCCTGCCTGTGAAGGTTTGTTGAGATGTCGTCGGGGCTGTGAAGCAGCCGTTTGCAAGCCCGCGAACGTCTAGGGGAAGGCGGCGCGGCGAAGCTCACCGAACAGCTCGACGAGCTCGGCGAGCTGGTAGCGCGCCTGCAGTCCCGAGGGGTTGGGCAGCAGCCAGATGCGTGAGTCGCAGAGGCGCTCGGGCTGCAGTCCCAGCGCGGCACCGCGCCGGCCCGTGGCGGTGCGGTAGGCGAGCATGCCGAGGAAGGCGACGTAGTCGGGCGCGTGCTCGCAGGCGAGCCGCTCCACCCGTGCCACGCCCTCGCGCAGCTCCGCCGGGCTCAGCTCGCTGGCGGCCGCGGTGGTGCGCGGCACCAGGTTGGTGATGCCCACGCCGGCGTCGAGCAGGCGGCGCTCCTCGAAGGGTGAGAGCTGGCGATCGGTGAAGCCTGCCAGGTGGATCAGCTTCCAGAAGCGGTTGCCGGGACGGCCGAAGTGGTGTCCGACGGCGGCGGTGTACAGCCCGGGGTTGATGCCGCAGAAGACCACGCGCAGGCCGGGCGCCACCAGGTCGGGGACGGTGAGGCCGCGCGCCGCCTCGAGCTGCGCCGGCGTCGGCTTCCACGGCGTGGTGCTCCCCGGCGTGCCGGGCGGCGGGTTGTTCACGGGCGCAATGCTGACAGGACCGCACATCCGTGCGTCGCAACCGATCCGTGACACCCGAATTTCGCGAGGCCCCTGACAATTGGGCAAATCATGGGGCAGGGGTTGCAGCTGGTGCGCACTCGTCTCCGCGCCGTCCTGGCGTGGCGGGACACGCGCATGCTCTGCCTGATCTTCCTGATCAGCCAGCTGCTCGACGTGGTCACCACCCAGAGCGCCTTCCTCACCAACCGCTTCCAGGAGGGGAACCCCTGGCTGGCCGACATGACCAACCAGCACCCATTCCTCGTCTACGGCGCCAAGCTGGTCGTCGCCTGCGCCGTGCTCTGCGGGCTGCTCCTGCTGCGGCTGCGCTGGCGGCTCCGGCTGGCCGTGCTCACCGTCTTCACCCTGGCCAGCCTGGTGGCGCCGCTGACCAACGCGATGCGCATCAACGGCTGGATCTAAACTGCGCGTCCATGGTGACGCAGGAGCGGCGCCGCAGCGCGCAGCTGGTCCCCACCCCTCGTCCCCCGGCGCCTGGGCGCGACAGCCTCCTCGACCGCGCGTCGCGCGCCGCCGCCCTGGCGCTGCTGCGCCGCATGCGCAGCGGCGAGCTGACCCTCGTCGACGGTGCGCAGACGCACCGCTTCGGCGGCGGCGGCGGCCCCGAGCCGCTGCGCGCCACCGTCACCGTGCACCGGCCCGGCTTCTACCGCGCCCTGCTCCGTGGCGGGAGCCGCGCCCTGGCGCTCAGCCACATCGACGGCGACTGGGACTGCGACGACGCCGTGGCCCTCACCCGCCTGGCCATTCGCAACCTCGAGTTCCTCGACTCGCTGCAGGCGCTGGCTGCGCCCCTGGCCACGCCGCTGCAGCGCGGCCTGCGCTGGTTCGACCGCAACACGCCGGCGCGCAGCGTGCGCCGCGTCCGCCAGCACTACGACCTGGGCAACGACTTCTACACGCTGATGCTCGACCCGACGATGATGTACTCCTGCGGCATCTTCGGCGACGCCGAGACGTCCCTGCACGAGGCGCAGACCGCCAAGCTGGAGCGCGTGTGCCGCTGGCTGCGGCTCACGCCCGACGACCACGTCCTCGAGATCGGCACCGGCTGGGGCGGATTCGCCATCCACGCGGCCTCGCGCCACGGCTGCCGGGTCACCACCACGACGATCTCACGCGAGCAGCACGCCCATGCGGTGCAGCGCGTCGCCGAGGCGGGCCTGCGCGGGCGGGTCACCGTCCTCCTGGAGGACTACCGCGACCTGCGCGGCAGCTACGACAAGCTGGCCAGCATCGAGATGATCGAGGCGGTCGGCTCGCAGTACTTCGACAGCTTCTTCGCCGCCTGCTCGCGGCTGCTGGAACCCGACGGGCTGATGTTCCTGCAGGCCATCGTCACCTCGCACCGGATCTACCGCAGCACCCGCTACGGTCGCGGCTTCACCAACGACGTCATCTTCCCGGGCGGCTGCCTTCCCTCCAACACGGCCATGCTCGACTCCGTCGGCCGGGTCACCGACCTGCGCCTCGTCGACTTCGAGGACATCACCCCCGGCTACCCGCGCACGCTGCTCGCCTGGCGTGACAACGTCGACGCCCACCTCGACAGCATCCGCGCCATGGGATTCGACGAGCGCTTCCTGCGGATGTGGCGGCTCTACCTGTCCTTCTGCGCCGGCGCCTTCACGGAACGGCGCATCAACGACGTGCAGCTGCTGCTCGCCAAGCCCTGGTTCCGGGACGAACGGGTGCGAGCCCGCGCCTAGAGCGACGCGGTCACCCCTGGGACGTTGAACTCGCGCTTCAGCTCGTTGCGCGCGATCGACATCTTGTGCACCTCGTCGGGACCGTCCGCGAGGCGCAGCGTGCGCGCGCCGGCGTACATCGCGGCGAGCGGGGTGTCCTGCGACACGCCCGCAGCGCCGTGCGCCTGGATGGCCCGGTCGATCACCGCCAGGGCGACGCGCGGCGCCACCACCTTGATGGCGCTGATCTCGAAGCGCGCGCCGTCCTTGCCCACCGTGTCCATGAGCCAGGCCGCCTTCAGCGTCAGCAGCCGCGCCTGCTCGATCTCCAGCCGCGACTCGGCGATCCAGTCCTGGATCACCCCCTGCTCGGCGAGCGGCCTCCCGAAGGCGACACGCGACTTCACCCGCTGCACCATCGACTCGTAGGCGCGCTCCGCCATGCCGATGGCGCGCATGCAGTGGTGGATGCGCCCGGGACCGAGCCTCGCCTGGGCGATGAGGAAGCCGCTGCCCTCCTCGCCGAGCAGGTTGCTCGCCGGCACGCGCACGTTGTCGTACACGACCTCCATGTGCCCGTGCCCCTCGTCGTAGCCGAACACCGAGAGGGTGCGCACGCGGGTGACCCCGGGCGTGTCGACGGGGACGAGGATCATCGACTGCTGCATGTAGCGATGGGCGTCGGGATTGGTCTTGCCCATCACGATGAGGATGCGGCAGCGCGGGTCGGCGGCTCCGCTGGTCCACCACTTGCGGCCGTTGACGACGTACGAGTCGCCGTCGCGGGTGATCGAGCAGCGGATGTTGGTGGCGTCGCTGCTGGCCACGTCCGGCTCGGTCATCGAGAACGCCGAGCGGATCTCGCCGTCGAGCAGCGGCACCAGCCACTTCTCCTGCTGCTCCGGGGTGCCGAACTGGGCGAGGATCTCCATGTTGCCGGTGTCCGGCGCGGCGCAGTTGAGCGCCTCGGGGGCGATGAAGCTGCGTCCGGTGATCTCGGCGAGCGGCGCGTACTCCAGGTTGCTCAGGCCGGCGCCCCAGCGCTCGTCGGGGAGGAAGAGGTTCCACAGGCCCCGCCTGCGCGCCTCGCGCTTCAGGTCCTCCATCACCGGCGGGGAGGTGTGCGCGTCGCCGCCGGCGTGGACCTGCTCGACGTAGACCCGTTCGGCGGGATAGACGTGGCTGTCCATGAAGTCGAGCAGCTTCGACTTCAGCTCCCGGACCTTCGCGCTCTCCTCGAACTCCACGTCGCTCCTCCTCCGCTGCCCACCCGCACCTCCGGCATTCTGCCCCAGCGCCCCGCCGGCCCGCCCGAGTGACCATGGTCACCCCCGCCGGGGACCGACGCCTCTGGCCGGATCGCGGCCGGCAAGCGAACCATCGTGGTGGAGCTTCATGACCACGATCCCCGCAGTGCTCACCCCCGGCCACCTCGGCGTGCTCGTCGACCTGCTCCGCGGGCGGGGCTGGACGGTGATCGCACCGACCGTGCGCGACGGCGCCGTGGTGCTGGCGGAGGTCGCCTCGGCTGCTGAGCTGCCCCGCGGCGCCGGCGCCGAGCAGGGGCCCGGGCGCTACCGGCTGCAGGACCGCGCTGACGGTGCCTGGTTCGCCCATGGCGCCACGGCCAATTCCCTGAAGGCTTTCCTCCACCCGGCGACGGCGGTGGAGATGACCGTGCGCCGGTCGGAGCGGGCAGGGGTCGCGGTCGCCGCGGAGAACGAGTGGGCCTCACCGGCACCGCGCCAGGCGTTCCTCGGCGTGCGCGGGTGTGACCTCGCCGCGATCGCGGTGCAGGACCGCGTCCTGCGCGACGGAGCGGTCGCCGATCCGGCGTACGCGGCGCGGCGCGACGCCACGCTCATCGTGGCCGTGAGCTGCGGCGAGCCGTCGGCGGTGTGCTTCTGCGACTCGATGGACACGGGGCCGCGGCCGCGCGGGGGGTACGACCTCCTGCTCACCGAGCTCGACGCGGGCGGCGAGAGACATCGGTTCCTCGCGGAGGCGGGCACGGAGCGCGGCGCGGACCTCCTCGACGCGCTCGGAGCAGCGGCGGCCGATGCCACCGACGTCTCCGCGGCGGACGCGGTCGTCGCCGGTGCGGTGTCGCGCATGGGGCGCAGGCTCGACCCCGTGCAGGCGCGCGAGCTGCTGCCGCGCAGCCGCGAGCATCCGCAGTGGGCCGACGTCGCCTCGCGCTGCCTTGCCTGCGGCAACTGCACCATGGCCTGCCCGACCTGCTTCTGCACCGACGTCGTCGACGGCGACGACGCGAGCGGGGCGGTGGCGCGTCGCGAGCGGCAGTGGGCGTCCTGCTTCGCACTCGACTTCTCCTACATCCACGGCGGCAGCGTGCGCACCTCGGTGGAGTCGCGATATCGCCAGTGGCTGACGCACAAGCTCTCCTCGTGGTGGGACCAGTTCGGCACCGCCGGCTGCGTCGGCTGCGGGCGCTGCATCGCCTGGTGCCCCGCCGGCATCGACCTCACCGCCGAGGTGGCCGCCATCGCAGGACACGAGGCAGAGACGTGAGGACCATCGCCGACCTGCTCTCGGAGCACCGCTTCTTCGCCGACCTCGACGCCGCCGACCGCGACGTTCTCGCCGGATGTGGCCGCAACGTCGCCGTCGAGGCGGGCACGGTGATGATGCGCGAGGGCCAGCACGCGGACGTCTTCTGGGCCATCCGCTCCGGCCGGGTGCGCGTGGGGATCACCCACCCGACCCGCGGGCTTCTCGACCTGGAGACGCTGGAGGACGGCGACATCCTCGGCTGGTCCTGGCTGCTGCCGCCCCACCGCTGGCACTTCGACGCCGTCACCGACTCGCCCGTGCACGCCGTCGCCTTCGACGCCACCTGCCTGCGCGCCAAGTGCCAGCTCGACCCGCGGCTCGGCTTCGCGCTCGTGCAGCGCTTCGCCCGCGTCCTCGACGAGCGCCTGGTGGCCGCCCGCCTCCGCCTCCTGGACCTGTATGGCGATCCCGTCCACCGCTGATCCCCGCGTCGCGGCACTGCTCCCGCTGTCGCAGCGCGTCGTGTGGCGGCGCGACGAGGCGCCCGGCGTGGTGTCGTTCGCGCTCGACGGCGACGCCCTGGAGCGTCCGCCGCAGCCGGGGCAGTTCGACATGCTCTACGCCTTCGCCGTCGGGGAGATCCCCGTGTCGGTGAGCGGCACGCCCGACGACGGCGGCCTGCTGGTGCACACGGTGCGCGACGTCGGCGCGGTGAGCCGCGCGCTGTGCGCCCTGCACCGCGGGGATGCCGTCGGCGTGCGCGGACCGTACGGCGTGGGATGGGACGTGGAGGGCGCGCGAGGACAGGACGTGGTCGTGGTGGGTGGGGGCATCGGGTTGGCGCCGCTGCGGCCGGTGATCCTCCAGGTGCTGCGCAGGCGCGCGGAGTTCGGGCGGCTCTGCGTCGTCGTCGGAGCGCGCACGCCGCAGGACCTGCTCTTCGGCGCCGAGGTGCCGGCCTGGCGGCTGGACGGCGCCGAGGTGCGGCGCACCGTCGACCGCGGATCGACCGGTTGGGACGAGGGCGTCGGCGTGGTGACGCAGGAGCTGGGGCGCGTCGCGGTCGACGGCCCGCACACGGTGGCGATGATCTGCGGACCCGAGGTGATGATGCGCGCCACCGCCACCGCGCTGCTCGACCGCGGCGTGGCGGCGTCGCGGATTCGCGTGTCACTGGAGCGCAACATGCAGTGCGGCGTCGGGCTCTGCGGGCACTGCCAGGTCGGGCCGTACCTCGTGTGCCGCGACGGCCCGGTGCTGAGCTGGGACGTCGCCGAGCCGCTGTTGCGAGTGCGCGAGCTGTGACCGCCGCCGGCACCACCCCCGCGCGGCTGCCCTCGCTGGCGGTGTGGAAGTTCTCCTCGTGCGACGGCTGCCAGCTCACCCTGCTCGACTGCGAGGACGAGCTGCTGGCGCTGGCCGGACGGGTGCGCATCGCGCAGTTCCTCGAAGCCTCGCGCGCGGTCGAACCGGGCCCGTACGACGTCTCGCTGGTGGAGGGCTCGATCACCACGGCGGACGACGTCGAGCGCATCCGCCACGTGCGCGAGGTGTCGAAGGTGGTGGTGGCGATCGGCGCCTGCGCCACGGCGGGCGGGATCCAGGCGCTGCGCAACTCGGCGGACGTCGGCGAGTACGTGTCGATCGTCTACGCGCACCCCGAGTACATCGCCACCCTCGCCCAGTCGACGCCGCCGTCGGCGCACATCACCGTCGACCATGAGCTGCACGGCTGTCCCGTCGATCGCGGCCAGCTGCTCGAAGTGCTCGGAGCACTCCTCGCCGGACGCCGTCCCCGCATCGCGGCGCACAGCGTCTGCGTGGAGTGCAAGCGCCGCGGGACGGTGTGCGTGATGGTGGCGCATGGCACCCCGTGCCTCGGCCCCGTCACCCACGCGGGCTGCGGTGCGCTCTGCCCCGCATACGCGCGCGGCTGCTTCGGCTGCTTCGGCCCCGCGGACACGGTGAACCTCGGATCGCTGCGCGGAGCGCTGCGGGAGAACGGCGCGAGCCCGCGCGACGTGAGCCGCCTGCTGCGCACCTTCAACGTCGGCGCCGCGGCGTTCGGGGAGGCGGGCGAATGACGCACGGCACCACGTCCCGCACGCTGTCGGTGGGGGCGCTGGCCCGCATCGAGGGTGAGGCCGCCATGCACGTGTCGGTCCGCGACGGGGTGGTCGAGGACGTGGCGCTGCGGATCTACGAGCCGCCGCGCTTCTTCGAGGCCTTCCTGCGCGGGCGCGGGCACACCGAGCCGCCCGACATCACGGCGCGCATCTGCGGAATCTGTCCCGTCGCCTACCAGATGAGCGCCTGCCAGGCGATCGAGGACGCCTGCGGCGTCCGCGTCGAGGGCGCGCTGCGCGACCTGCGGCGGCTGCTCTACTGCGGCGAGTGGATCGAGAGCCACGCGCTGCACATCTACATGCTGCACGCGCCCGACTTCCTCGGCTATCCCAGCGCCGTGCACATGGCGCGCGACCATCGCGCCGTGGTCGAGCGGGGGCTCGACATCAAGAAGACGGGCAACGAGATCCTCACCGTCGTCGGCGGCCGCGCCATCCACCCCGTCAACGTGCGGGTCGGCGGCTTCCACCGCGCGCCGTCGCCTGCGGAGCTGCGGCCGCTGCGGGAGCGGCTGCTGCGAGCGCGCGACGCCGCGCTCGACACCGTGCGCTGGGTCGCCTCCTTCGACTTCCCGGACGTGCAGGGCGGCTGGGAGATGCTCGCGCTGCGCCATCCCACCGAGTACCCGATGCTGGAGGGGCGCCTGGTGTCGTCCGGCGGGCTGGACGCGCCGGTGCACGACTTCGAGCGCCATGTCGTGGAATCGCACGTGCGGCACTCCACGGCGCTGCACGGCTCGCTGGCCGGCGGCGCGCACCACATCACGGGACCGCTGGCGCGGTACTCGCTGAACTTCGACCGCCTGCCCGCCCTCGCCCGCACCGCCGCGCTCGCCGCGGGCCTCGGCGAGGTCTGCCGCAACCCGTTCCAGAGCATCGTGGTCCGCGCGGTCGAGCTGCTCGTCGCCTGCGACGAGGCTCTGCACATCGTCGAGACCTACGAGCCACCGGCGCGGCCGTTCGTCGACGTGCCCGCACGTGCGGGCCGCGGATGCGCCGCCACGGAGGCGCCGCGGGGCACGCTGTACCACCGCTACGACCTCGACGCTGAGGGGACGATCACCTCCGCGGTCATCGTGCCGCCGACCGCGCAGAACCAGGCCGCCATCGAGGACGACCTGCGCGGCTTCGTGGCGCCGCGGCTGCACCTCGACGACGCGGAGCTGACCCGCCAGTGCGAGATGGCCATCCGCAACCACGACCCCTGCATCTCGTGCGCGACGCACTTCCTCGACCTCACGGTGGAACGGCGATGAACGACGGCGTGGTGGTGATCGGCATCGGCAACCCCTACCGGCGCGACGACGGCGTCGCCCTCGAGGTGCTGCGCGGCGTGGAGGCGCTGCGCCTTCCCGGCGTGCGCTGCCTGGAGAGCGACGGCGAGTCGACCGCCCTGTGCGACGCCTGGACGGGCGCGCAACTCGCCGTGGTGATCGACGCCATGCGCAGCGGCGCGGCCGCGGGCACGCTCCACGTCGGCACGATGGGCGCGGACGCGCTGGCGGTGCACACGCCGAGCGGCGGCAGCCACGCGCTCAGCCTCGCCGACGCACTGGCGCTGGGTGAGGTGCTCGAACGGCTGCCTGCGCGGCTCCTCGTGGTGGGTGTCGAGGTGGGCGAGGTCGGCGACGGGCCGGGGTTGAGCGAGGCGGTGGCGGCGGCGGTCGCGCCGGCGGTGCGGGCGGTGCGCGAGGCGTGCACGGAGGTGGCGTGATGTGTGTGGAGATGGTCGCGCGGGTGGTGTCGCTGGACGGCGACGCGCATACCGCGGTGGTGGACGACGGCATGCGCCGGCATCGCATCTCGACCGCCCTGCTGGCGCTCGAAGGCGTCCGGGTCGTCGCCGGAGACCACGTGGCGGTGCACACGGGGATCGCCGTGCGGCGCGTCTCACCCGTCGAGGCCGCGGCCCGGAGGAGCGTCGCATGATCCGCCTGCCGTCGCTGCGGATCCCCATGACGCGCAGCGCTGGGATCGCGCTCGCCCTCACCACCGCGGGCATCAGCGGTGTGGCGGTGTTCGTCAACGGCTACGCGGTGCAGCAGGTGCCGAGCGCGTCGGTGTACACGACGGCGAAGAACCTCGTCGCCGCGATGCTGCTCTGTGCCGGACTGCTCGCCGTGAGTCGCGGCACCCTGCGCCCGGCGCTGCGAGCGCTCGACCGGCGCGCGGCCCTCGCGCTGCTCGCCGTCGGCGTCTTCGGCGGCGGCCTGGCCTTCATCCTCTTCTTCGAGGGGCTGCGCCACGCCGGCTCGACGCAGGCCGGCTTCCTCCAGAAGACCCTCGTGCTGTGGGTTGCGCTGCTGGCGGTGCCGCTGCTGCGCGAGCGCATCGGCGTGCGCCACGTCGCCGCCGTCGCCGCGCTGCTGCTCGGGCAGGTGGCGCTGAGCGGCGACCTGACGGCGCTGCGCCATTCCACCACCGGTGAATGGATGGTCCTCGCCGCCACCCTGATCTGGGCGGGTGAGGTGATCGTGGTGCGCGCATTGCTGCGCAGCATCCCGTCGCAGGTCGTCGGCGTTGCACGCATCGGCGTCGGCGTGGTGGTGCTGCTCGCCTACCTGGCGGTGAGCGGCAACCTCACCGGCCTGCTGCACCTGGGCGGTGCGGGGTGGGCCGTGGCGCTGCTCACCGGCGCCGTCCTCGCGGGCTACGTCACCACCTGGTTCGCGGCGCTGGCCCGCGCGTCCGCCGTCGACGTCACCGCGGTGCTCGTCCTCGGCGCCTTCGTCACCGCGCTTCTCGACGCCGCGGCGCACCACACCACCCTGGCGCCGCATCTGGCCGGGCTGCTGCTCATCCTCGCCGGTGCTGTGCTCGCCGCCCTGCCGGTCGCCCGGCGCACCCGTGCCGTGCTCACCACATGACGGCCGCCGTCCTCCCCGGTCCGCTGCTGTTCGCGCACTTCGCCTACCCGCCCAACGCGCTCGGCTACTGCGGCCCCGGTGACTCGCGGGCCCTGCTCGACCACGCCACCGCCGCCGTCGCCGACCCCGGCCTGCGCGAGCTCGCCCGAGGGTTCGAGGGCGCGTGGCCGTACCTGCAGCTCATCGCCGCCGCCAACCGCATCGCCGACCCGCTCGACCGTCGCGTCGTCGAGGCCTACTGGCTGGGCAACCCCCTGCTCGACCGCGTCCCACCGTCACTGCTCGCGCGCACGCTCGACGACCGCTTCCGGCGCGTGGCAGCGGGCGACACCGAGCAGCTCGACGACGCCGCCCACCACGGTGCGGTGCCGCACCACAACTTCCACGTCTTCTCCGTGTACCCGTGGGTCGGGATGCTCCGCCAGGGCCACGTCGACGCCCCGCTGCACGTCCTCGACCGCTGCCGCATCCGCTGGGGACACGTCGTCGCCGTCTGCGGCGATCGCCTCCTGGTACGCTCCCGGCCCCTGGCCTGGCGCGACCACGCGCTGGTGCTCGACCCGCCCCGCGTCGAGCAGGTCGCCTGGCGCGGCCTCCTCGACTCCCCGCAACCCGGCGACGCCGTCGCGCTGCACTGGGACTGGGCCTGCCTCCGCCTCGACGGCCACCGGTTGCAGACACTCCAGGCCGAAACCGCCCGCCAGCTCGCCCTCGCCAACGGGCTGCGCATCCCGCCGCCGGCCACCGTCCTCAGCTAGCCAGCCAGAACGAACGCAAAAGGGGGCCGGAGGATCGGCTCCGGCCCCCTTCCTGACGACCGACGACTACGCGTCGTAGTAGAGGAAGAACTCGTACGGGTGCGGCCGCAGGGCGACGGGATCGACCTCGCGCTCGCGCTTGTAGGCGATCCAGGTGTAGATGAGGTCCTCGGTGAAGACGCCGCCCTTCTGCAGGAAGTCGTTGTCCGACTCCAGGGCGTCGAGCACCTCGGAGAGCGAGCCCGGCAGGTTCTTCACCTGCGCCGACATCTCGGGGTCGAGCTCGTAGAGGTCGGCCTCGATCGGCTTGGGCGGCTCGGTCTTGTTGGCGATGCCGTCCAGACCCGCCATCAGCATCGCCGGGAAGGCGAGGTAGGGGTTGCAGGTCGGGTCGGGCGAGCGGAACTCCAGGCGGCGCGCCTTGGGCGAGTCGCTGTAGGTGGGGATGCGCACGCAGGCGGAGCGGTTGCGCGCCGAGTAGGCCAGCTTGATGGGGGCCTCGTAGCCGGGCACCAGGCGACGGTACGAGTTGGTGGTGGGAGCGGCGAAGGCGAGCAGCGCGGGCGCGTGCTTGAGCAGGCCGCCGATGTACCAGCGCGCCAGGTCGGAGAGCAGCGCGTAGCCGTCCTTGTCGTAGAAGAGGTTGACGCCGTCCTTCCAGAGCGACTGGTGGGTGTGCATGCCCGACCCGTTGTCACCGAAGAGCGGCTTGGGCATGAAGGTCGCGGTGTAGCCGTTCTGGTAGCAGACGTTCTTGACGATGTACTTGTACTGCAGGACCTTGTCGGCCATCGTCGTCATGGTGTCGAAGCGCATGTCGATCTCGGTCTGGCCCGCGGTGCCGACCTCGTGGTGATGCACCTCGACGTCCACGCCGGCGTCGATCAGCGCCAGGGTGATGCGGCTGCGCAGGTCCTGCAGCTTGTCGACCGGCGGGACGGGGAAGTACCCCTCCTTGTAGCGCGGGCGGAAGCCGAGGTTGGGCAGGCCGTTCTGGCCGCTGTTCCAGATGCCCTCGATGGAGTCGACGTGGTAGTAGCCCTCGTGCGCGTTCTGGTCGTAGCGCACCGAGTTGAAGATGTAGAACTCGGCCTCGGGGCCCCAGTACGAGGTGTCGGCGACGCCGGACTCGCGCAGGTAGGCCTCCGCCTTGCGGCTCACGTAGCGCGGGTCGCGCGAGTAGGGCATGCGCCGGATGGGGTCCTTGATGTCGCAGACGATCTGCAGGGTGGGGACCTCGAGGCAGGGATCGACCAGCGCGGTGTCGGGATCCGGGAAGAGCAGCATGTCGCTCTCGTGGATCTTCTGGAAGCCGCGGATGCTCGACCCGTCGAAGCCGATGCCCTCGGTGAAGAGGTCCTCGGTCATCTCCCCGACGGGGATGCTGAAGTGCTGCCAGGTGCCGGGCAGGTCCGTGAACCGCAGGTCCACGATCTTCACGCCCTGCTCCTTGGCCCGCGAGATCACCTCCTTGGGAGAGGTCTTCGGGGCCACGATGGACTCGTCGATCGCCATGCGCTCCTCCTGTCGCCTGTGTGTGCGCGCCCCCCGGGTGCAGGTCGGGCGATGAGCGCGCGTGGTCGCGGTCGTCCCGGCAAGCGTAGGGACCGGCGGGGTCGACCTGCCAGGGTCAGCGCGCCCGAAGCGGGATGGCGCGATCTTGTGCGCGGCGCACAAGATCAGGCGGCCTGCCCTAGGTGGAGACCGGCTTCAGCTCCAGGAGGCGCTGCCGCGTCCCCTCCTTGTCCTTGAAGTAGTCCCGGTTGATGGCCGTGTACTCCGTCCACTGCTCCGGGACGTCCTCCTCGGCGAAGATGGCGTCCACCGGGCAGGGGTCGACACAGGCCCCGCAGTCGATGCACTCGTCGGGGTCGATGAAGAGCATCCGGTCCTCATCCTCGCCGATGATGCAGTCGACCGGGCAGACCTCGACGCAGGACTTGTCCTTGACGTCGACACAGGTCTCAGCGATCACGTAGGTCATGGTGCGGGCGAGTCTAGCAAGGGGGCGAGCGGACTCGGCGGAGCCGGGGCTCCCGCCGGAGCGGGCGGAGGGGCCGCGACGGCCCCCCCGCCGGGGGTCAGTGTCCCCAGTGCTCGGGCACCCGGTGCATGACGATGTCCTCGCCCTTCTCACCGGTGCGGATGCGGATGGCCTGGTCGACCGGCAGGACGAAGATCTTCCCGTCGCCGACCTCGCCGGTGCGCGCCGCGCTGACGATGGCGTCGACCACCGGGTCCACCCGCGTCTCCTGGACCACGGCCTCGACCTTCACCTTGCGCTGCAGGGAGATGTTGGCCCGCGCCCCGCGGTAGACCTCGGTGTAGCCGCGCTGCGCGCCGCAGCCGACCACCTCGGTCACGGTCAGCCCGGAGATGCCGAGCTGGTCGAGCGCGTCCTGCACCATCTGCAGGCGGTCGGGACGGATGATCGCCTCGACCTTCTTCATGCGTGTCCCTCCACGGGCTTGGTGGTGGCCATCACCCGGGCCGGCTCGGCGACGGCGTCAGGATGAATGTACGCGCCGCCGGGCACCGGCATGAACGTCTCGGGGTAGCCCCACATGCCGTGCTCGCTGATGTCGAGCCCGTCGATCTCGTGGCGTTCGCTGACCCGCAGCCCCACCGTCTTCTTGATCACCCAGAAGAGGCCGAAGGAGAGGATGAACACGGTGCTGAAGGACATGAACACCGAGAAGGCCTGCACGCCGAGCTGGTGGAAGCCCTTGCCGTAGAACAGGCCGCCCTGGCCGACCGCGTTGAACTTGGCCAGCACGGGATCGGTGAAGAGGCCGCAGGACAGGGTGCCCCAGATGCCGGCCAGGCCGTGCGCGCTCAGCGCACCGACCGGGTCGTCGAGCAGCTTGTCGATGAGGATGACGCCGTACACCACGATCAGGCCGGCGACGGCACCGATGACGATGGCGGCCCACGGCTCGACGTAGCCCGAGGGCGCGGTGATGGCGACGAGCGCGGCGATGGCGCCGTTGCCGATCATGCCCACGTCCAGCGTCCGCTGTGCGAACCAGATGGCGCCCATGGCGGCGATGGCGCCGGCCGCAGCCGCCAGGTTGGTGGTGACGACGATGTCGGCGAAGTGGAGGTTGGTGGCGTTCAGCGTCGAGCCGGGGTTGAAGCCGAACCAGCCGAACCACAGGATGATCACGCCGAGCTGGGCCAGCGGCATGCTGTGCCCGGGAATGGCGTTGGGCTTCCCGTCCCTGCCGTACTTGCCGATTCTCGGCCCCAGCAGGAGCAGGCCGGCGAAGCCCGCGGTGGCGCCGGTGAGGTGGACGACGGTGCTGCCCGCGAAGTCCTGGCCTCCCAGCTGCATCAGCCAGCCACCGCCGAACAGCCAGTGGCTGATCATCGGGTAGATGAAGCCGGCGAAGGGCACCGCGAAGAGGATGTAGACGATGAACTTCGTCCGCTCCAGCATCGTGCCCCAGACGATGGCCAGCGAGACCGCGCAGAAGACGAACTCGAAGAACCACTGGGCGGCGCCGGGGACGGTGCCGCTGTTGAGGAAGGAGCCCTGCACGGTGGTGCCGGGATGGAAGGTGGGGAAGAACCCCGAGTGCCCGAGCACCTGGCCGATCCAGCCGGTGGCGCTGCCGAACGCGACGGCGAAGCCGACCATCCAGTAGATGACCGACGAGATGCTGAGGTTGACGATGACCTTGGCCACCACCGTGCCGACGTTCTTCATGCGGCTGAAGCCGACCTCGAGCATCGCGAAGCCGGCCTGCATGAAGAGCACGAAGCAGGCTGCGACGATGGTCCAGACCGTGTCGGCGCCGATCCCCGCCGCCTGGGTCGCCGTCTTGTCCGCCGTCTGGGCGAGGGCGGTGAGCGGAAGGGTCGCAGCCCCCGCTCCCAGGAGCAATGCGAGCCTGAGTCGATGTTTGCCTGCCACGGTCACCTCCATGCACGGGTCCTGCTGCGTGGCGCACAGGCCACTCCTCTCGTGCACGGGTCCACGCAGCGTGGTGGGAGTCTCGCGCCCGGCGGGCTCGGAAACCTTCCCCGTGGCCGCACGAATTGGGCGCGACCGATCTTGTGCGTGACGCCTAAAGCGAGGCGGCGCGCTGGGGCGGTCGCGGGGTCTTGGGCGCCGGCTGGCGCACGGTGTGGCCGTTGCGCGGCGCCCCGTCCGCCTCGCCGGCGGCCTGCAGCACCTCGCGCACCCGCAGGCAGAGGTGGAGGTTGAGGCGCACCTCGGGGTCGTCGAGGCGGAGGCGGCCGATCTCCTCGATGCGGCGCAGCCGGTAGAGGACGGTGTTGCGGTGGAGGTGGAGGAGGCCGGCCATCTCCGTCGGCGAGCCGTGGCAGCGGAAGAAGGCCTCCAGGGTGAGCATCAGCCCGGCTCCTGTGCGGCGGTCGTAGTCGAGCAGCGTGCGCACCTGGTCGTCGTAGAACTCGCGCAGCTCGGCGTGGCCCTGCAGGGCGTAGAGCAGGCGGTAGAGGCCGAGGTCGCCGAAGCCGATCACCCGGCCGGGGCCGAAGAGGCGGACCCCCATGGCGAGCGCCTGCTCCGCCTCGCGGTAGGAGGCGCGCACACCGGCGATCCCCGGCTTGGGCCGGCCCACGCCCACCGACACCTCCTCGCCGCCCACCGCGCCGGCGCACTCCATGCGCAGGTCGGCCGCCAGGCGCCGGAGCGCCGGCGACTCGAGCGGCTCCACGTGCGGGACCACGGCGGCGAGCGCACCGCCGCGCACTGTGCACAGCGCACCGGGAGCGCGGCGCTTGATCCAGCCATGCCCGGCCAGGACCAGCTGGTGGCGGATGCGCTGCGACGCGTCGGCGCCGCCCTCGCCGGCGCGGGCGAGCAGCACCACGGTGCCGCGGTCGAGGTCGAAGCCGAGGCGCTCGGCGCGCTCGCGGACGACGTCCTCCGAGGAGTACGTCCCCGCCAGGAGCGACTCGACGAACTCGCCCTCCAGCTCGTCGCGCGCGGTGCGCACGGCACGCTCGCGGTCGAGCTCGATGGCGCAGGCGCTGGCGGCGCGGGCGACGGCGAGGCGGGCCACCTGGTCGAGCCCCGCCTCGGGCGCGATGACCGAGACGAGGCCGCCGATGCCGTCGCGCACGGGGACCGGGCTGGTGAGTCGCGCGAGCCCGGTGGCGCCGAGGCTGAACTCGTGCACCGGGGGATCGGAGGCGAGCAGGGTCACGCTCTCCGCCCAGCGGCGCACCGCGGCGTGGTCCTTCTCCAGCGACTCCAGCACCGCGTCCACCTGGGCGCCGGCGCTGGCGTGGCGCACCGTGCCGTCGAGGTTCTGCCAGGCGACGGCGTGGCCGGTGATCTCGGCGAGGCGCTCGACGATGGCGGGCATGCCGGCGCCGGCGAGGGCCAGCTCCATGAGCTGCGTGTGCAGCTCCTGCTGGCGCTCGTGCAGCAGGGTGCGCTGCTCGAGGATGAAGCGGACCACCCGCTGCTGCACGTCGCCGGCGTGGGCGCTGGCGGGGAGGCGCAGGAGCGGCATGAGCAGCGCGTCGGCGAGGGCGATGCTGCTGGCGGGGACGTCGCCGATCACCGCCATGGCGACGCCGCCGTGGTCGGAGAAGCTCTGCATCACCTGGCCGAGGTCGAGGCGCTCGTCGAGCAGCTTGATCGACTTCACCGGGACGAAGGCCATCTCGCCGCCCTTGACCGACTCGAAGGCGGGGGGCCTGGTGCGCAGGGCGGTGGCCCACTCGACGCGGCGCTCCAGGCCGGCGCCGCCGCCGAGCAGCTCGGTGGCGGGGGGCATGGCGCCGCGCCAGATGTCTTTGACGGTGATCATGTCTTCTGTCCGCGCGGTGCGCGCGGACGGGGGGGGCACCCCCCCACGCCAGCATTTGGCCGCTGGAGTGCGGCCCAAATGCCAGCGTTGCCCGCGGGGTTTGTCTGTCCGCGCGGTGCGCGCGGACGGGGGGGGCACCCCCCCACGCCAGCATTTGGCCGCTGGAGTGCGGCCCAAATGCCAGCGTTGCCCCCCGCGGCGCGACTCCGCGCCGGCTCGGCGTACGCCTCGCGATTCACTCGCTCAGGCCCTCTCCAGGTACTGCTCGACCTCCCAGGGGGTCACCTGCTGGCGGTATTCGCGCCACTCCACCAGCTTGGCTTCGAGGAAGCGTTCGGCGAGGTGGTCGCCGAGGGCGTCGAGGACGACGTCGTCGGCGCGGAAGGCCTCGATGGCGTCCTTGAGGTTGTCGGGGAGCAGGCCGACGTTGCGGCGTTCCAGCTCGACGTCGTCGAAGCCGTAGAGGGCCTCCTCGACGGGGGGCGGGAGGGGGAGGCGGCGCTCGATGCCGTCGAGGCCGCAGCGGAGCATCACGGCGTAGGCGAGGTAGGGGTTGCAGCTGGGGTCGGGGCTGCGCAGCTCGATGCGGGTCGCCTCGGCGCGGCCGACGTGGGGGACGCGGACCAGCGCGCCGCGGTTGGTGCGCGCCCAGCTGACGAAGACGGGCGCTTCGAAGCCGCGGACCAGGCGCTTGTAGGAGTTCACCAGGGGGGCGAGGACGAGGCACATGCCGGCGGCGTGATGCAGCTGTCCTGCGATGAAGTGCTTGGCCACGTCGCTGAGGCCGTACTCGTCGTGGGGGTCGGCGAAGGTGTTGCCGGCGCCGTCGATCTCGGCGAGGCTCTGGTGCACGTGCATGCCGCTGCCGTTGACGTCGCGGAAGGGCTTGGGCATGAAGCTGGCCAGCAGCTCGGCCTGCTGCGCCACGGCCTTGAGCGTGTAGCGGAAGGTGACGACGTCGTCGGCCGACTTGAGGGCGGGCGCGGCGGAGAAGTCGATCTCGTGCTGGCCACCGGCCACCTCGTGGTGCACGGTGTTGACCTCGATGCCCAGCGCCTGCAGGGCGCTGACCATGGCCTGGCGGACGGTGACCGACTGGTCGGTCGAGAAGTCGAAGTAGCCGGCGCGGTCCTGGGGCAGCGGCTCGACGGCGCCGCGCTCGCCGCGCCGCAGCAGGAAGAACTCGATCTCGGGGCCTGCGCGGTACTCGAAGCCCAGCGCCCGGGCCTGCTCGACGGCGCGGCGCAGGGCGCCGCGGGGGTCGCCGGGGTAGGGCTCGCCGTCCGGGGTCTGGGCCCAGCAGATGATGCGGGCCGTCGGGGGCGTGCCCGCCCAGGGGAGGAGGCGGAAGGTGGTGAGGTCAGGCACCAGGTACATGTCGGACTCGGCCGTCCTGGCCACCGACTCCACGCTGCTGCCGTCGAACCAGGTGCCGTGCTCGATGGTGGCGGGCAGGTCCTCGGCGGGGATGGTCACCGTCTTGACCGCGCCCATGACGTCGGTGAACTGCAGGTCGACGTAGCGCACACCCGCCTGCTGGGCGCGCTGCAGCAGGTCGGCGGCGAGGCTCTGCTCGATGCGGCTGGCCATGAGGTCGCTCCTGTCGTCAGGGCCGCACGGGCTGCGTGCGTGGTGCACAAAGTATGACGTTGGGCCATGGTACGGCGGCCGTGCCGGCGGCGCTCTCGGGCGAGGTGCGCAAGTTTGGGCGGCATTCCCTGGTGCGCCACGCCCAAGCTGGGCGGAGGTCTACGACCGGGCGCTGCGCTTGGGGAACTGGCCGGGACGGCGCCCGGGGCCGGGCGGGCCGGCGAAGGCCTGGGCGATGGACATCCACTCGCGGGCCAGCTCGCCCTCGACGCGGAGGCCGGTGTCGGCGAGGTGGCGACGCTGGGTGGTGACCAGGCAGAACTCCTCGGCGTCGCCGCTCACCCGGTCGGGCGCGCCCTCGGGGCCCCACGTCCAGGTGCTCCGGTCCGGCGCATTGAGCTCGACCCGCACCTCGCGGGGCGGTGGCTCCTTGCCGTGCTGGGCGTAGTTGAAGGCGCGCGCCCGGACGGCGATGTGGGCGACGTGGCGCAGCCGGGCGGTCGGCCGCCGCTCCACGTGCAGGGCGTCGGCGACGTCCTGGCCGTGGATCCACGTCTCCATCAGGCGGGCGCTGAGAAACGAGAGGGCGCTCATGGGCGGCCCGTACCAGGGGATGCGCGCCCTGGGGTCGACGCCGGCGGCGGCGTCCAGCAGCTGCGTGTGGCCCGCGCGCCAGAGAGCCAGCAGCTCGTGCGGTTGGAGGGCGCGCCCCTCCTCCACCGTGCGCGCCATCCACCCCTCGGGATCCGCCAGCAGCGCCGCCAGCCCCGCGGTGAACCCCTCCGGGTCGGTCAGCGCGCGCACCGCCTCGCGGTCGAAGAAGGTGAGGTGGGCCACCTGGTCGCGGACGTCCCACCCCTCGGCCGGCGTGGGCGTGCGCCACCCGGCGTCGTCGAGCGGGGCGACGATGGCTTCCAGGTCACCGAACTCCGCGTGGAGGTCGGCGAGGATGGAGTCGAGGTCCGGCGCGGCCACGGCGGGGATGATGGCGCAGCGCCGGGGCGCGCCGTCAGACGGGCGGCCGGCGCAGGGAGCGGACGAGCCAGGCGCCGAGCGGCGCTCCGAGGATGACGAGCGCCGCCAGCACCCCCAGGACCAGCGGGCTGGGTCCGCCGCCGGAGGAGCCCGACCCGCCGGGAACAGCGCTCGCGGGTCCACCCGCGACCCCGGGGTCCGCCGGGGCCGCGGCCTGTCCTGTGCCCGGGGACGGCGAGCCCGTCGCGGGCGCCGCGCTGGCCGAGGCGGCTGCCGCCCCCGGGCGCGCCGCGCCGCCGCCCGCCTGCCCGGCCGGGGCTCCCGCCACGCTGCCTCCGCTTCGCGTGCCACCTGCACCACCGGATTGCGCGGCGGTGCAGGCGCCGAGCGCCGCCGGCGCGTCGACCGCGGGCCGTCCTCCGACGGTCGACGCCGTGTTGAGGATCTGCTGGCGCGCCTGGTCCGAGCTGTCGCCATGGGCCATGAGCAGTGCCAGCACGGCGGCGGTGTAGGGCGTGGCGAACGAGGTCCCGTCGTACGCGGCGTAGCCGGGTGCGACGTTCTCGCTGAGAGGCTGGTTGGCGGCGGGCAGCGGGTAGGTCGGGAACGTCGAGATGATGTCGCTGCCGGGATCCCCACCGGGCCCGTCACCGCCGGGCGCGTAGATGTTCACCCCCGTCCCGCTCTGCGAGTACGAGGCGCGCGCCCCGCTCGGTCCCAGCGCGCCGACGACGAGCGCGTACTTCTGCATGCCGAGGTAGTCCGCCGCGGGGATGTACGTGTTCCCCGCGGCGATGGCCACCGCGACGCCGTTCTGCGCGGCCCACTGCACGGTCTGCGGGATGGTGTCGCCCAGCGCGGAGCTGACCACAGGGACGCTCGGTCCGAGGCTCAGGTTCACCACGCGCGCACCGTGCTGCACCGCCCAGACGACCGCCGAGGAGACGTCGCTGTCGTAGGCGTCGTACGTCGTCTGCCCGGTGCTGGAGTTGGTGTGCTGGCCGAAGACCTTCATCACCAGGGCTCGCGCACCCGGCGCGGCGCCGGCGATGCCGGTGCCGTTCCCCGCACCGGCCACCATCAGCCCGGTGGTCATGGTGCCGTGGCCGTAGTCGTCCATCACCGCGCCCTGCCCGACCGCGTCGGGCGTGGGGCTGCTCGGGTTGCTGCTGCCGCTGGTGAACGCGGCGCCCGCGACGAGGTGGCCGCCGAGGTCGGGATGGCCGAAGTCGACGCCGGTGTCGATGTCGGCGACGAGGATGCCGGCGCCCGTCGACGCGCACCATGCCTGGTTTGCGTTGGTGCTCGCCGGTGAGCCGTGCAGGCCCCATTGCACACCGAAATAGGGATCGTTCGGCGTGGCGCTGACGGCGAGGGCGCCTGCGGGGATCACCGCCGCGGCCACGGCCATGACGACGGCGGCGGCACGACGCGTGCAGGTCATCGGGATCGCCGGCGGCGCCGCACGAGCTGTGCCGTCCACATGGCCATCGGTGCCAGGACCACGACGGCGCCCAGCGCTGAGAGCAACGGCAGCGCGATTTCCGCGCCCGCCGGATGCGCCGGCGGCGTGGCGACGAACACCCGCGGCGACGGCACCGCAGCGAGCGGGACCGACTCGGGAGTCGGCGATTGCGAGGCAGGCGTCGAATCCGCCGCCGGTGTCGCGGTGACGGCCGCCTGCGCCGTCGCTGCCGGCGCCGCGGTGTGCGCCACCGGCTGGACCGGCGCGCTCCCTCCGCGCGGCGTCCCGCCCGCGCGGACCGTGGACGGCGGCGGCGCACCCGGCGTCGTCGGCGAGCCGCAGCGTTGCGAGGCCGGCACGCCGAGCGCAGCGGCGGCGTCGAGATCGGGGAGGCCGTTGCGCGTCACCGCACTGCCGGTCACCGCCGACATCGCCTGCTTGCTGCTCATCCCGCGCGCCATCAGCAGGGCGAGAGTTCCCGACACCATCGGCGCCGACAGCGAGGTCCCGTCGGCGACGGCGTACTGCCCGCCGGCGTACGTCGACACCACCGAGTTCTGCACCGTCATCTGCGAGGGATCGGTGACCGAGCCGCCCGGGGCGTAGATGCTCACGTCGCCGCCGTGGTTGGAGTACGACGACATCGTCGCCTGCGGGGTGAGCGCACCGGCGTCGAGGGCGATCCCGCCGAGGTTGGGATACACCGCCTGCGACTGGTCACTGTTGCCCGCGGCCAGCACCACCGCGACGCCCTTGTTCGCCGCGTACGCGGCCGCCGAGGGGATGGTCAGGTCGGGGAGGTTGACGCCCTGCGCGCTGATCTGCTCAGGGCCGATGCTGAGGTTGATGACGTTGGCGCCGTGGTCGGCAGCCCAGCGCATGCCGAGGGCGACGTCGCTCTCGTAGCCCCTGCCGTCGCTTCCCAGCACCTTGACGATGAGGGCGCGGGCGTCCGGCGCCACCGCGGCGACGCCGATGCCGTTGCCCGTGTCGGCGGCGATCACGCCGGTTGTCATCGTGCCGTGGCCGTTGTCGTCGGTGACCGCCGCCTGCCCGCTGCCCGTGGGGCTGGTCTCCGACGACGACGTGCCGCCGAGGAAGGCGACGCCGGCGATCAGCTTGCCGGCGAGGTCGGGATGGCTGAAGTCGGCACCGGTGTCGACGTCGGCGACGACGACGCCCGCGCCGGTGCTGGCGCACCACGCAGCCGGCGCGTCGATCGACGCGGGCGCGCCGGTGAGCGCCCACTGGCCGCCGCTGGCGAAGAAGTAGTCGTCGGGATAGGAGCTGGCCGCCAGGGCGGTGGCCGGCGCGAGCAGCGCGGCCGCGGCGGCGGCGAGCAGGGTCGCCGTTCGCTTCACATAGGGATGGACGACCGCCCGGCGGTCAGTCTTGCGTGCGCAGGCGCGCGGGGATGCCGCCGGTGCGGCAGATCTCCTCGTAGACGGCGGCGCTCGGCTTGGGGCAGCGCTCCAGGGTGTCGGGGTCGACGGCGGCGAGGCCGAAGCGCTGCGAGAAACCCTCGGCCCACTCGAAGTTGTCCCATGCCGTCCAGTGCATGTAGCCGCGGACGTCGACGCCCTCGGCGACGGCGCGATGGACCGCGGCGAGGTGCTCGACGATGTAGCGCGGGCGCAATTCGTCGTGCGCATCGGCGACGCCGTTCTCGGTGATGATCACCGGCAGCCCGCCGGACTCGCGGGACACGAGATGCAGGGCGTTGCGCAGGCCCTCCGGGTCGATCGCCCAGCCGAAGCTGCTCAGCGGCCGCCCCGGCGCCGGTCGCTGCCTGGCGAAGAGCTCGCCCGGGCGGGTGAGGTCGAAGGCGAGCACGTCGTCGCAGTAGTAGTTGAGCCCGACGAAGTCGAGCGATCCGGCCAGGCCCGGGACGCGCTCGCCGAGGCCGACCGGCGGCTGCAGCACCCCGCTGCGACAGACGCGCAGCCACCAGCGGTTGAACACGAAGTCGGGCAGCGCTGCGACGGCGCGGTCGAGCGGCGACGCCGGATCGGCGGGAAGCAGGCCGCGCACGTGATGCGCCACCGACACGCGCGCCTCGCGACCGTGCACCGCCGCGACATGGCGCAGAGCGAGTGACGCCGCGGCATGCATCCGCGCCAGGCCCCGCAGCGCCGCGAAGCTGCGCAGCAGCGAGGTCTCGCCCGGCGGCCACTCGCCCCGCAGGTGGCCGATGGTGGCCAGCACCACCGGCTCGTTGACCGTGATCCACCAGCGCACGTCCGCACCGAACGCCTCGGCGCAGGCCGCCGCGAAGCGGGCGAAGCGCAGCGGGGCGGCGGCGGCGCGAGCACCTCCCTGGTCGGCCAGCCACAGGGGAAAGGTGAAGTGGTGCAGCGTCACCAGCGGCTCCATGCCCAGCGAGCGACACACCCGCACCACGTCGGCGTAGTGGGCCAGCGCGTCGCTGTCGAACACGCCCTCGCGCGGCTCGACGCGCGACCACTCCACCGAGAACCGGTGCGCATTCTGGCCGCGCGCGGCCAGCTCGGCGAGGTCATCGCGATAGCGCGACCAGTGGTCGACGGCGACGCGCGCCGTGGAGCCGTCCTTGATGCGCCCGGGCTGCTGCTCCCACCGCGACCAGTCGTTGTGGTTGCCGCCCTCGACCTGGTGCGCGGCCGTGGCGCAGCCGAAGAGGAAGCCGTCGGGAAAGCGCAGGTCCCCCGCTGGCGGAGCGGTCAAGCGCCTACGCGAAGGTCTGCATCAGCGCGTCCCACCCCGCACGGTCGACGCGCAGCTCGTCCTCGCCCATCTGCACCAGCGGCTTCTCGGCCATGCGCTCGCGCGCGCACAGGTCGGAGGCCGACGGGTTGACGTAGAGCAGCCCGGTGACCAGCTCGCCGCGCGTGCGGCCCTCGCGGATGACCCGCATCGCGTCCATCGTGTCGGTGGCGTCGTAGTCCTCCTCGAGCTTGCGCAGCAGGATGTGCGAGCCGTCCTGCAGCTCGACGTCCTGCACCGTGCCCGGCTCGTAGTCGACGACGACCTCCTCGTACCGCGGGATGAAGTCGGGGGTGTGCAGCAGGAAGTCGTGCTCCTTGACGTAGGCGTACGACTTGGTCGACCCCTCGTGGTCGTTGAAGGTGACGCACGGCGAGATGACGTCGAGCACGGCGGTGCCCCGATGCGCGTAGGCCGCCTCCAGCAGGGGCACGAGCTGCTTGCCGTCACCGGAGAAGGAGCGGGCCACGAAGGTCGCGCCCAGCTCGATGGCCAGGCCGCAGACGTCGATGGTCTCGAACTCGTTGACCTGCCCCTTCTTCAACTTGGAGCCGAGGTCCGCGGTCGCGGAGAACTGGCCCTTGGTCAGGCCGTAGCAGCCGTTGTCCTCGACGATGTACGTGCAGTCCAGGTTGCGCCGCACCAGGTGGCAGAACTGCCCGAGCCCGATCGACGCCGTGTCGCCGTCGCCGCTGACGCCGAGCACCACCAGGTCGCGGTTGGCCAGCTTGGCGCCGGTCGCCAGCGAGGGCATGCGCCCGTGCACGCCGTTGAAGCCGTGCGCCCGCTCCACGAAGTACGCGGGCGTCTTCGAGGAGCAGCCGATGCCGCTCATCTTGGCCAGCATGTGCGGCTCCACGCCGTAGTCGTAGAGCGACTTGATCAGATGGTTGGTGATCGAGTTGTGCCCGCAGCCGGCGCACAGCGTGGTCGGCGCGCCCTTGTAGATCTCGCGGGTGAGCCCGAGGCGGTTGGTGTTCGGCGCTGGGGAGGCGACTGCCATGGCGTTATGCGGACCTCTGGACACTCACCGCGGCCGGTCGCTCGGCGTCGAGCACCGGATCGGTGATGGCGTGGGCGTCGATCGGGACGCCGTTGTAGTGGCGGACGGAGACGAGCCGGTCGCAGAGGCGTCCTGGCAGCTCCTGCCGGAGCAGGCCGTGCATCTGCCCGTCGCGATTCTGCTCGACGACGTAGACGCGGTCGTGGCGCTCGACGAAGCGGGCCACCTCCGGCGAGAACGGCAGTGCGCGCAGGCGCATGTAGTCGACCTCGACGCCCGCGTCGCGCAGCTGCTCGCGCGCCTCGACGACGGCGAAATGCGTCGACCCGAAGGCGAGCAGCCCGGCGCGGTTGCCGCTCTCGTCGAGCACCGGCGCGGGCACCCATTCGCGCGCGGTCTCGTGCTTGCGGGCCAGGCGGTCGAGGACTCGCTGGTACACCTCGGGGCGCTCGCTGTAGCGCGCGTCCTCGTCGTGGCCCGAGCCGCGGGTGAAGTAGCCCGCCTCGCTGTTGGGCGTGCCCGGGAGGGTGCGCCAGGGGATGCCGTCGCCGTCGGAGTCGCGGTAGCGGCCCCAGCGCTCCACGCCCTCCAGCGCCGCCGCGTCGAGCACCTTGCCACGGTCGAACGCCTTCTCCGGGTAGGGAAGCGGGTCGGCCATCCAGAGGTTCATGCCCAGGTCGAGGTCGGTGAGCACGAACACCGGGGTCTGGAAGCGGTCGGCGAGGTCGAACGCCTCCATGGCCATCTCGTAGTTCTCCTCGGCACTGCCCGGCAGCAGCACGATGTGCCGCGTGTCGCCGTGCGACAGCGTGTAGGCGAAGGAGACGTCGCCCTGCATCGTCCGCGTCGGCAGGCCGGTCGAGGGACCGACGCGCTGCACGTCGAAGATCACGCCCGGGAGCTCCGCGTAGTAGCCGAGCCCGGCGAACTCCGCCATCAGCGACAGGCCGGGACCGCTCGTCGAGGTGAAGGCGCGCGCCCCCGCCCAGGTGGCGCCGAACATCATGCCGACGGCGGCCAGCTCGTCCTCCGCCTGGACCACCGCGTACCGCTTCTCGCCGGTCGAGGTGTCGACGCGGAAGCGCTCGCAGTAGGAGATGAAGTTCTCGCAGAGCGACGACGACGGCGTGATCGGGTACCAGGCGGCCACCGTCGCCCCGCCCATCAGCGCGCCCAGCGCCGACGCCTGGTTGCCCTCCATGAGGATGCGGCCCTCGGTCCTGCCGGTCATGCGCTCCAGCACGTATGGGTCAGCCTTGACCAATTCCGCTGCGGCGTAGTCGTGGCCGACCATCACCGCCTGCATGTTGGTGTCGACCGCCGAGGGCTTGCGGCGGAACTGGTCCTTGAGGGCGCTCTCGATCGCCGAGAGCTCGATGCCCAGGAGCTGGGCCAGCACGCCGACGTAGATCATGTTGGTGAGGTACTTGCGCAGGCCCTCGGCGGTGATCTTCTCCTTGGCCAGCTGGGCGAAGGGCACCGCGTAGTAGGTGAGGTCGTCGCGCAGGGTCGGCCCCGCCACCGGGTACTTGGCCTCGTGGATGACCACCCCGCCGCTCTTCACCGTGGCCACGTCGGTGTTCCAGGTGCCGAGGTTGAGGGCCACCAGGATGTCGACGTCGCGCGAGCGGCACTGGTACCCCTGCGGCGAGACGCGGACGTCGAACCAGGTGGGCAGCCCCTCGATGTTGGAGGGGAAGACGTTCTTGGGCGCGACCGGGATCCCCATCCGGAAGATCGCCTTGGTCAGCACCAGGTTGGAGGACTGGCTCCCCGAGCCGTTGACGGTTGCTGCCTGGATGGTGAGGTCGTTCACCACCAGGCCTGTTGCGGACATGAGCTGGTGCTTCTCCCCCGGGCCGGCCCGGCGGCGCGCGGACGGGCGCCCAGTGGTCGCGGGCAACCGTGGCGGGAGTCCGGCTGCAAACACGGGGCGCCGCCCGAGCCCGGAACCGGCCCGGTTGGCGTGATTCTGAGCACGAGTCTACGCGCTTCCCGGCCGCACTCCGCGGATCGGCCCCAGGCGGACGCCGGCACCCGCCCTTCCGCGGCGGCCCGCATACACTGCCCTCTCCGGCGGAGCGGAGAAGATGACGGACCATCCCGAGCACAGGCCCGAGTACAAGCCGGGCGACGACGAGGACTTCAACCTCCTCTATCGCGCCTCGCACGCCCGCATCCTGCGCACCCTGGTGGCGATGCTCGGCGACGTGGCCGCCGCCGAGGACTGCGTCCAGGACGCCTTCGTCAAGGCCTACCGCGCCTGGCCGCGCTGGACGCCCGACGCCCCCGCCGAGGCCTGGCTGCACCGCATCGCCATCCGGGTGGCCATCTCCCACCGCCGCCGGGAGCGGCTGCGCGACGCCGGGGCGCTGATCCTCAGGCTGGGACGGCCGAGCGACGACCCCGCGGAGGGCGTGGACAGCCAGGACCTGCTCGCCGCCCTCCGCCGCCTCCCCTCCGACCAGGCCGCCGCCGTCGTGCTGCGCCACCACCACGGCTACAGCAATCGGGAGATCGCCACCGCCCTCGGCGTGCCCGAGAGCACCGTCTCGGCCCGGCTGGTCGCCGCCAAGCGCAAGCTCCGCGACGCGCTCGGCGACGCCGCTCCCGAGCTCGAGCCGAAGCCGATGTGAGACGCGACTCGTTACTTCGCCGCCTTCGTGCGTTCTCCATGCAGACGGACCACCACCGGAGCTGTGAGGACATGGGCGAATTCGACCGCTGGCTGGAGCGCGAGCTGAGCCATCACCTGGCCCAGATCGACCCCGGCTACGTCGCGCCCCGCTACCTGGAGACCAAGGCTCCCCGCCGCGGTCCTCTGGGTCGCCTCCTCTACGGCGTCCCGGCGCTCGCCGGCGCCAAGCTGGCCACGGCGGGCATCCTCCTCGCGGCGGCGGCGAGCACCGGCGTTGCCGTCGACACCGTCGCCACCGGGCAGACCACCAACTGGGGCCAGCACGTCGTCCAGCAGGTGGAGAAGTGCAAGCAGGAGCTGGGCAGCAACCAGCACGGCATCGGCCAGTGCGTCAGCCAGCTCGCCAAGCAGCACGGCGACGACACCAGCGACCAGAACGGCCAGGGCTCGCCGACACCGGGGAACGGCGGCACCGACAACGGCAACGGCAACGGCGGCAGGCCGTCGTCGCTCCCCACCCCGCAGGGGCAGAGCGACAGCCATCCGACGCCGCAGGGGCAGGCCCAGGGTCAGTCGGGGAGCCATCCCACCCCGCCACCCCACCCCACGCCGAACGCCAACGCGAACGGGAACGCGGGCAGCGGCAGCAACAACGCCGGCGGGAACGGCAAGCCGTGAACGAGAGGGTGGGGGTGAAAGGGGCGTGCAGCAGCGACTGACCTGAGGAGTGCACGCGGCTGCCCCTGCCGTGCACGACCGACGGAAGGCCGTTGTCTGCCCGCCCCTCTCACTCCCATCCCACTCCCTTCTCTCCTCAGGTCACCGCGCGCCCTGCAGCCAGTGCCGCCGCCATGGTGAGGGGCACCAGCACCAGGCCCACGGCGCTGTAGCGCAGGGCGGACGGACGCGCCCCCACCGAGCGTGCCGCCTGCCACCAGATCAGCGCCGAGAGCGAGCCGCTCACCGCCAGGTTGGGTCCGGCGTCGAGCCCGATGAGGAGCGCGCGCGGATGCGCCGGGGCGCGCGAGCCGAGCAGCACCGCCGCCGGCAGGTTGTTGACGAGAACGGCCGCAACGGCGCCGAGCCCCGCCGAGGCGAGCGCGCCGGCGTCCCGCATCACCCGGCCGGGGAGCGACCACCCCCGCGCCACGGTGCCGAGGGCCACGGCGACCAGGAAGACGCCGGCCAGGACGGCGACATCGACGCTGCGCGCCACCTCGGCCGGGCGCAGCCGCCGCTGCAGGATGCGGACGCCGGCCAGGAGCAGGCCGGCGCCGAGGACGGGCAGCGCCGGGTCGGCGAGCGCCAGGGTGAGGGCCACGGCGGAGGCGATCCCCAACCAGCCCAGCCGGCCGCGGACTCCGGCTGGGCCAGACGCGTCACGGACCGGCTGCGCCGTGCCCTCGCGCACGGCAAGCGCCACCACCACCGCGGTGACCGCCACCGCCGCCAGCCAGGGAAAGGCCATGCGCGCGAGGAACACGGAGCCGCTGACGTGCTCCCCTGAGAGCACCAGCAGGTTGGTGAGGTTGCTCCCCGGCAGCAGCAGCGAGGCCGCGTTCGACATGAAGACGCAGCCGTAGAGCAGCCGCGCCTCGCCGCGCCCGCGGCGCCGCGCCGCGTGCACCAGGACCGGGGTGAGAAAGGCCACCGAGGTGTCGAGGTTGAGCACGGCGGTGACCAGCGCGACCAGGGCCATGGCGGCGACGTACAGGACGCCGTCACCGCCCGGCAGCCGGTCGAGCCCGGCGGCGGCGACCTCGAACACGCCGTCGTGCGCGGCCACCACCCCGATGAGCAGGAGGCCCGTGACCAGCACGAAGGGTGGCCAGGTCTGCGCCGCGGCGTCGCCGAGGCCACCGGGCGAGAAGGCGGCCGCGGCCCCGGCGGCGAGCGTGCCGGCGCACAGCAGGGCGAGTCTCGGCCGCATCGCGGCACATGGTGCCGGGCCGGTCAGGAGGCCTGCTGACCCCGCCGATCACAGCCCGATGGGACGCCGGCCACGAGGCTGCAACGCGCCTCTGGGAGCGGGGCCGCGGCGGCTACCCTCGGTGTCGCCATGCTGTCTGCCCTCCACGGACACACCGAGTACGCGATCGTGGCCCTGGTGGGCTGGATCATCCTCTACCTCGCCTACAAGTTCGCCTGGCGGCGCGACTTCGGCCTCCCCGTGCGCCGCCGCCTGCTCGCCCGCCGCCTCGTCGTCGAGCGCGACCAGGTGGCCTTCGTCCCCTTCTGGTGGACCGACCTGCAGGTGCAGCGCGCGGTCAACGGCTACTGGAAGCGCACCCTCAAGCGCAGCTTCGAGAAGCCGCTCCTCTCCCGCGAGGCGTAGACCCCGCCGCTGCCGCGTGGCGCGGAACGCGCCCGTATCATGCGGCGATGATCGTCGAGAACGCGTTCACGGTCGCCGCGCCGATGGACGACGTGTTCGACACGCTGCGCGACGTGCGCACCATGCTCCCCTGCCTCGACGCGCGCGTCACCGAGGTGGTCGACGGCCACACCGCGCGCGGCGAGCTGACCATCCCGATGGGCGACCACACCATGGTGTTCCGCGGCACGCTCCGCGTCGGCGAGGCGGACCGCGAGGCGGGTGCCATCACCTACGAGGTGGCGGGGCGCGGTGCCGGCAGCGCCAGCGCGCGGGGGACGCTGGCCGTGCGGCTGCGCGAGTCCGCCGGCACCACCACGGTGGCGATGCAGGCCGACCTCGACGTCCTCGACGCCCCCCTGCGGCTGGGCGGCGACGGCGCCTCCGCCGCCGCCGAGGGACTCTTCGCGCGCCTCGGCGACCAGGTCACCCGCCGCGTCGGCAGCCGGCCACCCACGGTGCGCGGCACGGTGCGCCTGATGGCGCCGCCGGTGCCCTCGCCGGCCGGCGGGCCCGCCAACCTGCCCGGTGCCGTGGCCATGGGCATCCGGCGCCGCCCGTGGGTCGTGCCCGCCGCGCTGCTCGGCGCCGCGGCCCTGGCCGCCGTGGTCCGCAGCCGCCGCGCTGCGCGCTGAGGCCTCGGCCGGCGCGCTCAGACGCCCAGTGCGGCGAGCAGCCGGTCGGTCTCCTCGATGCCGCCGACGGTGATGCGCAACCTGTCCGCGGGGACGGCGAAGCGCCGCACCAGGATGTGCTGTGAGCGCAGGCGCTCCTGCACGCCCTCGGCGTCGCCGTCCGGCGGCCGCGCGAAGACGAAGTTGGCGCCGGAGTCCGGCACGTCCCACCCCGCGGCGCGCAGGCGCGCGGTGAGCCGCTCGCGTTCGGCGACGACCGTCTCGACGATGGCGGCGTGGTGTCGCTCGTCCTCCAGCGCGGCCAGCGCTCCGGCGATGGCGCAGCGGTCGAGCGGGTAGGAGTCCTTCACCGCGGCGAGGTCCTCGATGAGCGACGCGGGGCCGAGCGCATAGCCGACGCGCAGGCCTGCGAGCGCGTGCGACTTCGAGAAGGTGCGCAACACCAGGATGTTGTCGTGGCGGGCGAGCAGCGGGATGCAGGACTCCGGCGCGAAGTCGCAGTACGCCTCGTCGACGACGGCGACTCCCGGCGTGTCCGCGAGCAACGCCTCGACGCGCTGCGGCGCGGCCCAGACCCCGGTCGGCGAGTTGGGGTTGACCACGAAGCGCAGCCGTCCCGGCGCCGTGCCCACCGCCGCCGGCAGCGCGAAGTCGTCCTCGAGCGGCAGCTCGAAGGTGCCGACGCCGAACACGCGCGCGAGCACCGGGAACAGCGAGTACGTCGGCGACGGGTAGACCACGGTGTCGCCCGGCTCGCAGAAGGCGCGGAAGCAGCAGTCGATGGCCTGGTCGGCGCCGTTGACCACCAGCACCTGCTCGGGCTGCAGGCCGTGGTACCGGGCCAGCGCGCTGCGCAGCGGCTCGGCGAAGGGGTCGGGGTAGCGGCGCAGTCCAGCAGCCGCCTCCATCACCGCGGCGGCGACGTCCGGCGACGGCGGCAGCGGGGACTCGTTGGTGTTGAGCTTCAGCCAGGTGCCGTCGTCGGGCGGCTGCTCACCGGGGACGTAGCCGAAGTCGGGGCCCAGGGACGCCCGGCGGAACCGGCTCAAGAAGCATCACCGCTCTCTGGCGAAGCGCCCGCATCACCGCCCTCGGCGCCGCCACCCGGCTCACCGCCCGTCGCGGCGCCGCCCCCGCGCCGGCGCCTGCGGCGCTTGCCCGCGCCGGCCGCCGACCCGGCGCGCGCCCCCGCCAGGGCGAGGTCCTCCCGCGCCAGCTGGGCGGCGGGGACCGCCTGCATGGTGCCGAGGTCCGGCATCCACACCATCACCTGCTCCTTGGGCACGTTGATCTCGCGCACCACGCCCTCGCCCTCGGGCAGCTCGACCGTGGCGCCCACCTTGGGCAGGAGCTTCTTCACCTCGACGTACTGCTCGTTCTCGTAGACGAGGCAGCACTTGAGCTTGCCGCACATGCCGTTGAGCCGCGAGGGGTTGAGCGGCAGCCCCTGCTCCTTGGCGTGCTTGATGGAGACGGGCACGAACTCCTTGAGCCACGACGAGCAGCAGAGCCGCCGGCCGCAGGGTCCGTAGCCGTCCTGGAGGCGCGCCTCGTCGCGCGGGTAGATCTGGCGCATCTCGACGCGGCAATGGAAGACGCCGGCCAGGTCCTTGGCCAGCTCGCGGAAGTCGACGCGCCCGTCGGCGGAGAAGTCGAAGAGGATGCGCTGCCCGTCGAACGAGGGCGTGGCGTTGACCACCTTCATCTCCAGGCTGCGCTGCTCGGCGTGCTCCTTGGCGATGCGCACCTGCTCGGGCACCTTCGCCTCCAGCTCCCGCTTGCGCTGCAGGTCCTCGCCGGTGACCAGGCGCTCCACCGGCCTGAGGTCGGCGGGCAGGAGGTTGGCGGCGATCTCGCTGGCCTCCAGCACCACCGTGCCGATCTCCGGGCCGCGCCCCGTCTCGGCGACGACCTGCGTGCCCATCGGCAGCGGCGCGTCGGGGTCGGCGTTGTAGTAGTTGAGAGGACCGTTGCGACGGAACTTGACGCCGATGACCAGGGGCATGTCGGTTCCCGAATGTCAACCGCGGCGCGACGGGGCGCGCCGGCGGGGGGTTGCTGTTCGCGGCTGTGCGACCGGGCCGAGGGCGGCGGGGTCGCGCTGCGCCGCGGCGACGTGCGGCGGCGCGGGGTCGGTGGCGAAGACGTCGAGGAAGAGGACCTCGTAGGTCAGCCGGGGGATAGAGTACGCCGCCAGCTGGTCGGCGGCCTCGACGCAGCGGCCGAGGATGGCGGCGATGCGCGCCTGGGGCAGCGCTTCGGCCCAGCGCTCGGCGGCCTCGCGATGGTCCTGCCAGACCAGCAGCTCGGGCGCGCCGCCTGCCAGGCAGGCGACGTCGCGGACGAAGCTGGCCCAGGCGCTGACGTGGCGCATGGCCACCTCGCGCCCCTCCGCCCCCTGGTTGGGCGCGAGCGCGGCCGCCGCCCTCAGCGCCCCCCCGCGCCCGCTGCCGCCGGCGGCCACGAAGGCGTCGACGGCGTCGACCTCGGCGCGCAGGGCGCCGGGCTCGGTGGCCAGGCTGAGGGCGCGTCCCGGTCGGCCGCCGCTCAGCGCGGCGACCGTCGACGCGAGAGCGGGATCGACCCCGTGCGCCGCCTCAAGCCAGCCGGCGATCTCCCGCGCGATGAGCGGCGCCAGGGAGAGCTGCTGGCAGCGGCTCAGGATGGTGGCCGGCATCCGCTCGGGATGGGCGGCGCAGAGGATGAGATGGGTGCCGGGCGGGGGCTCCTCCAGCGTCTTCAGCACGGCGTTGGCGGCCTGCTCGGTGAGGCGGTCGGCGCGAGCCATCACCGCGACCCGGGCGCCGCCGGCGTAGGCCCGGAAGGTGAGGAAGTCCTGCAGGCTGGGACCTTCCTCGGCATTCCCGCCGCCGGCGCGGACGCGGTCGATGCCGATGCGCTCGGCGCCGGAGTCCTCCAGCCAGTGGTCGGGATGGGCGGGCAGGCCGCCCGGCCACGCTCCGGCGTCGAGCGCGACGGCGGCGAGGGCCTCGGCGAGGGTGGTCTTGCCCACGCCCTCGGGCCCGACGAGGAGCGTGGCGTGCGGCAGGACGCCGTCCCGCAGCGCCCGCTCCAGCTGGGCGGCGACGGGCGCGTGCCCCACCACCCCGGGCAGCGACGGCATGGCGCAGGAGTCTGGCACAGGATCGCGGGGTTCCCGCGCGTCATACCGAGCAGCAGGGGAGACGGCTGGGATCGGAAGGGGAGCATGGGACGGGGACCCCGGGGGAGACGCCTGGCGTGTGCCGGCGCGGCGGCGTGTGCGGCCCTGTGGGGCGGCGGGCTCTCGGCGTCCGCCTTCGCCGGCGGGCCCACCAGCGCCCCCGACGACCCCGCCTTTCGCGCCCATGAGCAGTGGGGTCTCGCCCAGGCCGGGTTCCCCTCGGCGTGGTGCCGCTCGACCGGTGCGGGGGCGCTGATCGTGGTGATCGACACCGGCATCTGGGCGGGGCATCCGGACCTGGCGGGCAAGGTGGCCGGCGAGGCGGCGGTGCACGACGGGGCGATCACCACGGGGCCGGCCGCGGCCCTCGACGACTCCGGCCACGGCACCCACGTGGCGGGGATCGCCGCGGCCGCCACGGGCAACGCCACCGGCATCGCCGGGGCGGCGCCGGACGCCAGGGTCTTCGCCATCAAGGTGCTCTGGCCGTCGGGAGGCTCTGAGGAGCAGGGGACGCGGTCCGACCTCGTCCAGGCCATCGACTACGCGACGACCGCAGTGGCGCCGGCCTGGCCGGGGCCGGTCGTCCTCAACGTCAGCATCGGGGCCGCGGACGCGCCGGGGTCGTCGTCGGACGCGCTGTCCGGAGCCGACGGCGACGTCGACGGGGCGATCGAGCGGGCTGCCGCCGCGGGACTGGGCGTGGCGCTGGCCGCCGGCAACACCGGGACCACCGGGATCGGCGGGCCCGCCGTGGCGCAGGGCGCGGCGCTGTCGGTGGGGGCCCTGGCGGCGGACGGGTCGGTGGCGCCGTACAGCCCGACCTCCGGCGTCAGCATCTTCGCCCCGGGCGGGTCCGCCGGTGGCGACGGCCGCTACACGGGGACGGGAATCCTCTCGACCTGGCTCGACTCCTCCTCGGGCGAGTACGCCTGGATGGCGGGGACCTCGATGGCGGCGCCGCACGTCGCGGCGGCCCTGGCGCTGCTGATGAGCGGCGGGCTGAGCAACCGGGACGCGTACGCGCGGCTCTTGTCCACCGCCGACTCGACGCGCCGGATGCACGTCGACGCCGCGGTGGGAAGCACCGGCCCCTGCGGCCTTCCCGCGGCGGCGGCACCCGCGTCCACCGGACGCCGAGGGGTCCCCGTGGTGGCGCGGGAGCCCGCCGCCCAGACGCAGGTGCGCGCCGTCGTCGTCGCCCCGCCTCCTGTCGCCAGTCCCTCGCCCTCCCCGGTCGCGGTTCTCCCCGCCACCGGCGCTCCGCGCGTCACCCCGGCGGCCGCTCACGTCTCGGGCGGCCGGCACCCCCTGCTGCGCAGCGCCGTGCTGGCGCTCGCGGCCACGGTGCTGCTCTGGCTGCTTCTCCCCCGCCGCCTGCTCCGCCGACGCGACCGGGTGAAGCCCTAGAGCGTGCCGCGGATGATGCCGCCGTCCACGGGGATGGTTGCGCCGGTGACGTAGGCGGCGGCGGGAGAGGCGACGAAGACCGCGACGCGGGCGAACTCCTCGGGGGTCCCGTAGCGCCGGAGGGGGATCTGCTTGGCGGAGCCGGCCATGACGGCGTCGGCGGTCTGGTCGAGCGCGGCGCCGCGCGCTTCGGCGAGCTGGAGCGAGCGGCCGGTGGCGATGAAGCCGGGCATGAGGGTGTTGACCCGGATGGCCGGGGCCAGCTCGACAGCCAGCGACTTGGCCAGGCCGGCGACGCTCATGCGGACGGCGTTGCTCAGCACCAGGCCCGGGATCGGCTGGCGGATCGAGTACGACGACACGAAGGTGATGCTGGCGGCGTCGGACGCGCGCAGATGCGGCAGCGACTCGCGCACGAGATGGATGGCGCTCATCAGCGTCAGGTCGTGGGCGTGGCGCCAGTCGTCGTCGTCGAGGGTCTCGAAGGTTCCGGGTGGCGGGCCGCCCGCGTTGACGACGAGCATGTCGAGCCGCCCCAGCTCTGCGGCGGCGCGCGCGACGGCGTCGCGCACCGACGCTGCGACGCTGAGGTCCGCCGGGATCGCCACCACGCGCGTGCCGTGGGCGCGCACCGATTCCGCGGCGGTGCCGAGATCCGGCTCGGTGCGCGCGCACATGCCGACACCGGCGCCCTCGGCGGCGAAGGCGTCCGCGATGGCCAGCCCCATGCCCCTGCTCGACGCGGCGACGAAGGCGGTGCGGCCGCGCAGTCCCAGGTCCATGCGCGTCAGTGCTGCCGGTTGAGCGCGATGATCGTGGTCACCGCATACGCCAGCACCAGCAGCAGCGTCACTCGCCGCAGCAGCCGGTCGCGCGGCGACCCCGCGGGTCCGCTGAACCCGAGCGGCACGGCGAGACTGGCGAGCGCGAACGACATCGTCGGCTGCCACGCGCCGGGGTCGTCGCGCCGGATGCGGTAAAGCGCGCGGTAATGCCGCAGCATTCCCGCCCCCACGAAGAACAGGACGCAGAACCCGCCGACGATGCCGGCCACCTGCAGCGCGAGCGGTGGGTTGGTGCGCGTCGACAGGCCCTGCGAGATCGACAGCAGCAACAGGCCGGCCGCCAGCAGCAGGCGCGCCGCAAGTCCAGGGCTGGCCAGCGCGCGGTAGCGGGCCATGCCGTCGACCGCTTCGCGCTGCTTCTTCGACGCCGCCACCGGACGCTGCGGGCGCGGAGCCTCGCCCCGCTCGCGCGCCGAGCGCTGCCGTTGCGAGCGCGTCCTGCGGCTCATGCCGGCGACGCCGAGGACGCCGTCGAGGGTCGCTCGAGGAAGAGTCGCTTGCGCCACACCAGGTAGGCCATGATGGCGATGTTGACGAGGAGGGCGACCGCCTTGAGCGGGGTGGGATGGCGGGCCAGCTCGTCGACCTCCACCGGCAGGAAGGCGGAGGTCGAGACCAGGACCAGGTACTCCGCCCAGCGCCGTCGCATCAGCAATCCCATGCCCTCCAGCAGCTCCAGCAGGCCGTAGAGGATCGCGCCGGCGCCGAGCGCGTCGCGCACCTTCGCCGAGGCGTGGCCGAAGCGCACCAGCGTCTGCTCGTAGAGCCGCTGCCAGATGTGCTGCCCGGGGTTGAGGTTGAGCTCGGTCTGCGCACGGGTCACCCAGTCCTGGAAGGTGTTGCTGCCGCTGAAGGCGATCAGGGCGATGCCGGCCAGCACCAGGATCGTCCCCTTGACGAAGCGCTCGACGGTGATGAAGCGGATGGCCGGCGTCACCTCCAGCTCGCGGTGCATCTCCCATCTCCACCAGCGCCGCAGCGCCTGCATCGCCACCGCCTAGTCGGCGGGCGCGGTCTGGCGCGACTGCCGCCACACGAACCAGATGCGCTGCACCGCGGTGAGGTTGGTGAGCAGGGCGAGGATCCAGAGCACGGGCAGGAGCAGCTGGCCGGCGAAGAGCAGCCCGATGACGGTGAGCACCACGCGCTCCGGCCGCGCCAGCAGGCCGCCGTCGCAGACGAAGCCCAGCGACTGCGCCCGCGCCCGGACGTAGGAGACGAGCAGCGAGCCGTTCAGCGCGGCGATCACCAGCATGGGCTCGACGCGCCCGTGGCCGCCGGCCACGTAGTAGTAGAGCAGCGCGATGTAGGTGAAGCCCTCGGCGTAGCGGTCGGTTGTGGAGTCGAGGAAGGCGCCGTACCGGTACACCTTGCCGGTGACGCGCGCCACGGCGCCGTCGAGGATGTCGAACAGCGCTGCGAAGATCAGCACCACACCGCCCGCGATGAAGTGTCCTGCGGCGATCAGCACCGCGGAGGCCGCGGTGATGAGCAGCCCGATCATCGTCAGCATGTTGGGGGTGAGGCCGAAGACGCGCAGCAGGGGGACCAGCCTGCGCGCCTGCGCCCTAACCCAGTCCTGGAACCTGCTCGTGAACACCCGCAGCCACCAGGTGATGGCGCGCGCGGTGGCGCGCCTCGCTGTAGACGTCAAGGACCATGTCGACGATGCGTGACCAGTCGTAGCGCTGCGCATGCCGCAGCCCGGCCGCCGCCAGCCGCTGGCGCTCCGGCGCGTCGGAGAGGATGCGCTCCAGCGCAACCGTCCAGGCGGTGGAGTCGCCGGTGGCGACGAGCTGTCCCGTCTGACCGTTGGTGACCACCTGGGAGAACCCCTGGATCGCCGAGGCCAGCACGGGGACGCCGGAGGCCATCGCCTCCAGCAGGACGATGCCGAAGGACTCCCGCCCCACCGCGGGCGCGCAGAACACGTCGGCCGACGCGTAGCAGCGCGGCAGCAGCGCGGCGTCGACGTGGCCCATGAAGAGCACGTCCGGGATCGCCTCCGACTCCACGAACTTCTCGTATCCCCAGCGGCCAGGGCCGTCGCCGACGACGACGAGGCGCACGTTGGGACGGCGGCGGCGCAGCTCCGCATAGGCCTCCAGCAGCGTCGGCAGCCCCTTGCGCTGCTCCAGACGGCCGACGAAGAGCAGCGTGTGCCATCCCGGCGTGCGCAGCTCGGGGATGGGCTCGCCGCCCGGGCGGAAGCGCGCGGTGTCGATGCCGTTGGGGACGATGTGGTAGTCGCCGGGGAAGTACCGGGCCACGAAGTCGCGCGCCGGCACGCTCACCGCGATGCAGGAGTGCAGCCGCTTGAAGTAGCGCTTCAGGAAGGGGCGCGCGTAGTAGTAGCCGAGGTTGCGCCGCGCGTAGGCGTGGAAGGTGCCCACGTTGGCGCCGCGATGGAAGCGCAGCGTGGTGATGGGCAGCGCCGGTGAGAGCGGCTCGTGGTAGTGCACGACGTCGAAGGCGTGCTCGTCGAGGATGCCGCGCACCCGCCGCGCCAGGTGGAACGACAGGGCGATGCGGGCCACCGAGCCGTTGCCCGGCACCGGGACGCTGCGGCCGATGCGGATGTAGTCGGGGATGCCGTTGTCGTCGTCGAGCTCGGTCGAGGGCGCCATCACGAAGACGCGGTGGTCGCGGTCGCGCAGCTCGCCGGCGAGGTGGCGGACGTGCTCGCTGACTCCCCCGGGATGCGAGTAGTCGTACGGGGAGACGAGGCAGATCTTCATGCGGGGGGAGGCGGGCTTGGCCAGATGGGGTCGAGCACGTGCCACTGGTCGGGGTGGTCGCGGATGATGGTCTCGAAGAGGCGCAGCGCCTCCTCCGCGACGCGGCGCACCTCGGCCTGCCGCGGCGCGGCGGCATCGTAGGTGATCTCCGGGTACACCTGCGCGTCGACCCGGTGGCCGTTGCGGTAGAGCATGATCGGGACCAGCGCGGCGCCGGTGCGGATGGCCAGCTCCACCGTCCCCACCGGGATCCGCGCCGGCGCGCCGAAGAAGTCCATGGGCTCGCCGTTGCCGGCGATGTCGCGGTCCATGGCGATGGCGACGCAGCCGTTGGCCTTGAGCAGCTTGTAGACGTCGCGCAGCGCCGAGGCGCCGAGCATCCGCGCGGTGCGCTGGTCGCTGCTGCGCATGCCGGCGAGGTCGATGGGGATGACCTGCACGCCCAGGGCCGCGCGCGCCTTGGCGATGCGCTCGAACAGCTCCGGCGGGTCGAGCGCCTCGGCCAGCAGCGCCATCCTGCCGTGGGCGTGGTTGTAGGCGGCGATGCCGTGCTCCCAGGAGCCGAGATGCAGCGAGACGACGATGGCGCCACGCCCTCGGGCCAGC